>Ga0247727_10005153_pt1 | contig 26866 bp, 26 predicted proteins | sample WisWelCaveWW1625_FD_202498 | JGI IMG/M metagenome (GOLD analysis project Ga0247727, IMG submission 202498) | Biofilm microbial communities from Wishing Well Cave, Virginia, United States - WW16-25 | ecosystem: Environmental > Aquatic > Deep subsurface > Groundwater > Cave microbial mat | place...
CTTGAGACGCGGCGGCGCCCCGGTTGCCTCACGTGGAAATCCGAAACTGGTGCAAGTAGTGCTAACGCCGACCCGCGCCAGCAAGCCGTCCTGCGCCCTTCCGCCCCCGGATGTCAGGAGGTCTGGATTCCGACCTCCGCGCCGTCTGGCGGCTCGCGGCCGCGGACTCGTCGATAGTCATCCGCTTCGAGGCAGCCTGCCGGTACCCGGCCCTCGGCAGCGCGGCACTCGCGCTGGAGTTTCTGCGCTCCTACAACCCAGCGATGGAGCCGTTTTTCGAGCGCCACTACTTCCTTTGTGACGCGATCGGCATGATCGTGCCGCGTCACGAGGGTCTCGACCTGCTCTCTTCCCCGTTCGGCGAAATCCGCGCCGCGGGCGTGGAGATCCTCCGGAGATCGGCGCAGTGGAACGCGGCGCCGGAGGTGACCCTTCTCCTCGACGACGAGGACTGCCGTGTCGTCGCCGAGGCGCTTCGCTTCCTCGCCAATGCCGGAGTGCGCGTGCCGACGCCGGCTTGCCTGGCGATCATCCGCCGATTCAGAGGGAGCGCCGTCGCTGAGGCGGCGCGCACGCTGGCGCGGCAGGGGGCTGTCGACGCCGTGCCTGCCATGCTCGCGGCGGCCGACTCGGGAAATGCCCTTGAGCTCCTGTGCGCCGCGGCACAACTGGACTTCGCCGCGGCCGAGCCCGCAATCCTGCGGAGAATCGGCCGCTTCGATACGGGCGGGGATCTGATCGCCGTCATCGCGCTCGCCCGACTTCGCGATCACGCGCGTTTCGATGTGCTGCTTCGTGCCATCAAGGGGCTCACCTTCAACGGCGACACAGAGAACGACCGCGAGCTCATCGACGATGTTGCCGCATCCGTCCCGAGCGATCGCCTTGGCGAGGTCCTCGACACCTGCGAGGTGCCGGTTCGCGCGTTCGTCTCCCATCCGGCAAGGTGTCTCGTAGAGAACGGCCGCGTGTTGTTCTCGGCCGTCCTCCACCGTTTCCCTTCCAAGACAGTGACGCTACTGGCGCTCCAGCGCGTTCTCGATCCGCTCCGGTCGGTTGACCGGCGCACGACGGCAGCCTACTTCCTGCAACCCGACTGCCTCACCGCGGAACAAATGGGCTACTTGACGGCACTCATCGCCGACCCGGACACGGCGCCATCGCTCAAGGAGGCCATCCTTGGTCGCTTCGACGCCGCGACGCTGGGCGCGGCCCTGGACCGCGGCCTGAAGCTGGGTCCGTTCGTCGCCGCTCACATCGCCGCTCTCGGGGACCCCGAACTCTGCGCACTGCTTGCCACGGCGCTGCTCGATGTCGTCACGGACGAATTCGCCGTGCAGATTCGGGCACTCGAAGCACGCGGCGTTCGCGTGACGTTCAGCGTCGCTGCGCGACAGCAGTTTCCTGATGACCTCATCCTCTTCGCAGACCGGCCTGTCTGCGGTCGGTTGCTGGCGTGGATGCGCGGCGGCTGCACCCACATCAGCAGCCGCGAGGGCATCGAGATCGTGACGCTCGACGAAGCGCGCCACCGCTTCGCCGAGATGATCGCCGAGCGACTTCCGAAGCGCTGAGCCGCCTTTTCTCGTTCTATTGAACCTTCCCCGGTATCATCTCGCCCATGGCCGATCTCTCAGGGGGCCGTTCCGTCAAGCTCATCGTTACGGCGATGATCGGCGACGGCAAACGCATCCTCCTCGTCCGGTACCCCAACCCGCCGGGCAACAAGCACGGCTGGTGGCTGCCCGCCCCCGAGCTCACCTACGGCCAGCACCCCGACCAGGCCTGCGAGAAGCTCATGGACTCGCTCGGCATCGGCGACGGCTCCTGCTCGCTCGTCGAGATCGAGTCGTACGAGACCAACAACTGGCACCTCTTCTTCCACTACCGCGTCCGCACGGCGTCGGAGCCGAAGGCCGGCCCCGAGTTCGCCGACACCCGCTGGTACGACCTCGACGACCTGCCCGACGTGAGCCAGTTCGCCCTCGGCTCCAAGGCGCGCAGCCTCATCGAACGGCTCGCGAAGGACTGATGCGCAGCTTCGTCTCCACGAAGGCATCCCGGTTCACGGAGAGCGTCATCCGCGAAATGACGCGCCTTGCGGCGAAGCACGGCGCCATCAACCTTGCGCAGGGCTTCCCGGATTTCGCCGCGCCCGCGGAGCTCAAGCAGGCCGCCTGCGACGCGATCAACCGCGACATCAACCAGTACGCGATCACGTGGGGCTCGAAGAACCTCCGCGACGCGCTCTCGAAGAAGTACGCCGACTTCAACGGCATGGCCGCCGACCCCGAGACGATGATCACCGTCACCTGCGGCGCAACCGAGGGCATGATCGCGTCGCTCCTCGCCACGATCGACCCGGGCGATGAGATCATCATCTTTGAGCCGTTCTACGAGAACTACGGGCCCGACACGATCCTCTCCGGCGCGAAGCCGACGTTCGTGCGCCTGCACGGCGCCGGCTTTGAGATCGACGAGAAGGAGCTCAAGCGCGCGATCACGAAAAAGACCCGCGGCGTCATCATCAACACGCCCAACAACCCGACCGGCAAGGTCTTCTCCCGCGCGGAGCTCGAGCTCATCGCTTCGCTCTGCCGCAGGCACGATCTGTGCGCCTACACGGACGAGGTCTACGAGCACATCGTCTACGACGGCGCGAAGCACATCTCCATCGCCACGCTCGACGGCATGGCGGAACGGACCGTGACGGTGAGCGCGCTTTCGAAGACGTTCAGCGTCACCGGCTGGCGGCTTGGCACCGTCATCGCGCCGCCGCGGATGACCGCGGCGATCCGGAAGGTCCACGACTTCCTCACCGTCGGCGCGCCCCATCCGCTCCAGGAGGCCGCCGCGCAGCTCCTCAAGAAATCGAGGGAGATCCTGCCGGCGCTCGCCGCCGAGTACCAGGAGCGCCGCGAGGAGTTCTTCAAGGGCCTCGACGCCGCCGGCCTCAAGTCCGCCGGCAAGCCGCAGGGTGCCTACTACGTGATGACCGACATCTCCGACTTCGGCTTCAAGACCGACGTCGCGTTCTCGCGCTGGCTCGTCGAGGAGATCGGCGTCGCGGGCGTGCCGGGCTCCAGCTTCTACTCGAACCCGCGCGACGGCTACGGCCAGATCCGCTTCTGCTTCCCGAAAAAGCTCGAGACGCTGCGGGAGGCGGCCCGGCGGCTCGCGTCGCCGGCGATGAGGAAACGGCGGCGTTCATGACCGGTCGCAACTTTTCTGGCTATCCGCTATCTGGCTATCCGCTGCACCGTGCGTTCCGAAGGGAACGCACAACTACCTTCGTCAGAACCTGAACTCCACTCCCGGCCCCACCGAGTAGTTGTGAACCAGGTGGTTGTGTTTGTGGTTGAACGCCGAGTAGGCGTGGTTCGCGATCGCCACCAGCCCGATCCGCAGGTACGGCGTCGGTTTGTAGCCGAGCGACAGCTCGAACTCGAGGAATGGCGCATCGTCGCTCTCGCCCGTGCGATGGAAGTACATCGCGCCCGTTGAGATGGCGAAGCCGACGTCGAGCGTCCGGAAGTCGACCTCGATCCCGCCGGTCAGGCGGTACATCCAGATGTCGACGTCGACGCTCGGGTTTTCGTTTTCGGCATTCCAGCCCGCGAAGCCGAGCCCCGCGAAGTATCGCGTCGTGGATCGCGGGTTGAAGACGCCGCGGAAGTCGATCTCGTATCCGGGCCCGCTTTCGAGGTCGAGGTCCTTGTCCCACCCGGTGTAAACGACGCTGGCGCGGATCCCGATCAGCCGGTCAATGTCCTCGCCGCAGGGTTCCAGTCCTTCGCCCGAGAGTACGGCCAGAAGCGCGATGAAGTGCATTCTTCCTCCAGGTCAGTGGCGCCGCAGGGCAGGTCAAGCGGCCCCTACGGATGGGTTGGACGTAGCACGGCGCCATCTTCTCAGAAAAAAAGCCCGATGGATCGCTCCATCGGGCCCGGTTGACGGCCTTGCGGTCTTACGGTCTACTTCTTTTCCGTCTTCACTTTCTCCAGCTCTTTCGCCACGGCCGCGTTCATGTCCTTGTCGTCGGGCGACGGGTTGCCCTCCCAGGCGACCTTGCCCTCGACGTCGATGAGGTAGGCCGACGGATAGCCCTTGATCCCGTACTCCTTGCAGTTGACCTGGTCCTTGTCCCAGAGGACTGGGAACTTCAGCTCGGCCTTCTCGACCGACGTGGCAAGCGCCTCCTTCTTGTCGATCTTGCCGTTGTTGATGTCGATGACGACGAGGCCCTTCTCCTTGAGTTCCTTGTCCCACTTGACCAAGTGGGGCTTCATCTCTTTGCAGCCCCCTCAGTTGATGAAACTGAACTCGAGCCAGACGACCTTGCCCTTGAGCTTCTCGAGCTTGAGCGCCTCGTCACCGCCGTTGAACCAGTTCTCCTTCTCGCTGACGAGCTCCGGCGGCGCCTTGCCCTTGTACGACTTGTAGTACTTCCCCTGCTCCTGCGCACAGGCCGGGACGACGGCCAGGACTGCCGCCAGCGCGATCCATTTGACCATTCGATTCTCCCTATGAAAGTTACTGAGGTTATACGCCTCCCGAGCCAAGACTATTCCAAAAGCACGCTTAAATGTTCCTCCGCGCAGCGACCCAGGGCGTCGAGCGCGTAGCCGCCTTCGAGCGCGCTGACCACGGGCACGCCGAGGCTGCGGACGATCCGCGTCATCGTCGCGAAGTCCTCCGGCAACAGGTTCAGCCCGCCGATCGGATCGTCCACGTAGGCGTCGAAGCCGCACGAGAGGATCACGAACTCCGGCTTGAACGATCGTGCCGTGCTCCGCACCGCCTCCTCGAAGGCCGCCACGAACGCTTGGCGCGTCGTCTCCTTTGGCAGCGGGAGGTTTCGGATGTTCCCCGCACCGCGCTCGCCCGCCGCTCCCGTGCCGGGCCAGAACGGCCAGCGGTGGGTGCTCAGGTAGAAAACCGTCGGATCGCTCCAGAAGATGTCCTGCGTCCCGTTCCCGTGATGGACGTCCCAGTCGATGACGAAAACGCGGCGCTTCAGCTTCCGCGCGGCGATGGCGACGTTGTTGAAGAGGCAGAACCCCATCGCGCGGTCCGGGGTCGCGTGATGGCCGGGCGGCCTCACGAGGCAGAACGCGGTCGACTCGCCGCCGTCCGCGACCGCCTCGCACGCCGCAACGACGCCGCCGACGGCGCGGATCGCCGCCGCGGCAGAGCAGTCGTTGACGTAGGTGTCCTCGTCGAGCCTCCCCGGCTTCGCGGAGCGGATCCGCTTCACGTGATCCGCCGTGTGCACGAGCCGGAGTTCGTCTTCCGTCGCGTCGCGGGCCGGAAGGTGCCTGACGCGGTCCCAGAGGCCGGTTTCGTGCAGCCGCTCGATCATCGCCGTCACGCGCTCGGGGCATTCCGGATGGCGAGGAGCTTGATGTTTTAGATAGAGGGCGTCGGTCACGAGGAGCGTCACGTTCCAGATCCTACAATGTGCGCATGGTCGATTTCGCGAAGCTGGTGACCGAACAACGAAACTCCCGCACGGCCGATCTCGACATCCTCTCTACGATCGACCTCGTCTCCCGCCTGAACGCCGAAGACCACGCCGTGCCGGAAGCCGTCGGCCGCGCGAAGTACGAGATCGCCAAGGCCATCGATCTCATCGCCGACCGGATGCGGCAGGGCGGCCGGCTCTTCTTCGTCGGCGCGGGAACGAGCGGACGCCTCGGCGTCATCGAGGCCGCGGAATGCCCGCCGACCTTCGGCACCCCGCCGTCGCTCGTGCAGGCCGTCATGTGCGGCGGCAAAAGCGCGGTCTTCAAGAACGTCGAGGGCGCGGAGGATCGCGGGCGTCCGACCCTCAAGGTCAAGCCGATGGACTCGGTGGTCGGCATCGCGGCGAGCGGCGTGACGCCGTTCGTGACCGCGGCGCTGACAGCGGCGAAGAAGCGCGGCGCGGCGACGATCCTCATCACCTGCAACCGGATCGAGGCGCCCGCCCACGTCATCACCATCGACGTGGGCCCCGAGGTCATCGCCGGCTCGACCCGGCTCAAGGCCGCGACCGCGACGAAACTCGTCCTCAACACGATCACCGTCGGCGTCATGACGAAGCTCGGCAAGATCTACGAAAACCTGATGGTGGACGTCCAGCCGACGAATGCGAAGCTGCGGGCGCGCGCGCTCCGGCTGGTCCAGCTCCTGACCGGGGCGAAGACGGCGGCGGCACGGCGGGCGCTCCGGTGCGGGAGCGTGAAGACGGCGGTCGTCATGCTGCAGAAGGGCGTCGGCCCCCGCCAGGCCGAGGATCTGCTCGCACGCGCCGGCGGTTTCCTCCGGGGCGCCCTGCTATGAAGCGCGTCTCCACCCGAGTCAGGCTCGCGGTCGGGCTCATGTCGGGGACGTCGGCCGACGGCGTCTCGGCCGCGCTGGTCCGGCTCGATCCGTTCGCCGTCCTCGCCTCGGGCACGCTCCCGTTCCGCCCAGCCGACCAGCAGCGGATCCATCGGCTCTCGGACGCCACCGCCGCGGAGCTGTCGGAGGCGAACGCCTGGCTCGGGGAGAAGTTCGCGCAGGCGGCGCAGCGGCTGATCGCGAAAACCCGCGCGAAGGTCGACGTCATCGGCTCGCACGGGCAGACGGTCTTCCACGCGCCGGGGCGCCACACGCTCCAGATCGGCGAACCGAGCATCATCGCGGAGCGGACCGGCATCACGACGGTCGCCGATTTCCGCCCTCGCGACATCGCGGCAGGCGGCCAGGGCGCACCGCTCCTTCCCTTTTTCGATCGCGCCATCTTCGGCCGCGCCCGGCGTCCCCGCGCGCTGCAGAACATCGGCGGCATTGCCAACGTCTGCGTCGTCGGAGGACGAGAAGACGGTTCGCTCGGATTCGACACCGGGCCCGGGAACTGCCTGATCGATCGCGCGGTGAGGAAACTCACGGGCAAGCCTTTCGACAAGGATGGCGCGATTGCGAAACGTGGCCATGTCGATGAGAAGCTCCTGAAGCGGCTGCTTGCCCATCCCTATTTCCTGCGACGGCCGCCGAAATCGACGGGGCCGGAGACGTTCGGCGATGAGCTCCTGCCGGCGCGCATCACGCCCGACACGATCGCGACGCTCACCCGCTTCACGGCGCGAACGATCGCCAATGCCTACCGGCGGTGGCTGCCGAAGGTCGATGAAGTCATCGTCTCCGGCGGAGGCGTCTACAACGCGTCGCTGATGAACGAGCTCGAGTGGCTCCTCTTCCCGGCACCGATCCGGCCCATCAGCGTCTACGCGATCGATCCGCTGGCGAAGGAGCCGGCAGCGTTCGCCTACTTCGCCGCCCTCGCCGTCCAGGGGCTTCCCAACACGCTCGCACGCGCCACCGGCGCGGCGCATCCCGTCGTCGCCGGGAAGATCGTGCCGGGACGGAACTTCCGGGGGCTCGCGTGAACCTCCGCGAGAAGTGCGCCCAGATGGTCTTCCCGGAGTTCCGGTTCGCGACCCCCGACTACGAGCGCATCACGCAGCTCGCCAGGGCCGGCGTCGGCGGCGTCTGCTTCTTCGGCGGCACCCGCTTCGACGTCGCACCGCTCGTGAACGCGCTCCAGCACGTCGCACCGGTGCCGCTGCTGATCGCCAGCGACTACGAGACCGGCGTCGCGATGCAGGTGCAGGGCGCCACGCGGCTGCCGCCGAACCTCGCCGTCGGCGCGACGGACTCCGAGGAGCTCGCCGAGCTCATGGGCCGCGTGACCGGCCGCGAGGCCCGCGCGCTCGGCGTTCCGTGGGTCCTCGCCCCGGTCCTCGACGTCCAGAACAACCCCGCGAACCCGATCGTGAACGTGCGCTCGTTCGGCGACGACCCCGAACGCGTCGCCCGGCTCGGCCGCGCCTTCGTGAAGGGGATCCGCGCCGCCGGGGCCCTCTCCTGCGCCAAGCACTTCCCCGGCCACGGCGACGTCACCGTCGACTCCCACCTCGAGCTGCCGCGCATCTCCGCGGATCGCGCGCGGCTCGACGCCGTCGAGCTCCTCCCGTTCCGCGCCGTCGACGCCGACACCGTCATGCTCGCTCACCTCCGCGTCGACGCCATCGACCGCGACTATCCGTCGTCGCTGTCGGCGAAGACCGTCGAGCTGCTGAAGGACTTCCCGGGTCTCCTCGTCACCGATGCGCTCATCATGGGCGGGATCACGAAGTTCTGCTCCGAGCGCGAGGCCCTGCTCCAGGCGGCGCGTGCCGGCGTTCACGCCCTGCTTTACCCCGGCGATCCGTGGGCGGCGATCGGCACGCTGGAAGAGGCGGTGACGTCCGGAGCGCTGGACCTGGCCAGGGTCGACCATGCGGTAGAACGGATCCTGGCGACGAAGCGCAAGGCGGGCTTGATGAACAGCGTCAAGGTCGATCCCGACGGGATTGACGGCATCGTCGGCAGCGACGAGCACGAGGCGGCGGCCGACCGCATCGCCGAGGCTTCGATCACGAGAGTCTTCGGCGAGGTGCCGGCCGGCCCCTATCGCTATGCCGCCGTGCGCGACGACAGCGCACGCGGCGATCTGACGATCTTCAACAAGTCGCTGCCGGTCTCGGACGACAGCGACACCGGCGTTCTGGCGGTCTTCTCGTCGGTGAAGGCCTTCTCGGGCCGGCGCGGCCCCGACGAGCGGCTCGTAACCGAGGCGCGCCGCGACCTGGGCGACGTGAAGAACCTGGTCGTCGTCTCGTTCGGAAATCCGTACATCCGGATCGCCGGGGCCACCGCGTACGTCTGCGCGTGGGGCGAGTGCCGCGCCTCCCAGGCGGCCGCCGCCAGGGCGCTCCAGGGCCAGATTCCGTTCCGGGGCAAACTTCCCGTGCGTCTCGACGGTCTCAATCAAGCATGAGAACCCTGGCACTCGCCGCCCTTCTGCTCGCCCAGGAGCCACCCAAGGAGGCCCACCTCCGCGGGGTCTGGGGCAATCCGGCGTCGATCGATCCGGCGTTCGCCATCGATGGCCGTTTCGTCTCACCCCTCTTCGAAGGGCTGACGACGTTCGGCACGGACAACGTCACCGTCGCGCCCGGCATGGCCGAATCGTGGAGCGCCGTCGGCGCGGTCTGGACCTTCAAGCTGCGCGACGCGAAGTGGTCGAACGGCCGCGGGGTGACGGCAGAGGATTTCATGGCCGCGTGGATGCGCATCCTCGACCCGGAGCTCGGCAGCCCGTGGGCGTCGTCCTTCTCGATCGTGAAGAACGCCGACACCTACCGCGCCGGTCGCGCGCTCGACGCCTTGATGCTGGAGTGGGAGTCGCTCGGACCGGTGCGCCGGGCGGAACTCCTCGCCGTCGCCAAGGCCGGCGTGACCCGGCGCCACGCCCAGCCGCTCCTGAAGCTCGTGGGCAGCGCCGACGAGCAGAAGGCCATCGCGGAGATCGCTGCAGGCGCGGCCGCGCGCGAGGACGTCCGAGATGCGGCGATTGGCATCCGGGCCGTCGACAAGAAGACGCTCGCGATCGAGCTGGTGCGGCCCACCTCGTGGCTGCCCGAGATCGTCGCCGGCCCCGCGTGGTCGCCCGTGCCGCCCGAAGCGATCAAGGAGCACCGCGGCCGCTGGACCGACGCCGGCAAGATCGTCACGAACGGCCCGTACGCCTTGGACCGCTTCACGAAGAGCGATCTCGTGCTGGTGAAGAGCAAGACGTACTGGGGAAAGAACGCCGGGCCTGACCGCGTCACGCTCCTCCTGACGGGCTGGCCGGCGGAGGCGATGGCGCGATGGGACCGCGCGGAGGCTGACTGGATCGCGGGCGAGCTGACCTACACGGAGAAGATCGACGACTTCGAAAAGAAGGGCGATTGGCGGAGCTGGCCGCTCTTCGCGACGTGGTTCCTCCGCGTGAACATGGCGAAGGCGCCGTTCGACAAGGCGGGACTGCGCACCTGGCTGGCGCTGGCGCTCGACCGCGACAAGGCCGTGCCGAAGCGGTCCCTCGCGGCGAAGGCGCTGACGCCGCCGGGGGTGGCGGGCTACTCCGCGCCGCTCGTGAAGGCGAAGGATACCGCGGCGGCGTGGGGGGAATTCGCGAAGGAGGTCCCCGACGCGTCGAAGCTCCCGAAGCTCATCCTGCTCTGCCCCAAGGCGCAGGTGGAGACGGCGCTCGCGATCAAGATGCAGATCGAGGGCGACTTTCCCGACGTACACATCCGGATCGACGCGCCGGAGTGGCCGGGCTACGCGAAGTCGCTGGAGGCGGGCGATTTCCACATGGCGCTCGGCGGCTGGGCCGGCGAGGCGCTCGATCCGGCGACGTTTCTCGAGCTCTTCACCAAGGCCGCGCCGCTGAACGCGACGGGGTGGACGAGCGCCGACTTCGACGCGCTCATCGCGTCGGCCGCGGCGGAGAAGGACCGTGCGAAGCGGCTGGAGATGCTGTCAAAGGCGGAGAAGCTGCTGCTCGACGGCGGCGCGGTGGTGCCGATGTCCCATCCGTCGGGCGGGGCGTTGGTGCGCTCGAAGGTGAAGGTCGACGGGAACGCGTTCGGGCGATTCCTGCTGCAGAATGTGCGGATCCAGTAGTCCCGCCGCGGCCTACTTGGGCTTCTTCATCGACAGGAGCTCGTCGACGCGCCCCGTGCCGCGGAGCCACTTGACGACGCCGACGTCGGCCGCGAGCCACACGGCGCCGTCGTAGGTCGTACCGGTCGCGGGCCATGTGTCCTTGATCTCGATCTTCCAGCAGGCTTTGTAGGTGCCGGCGGGAACGGTCACGTCCTCCTTGCCGGCGACCGTCATCGTGATCTTCTGCTTGCCGCTGCTCGCCTGGAGTTTCTGCGACGCCTTTTCCGTCAGCGGGAACTCGATCAGCGTCTGGTTCGAATCGAGCTTCACGGTTTCGAGGTCGGCGTACCAGAACGCTTCGTGCGTGAGGAGCTTCCCCTTCGATTTCGAGTAGGCGCCGAGTCCGAAGGCATTGGCGCCGATGATGTAGTTCTCCTTCTCTTCGTCGCCCTTGGTGACGAAGTAGAAGACCCGGTCGTCGCTGCCGAGTCCGACGGACGTGCTCTTGACGGTCAGCTCGCTCTTGTCCTTGTTGCCCTGGTAGGTGCCCTGGTACTCGTAGCGGGTTCCCTCGACGAGCGGGAAGTAGTCAGCACCCTTCGCCTCGGGCGGCGCCTTGACCACGCCTCCGCCCGGCTTCTTGAAGGAGACGAGCTCGTCGATGCGGCCGGTGGCGCGCTTCCACTTCACCATGCCGACGTCGGGCGCGAGCCAGACCGTGCCGGAGGAGGTCTCGGCTTTTTCGGTCCAGACATCCTCAAGGTCGATCTTCCAGCAGCCCTTGAACGTGCCGGCGGGGACCGTGACGTCCTCCTTGCCCGCGACGACGGTGCGCCGGGCCTGCGTGCCGCGGTTGGCCGTGAACTTCTGCTCGGCTTTCTCCTTCAGCGGCAGAGCGAGAAGCGTCTGCTTCATGTCGGCGGTGACTTTCGCCAGGTCGCGGCTCCAGAAGGCTTCGCAGGTGAGGAGCTTGTCCTTCTCGCGCACGTAGGCGCCCAGGCCGAACGAGCTCGTGGCGACGATCGCGTTGTCCTTGGCGGCGTCGGCCTTGCGGGCGAAGTAGAAGATCGTGAGGCCGCTGTCGGTGGTGGTGGTCTTGACGATGTTCACGTCGGTGTACTCCTTGCCGTTGAACGTGCCGAGGAACTCGTACTCGGCGCCCTCGATGAGCGGGAAGTAATCGGGCTCCTTGGCCTCCTGCCCCGGGAGGAGGAAGGCGGCGAAGGCGAACAGGGCGGCGTGAAGCATGGTGCCCTCCGGTTGGAACGTGGAAATGATATCCAATGAAGCGGAGGGGAGCGTCGTCTAAGATGGTGAGTTCCAGGAGGAAGGCATGAAGACGCTCGGAATGATGATGATTGCGATCGGCGTGGCGTCGTTCGCATGGCCGGCGCTGAAGCCGGGGACGCAGCTCGTCATCCTGACGCCGTTCGGCGACAAGGCGCAGATTGTGGGCGGCGTGCTCGGCGTGGTGGGGCTGCTGGTGCTGCTGATCGGCGTGGTGAAGGGGAAGGCGAAGAAGAAGTAGCTACTAATAGTAGCTGGTAGCTAGTGGGGAGTAGCCCGACTCGGACCGAAACCGACCTGAACCGAACCGAACCGAGCCAGCCGAGGGCTACTTCACTTCGTAGCCGGGGTAGAGCATCGGCGTGAGGCGTGCGGCCGGGGTTTCGCCGCCGCCCAGGACGTGCTTCGTGATGTCCTCTTTGGCGATCGCAAGCTCCAGCGCCCGGCGAACGCGAACGTCATCCAGCGGCTTCTTCTTCGTGTTGAAGACGTAGAAGTAGGTGCCGTTGACGGGGAACGAGACGTAGTCCTTCCGCCCGCTCTTCCGCAAGTCCTCCGCGTACTGGATCGGCACGGTGAAGAGCCAGTGGCACTGTCCACCTTCGTAGAGATCGAATGCCGTCTCCGCCCGCTCCACGCTCAGGTAGACCACCTTTCGAAGGCGAACCCGATCGGCATCCCAGTAGCGGGCGTTCTTCTCGAAGACCTTCTTCTCCTTGATGATCCGCTGGGTCATGACGAAGGGGCCATTGCCGACGAGATTCGCGGGGTCGAGCCACTTGGACCCGTGCTTCTCCAGGCACCCGCGATGCACGGGGAAGAAGATGTTGAGGCACAGCACCTGGATGAAATACGGCGTGCGATGAGTGAGGGTCACCTCTAGAGTCGTCTTGTCCACGGCGCGGACTCCCAGCGTCTCGGGCGCCGATTTTTTCTGAACGATCTCACGCGCGTTGCGGATCGGATACATCAGGTGGCTGTAGCTTGAACCGAGCACAGGATCGACAACGCGCCGCCACGCGTAGACGAAATCATCCGCCGTCACGGGATCGCCGTTCGACCACGACGCCTTTCGCAGATGAAACGTGTACGTCTTGCCGTCCGGAGAAATCTCCCAGCGTTCGGCGGTGGCCGCGATGGCAAGCGACGTCTCCGGATGGGGCGACACGAGCCCCTCGAAGAGGTTCATCAGCGTCTTGTACCCGGCCATGTCGTGGCTGAGCGCCGGATCGAGTGTCTGCGGCTCGGCGCCGGCGTTGAAGATGAGCGTTCCGTCGGCCGGAGCCCCGGCTCCTTCCAGCCAGATGTCCTGGAGCGGGTGAAGATCGCGAGGGTTGGCGTGCACGCCCTTCACGAAGGGCTTGAGCATGTTCACGCCCATGTAGTGGCAGATCGGCATCATCGGCATGCCGTCCAGCAGCAGCCTCTCGGCCTTCGCCAGCAGCTCATACCGCCTGACCGCATCGGCCTCGTCATCGGACGCGCTCAGCAGCCGCTCGAATTCTCCGGAAGACCAGCCCGTGACGTTGGCGCCGGTCTCCGACGAGAAAAGCTGGAGAAACGCGCGGGGATCGTAGAACTCGCCGTACCATCCGCGCCGGGCGATGTCGAACTCCGCGCGGTCGACCCTCCCCATGAAGACCGGCCACTCCATGTTGCGCAGCTCGATGGAGATGCCCAGGTTCACCCGCCACATCTCCTGGATGGCGGAGGCCACCTTCTGGTGCCACTCGGCCGTGTTGTGGAGCAGCTCCAGCTTCGGGAAGCCCTTCCCTTCGGGGAACCCCGCCTCGGCGAGGAGCCTGCGCGCCTCCAGCACGCGCGGGTCGGTCGACGGAGCGAGCGGTCCCTTCGGGCCCCCGCATCCGAGGAGGAGCAGCGCCAGGAGCCAGGGCCTACCGTTGCTGGACATCGAAGGCATCCCTCAATCCATCGCCCACGGAGTTGAGACAGAAGAGCGTCGTCGCCAGGAGGCTGCCGGGGAAGATGACGAGCCACCAGTAGATTCTCAGCGGATTGAGCGCGCCCGAGCCCTCGCTGATGAGCCCTCCCCACGACGGCATCGGCTCGCTGATGCCCAGCCCGAGGAAGGACAAGAAGGCCTCCTGGAGCATGACCGACGGAACGGTCAGCGTCGCGTAGACGATCACGGGGCCGAGAATGTTCGGGATCATGTGCCGCCAGATGATCGCGCCAGAGCCGGCGCCCATCGCCCGCGCCGCCTCCACGAATTCCTTCTCCTTCAAGCTCAGCACCTGTCCGCGCACGATGCGCGACATCGTCATCCAGCCAAACAGGCCGAGGACCATGAAGACGACGATGAAGGACTTGCCGAAGATGACCATCGCGATGATGACGATGAACATGTGCGGCAGGCCGTACAAGACATCGACGAACCGCATCATCACGAGATCGGTCTTCCCGCCCAGGAATCCCGACAGCGCGCCGTAGCCGACCCCGATGATCAGGCTCACGAACGTGGCCACGAGCCCGACGGCGAACGAGATCCGCCCGCCGTAGAAGCAGCGCACGAGGAGATCGCGGCCATTCAGGTCGGTCCCCATCCAGTACGTGGCGCTGGGCGTCTCCTTCTTGCGCTTGAGCGTCTGCTCGTAGAACGTGTGCGGCGAGACGATCGGCACGACGATCGTCGCCAGTCCGACCGAGAGCAGCAGCCAGAAGCAGAGCAGCGCGCGCCGGTTCTTCCGGAATCGGCGAAGCGCCAGCTGGCCCGGGCTGCGGCTCTCGGGAGCGACGTCCACCGGCACCGCAACGGCGGCGTTCACGTGAGCCTCACCCGCGGATCGAGGAACGAGTACGCCATGTCGACCACGAGGTTGAACCCGATCACGAGGGTGCTGTAAATAAGCAGTGCCCCCATGACGACGTCGTAGTCGCGCGCCAGCGACGAGTCGACGAAGTGCCGGCCCATGCCGTTGATGTTGAAGATGCGTTCGACGACGACCGAGCCGGTCAGGATGTAGGCGGCCATGGGCCCGGCGTAGGAGACCACCGGGGTGATGCCGTTCTTCAGCACGTGTTTCAGGAAAACAACCTTCTCCGACAGGCCCTTGGCGCGCGCCGTGCGGATGAAGTCCTTGTTGAGCACGTCGAGCATGCCGGCGCGCGTCAGGCGCGAGATGTAGGCGATGTGCACCATCGAGAGCGCGATCGCCGGCAGGATGATCTTCGAAAGTTCGCCCCAGCTCCATCCGTCCGGCCAGCCCGCGACGGGCAACCAGCTCAGCGCCAGCGAAAAGACCATCACGAGAAGAGGGCCCAGCAGGAAGTTGGGCACGCAGATGCCGGTCAACGCGACGCTCATCGACAGGTAGTCGGGGATCCGGTTGTGGCGCGCCGCGGCGATGATTCCGAGGGCGACGCCGAAGGTCACCGCGAGGATGAAGGCGATCGCGCCGAGCATCAGCGAATAGCGCAGCGACGGGAACAGCAGTTCGTTCACGGACCGCTCGTACTTGATCGAGTACCCGAGATCGCCGCTCAGGTAGCCGCGGAGCCGGAGGCCGTACTGCACGTGCAGATCCTTGTCGAAGCCGTACTTGCGCTCGATGTTGGCGAGCACCTCGGGAGGGATCTTCCGTTCGCTGGAGAAGGGGCTCCCTGGCGCGAAGCGGATGATGGCGAAGCACAGGGTCGCGATGACGAAGAGCGTCAGCAGCCCGCCCGCCAGCCGTTTGATCAGGAACGCCCACATGGGCTTTACGGGGCCGCGCCGGAGACCCTGGCCCCCTGGAGCGGATGGGTGTCGCGCACGTTGTCGTACAGGCCGGTCACGTCGGCGCGCCACATGTTCTTGGTCACGTAGAAGTAGAGCGGCACGATGGGCTGCTCTTCCAGGAGGATGGCCTCGGCGTCGCGCAGGATCCCCATCCGCTTCTTCGGATCACGCTCGCGCGCCGCCTCGGTCACGAGCTTGTCGTACGTCGCGTTTCCCCAGCCCGTGTTGTTGTTGCCGTTGTCCTTCATGAACATGTCGATGAAGGTGTTCGGATCGGTGTAGTCGCCGACCCAGCCGCGCCGGATCACGTCGAACTGGAGCTTTGACTGCATGTCGAGATAGATCTTCCACTCGACGTTCCGCAGGTCCGTCTCGATCCCGAGGTTCGTGCGCCACATCTCCTGGATCGCCGAGGCAATCTTCTTGTGGCTCTCCTGGGTGTTGTAGAGGATCTCGATCTTCGGGAAGCCCTTGCCCTCCGGGAAGCCCGCCTCGGCGAGGAGCTTTCTCGCCTCCGCGACGTTGAACGCGGCCATCGTCGCGGGCACATAGCCAGGGATGCCGGACGGCACGATGGAAAGCGCCGGGGCCTCGCCCGCCATCGTGATGTGCTTCACGATCTCCTGCTTGTCGATGGCCAGGGAGAGCGCCCTGCGCACCCGCTTGTCCTGCGTCGCGCCCTTCTTGCAGTTGAACCCGTAGAAGTAGACCGTGAAGAAGGGGCCGCTGTGGTAGTCCGGCCGCTTCATCAGCTCGTCGATGTACTCGCGCGGCACGTCGGTCAGCCAGTCGATCGTCTTTTTCTCGTACATGTTGAAGGCGGTGTTGGTCTCCTCGACCGGCAGCAGCTTGATGGGCTGGTCGTTGACGTGCGCCGCGTCCCAGTAGGCCGCGTTCTTCTCCAGCAGGATGTACTCCTTGATCTTCCACTCCTTCATGCGGTACGGACCGTTGCAGACCGAGTTCTCCGGCTTTGTCCAGGCGCTGCCGTGCTTCTCCACGGTCGCACGATGCACCGGGAAGTAGGTGAAGAAGGCCGCCAGGTCGAGGAAGTAGGGCGTCGACGCTTCGAGCGTCACCACGAGCGTCTTGTCGTCCTTGGCCTTCACGCCGACTTCGTCCACCCCGACGTCGGGCCGCTTCGCCGCCTCGTCGACCGCCGCCTTCAGCAGCGCGGCGACTTTCTCGTTTTTCACCTCGGTCTCGACCAGCTTCTTGAGGCCGTCGACGTGCCGCTTCTGCGCGCGGTCCACCAGTCCCTGCGCGGCGTCGAGCTTCTTGTCCTCGGCCGTCCCGGCCCAGCTGCGGAGGGCCGCATCCGACGAGGCGCCGCCGTAGTAGCTCTTCGCGTTCTTGAGGTAGTCGTAGATCTGCGCCGCGTACTCGGCTCCAAGGGCCGGGTCCAGGACGCGCTTCCAGGACCACTCGAAGTCCTTCGCGGTCACCGGCTCCCCGTTCGACCACTTCGCGTCGCGCAGGTGGAACGTGTAGACCGTGCCGTCCTCGCTGAGGTCCCACTTCTCCGCGATCCCCGGCTTGATCGAGAGGTCCTTCCCGTCGTAGACCGTCAGTCCTTCAAAGATGCAGATGTTGATGCGGTGCTCCGGCACGCCCTTCTGGAGTCCCGGGTCGAGCGTCTGCGGCTCCGCGCCGTTGTTGATGATGAACATGCGCGGCCCCTTGGCCTTGCCGCAGCCGTCGCAGCCGGGAGCGGCGAGCGCGACGAGACAGAGAGCCGCCACTGTAAAGGTACGCATCAAAGCCTCCGATGGAACGACCGTGGGCGCCTATCTTACCGAAAGGTTCTACGGACGCTAAAGCTTCGGCAGCGGGCTCTCCCGCAGGAACTTGACCATCCGGTCGCCTGGCGCCGCCTCGTCAAGCGAGTTGATCTTCTTCTCCGCGAACCAGACCGTGTACTTCCCCCTCGTGAACGCATCGAGCGCCTTCTTCACTTCCCTCTCCGGATCGACCGGCGGCGCCTCCCAGCGCCCGAGGATCTTCACCTCGCCCGGCCCCTTCTGAAACTTCAGGTCATTCTCCGTCGCCCACTCCCGCCCGTACGTCCGCCGCGACCGCGTCTGCCACTCCGACACCTCAACGCGCGTCTTGGCGGCGATCAGGTCGCGCAGCACCGGCGCATCCTGCGAGAGCTCGACCTTCGTCTGCTCCGCCGCCCCCTTCGCGCCCTTGACGTCGGTGACCACCACGATTGTCAGCATGTCTTCACTTCATACTTCACTTCGTACTTCATGCCTCGTACTTCCCTAAACGATGAACTCGCCGCCGTCCACGCTGATGACGTTCCCCGTCAGCCACTCGATCCCGTCGTGCGACAGCGCCGCAATGGCGTTCGCCACGTCCTGCGGAGTCGTCATGCGCTTGCCCGGGTTTCGCTCCATCGCCATCTTCACGATCTCCTCGTTCCCCGGGATCTTCCTCAGCGACGGCGTGTCGGTCACCCCCGCCCGCAGCGCGTTGGCGGCGATCCCGTGCGGCGAGAACTCCACGGCCAGCTGCCGGATGTGGCTCTCGAGCGCCGACTTCGCCGCCGACACCGCGCCGTAGCTCGGCCAGATCCGGGCCCCGCCGGCCGACGTCATCGCGAAAATCCGGCTCCCCCTCGCGAGCAGCTTCCTCGTGAACAGATCCTGCACCCAGTAAACCAGCGAGTTCGCCATCACGTTGAGCGTCATCTCGAGCTGCGGCGCCGTGATCGCGTCCTCCGGCTTCTCCGCCACGAACGGCTTCAGCGTCCCGAAGGCCAGCGAGTGCATCACCGTCCGGAACGGCTTCCCCTGCAGCTTCGGCGCGATTCCCTCGATCACCTGCTTGCGGTTGGCTTCGTCGGCCGCGTTCACGTTGAAGAACTCCGCCTTCCCCCCGGCCTTGTGGATCTCGCCGACGATCCGCTCGACGTTCGGCATCGTCGCCTTCCGGTCGAGGTGGACGCCGCAGATGTTCATGCCGCGCTTCGCGAGCTCGATCCCGGCCGCTTCGCCGAATCCGCTCGACGCGCCCAGGATCAGCGCCCACTGCCCCTTGAGGTCGTTCATAGCTTCTCCAGAAGGGGGAGATGGTAGCGGCGGCTCCGGCTACGGTCCACGGTTCACCGCCGACGGTCTACGTTGAGGCCTTGCGGACCAGCAGGACCGGCACTGGGGAGGCCTTCAGGATCTTCTCCGCCACCGAGCCGAAGAACCAGCGATTCACATTGCTGCGCGCCATGGTGGCCATGCAGACGATGTCCGCCCTGCGCCGCTCGATCTGCAGCAGGAGCTCCGTCGCGTTGTCGCCGCGCGCCATCAACGGCCGCGCCGCGAAGCCCTCGGACTGGAGCTGCGCCGCGATCTGCTCGACGCGGTCGTTCACCTTCTTCGCGTCCTTGGCCTGGACCCGCGCCAGCGCCGAATCGCCCGCCGCCCACAGGGCCTCCACCACGTGCATGACCGTGATGGTCATGCCGTGCGCCTTCGCCAGCAGCCTGGCGGGCGCCAGCGACGCCTCCGACGCCGGCGTGCCGTCCAGCGCCACGAGCATCCGCTCAGGCCGCCCCGTGGGCGGCTTCGTCGGGACGGCGCTGAAGACGATCACGGGGCACGCCGACGACCGCACGATGCGTTCCGCCACCGAGCCGAAGACGAACCGCGTCACGCCTGACTCGCCGTGGCTCGAGAGCGCGATCAGGTCGGCGTTCGCCGCCTTCGCCGCCGCGAGAACCTCGTCGGCGACCGTGCCGCGCCGCACGTCGGTCTTGACCGCCCCGCCCGCCTCGGCGCCCAGGTAATTGAGATAGCTCCGAGCCTCGAGCGTGAGCACCTCGTCGAACGGGGTCACGTCCGCGCCGGCGGCCGGAATGACCCGCGCCAGGTGCAGCGTCGAGCCCGCGGCCCGCCACGGCGCCACGCGCTGCATGACGCGCTCGGCCAGCTCGGAGCCGTCGAGAGGAACGAGGATATCCTTGAACATCGCGGCGCAGTATAGCCTAGGCCGCCGCGGGAAGGATGACGTGGAAGGTCGTCCCAACTCCCACCTGGCTCTTCACGTCGATCCGCCCGCCGTGCGCCTCCATCAGCGCCTTGCAGATCGACAAGCCCAGCCCGGTCCCCTTTCCGCTCTTCTTGTCGACCCGGTGGAACCGCTCGAAGAGCCGGGGCAGGTGCTCCGCCGGAATGCCGGGCCCATTGTCCGCAACCTCGATCCGCGCGCTGCCGCCCTCGGCCCACACCGAGAGCTTCACCTCGCCGCCCTCGCGGTGGTACTTGATGGCGTTCTCGATGAGGTTCATCATCACGCGGCGCAGCGCGGGCTCATCGCCAACGACCTTCACCCCCGGCGCGATCCACGCCGCCTTCACGTCGACCTTCCGCGCCTCGCCGAGCGCCTTCGCGTCCTCCATGATCGCGGTCGCGACATCCGTCAGGTCGACGGGCTCCTTCTTGAGCGGCGCCTCGCGCGCATCGAGCTGCGCGAGAAGCAGCATGTTCTCAACCACTCGAGTCATCCGCGCCGCCTCTTCCGCGATGCTCGCCAGGAGCAGCGGGTAGTCGATCGCCTTCCCCTGCTGCGCCAGCGCCAGCTCGATCTCCGTCCGCAGCACCGCGAGCGGCGTCTTCAGCTCGTGCGAGGCGTTCGATGTGAACGTGCGCAGCTGCTCGAACGACTTCTCCAGCCGCTCGAGCATCTCGTTGAACGTGGCCGCGAGCTCGCGAAGCTCGCCCTGCGCCTCCGGCACGGCGACGCGCTCCGAGAGGTTCGACCGCGAGATGCGCTCCGCCTGACGCCGCAGCGTCTCCACCGGGGCCAGCGCGCCGCGCACGAAGAGGAGGCCGATGTAGCTCGAGACGGCCAGCACCAACGGCACGAAGACCGCGAAGAAGACCAGGAGCCGCCGCAGCCGGTCGGCAATCGGCGTCACGTCCAGGCCGTAGGCGATCCACCCGATCTCCTGGCCGCCTGGGTCGACCGCGCGCAGCGCTGCAAAGCGATAGGTCCGGCCGGCGATGACGAGCTCGCGCGGCGCGGCGGTGCGCAGTTCCTCGTAGGCCAGCGCACCCTCCCGCAGGTCCTTCGAACGAAAGAGCACGCGGCGCTGCGCGTCATAGACGACCGCCTGCGCGCCCGAGGCGGCGAGGTAGTCCGTGACCTGCGGCGTGATGCTCGCGTGAACGCCTCGCAGCACCTCCGATTCCTGCTCGATCACGAAGTCGGCGAATGCCGCTTTCTGCTTGGCCAGCCGGTCCTCGAGGTCTGCGTTGAACTCCGCCTGCGCCGTCCAGTAGAGCGAGCCCGAAAAGACCACGAGGATCGCCGCGAGGATGACGACGTAGAGGAGCGTCAGCCTACTTTGGATCGTCGGCATCAGGCTCTTTCATCACGTAGCCGACACCCCGCACGGTGTGCAGCAGTTTCGGCCGCTTCTCGCCCTCGAGCTTCTTGCGAAGATAGTTCACGAAGACGTCGACGACGTTGCTCTGCCAGTCGAAGTTGTAGTCCCAGACATGCTCGGCGATCGAAGTCCGCGTCAGCACGCGGTTGGGGTTGCGCATGAAGTACTCCAGCAGGGCGAACTCGCGCGGAGTCAGCTTCACGGCGTGGCCGTCGGCCTTCACCTCGTGCCGGATGAGGTCCATCGTGACATACGCGATCTTGAGGAGCGTCGCCGACTGCTCGTGGCCGCGCCGCAGCAAGGCACGCACGCGCGCCCGCAGCTCGTCAAGCGCGAACGGCTTGGCGAGGTAGTCGTCGGCGCCGACGTCGAGCCCCTTGATCCGGTCGCTGGTCTGCCCGCGCGCCGACAGGATCAGGACCGGCATGGTCCGCTTCTGGGCGCGGAGCTCCTGGAGCACCGCCAGGCCGTCCTTCTTGGGCAGGAAGATGTCGAGGATGATGAGATCGTAGGGGCTGTTCGTCGCCATGTAGAGCCCCTCTTCGCCGTCGTGGGTGACGTCGACCGCGTGCGAGTCTTCGACGAGCGCCCGCTTGATGAAGCCCGCGAGCTTCTTTTCGTCCTCGACGATCAGGATCCTCATGCCACCTCCACTGTACTGGCGGAGGCCCCGGGAGACGAGGGAACCGTCGGGCCATGCCGTGCAGCGGTGACGATCAAGTGATTCTCACGACCGGAGCGTTATAGTAAAGGGCATGCGGCGAGTTCCCCGACGCTGGTACGCAGGACGCGCACTTTTCCTGGGCGCGGCCGCGCTGCTCTCGGCGGCACTCGCGGCGATCCAGATCGCGCGCGTGCCCGTCGCCCCCGGCGGAGTCGGCCCGGTCGCCCTGCTCGTGACGCTCCAGATCGCGATCGTGCTCGGCTACCTGTTCGTGCGTCACCTCAAGCTGTGGATGCGGGTGCGCTCGCTGCCGGGCTGGATGCGCCGCGCAGAGCGGGCCCGGCTGCGCGAGTCGCTCGTCGTCGCGGGCGTCGGCACGGCCGCGGCGGCTCTCCTCACGCTGCTCACGCCGTCGATGGTGGCGGCCCCGGCGGCGCCTCACGATGGCGCTGAGTCGTTCGTCTACCGCTTCGCGCTGCCGGAACGCTCGACGCCGGAACTCCGCGAGGCCGTGCCGCTGGAGCCGGCGGCTGTCGAGTCTGAAGCACTGCCCGCGCCCGCGCCGACTCCAGTCGCTCCCGAGCCTGAGAAACCGGCGTTCCCACCGGCCCAGGAGAAGCCCGTCCAGCCGGGGCCGGCGCAAGAGACGCGACCCGAGTTCCCGCTCCAGAACGACGTGCGCCGCGCAACGCGCCAGTGGATCGATGACCGCGGCTGCGGCCTGCCCGAGCTCAGCACGCTCATGCGCCAGGGGCTCCCGTCGATGTGGGACCCGAACGCAGTCGCGGCGCCCCACCTGTCGACCGGGGCGATTCTCGGCCGGCTGACGGGGACGACGAAGCTCTCGGGCGACGTCGACCTGAGCCTCGATCTCGAGCGCGAGGTCATCGGCGAGGGCACGACCCCCGGCGGCGAGATGGGGACGGAGATCGCCATCGGCCGGCGTGACGTCCTGAGGATCGACCTGCTCGCGATGTACGCTCACGGCCGCGGCGCGCAGATTGGAGCGCTGGTGGGATCGTCCGAAGAGGGCGTCTTCTCGCTGTGGTGGGAACACGCGTTCTTCGGCGTGAGCCACCGCTTCATCGGCTACGAGCGGGAGGCATCGTTCGATTTTGCGGTGAGCGCCGGCTTTGCGTTCGACATGCTCGACGCCTCGATCGTAACGCGCGATGGCCGCTCGTCGCTGCTCGACGTCTTCGCCGCCGCGCCCGCCTTCGGCCTGAGCTTCGGCCTGTGGCAGAGCGCGCCGATCGGCTTCTCGCTCGATGTCACACAGAGCGTGCCTGTGAACATCGGTGGACAGGCGCTCATGGTCACCGACCTCCGCGCGGTCATGAAGTGCGATCTGTCGGCGCACCTGTCGATCTTCGGCGGGTATCGCTCGCTCTCGGCGACGTTCATCAACCACCACCGACCGTTCGGGGGCGAAGAGCGCGATCGAAGCGCCGAGCTGAGGCTCAACGGGCCGGTCGTGGGCGTCGACATCCGGTTCTGACCTCCGCCTCCCTCTCCTCCTCGTACCTTCCTTCCATGAGAGTCTCTTAATCCTCTCTTCACCCCTCACTCATCGCGGCGGGTCTACGGTCGTGGCGCAGTTCCGGATCGTCCCGCGGAAACGCGTCGTTTCTGGATGCCCCGGCGCAGGCGTTCCCAGGAGCACCCTCCGTGAGTTGCCTGCAACGGCCGCGGGACGGTCCGGTTTTCTCGGCCTGGCGCGAGCAAACCGGACGTCCCAAGTCACGAGTCCATCGTCCCGCGTCCCTCCGACGTCCAACGTCCAAGGCCGGACTGCCTAGAAAAGACTTGCGCCAGCCCTCCGGGGAAAATAGAACAGTCATCCCCTCGGTCGGGTCGGCACCATGGGCGCGTGGTGGAATTGGCAGACACGTACGTTTGAGGGGCGTATGGGGCAACCCGTGGGAGTTCGAGTCTCCCCGCGCCCACTTCGACTCGGCCGCGCTCCGCGTCGCCTCGCTCAGTGCAAGCACGCGGGTGATCCCATGCGCCACGCTTGCTCTGGTGCGGCCGAGGCGGAGTGTGGTGAGTAAGGCCCGCGCCAGCGGGCCGCATCGAACCGCAAGCGCGCGAACCGGGCAAGCTCTAGAATGCCGCCGTGTGGTACGTCTACATCGCACGCCAAGCCGACGGCCACTTCTACACTGGTATGACCCAGAAGAACCTGGACGAGCTTCTCGCCGAGCATCGTCGCGGGAAGCACTCTCACTACACAGTCGGTAAGCGGCTCGTGCGTATTGAGTGGATGGAGCAGCAGCCCAACTCCATCGCCGCCGGCAAGCGCGAGCGCCAAATCAAGCGCTGGTCCCACGCTAAGAAGCAGGCTTTGATCGACGGCGACTTCGCCAAACTCAAGGCTCTGTCAAGATCCCGGCGTCCATGATTCCAAGAGAGTTCACGCTCTCCCTCAGGGCGGCGGCCACGGTTCTAGAAGCGTCTCCTCTGGCCCACTTCGACTCCGCGCCGCTCCGCGGCGCTTCGCTCAGTGCGAGCACGCCGGCGATTCCAGGCGTCACGCTTGCTCCGGTGCGGACGAGTCGAAGTGTGGTCAAGCAAGCGAGCGCTAGCGAGCGCGTCGAACCACGAGCACACGAACCCGGCCGAGTTCTAATGCCGCTCCGCTCGGTGCAAGCACGCCGGTGAAGGAAGAATCGGCACATCCGGCATCGTCCTTCTTCTTTCCCTCTCTCCCTCTTTCCCTCTTTCCCTCTCTCGCTCTTTCGTATCCTCTCCCCATGCGCAAGCTCCTCCTCATCGCCAACCAGTGGGTCGACGCGCCCGGAACGATCACCGTCAAGAGCCCCTTCTCGGGCGACATCGTCGGCGAGGTCGCCAAGGCCGGACCCGCCGAGCTCGAACGCGCCGTGCAGGCCGCCGTCGCCGCCTTCGAGACGACAAAGAAGCTCTCCGCCGCCAAACGCTTCGAACTCCTCGGCCGCACCGTCGACGGCCTCAAGAAGCGCAAGGACGAAATCGCCCGCACGATCTCGCTCGAAGCCGGCAAGCCGATCCGCCTCTCGCGCGGCGAAGTCGACCGCGCGATCAGCACGTTCACCGTCGCGATGGAGGAATCGCGCCGCATCGGCGGCGAAGTCATCCCGCTCGACGTCAACGCCGCCGCCGAGGGCCGCCTCGGCATCACGCGCCGCTTCCCGCTCGGCCCGATCCTCGCCATCACCCCCTTCAACTTCCCCCTCAACCTCGTCGCCCACAAGGTCGCGCCCTCGATGGCCGCCGGCAACTCGCTCGTCCTGAAGCCCGCAAGCGCCACGCCCCTCACCTCGATCCTGCTCGGCGAAATCCTCCTCGACGCCGGCATGCCCGCGGGCATGGTCAACGTCGTCCCGACCTCGAGCGACCTCGCCGACACGCTCGTCGGCGACGAACGATTCAAGCTCGTCACCTTCACCGGCTCGCCCGCCGTCGGCTGGGAGCTCAAGCGCAAGGCCGGCAAGAAGCGCGTCCTCCTCGAACTCGGCGGCAACGCCGCGCTCATCGTGCACGACGACGCCAATCTCGACCTCGCCGTCGACCGCGCCGTCAACGGCGCCTTCGCCTTCTCCGGCCAGGTCTGCATCTCCGTCCAGCGCATCTATGTCCACGACTCCGTCTTCGACACGTTCCAGGCGCGCTTCCTCGAGAAGACGAAGAAGCTCGCGATGGGCGATCCGCTCGACGAGAAGAACGACCTCGGACCGATGATCGACGACGCCAACGCGAAGCGCGTCGAGGAGTGGGTGGACGAGGCGAAATCGGCGGGAGCCAGGATCCTCTGCGGCGGCACGCGAAGCGGCCGGTTCGTCGCGCCGACGGTCCTCACCGACGTGGCCCCCTCGATGAAAGTCCACGCCTGCGAGGTTTTCGCCCCGACCGTCAACCTCTACCGGTACCGCGACTTTGATGACGCGCTCCGCGCAGTGAATGATTCCCCGTTCGGCCTCCAGGCAGGGCTCTTCACGCGCGACGCGGGACGGATCTTCCGGGCCTTCGAGCAGCTCGAGGTCGGCGGCGTCATTGTCAACGACGCGCCGACGTTTCGGGTCGACCACATGCCCTACGGCGGCGAGAAGGACTCGGGCCTCGGCCGCGAGGGAATCCGTTATGCCATCGAGGAGATGACGCAGCTGCGGCTGCTGGCGCTGAACGTATGAAATCAGGCACCGTCGTCATCGAGCTCTTCGACTCGAAACTCCTGAAGGGCAACCCGCTCGGCGATCCGCACGTCCGCCGCGTCCCCGTCTACCTCCCTCCGTCGTACCGCGCCGGCGGCCGCTACCCGGTGCTCTACATGCTCACCGGCTTCACCGGGTTCGGCGAGATGCACCTCAACAAGAGCGCGTGGAGCGAATCGCTCGTCGACCGGCTCGACCGGCTCATCGGGACGAAAAAGATGCGGGAGTGCATCGTCGTGATGCCCGACTGCTTCACGCGCTACGGAGGGAGCCAGTACCTCGACTCGAACGCGACCGGCCGCTACGAGAGCCACCTCGTGATGGAGCTCGTGCCGCACGTCGACCGTTCGTTCCGCACCCTCGCGCGTCCATCGGCGCGAGGCATCGTCGGCAAGTCGAGCGGCGGCTACGGCGCGATCGTGCTGGGCATGCGTCATCCCGAGATCTTCGGCCTGGTCGCCTGCCACTCGGGCGACATGCTCTTCGAGTACGGCTACCTTCCCGACTTCCCGAAAGCGCTCAACTCGTTCCACCAGCATGGCGGATCGGCGGCGACGTGGATCGCGTGGTGGGAGAAGCAGACGCAGCGTCTCGCGTCGGCGAACCACGCCGCGCTCAACACGATCGCGATGGCCGCGTGCTACTCGCCCAACCCGCGGTCGAAGCTCGGCTTCGACCTGCCGTTCGATGAGAAGACCGGCGAGATGCGGCCCGACGTCTGGAAGCGGTGGCTGGCCTGGGACCCGGTGCGGATGCTGCCCTCCTGTGCGGCGAACCTGAAGAAGGCGCGGCTCGTCTTCCTCGACTGCGGCTCGCGCGACGAGTTCGCCCTGCACTGGGGGATGCGCGTCTTCGCCGGCCACGCCAGGCGCCTCGGAGTGAAATGCGTCGTCGAGGAGTTCAACGACGGCCACATGAACATCCAGTACCGCTACGACCGGAGCCTGCCGCTGCTGGCGTCACGCGCCCGCTAGGAGCCTGTCGGATTAATCACGCCTGTCAAGGGGCTCTGTAAGTATCCGGGTTTAAAGCACTTACGGCGGCTTGGGCCGAGTGCGCGCGATGGGGCCGGGTATTATTGGCACGACTCAACC
>Ga0247727_10005154_pt1 | contig 26864 bp, 24 predicted proteins | sample WisWelCaveWW1625_FD_202498 | JGI IMG/M metagenome (GOLD analysis project Ga0247727, IMG submission 202498) | Biofilm microbial communities from Wishing Well Cave, Virginia, United States - WW16-25 | ecosystem: Environmental > Aquatic > Deep subsurface > Groundwater > Cave microbial mat | place...
GATGACGATCACGCTGATCACGCCGATCGCGATGGAGGAGCAGCTGCGCTTCGCCATCCGCGAGGGCGGCCGGACGGTCGGCGCCGGCGTCATCACCAAGATCCTGGAGTAGGCGATGGCGCGCGAGAACATCATCCTGGCGTGCAACGATTGCAAGGAGCGGAACTACTTCACCACCAAGAACCGCCGCAAGCATCCCGAGCGGGTCGAGTGGAAGAAGTACTGTCCGCGCTGCAACAAGCACACGGCGCACAAGGAGACGAAGTGATCGGGCGCCTGAAGGCGCTCGCCCAGGGCTCGGTGGGCTTCGCCACCGAGGTGCGGGCGGAAGTCCTCAAGATCACCTGGCCGGGCAAGGACGAGCTGCGCAAGGCCACCCTCGTGATCCTCGGCTTCGTCGCGTTCGTGTCGGTGCTGATCGGCCTGCTGGACATCATCCTGCAGTTCGTGCTGGTCACGCTGCCGGGCCGATGACGGAGGCCGTCGCGATGGAGTGGCGCTGGTACGCGATCCAGACCACGGCGGGGCACGAGAACAAGGTGCGCTCGCTGATCGAGCGGCGGATCAACGACGATCCGCGGCCGCCCGAGCAGCGCGCGATCCGCAGGGCGCTGGTGCCGGTGCAGGAAGTGGTCGAGATCAAGAACGGCAAGAAGGTTACCGTCGAGCGGAAGCTGTTCCCCGGGTACGTGCTCGTGGAGATGGTCTCGAACCAGGAGACCTTGCACACGATCAACAACATCCAGGGGGTCATCAAGTTCGTCGGCACCGGGCGCGAGCCCATGCCGCTGCGCCAGGAAGAGGTCAACCGGCTGCTCGGCATCGAGGCGCCGGCCTCCGAAGAGGCGCCGAAAGAGGAGATCCCGTTCCTCCCCGGCCAGGTCGTAGAAATCATCGAGGGCCCGTTCCTGGACTTCAGCGGCACGGTCGAGGAAGTGCTGACGGACAAGGGCAAGGTGCGGGTGGCGGTCAGCCTGTTCGGGCGGCCCACCAGCGTCGAGCTCGACTATACGCAGCTGCAGGCTCATTGAAGTCGCGAGTCGCGAGTAGCGAATAGCGAGTGGCCCCATTCGCCACTCACCATTCGCCACTCGCCACTCCTCACGTTCCCGCGACCGCGCGGGTCATCGCGGCAGCCGGCGGCGGGCTTTGCGCCGCGGCGATAGAGAGGGAAGGAGCACATGGCTCCCAAGAGGGTGCAAGCCGTCGTGAAGCTCCAGATCAATGCTGGAGCCGCGACGCCCGCGCCGCCCGTCGGCTCGGCGCTGGGCCCGCACGGGCTCAACATCATGGACTTCTGCAAGCAGTTCAACGTCAGGACGGCGTCGCAGCCGGGGATGGTGATCCCGGTGGTGGTGACGGTGTACGTGGACCGGTCGTTCACGTTCATCACCAAGACGCCGCCGGCCGCGGTCCTGCTGGCCAGGGAAGCCGGGGTCGAGAAGGGCTCGCCGACCTCCAACCGCCAGAAGGTGGGCAAGGTCACGCGCGCCCAGGTGAAGAAGATCGCCGAGCTGAAGATGCCCGACCTGAACGCGGTGGACCTGGACGGCGCGATGGCGATGATCGCGGGGACTGCGCGCTCGATGGGCATCGAGGTGGTGGACTGATGCGCACGCACGGCAAGCGGTACCGCGCGTCCATCGAGGGCGTGGACCGCAACGCGCGGTTCCAGCCCCGCGAGGCGATCGAGAAGGTGAAGCAGGCGGTGCCCGCGAAGTTCGACGAGACGGTCGACATCGCGGTGCGGCTCGGGGTGGATCCGCGGCACGCCGACCAGATCGTCCGCGGCACGGTGGTTCTCCCGCACGGCACCGGCAAGAAGGTGCGGGTGCTGGTGATCGCGCAGGGCGACAAGGCGAAGGACGCCGAGGCGGCCGGGGCCGACTTCGTCGGCACCGAGTACGTCGCGAAGATCAAGGAAGGCTGGCTCGACGTGGACGCGATCGTCGCGACCCCGGACGTCATGGGCCAGCTGGGCCAGCTGGGCCGGATCCTCGGTCCGCGCGGCCTGATGCCGAACCCGAAGGCCGGGACGGTCACGATGGACGTGGGCAAGGCCGTCCGCGACATCAAGGCGGGCAAGATCGAGTTCCGCGTGGACAAGACCGGGAACGTGCACGCGCCGATCGGGAAGAAGAGCTTCAGCCTGGAGCAGCTGGAGCAGAACTACACGGCGTTCATGGACACGATCGTCCGGGCCAGGCCGTCGGCGGCGAAGGGGCAGTACGTCCGCACCGTGGCCGTGTCGAGCACGATGGGGCCTGGCTTCCGCATCGACGCGGGTCTCTACCGATGAACCGGACCGAGAAGCAGACGATCGTGGATGCGCTCGCGGCGAGGCTCGTGGCCGCGCGCACCGTGTACGTCACCGATTTCGCGGGCCTCAACGTCGCCCAGGTCTCCGACCTCAGGCGGCGGCTGCGCAAGGCCGGCGGCGAGTACGTGGTCGTGAAGAACACGCTGGCGCGGCGGGCCCTGGGCGACGCGAAGGTGACGGGCCTGACGGTGGCGCTCAAGGGCAACACGGCCCTGGCGCTGTCGGGCGACGCGTCCGCCGCGGCGAAGGTGCTGACGGACTTCGCCAGGGAGTTCCAGAAGCCCGCGGTGCGGGGCGGCGTGGTGGAGGGCCGGGCGGTCTCGCCCGAGCAGGTGAAGCGGCTGGCCGCGCTGCCCCCGCGCGAGCAGCTCCTGGCCGAGCTGGGCGGCGCCCTGCAGGCCCCGATGGCCGGATTCCTGGGCGCCCTGCAGGCGCTCCTGTCGACTTTTGCCGGCGCCCTCGAGGCGCTCAAGACGCAGCGCGAGGGCGCTGCCTGATTCCGGGAGATGAGCACGATGGCGACGAACACCCAGTTGTCCAAGGACGAGATCCTCGAGGCGATCGGCCACATGTCGGTGGTGGAGCTGGCCGATCTGATCGAGGCGTTCAAGACGAAGTTCCACGTGACGATCGCGGCGGCGGCCCCGGCGGCCGCACCCGCCGGCGGCGGCGCCGCGGCGGCGCCCGCCGAAGAGGAGCAGTCGGAGTTCTCCGTCATCCTCAAGGGCGTGGACCCGGCGAAGAAGATCCAGGCCATCAAGGTCGTGCGCGAGCTCACCGGCCTCGGCCTCAAGGAGGCCAAGGACGTGGTGGACGGCGCGCCGAAGGCGGTCAAGGAGGGCGTCGCCAAGGGCGAAGCCCAGGCCATGAAGCAGAAACTCGAGGAAGCGGGCGCTACGGTCGAGCTGAAGTAAGCGGGCGGTACGCGGACCACGAATGTTGCCGGCGCGCGCACGGCCCCCGAAGCGGTGGGGGGGGGGGCCCTGTGTGCTGCCGTTCATGCTTTGAGCGGTAAAGGACGGGATCATGCCTGAGACGCTGCCGGTCATCTCCTTCGGGAAGCTCGGCGAGGGGATGCCCATGCCTCATCTCCTCGATATCCAGACACGGGCCTTCTCGGCGCTCCTCAAGCCCGAGGGCGACGACAACGCCCGGCCCGACGTGGGGCTGGAGCGGGTGTTCCGCGACCTGTTCCCCATCACGGACGTCAACGAGAACTACTCGCTGGAGTTCGTGTCGTACGCGATCGGGGAGCCGAAGTACTCGGTCGAGGAATGCATCGAGCGCGACATGACGTACAGCGCGCCGCTCAAGGCGACGCTGCGGCTCGACATCTTCCGCGAGACCGAGGGGACGGGCGAGAAGCGGCTCGACAACTCGATCCAGAAGGAAGTGTATCTGGGTGAGCTGCCGCTGCTCACCCCGCTGGGCACGTTCGTCATCAACGGGGCCGAGCGCGTCATCGTGTCGCAGCTGCACCGGTCGCCGGGCGTCGTCTTCGAGGAGACGATCCACCCGAACGGCCAGCGGCTGTTCAGCGCGCGCATCATCCCGTTCCGCGGCTCGTGGGTCGAGTTCACGATCGACATCCACGACGTGGTGTTCGTGCACATCGACAAGAAGAAGAAGTTCCCGGCCACGGCGCTGCTGCGCGCCTTCGGGTATGGCACGAACTCGCAGATCCTCGAGCTGTTCTACGCCAAGAAGGAGCTCGACATCACCGGCAACCTCCAGGCGCGCAGCCAGCGCCGGGAGATCCTCGGGACGCTGCTGGCCGCCGACGTGCCGAACCCCGAGGAACGGAAGGGCGATCCGCTGGCCCGCGAGGGCGACGAGCTGACGCTCGACCTGCTGCAGGCGCTGCGGCGCGGCGGCGTCACCACGGTCACCGTGTTCGCGGGGTACAGCACGCTCAACCTCAAGGACGACGAGGAAGAGGGCGCCACGGTCCGCGGGGCCGAGACGCGCCACGTGCTGGCGGCCGATGTGGCCGACCCCGAGACCGGCGAGATCCTCGCCGAGCGGGGCAAGGAGCTGACCGACGCGCTCCGCAAGAAGCTGCGCAAGTCCGGCGCCTCGTCGGTCGAGGTGTTCCTGCCGGGCGGGCGCGGCGAGTCGCCGCTGATCAAGAACACGCTGGGCAAGGACCCGACGACCAGCGAGGCCGAGGCGCTGCAGCAGATCTACGGCTTGCTGCGGCCCGGCGAGGCGCCGAACCTCGAGACCGCGCGCCTCGCGCTCGAGCGGCTGTTCTTCTCGCCCAAGCGCTACGACCTGGGCCGCGTGGGGCGCTACAAGATCAACCAGCGCCTCGGCCAGAAGGCGCCGCCCGACCACACGGTACTCAACGAGGAGGACTTCGTCGCGATCATCCGCTACCTCATCGAGCTGCACGAGGGCCGCGGGTACACCGACGACATCGACCACCTCGGGAACCGGCGGGTGCGCTCGGTGGGCGAGCTGATCGCCAACCAGCTCTCGGTGGGCCTGTCGCGCATGGCGCGGCTCATCAAGGAGCGGATGAGCATCAACAACGACCCGGAGAAGATCACGCTCGACGACCTGGTCAACGCGCGCACGGTGAGCGCGGTGATCCAGGCGTTCTTCGGCAGCTCGCAGCTGTCGCAGTTCATGGACCAGACCAACCCGCTGGCCGAGCTGACGCACAAGCGGCGCCTCAGCGCGCTGGGCCCGGGCGGCCTCACCCGCGAGCGGGCCGGGTTCGAGGTCCGCGACGTGCACTACTCGCAGTACGGGCGGATGTGCCCGATCGAGACGCCGGAAGGCCCGAACATCGGCCTGATCACGAGCCTCTCGACCTACGCGCGCGTCAACGACCTCGGCTTCATCGAGACGCCGCTGCGCGTGGTGAAGGACGGCCGCGTCTCCAACGAGCTGCGCTGGCTCTCGGCGAGCGAGGAGGAGAACTACGCGGTCGCGCAGGCCAACACGCCGCTCACGCCGGACGGCGCGTTCCGCGACACCTTCATCCTGTGCCGCAAGCGGGACGACTACCCGATGATGGGGCCGGATCGCGTGGACTTCATGGACGTGGCGCCGGAGCAGCTGGTGTCGATCGCGGCGGCGCTGATCCCGTTCCTCGAGCACGACGACGCGAACCGCGCCCTGATGGGCTCCAACATGCAGCGCCAGGCGGTGCCGCTGCTGAACCCGCGGGCGCCGCTGGTGGGCACCGGCCTCGAGGCCCGGGTGGCGACGGACTCGGGCGCGGTGGTCCTGGCGCGCCGGGGCGGCGTCATCACGCGGGTCACGGCCGACGAGATCATCGTCGACACGGGCGTCGAGAACACGCGGCAGCGCATCGAGCACCCGCTGGCGCGGCTCACGCAGCAGGACCGCTACCGGCTGAAGAAGTTCTGGCGCACCAACCAGGACACCGCCATCAACCAGCGGCCGGTGGTGCGGCAGGGCCAGCGCGTGGCCGCGGGCCAGGTGGTGGCCGACGGGGCGGGCACGGAGGACGGCGAGCTGGCGCTCGGCGCCAACGTGATCGTCGCGTTCATGCCGTGGTACGGGCACAACTTCGAGGACGCCATCGTCCTCTCGGAGCGCCTGGTGAAGGACGACGTCTACTCGTCCATCCACATCCAGGAGCTCGAGCTGCACGTCCGGGACACCAAGCGCGGCCAGGAAGAGATCACGCGCGAGATCCCGAACGTCGCCGAGGAATCGCTGGTGGACCTCGACGAACGCGGCATCGTCCGGATCGGCGCCCACGTGAAGCCGGGCGACATCCTGGTCGGGAAGATCACGCCCAAGGGCGAGACCGAGCTGTCGCCGGAAGAGAAGCTGCTCACGGCGATCTTCGGCGAGAAGGCGAAGGACGTGAAGGACTCCTCGCTCAAGGTTCCGCCGGGCATGGAGGGCGTGGTCATCGACGTGAAGATCTTCTCGCGCGTCGAGGACCAGGTGGTCGAGAAGGACCGCGGCGAGCGGATCGGCGAGGTGCGGCGCCTGGAGCAGGAGGAGAAAGCGCGGGTCACCGCGGCGCTGCACGAGGACGTGCTGCACGAGCTGCTCGGCCAGGAGGTCGGCATGATGCTCAAGGCCGGCACCGTCGAGGAGTACCTGGCGGCCGGCACCACGCTGACCCAGGACGTGCTCGAGGGCATGAACCTCGCGGACGTGGACCTCAAGACGCTGCGGGTCTCCAACAAGGCGGCCAACGAGCGGATCCGCCAGATCACGGAAGCCGCGGCGGGCGCGCGCGCCAAGATCGAGGAGAAGGCCGAAGACCAGATCGACAACATCCTCCAGCCGGACGAGCTGCCGCCGGGCGTGATCCAGCTGGTGAAGGTGTACGTCGCCGAGAAGCGGAAGATCTCGGTGGGCGACAAGATGGCCGGGCGGCACGGGAACAAGGGCATCATCGCGCGGATCGTGCCGGAGGAGGACATGCCGTTCCTGCCGGACGGTGCGCCGGTGGACATCGTCTTGAACCCGCTCGGCGTGCCGAGCCGGATGAACGTCGGCCAGATTCTGGAGACGCACCTCGGCTGGTGCGCCAACATCCTGGGCTTCAAGGCCAAGTCGCCGGTGTTCCAGGGCGCGAACGAGAACGAGATTGGGGTGCTGCTCCGGATCGCGGGGCTGACCTGGGCGGCGCAGGCGCTGGGCCTCGCGGTCCGGCCGCCGGCGCTCGATATGGCGCTGCTCACGCAGCTGCTGGCCGACCTCAAGAAGGTGCACGGCGAGGACGCCGGGCGGCCCGACCTCACCACGGCGAAGGTCGAGTGGCTGGGGAGCCGCGCGGCGAGCCAGGCCACCCGCGACTTCTTCGGCGCGCTGCGCGACTTCATCGCGGCGGCCGCGAAGGAGCTGGCCGAGCGCGAGCGCCAGGCGTGGCAGGACGCGCTGGCGGCGCACGAGCACAACCTGAAGGACGAAGAGCTGTCGAAGCCGCAGGCGGCCGACCTCAAGAAGGGCCACCGGGCCCTCGAGCAGCAGCTGGCCAAGCACGAGAGCCCGGAAGACGTGCTCGCGGCGGCCGGCCATGCGGCGCTCGCCTCCGTGCTCGGCAAGAAGAGCGAGTCCGACGTGGACGCCGCGGCCGACGCGCTGATCCGCGCGGCGGGCCTGACCCCCACGGGCAAGTGCCGGTTGCGCGACGGCCGCAGCGGCGAGTGGTTCGCCAACGAGGTCACGGTGGGCGCCATTTACATGATGAAGCTCAGCCACCTCGTGGACGACAAGATCCACGCGCGGTCCATCGGGCCGTACTCGCTGGTCACGCAGCAGCCGCTCGCCGGCAAGGCGCAGTTCGGCGGCCAGCGGTTCGGCGAGATGGAGGTGTGGGCGCTCGAGGCCTACGGCGCGGCGCACACGCTCCAGGAAATCCTGACCGTGAAGTCGGACGACGTGAACGGCCGGAGCCGGGTGTACGAGGCGATCGTGAAGGGGCAGAACCTGCCCGAGCCCGGCATCCCCGAGTCGTTCAACGTGCTGGTGAAGGAACTGCAGGCGCTCGGCATCAAGGTGACGCTGGGCACCACCGAAGACTCCGAGGAGTGAGGCGATGATCGACTTCCGCAGCCCGCGGGAACGGACGGGATCGAGCTTCGACTACATCCGGGTGCGGATCGCCGCGCCGGAGGAGATCCGTGGGCCGAAGGACCCCAAGGAGCGCGAGCGCCTCGAGATGCAGGGGCAGCGCGCGTGGTGGTCGTGGGGCGAGGTCACCAAGCCGGAGACGATCAACTACCGCTCCTTCAAGCCGGAGCGGGACGGGCTCTTCTGCGAGAAGATCTTCGGTCCCGTGAAGGACTGGGAGTGCCACTGCGGCAAGTACAAGCGGATCCGCTACCGCGGGGTCATCTGCGACCGCTGCGGGGTGGAGGTCACGCTGTCGAAGGTGCGGCGCGAGCGGATGGGCCACATCGAGCTCGCGGTGCCGGTGGCGCACATCTGGTTCTTCAAGACGCTGCCGAGCCCGATGGGCAACCTGCTCGACATCACGCTCCGCGACCTCGAGCGGATCATCTACTACACGAACTACGTGGTGATCGAGCCGGGCCAGCAGGAGGTGACCGAACGCCAGCTGCTGGACGAGGACGAGTACCTCCAGCTGCGCCAGAAGGCGCGCGAGGCGGGCGATACCGCCTTCAAGGCGGACATCGGCGCGCCGGCGGTGCGCACGCTGCTCGAGCGGCTGGACGTGGACAAGGTGTCGGAGCGGCTGCGCGGCGAGGTCGCCGTCGAGACCAGCCAGCACCGCAAGAAGCAGCTGCTGAAGCGGCTCAAGGTCGTGGACGCCTTCCGCAACAGCGGCGAGGGCGCCGACGGTGACATGCGCAACAACCCGGCGTGGATGATCCTCGACGTCGTGCCGGTCATCCCGCCCGACCTGCGCCCGCTGGTGCCGCTCGACGGCGGCCGGTTCGCCACCAGCGACCTGAACGACCTGTACCGCCGGGTCATCAACCGCAACAACCGGCTCCAGAAGCTGATCCAGCACCGCGCGCCGGAGGTCATCCTCCGCAACGAGAAGCGGATGCTGCAGGAGGCCGTGGACGCGCTGTTCGACAACGGCCGCCGCAGCAAGGCGATCCGCGGCCGCGGCAAGCGCCCGCTCAAGAGCCTCAGCGACATGCTGAAGGGCAAGCAGGGCCGGTTCCGCCAGAACCTGCTCGGCAAGCGCGTGGACTACTCGGGCCGCTCGGTCATCGTGGTGGGCCCGGAGCTCCGGCTGCACCAGTGCGGCCTGCCGAAGGCGATGGCGGTCGAGCTGTTCAAGCCCTTCATCATCCACAAGCTGGTGGAGAAGGGCATCGCCGAGACGGTGAAGCGCGCCAAGAAGATCGTCGAGCGCGAGAGCCCCGAGGTGTACGAGATCCTGGAAGAGATCATCCAGGACCACCCGGTGCTGCTGAACCGCGCGCCGACGCTGCACCGCCTCGGCATCCAGGCGTTCGAGCCGGTGCTGGTCGAGGGCAAGGCCATCCGGATCCACCCGCTCGTGTGCGCGGCGTTCAACGCCGACTTCGACGGCGACCAGATGGCCGTGCACGTGCCGCTCAGCTTCGAGGCGCAGGTCGAGAGCCGGCTGCTGATGCTGTCGAGCAACAACATCCTGAAGCCGTCGGACGGCCGGCCGGTGACCGAGCCGAGCCAGGACATGGTGCTCGGCGCCTACTTCCTCACCAAGAGCCCGCCGAACTTCACGGAGGCGGTGAAGACGTCGCCGTGCTTCGGCGATCTCGCCGAGGTCGAGACGGCCATCGTGCACACGCGCGTGGGCTTCCACTCGCCGGTGCGCTACTGGGTGAACCCCTTCGATGGGGGGGGCGGCAGCTGGGTGGAGACCACGGTGGGCCGCGTGCTGTTCAACGCGATCCTGCCGCGCGCCCTGCAGTGGCGCGACGACGGGGATCTGAACGCGAACGGCGTGATGAAGAAGCGCAGCCTGTCCGACCTGGTGGCGACGAGCTACCGGGAGCTGGGCCTCTCGCAGACCGTCGAGTTCCTCGACCGGCTGAAGGGCTTCGGCTTCGGCTACGCCACGCTGGGCGGCGTGTCCATCGGCGTCGAGGACCTGCACATCCCGGCCGCGAAGGAGCGGTTGATCAAGGAGGCCGAGGAGCGGGTCGAGCGGTTCCAGCGCGCGTACCAGACCGGCTCGATCACGAACGGCGAGCGCTACAACCGCGTGATCGACGCGTGGACGCACGCCAACAACGACATCGCCGACGAAATGGTGAAGGCGATGGGGCAGAGCAAGGGCGGCTACAACCCGGTGTACATGATGTTCGACTCCGGGAGCCGCGGCTCGCGCGACCAGATCCGCCAGCTGGCGGGCATGCGCGGCCTGATGGCCAAGCCGCAGAAGAAGCTCACCGGTGGCATCGGCGAGATCATCGAGAGCCCGATCCGGTCGAACTTCCGCGAGGGCCTGACGGTGCTCGAGTACTTCATCTCGACGCACGGCGCGCGGAAGGGCCTGGCCGACACGGCGCTCAAGACGGCCGACGCCGGGTATCTCACGCGGCGGCTGGTGGACGTGGCGCAGGACGTCACGATCACCGAGGAGGACTGCGGCACGGTGCTCGGCCTCGAGATGTCGGCGCTGAAGGAGGGCGAAGACATCGTCGAGCCGCTGGCCGAGCGGATCGTCGGCTGCGTGGCGGCCGACGAGGTGCAGGACCCGCACGAGCTGGACGAGCACGGCGACCCGAAGCTGCTGGTGGGCGCGGGCCGGCTGATCGACGAGGCGACCTCCAACGCCATCGAGGACGCGGGCATCGAGACCGTCCGCATCCGGTCGGTCCTGACCTGCGAGAACCGGCGCGGGCTGTGCCGGATGTGCTACGGCCGCAACCTGGCGACCATGGACATGGTGGACATCGGCGAGGCGGTGGGCATCCTGGCCGCGCAGTCCATCGGCGAGCCGGGCACGCAGCTCACGCTGCGCACCTTCCACATCGGCGGCACGGCGGCGCGCATCGCCGAGGTCACCGAGCGCAAGAGCAAGCAGGACGGCACGATCGAGTTCGGCGACCGGCTGCAGCCCGTCCGGACGCCGGACGGCCGCGTGGTGATCACCAAGCACGACGGCGAGCTGGTGCTCAAGGACGCCGACGGCCGGGTGCGCTCGCGCTTCCCGGTGCCGCTCGGCGCCGAGCTGCAGGTAGAGGACGGCCAGGAGATCAAGAAGAACCAGGCCATCTTCCAGTGGGACCCGTACACCACCCCGATCATCGCCGACGTGGCGGGCAAGGTGCGGTTCCGCGACATCGTCGAGGACGAGACGATCCGCGAAGAGCTGGACGAGCTCACCGGCCTGCGGCAGCGCGTGATCGTCGAGGACCGCGAGAAGAAGCTCCACCCGCACATCGAGATCGTGCAGGAGAAGGGCGGGAAGGAGAAGAAGGTCCGCGACTTCGTGGTGCCCGAGGGCGCCCAGCTGGCGGTGGCGGACGGCGAGGACGTGTACGCCGGCCGGACGCTGGCCAAGATCAGCCGCGAAGCGTACAAGACCCGCGACATCACGGGCGGCCTGCCGCGCGTGGCCGAGCTGTTCGAGGCGCGCCGGCCGAAGGACCCGGCGACCATCTCGGAGATCGACGGCATCGTGCGGTTCGGCGACATCAAGCGCGGCAAGCGCGAGATCTTCGTCAGCCACGTGCGGATCCTCAAGGACGGCAGCTGGGCCGCCGACGACAGCCAGGAGCCGCTGCTGTACGAGGTGCCGGCCGGCAAGCACCTCCGGGTGCACGAGGGCGACAAGGTGCGCGCGGGCGACCGCCTCACCGAGGGCCCGGTGAACCCGCACGACATCCTGCGGATCAAGGGCCCGCGGGCGGTGCAGGAGTACCTGCTCAACGAGGTGCAGGAGGTCTACCGCCTCCAGGGCGTGAAGATCAACGACAAGCACATCGGCGTGATCGTGAAGCAGATGCTCCAGAAGGTCCGGGTGATGGAGCCGGGCGACACCGAGTTCCTCGAGGGCGAGCACGTGGACAAGAACGTGTTCCGCGAGGAGAACCTGCGCCTCAGCCGCAAGGGCAACACGCCCTCCTCGGCCGAGCCGCTGCTGCTCGGGATCACCAAGGCGTCGCTGACCACGCAGTCGTTCATCTCGGCGGCGAGCTTCCAGGAGACCACCCGGGTGCTGACCGACGCGGCGATCCGGGGGGCGCGCGACGACCTGCTCGGGCTCAAGGAGAACATCATCATCGGGCACCTGATCCCGGCGGGCACCGGTGTGTACCGGTACCACGAGATCGACGTGACGCCGCCGGAGGGCTTCGAGCCGCCGCCGCCGCCGCTGGAGCCGCAGCTGCTGCCGGCGGGGCCGCTCCCGGAGATGGTGCACGCGCTGGACTGATGGCGGGCACGGCCGCACGGCCGCACAGCCGCGCGGAAAGGCGCCCGGGAGCGATCCCGGGCGCCTTGTCGTAGCTAGCGCCTCTCGACCTCGAGCACGTGGGGGATCTGCGTGGCGGCGGCGGGCGTGAGCCACAGGAGCACGCGGAACGTGGCGCGATGCCGGACGATCGAGGGAGACTCGCTCACGTACAGCTCGGCGACCAGGTCGCGCCAGCGCAGCAGCTCGCGCGGCAGCGCGCGCCGCGGACGGCAGGCGACCGTGAGGTCGGTGAGCCGCAGCACGCGCTCGTAGCCGCTCCGCTCATTGCCGATCATGAGAATCCGCTGGTCCAGCGAGAACGCCGACCACCGCTCGACCGTGAGCGAGCCGTGCTGCGGCGCCATCCAAGGGGCTCCTCCCGGCCGAGAAGGAACGTCACGTCCCGGATCCGCTCCCGGATTGGGCAGTCCATCGCGGTGATCACGGGCTGGACCTCCGCTCCAGGTGCTCGGCGACCCCGAACCCCGCGAGCGCCAGCACGACGACGCCCGCGACCACCGCCCCCTCGGCCAGCCCGAACAGCTCCGGGAGCGTGCGGGCCGCCATGGGCGTGGCCTCATAGAAACCGCGGAGTCGGGAGAAGGCCTCTCCGAACAGCCACGTTCCACCGAGCAGCCCAGCCACCAGTGCCAGCGCATCGAGGCGGCCGCTGGCGGCGGCGGTGCACCCGGTGCCGGGGCAGTACCCGCCGAGCACAAACCCGACGCCGAAGATGAGCCCGCCGACGGCCTGCGGGAGCAGGTAGGTCGGTGGCACGACGAGCCGGGTGCGATTAACCAAGCCTAACGCGCCGAGCACGAGCAGACCGAGCATGCAGGTGACGATCGCGGTGAACATCACCTTGAACACGGCGAAATCGGTGCCGTAGAACTGCCCGGTGAGCTTGCGGGCGTCGCCGAGGCCCGCGCGCTCAAGCGCCACGCCGAACGCGCCGCCCAGGAGCAGTGCGCTGGCCGCGTGGGCCACGGGGCCCGTGGCGTCGAGCGGCAACGGCGCGCTCACCGCCAGCTCCGGCGGAGCAGGGGCGCCACCGCGTAGCCCGCGGCGAACAGCGTCAGCAGGAACACCCACGCACCCACGCTCAGCGCGGCACCGCCCGTGAGCCCAAGACCGCTCGTGCACCCGCGCGCCAGCCGCGCACCGAACGCCATCACCGTGCCGCCCGCGAACGCGGCGAGCAGGCGCCGCCGGTCACCGATCCCCGGCCCGCGATCCACCCGGCGCTGCCAGCGGCCGGCCGCCCACGCGCTGAGCGCCGCGCCCGCGATGAGCCCGGCCACCTCGAGCACGATCCAGTCGGACAGCGGCGCCCGCCCGCCGTCCGCGCCGGTCCACGCACCGAAGAACGGGTTGGCCCGCGCGTGCGTGGGCGCCACCGCCTCCACGCCGGCCGAGACGACCGCGGCGGCGGCTCCCGAAGCGCCGAGGCCGTGCCCGGTGACGAGAAACGCCGCGAGCAGCACTAGGCCGAGCCCCGCGCCGGCGACGTAAGGGTTCGCGTACGCCCGCGGTGCGGCCCGCGCGGGATCGCTCACGTCACCGGGCTCCACACACCGTCCACGTCTTCAACGTACTCCCCGTGCTCACCATCGGCGATGGCGTGGAGGGCCGTGACCAGGCGGGCGGCGTCGTCCCTGGACGCGGCGAGGCCCACGCTGGCCCGGACCATGCCCGGCTGCGCGCGTCGATCGCCGGCCCGCACGCGGTTCTCGAACGCCTCGATCGCGCCCGCCGTGAGGCCGAGCAGGGCTTTCACGTAGGGGTGCGCGCAAAAGCAGCCGTTGCGTACGCCGATGCCCCACTCGTAATCGAGCGCCGCGGCCACGAGGCCGTGCGGCAGCGGATCGAGGTTGAACGCGAACACGCCGAGCCGGTGGTCCAGGTCGCACGGCCCGGCGTCGCCGTACAGCGTGAGCCCCGGCACGGCGCGCAGGTGCTGGTGCAGCAGGGCCGCGAGCGCGCCTTCGTGTGCAGCGACCGTGTCCCAGCCGAGCGCCGCGAGGGCGTCGAGGGCTTCCGCCAGCGCCAACGCGCCGAGCGCGCACGGCGTGCCGGCCTCTTCGCGCGCCGGCGGCGCGGTCCACGACACGTAGTCGTCGCCCACGACGTCGATGGTGCCGCCGCCCACAACGGCGGGCTCCCCGGCGGCGAGCAGCGCGCGCGGCGCCACCAGCGCGCCCACGCCGAACGGCGCGTAGCACTTGTGCGCTGAGAACGCCACCGCATCGAGATGCTCGGGGTCCGGGGCGGGGTGGCAGTCCAGCGGGCGGTGCGGCACGAGCTGGGCGGCGTCGACCACGATCGGCGCTCCGGCCTCGTGGGCCCAGCGCGCCCACCGGTGCACCGGGTTCACGATGCCGGTGACGTTCGACGCCGCGGTCACGGCGAGCGCGGCGACGCGGCCCGCGTGGGCGCGCAGCAGATCGCGCAGCTGGTCCTCGTCCACGCGGCCGGCGGCGTCCACGCGTGCCCGGACCACCGCGCCGGCACGCCGCCACGGGAGGTCGTTCGAGTGGTGCTCCATGCCGGTCACGACGACCACGTGCCCCCCCCCCGGCGGCACGGCGATCCGCCGGGAAAGGTGGTTCAGCGCTTCGGTCGTGTTGCGAACGAACACGACGACCTGCGACGAATCGGCCCCGACTCGGCGCCCTACGCGCGTCCGCGCGTCCTCGAAGGCGCGCGTGGTTTGCCGCGACTTCCAGCCGGTGCCGCGATGCACGCTCGCGTAGCGGAGCGCGGCGTCGCGCACCGCATCCATCACGCGGGCGAACGGCGGCGTGCTGGCGGCGTGATCGAGATGCGCGTACGGGAGGCTTCCCCCGCGCGCCACGGGCGCATGCTCGCCCGCGCCCACCAGCAGCGCTTCGACCGCCAGCGTGACCGTCACCGCGGGCGCTGGCTCGCCGGGGTCATGACGGTCGGGTAGGCGGCGATGCGCGTCCACTCGTCGAACGACCCGTCGTAGAGCCGCGCCTCGTAGCCCGCCAGACGCGCCGCGAACCACACCGCGGTTGCCTGCTGGCCGACGTGGCAGTACGCGACGATGGGCCGGCCCGGCGTCGCGCCCGCTTCGCTCAGCAGGCGGCGCAGGGCATCGGGAGCCAGGAAGCGGTCGCTCGAATCGGCCACAGTCGTGAACGGGAACGACACGGCATCGGGGATGCGTCCCGAGCGCGTGCCGTTCCCCTGGCGCTCTCCGTGGTAGAACTCGCGGCTGCGCGCGTCCACGATGGTCCAGTCGGTGCGCCCGATCTGCGCCCGGACGAACGGCGCCTCGACCACGACGTCGCTGCGCGGGTGCGGCGTGAAGCGGCCACGAGTGGCTGCCGCGGGCAGCTCGCGGGTCACCGGCCGTCCGGCGGCGCGCCACGCGGCGAGCCCGCCGTCCAGGATGCTGGTGCGCGCGCCGTGCCCGATCCAGTGCAGCGTGAGATACACCCGCGTGGTTGGCGACACCCAGCTCGAGCTCCAGTACAACACGACTCGCGTGTCGTCCGACACGCCGCGCGCTTCGAGCACGGAATCGAGCACGGCGGGGTCGGGCAGCTGTAGCGGCGGCCCCTCCGGCGGGAACGCCGCGATGTCGCGCAAGGACAGGTACTGCGCGCCCGCGATATGCGCGCTGTCGTAGTCCGGCCGCGGCCCGATATGGAAGATGACGAGGTTCGGCGAGCCGGCGCGCTGGGCGAGCCACGACGCCTGCACCAGCGGGGTGTCGGCGGCCTGGGGCAGGGGCGCGGTCGCGAGCGCGCCAAGGAACAGGGTGGCGAGCATCACGGTCTCTCTCCTCTGGTGATCGGGTGGTCGGCGCGGCGGCTCCAGTCCTGCATCGAGCCGTCGTAGAGCCGCGCGTCGTAGCCGAGGTAGCGGGCGACGTAGAACAGGTGCGCCGCCCTCATCCCGATGGTGCAGTAGATCACGACCGGCCGCCCAGCCTCGGCGCCGAGGTCCTGGAACAGGCGGCGCAGCGTCGCCTCGTCGGCGAGGCGGCCGTCGCCGGGATCGCCGTCGCCGTCGCGCGTCGCGCGCGGGCTCCGGAAGCTGCGCGTCCAGTCGAGCAGCCGCGCGCCGGGGATGTGACCGGTGCGCGGCAGGTCTTCGCGCGCGGTGCCGGCGTACTCGGCCGCCGAGCGCGCGTCGACGATCGTGACGCGCCGGTCGCCCAGGCGCTCGCGCAGCCAGCCGGCGTCCACCACGAGGTCGGCGCGGGAGCGCGGCGTGAAACGGCCGCGGCGGGCCGGCGCCGCCGCCGTCTCGACGCGCTGGTCCGCCTCGCGCCAGGCCGCGAGACCGCCGTCGAGCACGGCGACGCGCCCCGCGAGGCCGGCGACCTCGAGGGCGAGAAACACCCGGCCCAGGTGCCCGACGTCGCCGTACAGGACGACCCGGCTGTCATCTCCGATTCCGAGGGTCTCGATCAGCGTGTCGAGTTGCGCGATCGGCGGCACTTCCCACACCAGAGCGTCGCGATCGGGGACCCAGGCGTGCGCGTCGGTCCAGCGCGCGCCCGGGACGTGCCCGCGATCGTACTCGCTGCGGGCCATCGAGACGTGCAGCACCACGAGATTGGGCTCCGCGAGCCGCGCGGCGAGGTCAGCGGCCGACACCCGCAGCTCGCGCCGGGGCGAGACCTCCATGGGCATGCCGCACTGCGCTGCGAGCGGCCGCGCGGCGGCGGCCACGAGGCAAGCGGCAAGGGTCAATCGAGCGTGCACCGGGCCTCCTGAAAAGATTCTTTCACTTCAGAGCGCGCGCGCGCCGCTTCAGCGGCTCGCGATACGGTCCAAGGCTTTGACGGCGTTGAGCCGCACCTGGTGCACCGGGTCGCGCAGCGCGGCGACGACCGCCCGCTCGGCCACCGGCCCGCCGAGGTGGCCCAGGGCCACCACCGCCGTCGAGCGCACCTGCCACACGCTGTCGCGCACCGCGGCAGCCTCGAGCGCGGCCGCACCGCGCTGATCGCCGAGCCGGCCCAGCGTCCACGCGGCCGCACCCCTCAGGGCGGGCACGCGCTCTCCGCCGAGCAGCCGGGCGATGCGCGGGGCGGCGTCGGGCGAGCCGAGCATCTCCAGGGCGCCCAGGGCGTCGCGCCGAACCTGCGTGCTGGTGTCGTCCAGCAGGGCGAGCAGGCCCGGCAGGCTCGAGGTCGAGCGCGTGGACGCCAGGGCCCAGGTCGCCATCGAGCGGGTGTGCTCCTCGGGCTCGGTCCGCACCATGACCGCGAGCGCGCGCCCGGCCTCGTCGCCGCCCAGATCACCGAGGGCCGACGTGGTCACGGCTCGCACGCTCCAGATGCTGTCGCGGGTCATCGGCTCGAGCGCTCCGACGGCGCGGCGGTCGCCGAGCGCGGCGAGCGCCAGCACGGCGGTCTCGCGCACGTACGGATCCGCGTCGCGCAGGGCGGCGATGAGGTCCGGAGCAGCGCCTCGTTCGCCGAGCCGTCCGAGCGCCCACGCCGCGACGCCCCGGACCTGCGGATCGGCATCGCCGAGACGGGCGGTGAGCGCGGCGCGGGACTCTGAATCGCGCAGGCGGCCCAGGGTGAACGCGGCGTCGCGGCGCCCCGCGGCGTCGGCGGCGGCGAGGGCCAGCCGCGCGGTCCGCGCGAGCCGCGCCTCGGCGCCTTCGCCCAACAGACGCATCGCGCCGAGGGGCAGCGCGAGGGCGGCCGCGACCACGGCGGTGCCGAGCAGCGCGCGGCGGCCCAGCGCGCGATGGTCTGCGGCGGGGTCAAGAATCGCGCGCACGCGGGCGCGCAGGGTCGAGGGGCGCGCCATAGCCAGCGCGGCGGCCGGCGCGGGCGTCCTGGTCACCAGCGCGGCCACGGCGGCCAGATGTTCGGCGTAGCGCGTGGCGGGCGCGCCGACGCGCAGCACGGTGTCGTCGCACGCGCGCTCCTGCTCCAGCGCGGCCCGGCGCACCGCCAGGTGGACGAGGGGATTCGGCCAGTACGCGGCGCGCGCCAGCTCGCCCAGCAGCTGCGCAAGACAGTCGCGCCGGCGCACGTGCGCCAGCTCGTGCAGCAGCACGGCGCGCAACCGATCCATCGGCCAGTCGGATGCGCCGCGTGGCAGCAGGACCACGGGGCGAAGCACGCCGGTTTGCACGGGGACATCGAGGGGGTCCGCGATCGCGACGCGCACGATGCGACCCGGCACGACCAGGCCCGCGACGTGGGCGGCGAGGCGCTCGATCCGCGGCCCCGCCGGAACGGCGCGGCGTACTGCCGCTCGCGCCCGCACATGGGCGACGATCAACCGCGCCAGCAGCAGCGCGAGACCGGCCAGCCACAGGCCCGCGGTGATCGGTGCGAGGACGCGCGCCACACGTGCTCCGCGACCCGGCCCGCGGAGGGCCGATGCGCCCCGATTGTGGTCGTGCGCAACACCGAGGTTCTGGATGCTGCTCGGCGCGTTAGGCAGTGCCGGCGAGGCGGCGGTGGCGGGTGCCACCGCGACGGTCGGTGGGACCGGCTCGCTCAGCGGCCGCCACGCCGGGAGTCCCAGCTCCAGCAGGGGCAGCGCCAGCAGCACCGCCAGCGCGGCCGACCACACGGCCGCCCGGGCGGCCGCCGACCGCGATGCGAGCGCGCGCGTGACGAGCCAGGCGGCGGCGAGCAGGACCGTGGACTTGAGGAACTGCAGCTCGAGGGTCATCGGCGTCCACCCTGTTTCTTCGCTTTCGCGATCAGCGATTCGATCTCGGCCAGGTCGCCGGCGGAGAGGCCGTCGCGCGAGAGGTCCAGCAAGGTGACGATCGCGGCCGACGGCGAGCCCCGGAAGAACGTCGCGAGCAGGTGGCTCGCGGCCTTGCGCTTCGCCTGCGCGAGCGGGAGCACCGGCGCGTACACGTACCGCGCGCCGTCTCGCCGATGCCGCACGACACCCTTCTTCTCGAGAATGCCGAGCGTCACGCGGACCGAGTTGTAGGCCGGGCGGTCGGGCAGGCGCGCGGCGACGTCCGCCGCGGCGGCTTCCCCCAGCCGGTACAACACGTCCACGATCTGCCGCTCACGGCGGCTCAGGCGATGAAACGGAGAGTCGGCCATAGTGCAAAAAATCTTTCACAATTCCTACGCGGCTGCAACCCGCTGGTTTCGCGGCCCTGGCGCCTGTCCCCAACTGTTGCAGATTGCACCCGTGCGCCGCCTCCTCCTCTTCTATTACCTGAGCACCCCGGCGTTCGCGGCGCTCGACCTGCTGCTCGGCGTCAACGTCCGCACCGTGTTCTTCGATGGTTCGCCCTGGCGTTTCGTTTACTACGCCGCCTCGCTCGGCTGTGGCGTGGTCGGCTGGCGTCGGCCCGCTTTGGCGCCGCTGGTGGGGATGGCGGAAAGCGGCCTCAGCATCGCGCTGCTGATCATCGGGATCTACGTGCCGATCTGGGAGGCGACCGAAGCGCTGGGGTCCGAGGTCGCCGTGGACTTTGCCGTCAGCCCGGTGCTGACGCTGCGCGGCATTGTCAACGTCGCGCTGTCGGGTGCCTCGTTCCTGCTGGGCTTCTACGGGAACCAGGCGGCGTTTCTTGCCACGCGCCGGGGCCGGACGGCGCTCTAGGGTCAGCGCTCGGGCACGCCGAGCGTCCGCAGGGCGAGGTCGCCGATCTCGGCGTCCGAATTGCTGAGCACCAGGACACCGACGCGCCGGGCCGTGTCGAACGCGACGATCGTGCGATAGCCCCCCGTGCCGCCGTCATGCGCGTAGATCGTGAAGCCGCCGCGCTGCAGCGTGTGCCAGGCGAGCGCGACCGAGCTGCTAGGGCGGCCGGTTTCGGCTTGTACGACGTGCGTCAGCGCGATCGCCGAGTCGAGGGGCGAGCGCACGAGTCCGAGCTGGATCGCCAGGAATCGCGCCATATCGGTGGCGGTCGAACGCAGGGCCCCCGCGCCCGCGAGGGCGTCGAAGTCCCAGGCGGACGATTCGCCCTGTCGGTTGTGGGGCCGCGCCAAGCGCCGCCGCATGTCGTCGGACAGGGTGATGCGGGTGTCGGCGAGCCGCAGCGGCTGGAGGACGCGCTGCGTCAGCGCGGCCTCGTAGGATGCGCCCACGCGGCGAGCCAGGGCGTGACCGAGCAGGCCAACCGCGAGGTTGGAGTACTCGTACCGCGCGCCGATGTCGCGCGGCAGCGTGTACGACGCGAGAAATGCGTACAGCTGCGGCGTGCCGTAGTGCGCGTACGGGTTCCGGATGTCGGCGCGCCCGGAGAACAGGTTGTTGGGCAGCCGGGGCAGGCCGGACTGGTGCGAGGCGATGGCGCGCAGCGTGATCTCCCGATCGCCGCGGGTGGGTACGCGCACGGTGTCGGGCAGGAGCCGGCGCACCGGCTCGTCCAGCGACGCCTCGCCACGCACCACGAGGTCGGCGAGCAGCGTAGCCGTGAATACCTTGGTAATCGAGCCGATCTCGAACACGGTGGCCGAATCGGCCGCTTGCGCGGCGCTGTCCCGCGCCAGCCGGCCGAACGCCCAGTACCTCGCCCCGGCCGAGTCCACCAGGCCGATCACGATGGCGGTGGCCGGGCCGCTGTCCACGCGCGCCTGCGCGAGGGCGAGCACGGCGGCGGGAGGTTCCAGGCGCTGCGCCGCCAGCGGCGCGGGTGGCGCCAGCAGCGCGAGGGCCGCGGCGATCCGGTTCACACGGCCTCTGCCGCCGCGGCCGCCCGCAGCTCCGCGATCAGTTCCTCGAGGTGTTCCCAGCGCGTCAGGTAGCTGATCACCATCACGCGGATCGCCCGGACCCCGACCGTCGTGGTCGCCGAGACCCAGTGCTTCCGCCCCGCGAGCACGCGCCCGACGATGCGGTCCTGCATCGCGTCGTCCTTCCCGTGCGGCCGTGCGCCCGTGCGGCCGTGCCCGCGGAATCGGACCGCCGCGATCGCGGTGTCGACCGGCGTCACCGATTCCCAGGCCCCGTCGCTCGTCAGCTCCGCCACGAACCGCTCGGTCAGCGCGATCTGCTCTTCGGCCATCGCGCCGTAGGCGCGCCGGCCCACCAGCTGCATGGCGAGCCAGAGCTTGAGCGCGCTGAACGGCCGCGACCCGACAAGGCTGTGGTGGCGGAACTCAATGGATTTCTCCGTCTCCGGGATGTAGACGGCGCCGGCCGCGAGCGCCTGTTCCGCGGCGCCGCCGTCCTGTGTGAGCACCGCGCCGCAGGGATACGGCATGAACCACCACTTGTGCGGGTCCATCGTGATCGAGTCGGCGCGCTCGATGCCCTGGTAGCGCGGCCGCAGCTTGTCGCTGAGCAGGGCGCCGGCGGCGTAGGCGGCGTCCACGTGGTACCAGAGCCCCAGCTCCTCCGCCACGTCCGCGATCGCGTCCAGCGGCTCGACGACGCCGTTGCTCGTCACCCCCGCGATACCGACGACGCAGAAAGGCTCGAGCCCCGCCGCGCGGTCGCCCGTCACCATTCGCCGCAGCGCCGCCACGTCCATCCGGGCGTTCGTGTCCACCGGGACACGTCGGAAGCCGTCCTTCGCGCCAAGGCCGAGGATGTTCGCACTCTTGTCAATGGAAAAGTGGGCTTCGTCCGATGCGTACAGCACGGGCCGGCGCGGGAGCCCCCACACGCCGGAGTCCTTCACCGCCGGGAACTTCGCGTTGAGCGCGATCTTGAGTGCCGTCGTGTTGGCCGGCGTCCCGCCGGCGGTGAGCGAGCCGAAGCTCGTCGTGGGATAGCCCGCGAGGTCGCAGAGCCAGCGCACCACCGTGGCCTCGATCGCGGTTGCCGCGGGGCTGTGGTGCCATGCGCCGAGGTTCTGGTTGAGCGCGGCCGCCAGCGCCTCGGCGAAGACCGCCAGCGGGAGCGGCGTGGGGTTCATCAGGCCGAAATAGCGCGGGCTCGGCAGGTGGAACGACCGCGGCACCACGTCCTTCTCGAAGCGCGCCAGCAACTCGCGCCACGGCGTGCCCGTTTCGGGCACCGGGGCCGCGAAACACCGGAACGTCTCGGCCGGAGTCGTATCCGGCACGACCGGCAGGTCGCGCAGGGCGGTGTAGTGCCGCGCGATCCAATCGGTCACCGCGGCGCCGAGCGCGCGGATCTCTGCGTCGCTCGGCGCGAAGGGGGTGTCGGTCACGCCGTGGAAGGTAGCGGGAATGCGATCAGAAGCCGCGCAGGCGCTCGCGCATGTTCGTGCGATCCGCGTCGGCCAGCACCATGGAGGCGAGCCGGGAGATGGTGACATCGTCGCTCGCGGCCAGCGCGAGCAGCTCCGCCCGCCGCTGCCCGCCCATCCCGCGGAGGGTGAAGATGGGGCGCGTGTACTGCGCGAAGGCGACCCAGACCATCGCGTCGCCGCGGACGCCGGGGACCAGCATCGTGTCGCGCGCTACGTACACGGCTTCCTGGGGGGAGTGCTCGAGCAGCAGGCTGTACCGTCCGGCCCGCGAGACACCCCACGAGCGGATCGCGGCGGCGCGTCCGGCCAGGGCCGTGTCGCGTATCACGGCGGCCAGCCGCTCATAGGCGCGCATCGCGTCGGCGATCAGGCGCCGGCCTCCCAGCACCGCCAACAGGCTCGGCTCGCCGCGCACGATGTGCTCGCCGAGCGCGGTCACGGCGGCGAAGTCGGCGCGTGCGCCAGCGAGGTCACGCTGGCGGATGCGAGACAATCCGCGAAGCAGCACTCCGCGCCCCAGCGCCGCGAGGGGGATGATCCGGGGCAGGGCGAGGGCGACGAGCGAGCTCTCCCGCGCCGAGGCCGCGATGGCGCGGTCGAGCCCGTGCCACTCGCGGCGGCGGGCGAACACCGCCAGGCGGTTGAGCGCGGTGTCCCGGACCACGAGGGCCCACAGGGCCGTGTCGGCGGCGGTCGCGCCGCTGTCGTTGAACAGGCGCGCGAACGCCAGTCCGAAGTCGCGGGGCGGGCTCCAGTGCAGCGTCGTGTCCCAGAGCAGCAGGGCGCCGTCGCCGCTGTCGGCGCGTTCGGCGGCGAGCCCGGAGAGGTCCGGAACCCGTCCCGCGCTGCGGATGCTGTCCTGCCAGCCCGCGGGAGCCGCACCGAGCTCGCGCTGGCTGTAGGTTTTCGCGCGACCGTCAAGGTAAAGGATTGCGCCGACCGCGACGGCGCTGCCGGCGACCAGCGTGATGAGGAGGACTTTGAGCGCCTTGGGCATCGGAATGCTCGAGGATCGGGGCGCGATAACCTATCACCAACGCCTTGATGCGCAACACGATACGCGCGCGTCCGGAGCGCCGGTCCCAATCGGCGGGCGGCGTCGGCGGGCGGCGAGGGGGCTCGGGGGGCGGGCGGCAAACCCAAGCCCCAACGCGACTTGACCCTCGGCGGGTGCCCGGCTACCTTTCCATGTCTGCGGCCGAAAAAGGGCCGCGTTTTGGCGCCTACGCAGTGGCACAGTGGTGACAGAGGATTATGCCGACGATCAATCAGCTGGTCCGTGCGGGCCGGCGCGACGTGGGGAAGAAGGAAAAGGCGCCAGCGTTGCGCGGCAATCCGCAGAAGCGGGGCGTCTGCACGCGGGTCTACACGACGACGCCGAAGAAGCCGAACTCGGCGCTGCGGAAAGTGGCGCGGGTGCGGCTGACGAACGGGTTCGAGGTGACCGCGTACATCCCGGGCGAGGGCCACAACCTGCAGGAGCACTCGATCGTGCTGATTCGCGGCGGTCGCGTGAAGGACCTGCCGGGCGTGCGCTACCACATCATCCGCGGAACGCTCGATGCGGCCGGGGTGAACGAGCGGAAGCAGTCGCGCTCGAAGTACGGGGCCAAGCGGCCCAAGGCGGCGAAGTAAATGGCGAGGCGTCCGCGCTCCGTGAAGCGCGTCGTGCCGGCGGATCCGCGGTACGACAGCCAGACGGTCAGCAAGTTCATGAACAACCTGATGACGGCGGGCAAGAAGTCCACGGCCGAGGGCATCTTCTACACGGCGATGGACATCATCGAGCAGCGGACGGGCCAGCCGGGCGTGAACGTGTTCAAGCAGGCGCTGGCGAACGCGAAGCCGGTGGTGGAAGTGAAGAGCCGGCGGGTGGGCGGCGCGACGTACCAGGTGCCGGTCGAGGTGCGGCCGGAGCGGCGGACGGCGCTGGCGATGCGGTGGCTGCTGCAATACAGCCGCGCGCGCGGCGAGAAGTCGATGGCCGACCGGCTGGCGAACGAGCTGATCTCGGCGTCGAAGGGCGAAGGCAACACGATCAAGAAGAAGGACGACACCCACAAGATGGCCGAGGCGAACAAGGCGTTCGCCCACTATCGGTGGTAGTACCTGGCGGACAGCTGACAGCTGTCAGCCGGCAGCAGACAACCTGAACGCGAACAATCCGTAGGCCGCTGCTGGAAGCGGCCTCGTCCTGGCAAGAAGGCGGCCGGACGACACGCGGAGCGAGACCTGCGGCTGCGGCCGCGCACGGTCGCCCCGCCTTTTTGCTGAATAAAGGGAGCGCATGCCACGAAGCACACCGCTCGAGCGGTATCGGAACATCGGCATCATGGCGCACATCGATGCCGGGAAGACGACGACCACCGAGCGCATCCTGTACTATACGGGCCGCACCTACAAGCTGGGTGAGGTGCACGACGGCACGGCCACGATGGACTGGATGGAGCAGGAGCAGGAGCGCGGCATCACCATCACGTCGGCGGCGACGACGGCGGAGTGGACGCGCTTCGACACGCCGTACCGGGTCAACATCATCGACACGCCGGGCCACGTGGACTTCACGGTCGAGGTGGAGCGGTCGCTGCGGGTGCTGGACGGGGCGGTGGCGGTGTTCTGCGCGGTGGGCGGCGTCGAGCCGCAGTCCGAGACGGTGTGGCGGCAGGCGGACAAGTACGGCGTGCCGCGGATCGCGTTCGTCAACAAGATGGACCGGGTCGGCGCCGATTTCGACAACGTGGTGAAGGAGATCCGCGACCGGCTCGGCGCGAAGGCCTTCCCGGTGCAGGTGCCGCTGGGCCAGGGCGAGCTGTTCACGGGAGTGGTGGACGTCATCCGCCGGGTCGAGGTGGTCTTCCAGGAGGAGGCGCAGGGCAGGACCTGGACGGAGGGACCGGTGCCGGGCGCGCTCGCCGACAAGGTCGAGCAGTTGCGCCACGAGCTGGTCGAGGCGGCGGTGGAGTACGACGACGAGCTGCTCGAGAAGTACCTCGAGACGCACGCGCTCACCGAGGAAGAGATCCGCCGCGTGATCCGGAAGGCGACGGTGAAGCTCGGAATGGTGCCGGTGTTCTGCGGCGCGGCGTTCAAGAACAAGGGCGTGCAGCAGCTGCTCGACGGGGTGGTAGACTACCTGCCGAGCCCGCTGGAGATTACGCCGGTGCAGGGGCACACGCTGCACCACGGCGAGTCGCACGAGACGCGCTGCGCCGGCGACGACGAGCCGTTCGCGGCGCTCGCGTTCAAGATCATGACGGACCCGTTCGTCGGGCGCCTGACCTTCATCCGCGTGTACTCGGGCGTGCTGGGCGCCGGCTCGTACGTGTTCAACGCCACGAAGGAAAAGCGCGAGCGCGTGGGGCGGCTGGTGCAGATGCACGCCAACAAGCGGGAAGAGATCGACGAGGTCCGCGCGGGCGACATCGCGGCGGTCATCGGCCTCAAGGACACGAAGACCGGCGACACGCTGTGCGACGAGGACAAGGCCGTCGTCCTCGAGGCGATGAAGTTCCCGAACCCGGTGATCGACGTCGCCATCGAGCCCAAGACGAAGGCCGACCAGGACAAGCTCGGCATCGCGCTCCAGAAGCTGGCGGAGGAGGATCCCACCTTCCGCGTGCACACCGATGCGGAGACGCAGCAGACGATCATCTCGGGGATGGGCGAGCTGCACCTCGAGATCATCGTGGAGCGGATGAGACGCGAGTTCAAGGTGGACGCCAACGTGGGCCGGCCGCAGGTGGCCTACCGCGAGACGATCCGTGCGAAGGTCGAAGGGGTCGAGGGCAAGTTCATCCGCCAGACCGGCGGTCGCGGCCAGTACGGCCACGTGGAGATCAACCTCGAGCCCGGCCCCCAGGGCAGCGGGTTCGTGTTCGAGGACAAGGTCGTCGGCGGCTCGGTGCCGCGCGAGTACATCGGGCCGGTCGAGCAGGGCATCGCCGAGGCGCTGGAGAACGGCGTGCTGGCGGGCTACCCTGTGGTGGACGTGAAAGTGGAGCTGGTCGACGGCAGCTACCACGACGTGGACTCGAGCGAGATGGCGTTCAAGATCGCGGGCTCGATGGCCTTCAAGGAAGCCGCCCGCCGCGCCAGGCCGATCCTGCTCGAGCCGATCATGGCCGTCGAGGTCGTGACGCCGGGCGAGTACCTCGGCGACGTGATGGGCGACCTGTCGAGCCGCCGCGGCAAGATCGGCGGGATGACGCAGCGCGCGCAGGCCCAGGTCATCGCGGCCGAGGTGCCGCTGTCGGAGATGTTCGGCTACTCCACGCAACTGCGCTCGATGAGCCAGGGGCGCGCGGTGTACACGATGCAGTTCGCGCACTACGAAGAAGTCCCGAAGTCGAAGGCGGACGAGATCATCACCAAGGTAAAGGGCTGACACGATGGCCAAGGCCAAGTTTGAGCGGACCAAGCCCCACGTGAACGTCGGCACGATCGGGCACGTGGACCACGGCAAGACGACCCTCACGGCGGCCCTCACGAAGGTGAGCGCCGACAAGGGGTGGGGGACGACGTACATCTCCTACG
>Ga0247727_10005155_pt1 | contig 26858 bp, 17 predicted proteins | sample WisWelCaveWW1625_FD_202498 | JGI IMG/M metagenome (GOLD analysis project Ga0247727, IMG submission 202498) | Biofilm microbial communities from Wishing Well Cave, Virginia, United States - WW16-25 | ecosystem: Environmental > Aquatic > Deep subsurface > Groundwater > Cave microbial mat | place...
ACAATCTCCTGTTTGGCCGACAAGAACGACATGATTCTTATCGACCGCGCCGACCACGCTTCGATTGTGGATGGCTGTCGGCTAAGTTTCGCAAAAGTTTTCAAGTTCGCGCATAACGATATGACCGATCTTGAGCGTTTGCTTCAGCAAGTCACATCCACCGGTTCTCGCGGTGGAGTGTTGATTGTCGTTGACGGCGTATTTTCGATGGAAGGCAACATCACCAACCTGCCACGCATCATCAAATTGGCGCAAGGATACAACGCGCGCGTTCTGGTGGATGATGCGCACTCGATCGGAGTACTGGGCAAGAACGGCTCCGGCACCGCCTCGCACTTCAATCTTGTTTCTGAGACCGATATCACGATGGGAACATTTTCCAAGTCCTTCGCCTCGCTCGGCGGGTTCATCGTCGCCACCGCGGAGATCGTCGACTATATCAAACATCTTGGGCGCGCGCTCATGTTTTCGGCCTCCATTCCGCCGGCGAACGCCGCCGCGGCCCTGGCCGCGCTTGATATCATGGAGAGCGAACCCGAACGACGGGAAAATCTCTGGCGCAACACGCGCAAAATGCACCGCGAACTTCGACTTCTGGGATTCGATATTGGGATAACCGAGACCCCCATAGTGCCGGTGATAATCGGTGAAGACATGGAAGCGTTTTCCTTCTGGAAGGGCCTGTTTGATCAGGGTGTTTTCGCGAACGCGATCGTTTCACCGGCCACTCCGCCGGGGCGCGCCCTGATCCGAACTTCCTACACCGCGACACAAACCGATAGTCAACTTGATCGCGTGCTGGAAGTCATGCGCAGGGTTGGTAAGTCGCACGGCGTGATTTCCTGATTTGAGTGACACCATGCCCATTCCGGATAATTTGTCAGATCGTCAGCGCCGATGAGCGGGGTGGTTTCTGTCGTTGAAGCGAACACGCCCCGACTAAGGCGCGCGTTTGCGCGCTTTCCCCTGACGCTGTACCGGAACGATCCGGCATTCGTCGCGCCGCTATTGACGGAGCGGGACGAATTCTTCGACCCTCTGCGAAATCCGTTTTTCACCGGCGCCCGCGTAAAACTCTTTCTCGCCTACCGTGATGGCGTCATTGTCGGGCGCATTAGCTCGTGCGTTTACTTTGCGCACAATGAATTGCACGCCGAAAGGGCGGGCTGGTTTGGATTCTTCGACACGATTGATGACTACATTGTGGCCGCGGCGCTTCTCAAAGTGGCTCTGATTACGCTCAAACAAGAGGGCATGACAATTCTGCGTGGTCCCGCGAGTTTTTCAGTGAATCATGAGTGGGGGTTTGTCGTCGAGGGATTCGATAGACCGCCCGCGATCTTGATGCCATACAATCGTCCCTATCAGCCGGCGTTCGCGGAACGATTCGGATTTCGTAAATGCATGGATTTATTCGCCTGGGAAACGAGCAGAGACATTCACTTTCCTGAACGAATGATCACCCTGGCCGGCAAAGCCACCGAACGATACCGCGTGCGGGTGAGGCCGTTAAATATGCGTCGGTTCGAAGATGAAGTCCGTACCATTCACGGCATCTACAACACCGCCTGGGAGAACAACTGGGGCGCGACGCCGATGAAGTGGGAGGAATTCGCGCATCTTGCGAAAGGGCTCAAGCAGATTGTCGATCCGGATTTGGCGCTAGTGGCGGAAATCGACGGGGCGCCGGTGGCGTTCGCGTTGTCCGTGCCCGAAATGAATCAGGCGCTGATCCATTTGAACGGTCGATTGTTTCCAACCGGTTTGTTCAAACTCCTCTGGCATACGAAAGTCCGAAACAAAATTACTTCGCTACGAACAGTGGCCCTGGGCGTTCTCCCCGAGCACCGCAGGCGGGGAGTGGACACAGTGTTGATCTTGCGCACATATCTGAACGCCGTCCCCAAAGGTTACACATACTCCGAACTTTCCTGGGTGCTTGAAACCAACACACCGCTCAATTCCATCGCTGAGCGGCTGGGGGCGCGAATCACCAAGCGTTATCGATTGATGGAAATGTCCATTTGAAACATTCGTGCGCTTTACCGTAGTGTCCGTCACGCCTGCTCCTGCTACAGCAAAATACAGTTGCGTGTGGGCCTTGAAACGCCGATATTTCGCCTGTTGGATGGGGGCTTAAGAGCACGAAAGGAGTGTCACAATGAAGCGAGTGTCTTGCGCAATTGTTTGTGCGCTATTGTTCACAAGCGCCGGCGTTCTGGCGGACGAGGTGAGCGGTTATCGTGGCTGGGGGCCGCGTGTAGGAGTGACTGTTGATCCCGATCAAATACATTTTGGCGCGCATGCCGATCTGGGGCAAATCACGCCGCGCCTGCGTTTTCAGCCGAATGTCGAAGTTGGCGTCGGAGATAATATAACAATCATCGCTTTGAACTTCGAAGCCGCATATCGCTTTCGGGGCAAATGGGATGTTTGGTCGCCGTACGCGGGGGGCGGAATTGGCGTGAATTTCATCAGCCATGAAAGAGGCGGAGACAATACGGACGCTGGCTTGAATGGACTATTCGGCATTGAAAAGGGCACAAGGCGGGGTGATCGTTTTTTCATCGAAATGAAACTCGGTCTGCTCGACCCACCCGATCTCAAAGCCACCGTCGGCTGGACATTCTTCCAGTAGAGTTTACTTGATTTGTTAACTCTGGACGATTGGCGAGGGCAATTCACAGGGAGAAGGAATGATTGCCGCAACACCGAAGCCCCCCTATTTCGCCGTAATTTTCACTTCACATCGCACGGAAGTCGACGACAACTATGAAGAAGTGTCCGCGCACATGGCGGATCTGGCGAGCCAGCAACCGGGTTTTTTGGGAATAGAATCGATTCGTAACGATCTGGGTGTCACCATCTCCTACTGGGAGAGTTTAGAAGCCATCACCGCCTGGAGAGCCAACGCCGAGCATCGCGTCGCCCAGACGAAGGGCCGCGATCAATGGTACTGTTGTTTTCGGATCCGGGTGTGTAAGGTCGAGCGTGAGTACGGCTCCACCCACGCCGACTGCCCGCATCGCGCCGCGGAGTGACATTCAGCGCGCCCCTTTCTTCCGGCGCGAAATACTTCAGTCGCCGACTAAAACCGTATCGAATAACATTCCGGTCGGAGAGAATGAAGCGTGCATAGCGCCCGTGACCGACAGTTGATCTTCGCTTCCGCATTTCTGCGAGCGCTCGCGACCGGCTATATCGGTGTCTTGTTGGGGCTGTATCTGGCTCGCATGGCTTTCACGCCCATGCAAATAGGCGCGACGGTAAGCGCAGGTTTAGCGGGAGCTATCGTCGCCGCATGTTTTGTCACATTCGGCTCTGACAGTTCAAATCGTCGCCGCACCCTGATAGCGCTCGCCGCCCTCTCCGCGGTCGGCGGAATGGGGGCGATGTTTGCGGATAGTTTTCCGATCGCGCTTCTCGTCACATTTCTCGGCATGATAAACGGACACGGACGAGACCGTGGGGCGGCCCTGGTTCTGGAGCAAGCGATAATTCCGATGACCGCCACGGACCGTGAGCGCACTCGCGTCTTCGCTCGGTACAATGTACTGCAGGACACGGGTCACGGAATCGGGGCGCTCCTGGCGGCGCTTCCCGACTGGTTTATTCGGCATGGTGGGGTCGATCCGGCGCTTGCCTTCCAGTGTGCCCTGCTACTGTACGCCTTGCTATTTGTCGCGCAGACGATTCTTGCCACGCGTCTATCCACCGCAATTGAAAATGTTGTCCAGGACGGGCCGCGTGTACGACTCGCTATTTCGCCGGAAAGTCGAGCTCGCATCGGACGCATCAGCGCGCTTTTCGCGCTCGACAGTGTCGCGGGTGGTTTTCTCGGCGCGTCACTCCTCGCATATATCTTTCATACGAGTTTTCAGGCGACTGACACCGCCATCGCACTGTTGTTCGTCGGGGCGCGCACTCTAAACGCGTTTTCCCATTTAGGCGCCGCGTGGCTGGCGCGGCGAATTGGTCTGGTAAATACGATGGTTTTTACACATATCCCCTCAAGCGTTCTCCTCATGACCGTTAGCATCGCGCCGAATTTCCAAATCGCCGCATTACTTTTTCTACTACGGGAAGGACTGGTTGAAATGGATGTGCCGACGCGGCAGTCCTATGTCATGGCGATGGTAAAACCGGAAGAGCGCACATTCGCCTCCGGTGTGACACATTTGGTGCGGCTAGGGGGATGGGCGATCGGTCCGGTCTTCGCGGGGCTGGTGATGCAATCAATCTCCATTGGCGCTCCGCTGATTGTCGGCGGCGCGATGAAAATCGCCTATGACGGGCTCTTGTGGCTCTCGTTCCGCCATGTGAAACCGCCGGAGGAGTAGGCAATGTCTTGGGAAAGCGCCGGCGGCGCATACCCTATGAGAGACAATGAGAGAGGGAGCGCAAAGTGCGCTCCCTTCTATGTTCGAGAAAATTGTCGGGGGAACCGGTAGTTCAGCTATTTCAGCCGTGGGCGCTTGTCGCTAAAATCGCTTTTGATAAATGTGACAGTAGGGCTGTTTGCCGGTGTTCGTATAGTAGTCCTGATGATACTTTTCCGCTTCCCAAAACATTCCCGCTTTGGACACCTCCGTGGCGACTTTGAAACCCTTGTCTTTCAAAAGTCCAATCAGCTTTTCCGTGGTCTGCTTTTGCTGGTCATCAGTGTAAAAGACCGCCGAGCGATACTGATCGCCGATATCGGGGCCTTGACGGTTTACCTGAGTCGGATCATGGACTTCAAAAAATAGCCGCGCCAAGGTCTCAAAATTGGTCCTCGCGGGATCGAACTCCACTTCGAGCGCCTCCGCATGACCGGTGTTGCCATCGCAAACCTCACGGTAAGTCGGATTCTGGGTATGTCCGCCCATGTATCCGACTCGGGTCGAAATCACGCCGGCGGTTTCCTTGAGCAAATGCTCCGTTCCCCAAAAACAGCCGCCAGCGAAATAGGCCTTCTGGGTCGTAACTTCGTCGTTCGCCGGTATGAAGTTCATTGAGATCGAATTTACACAATGGCGGAGGTTCTTTTCGGTAAGGTGTTCTCCTTCGAAAACATGTCCCAGGTGGCCGCCGCAGTGCGAACAGGTGATTTCAATGCGTTGGCCGTCGGGGTCCGGCTCACGGGAAACCGCTCCGGGGATGGCGTCGTCGAAACTTGGCCAGCCGCATCCGGAATTAAATTTGTCCGAAGAGCGATACAGTGGAGCGTCGCATTGCCGGCAGGTGTAAGTTCCGGCGGCCGTATACTTGTCATACTTACCGGAAAATGGTCGCTCAGTTCCTTTGTGCGTGATTACCTGCGCCTCCTCGGGCGTCAGCTTATTCAAGGTCATACTATTTTTTTTCTCCGCTTTCGCCGCAGTACTGTCTAAAGCATTGTCTTTGGACTTCATGGCCACCGGTATTATACCAATGATTACAACCGCCGCAACCACCGCCCCCATGAGCAGGCGTACCGGGGTTGAACTTGACTTCTGCACGGAATTGTCTCCTCCTAAATGCTCAAAGTTACAACTCAATCCTGGGATACAGGAACTCCATGCATTACAACACAGAACCGACCAAATAGTTCAGATGTTTTTGCGGCATTCGTCGTCGGCGTGGCGGAGGTGGGGAGGATCTTATGTCCCATCAAAACGGCTAGGCGCCGACCTATCCGTCACTTGAAGGTTTTTTTAGGAAGTGCCGCTATTTGACGAGCAACATCTTCCTGGTCTGTACGAATTCGCCTGCGGTCAGTCGGTACAAGTACGCACCAGTCGAAACCGGTCGGCCTTCGTCGTCAGTTCCATTCCATTCGATCCGATACGAGCCGGCGGATTTGGTCTCGTTCACCAATGTGCGAATGTTCTGACCCAGCACATTTAGTATTTCGATGCTTACCTGCGCGCGCGACGGAACGCGGTACTCAATCGTCGTCACCGGATTGAATGGATTTGGATAATTTTGCCCCAAGACGAATTCATGCGGCAAGACATTTCCCTGCGGATCGGGCGCATCTGTCGGTTCAGCGTTCACATATATCGTATCGTCTACAGAGCCGTCATTGTTGTTATCGATTTCAACTTTTACCGGCGCCGTCAGATCACTCCAGTCAGGCCAGATCAGGTGCGCGGAGTGTCCTCCCAGGGGAATGTCTTTAATTTCGCCTGAGGAGCCACCCGCCGTGGAAGCAAGCCGCAGAGTCAGATCATAAGATTCATCCGCTCCGCCATTGACCAAGCGCAGGAAGGACTTGGATGACACATCAAATGAAGCCGAGTCGGTTGAACTCATGTCGAAGTTGTGAATCGAGTATACTTTTTCCATGCCGGGTTCAATAATTATGCCCTGCATACTAAATTTCTTACTGGAAGAATCCCTGTTCCAGAAGTCGATTCCCTCCCCCAGATGCAGATGATCGGAATCAGAAGGCGCGACCGCGCTCCGGCTGATACCATATATTAGCGTTGGCTTTACCACATAGTAACTGGCGACAGAGTCGGTGACAATCTGAAACGAGAACATCGACCGCCTGTCCCGGGAACCGGTAGCCGATCGGGCGGGAGAAATATCCTGTCTTGGCGGTGATCGCCTCTGCGTCAGAAATGGAATTGAAAATCGTGGTATCGACAAATCCAATGCTGTCTAAGCCACTGCGAATCATGACCGCAGTGTTTGTAAAGCCATAGACACTCTCAAAACCTTCAACCCCTCGCGCATGGGCGATGGGAATCCCACCGCTTGAAGAATAGAGAGCCGTGAGATCGGCGTCCTGCAGATACAAGCTGAAGGGTTCAAGATACAGGCCGGTTTCGTACGCTAACCAGTAAGAGCCCGTCTCTCCTATGGGTATGAAGGCCGGATAACGCCAGAATCCATCAGCCGGACGAATCAACATGGACCGCGTCGAATCGCCCGGGTAATTGTTGTCGTACACATAGAGAAGATAGATATCGCCGGAAACGCCGGGGACGGAATCTCGCATCAGTTTGTATGGAGTCATGGCGTGTGCTCCGCCGCGAGAATTATACATGGCAAGAAATGCGTCATTGCTTCGGTCTTCATCAAGAAATATTGCCTTGAGTTGTTGGATAACAGCAGTTGGATTGTGTGGAGTTGAGCGCTCATATTCGTTGAGAATTTTCGCGTACTGCGTGAACATCAATTGATTGATAATTTCGCGGCGGGTGTCATTTAGGGGGAGGGCATACAAATCAGCAAAAGCGCGAAAATCAGGAAAGCGCTGGAGTAGTAGATCTCTATTGGCGAACGCTATAACGCTCGTGGCCGCAAGACCAACGCAAGAGCCGATATGCTCACCGTTCCTTGCCGCCCAAAATGTTGTCGCCGAAGGCCAGTAGTCAGTGGCTTCACCCGACGGCGCTCCAGTAGTGTAGCACTCAGCGACTCCGAAAGTTTTTACAAAGAGAGGCCAGTCGATGAAATTCCAGAATTCTGCGTTCAGCTCGGTCTTGAAAAATGGAGGATACACGGAATTGGTGTAAGGATCAATGCAAAATTGATTATAATCAAAGAACTGTTCAAACCAGCTGGACGGCCACATGATGAAACTGGAATTCTCGAATGACCAGCCATGGACGGCGGGGTGGAAGGCCTCATATTCTCCGTCATCCGTAATACGCGTAAGCGCCCAGCCCTTAATCCTAAAGTCAGACCCCGTATCCGCAACATTCGAATCACCAACTGCTTGGATCACGATTCGACATTGCCGGGAAAGCAAAGAATCCGGAATGTCCCAGACGAACGCGCCACTATCGGCAGGAAATGACTCCACGATTGAAACTTCGCTTTGATTCGCTGAGTAATAGTGAAGGATTACGGAAATCTTGACGGAATCGACATTCTCAGATGTCCACTTAATCGTATCTTTTTCTCCGGCGATAAAGAGCAGATCCAATTCGTCCGGTCGGGTTATTGCAACCGATGTGTCGGGGGTCTTAAGAAGAAATCCCCTTAGGATGCCATTCAGCATTCCGACACCAGCAATATCTCCTTTCTCGTTTATATCGTACGCGCTCCATAATTGCCAACCTGTCCCGGCCGGAATGAACGCATTCAGATCACGAATACCGTGTAAGGTATCGTAAATGAAGGCAGAGGGATACATACCGGGACCGCCCGATAAGCGGGTTTCTCCGACGACGACACCGTGATCATTGATGGCTTGAGCTACTGTGCCACCGGAGTCCCAGAGAGTTGGGATGGTCGTCCAGATTGCGTCATCCCAGATAAAACCTCGGTACTGGTTACAATTACCACAGAGGGAGTACCAGCCAACGATTTGCCCCCGATTGTTTATGTCATAGGCCTCGGCCCAGGTTCCCGACGGCGTCCCTAATAGAATCGCCGAATCGTTTCGGTACATAACAACCTGACTATGATATTCCGGAGTACACATGTCGGACCAGTAACCCACAGCGACGCCACTGTCGTTTATCGCGAGGGCCTCTGCTCCACATTCCGGATAAGGAAGGAAATCGTAGACGCCATTCTTATATATGTAGATACTGTCAAAGTTCCAGCCGACCGCCTGACCCACATTATTTATGTCAGTCACTCTCCCTATACCCAGGTCAGTTGAGTTAAGAACGCCATGCCAGCCATCCGGTTTGAAGACATTTGCGACAAACTGACCAAGGTCGTTGATAGCGGGGTTTTTTGATTGATTGTAGTTATATAAATAACGCGGCTCGGGAAAATACTGAGGCGACCTCCAGACATGAATAATACCGGAGGTGAATGTCGCGCTTCCCTGACCAATCACATCTCCATTATTGTTAACACTATACGCCTGGCTGTAATTGCCGGCATTAGTGGCAGATGGCTCGAGGGTGATAATTTCGTACGGTTGCGCGAAAAGTGACAAAGCGCTCCAGCTGAAGATGAAAACCGCGAACGATAACGCTCTACCTATCAACCCAATAAACGATGGCATACTTCCGACCTCTCAAAAACAAAAATGACGGCATAACAAATTATCAGACGCTACACAGCATTCGTTTCACTTTGGAAGCTCACATCGGTAGGGCATGTTTCAAGGTGAATGGGCGACGATTCTTCCATATTCCAAAACGGTCAATCCTTGACATTATATGGGGTTATCAAAAATAGTCAAGCGTTTTTGTGACGGTGGACATCCATGATTTCTCACACTATCGATGAAATTTCAATCAAGGTGAGTGTTGTGTTTTCTCCGAAATGAGAGTTCGACGGACCGATGTAGTTCTTCCGCCATGAAACGGAGCCCCAATGCCAGCCAAATTTTCGCAAGTTTGAATGGTCGCTTAACACCTGCAACTCTTTGCCGATAAGTGAAATGATAGTGTTTTTCACGACTCGTTCTCAGAGCTCTAAAAATGATTTACCGGGCGCTCTCAAGATTATTGATTATCTCGGCTTTGGCGGTTTCAGCGAATGCCACCACCTACTTTGTGGCGCCAAACGGCGATGACAGCAAGTCCGGCCTAAGCGAATTAGAGGCCTGGGCCTCCGTCGATCAAGGGGAATCGCTTGGAATTATTCGCGCCGGGGATACGGTTTGGGTACTCTCCGGCTCCTACTTTCGTTCAACGACTATCAATCTGACACAGGGCGGGACTGCCTCAAAGCCCATTCTGTACGCCCGACGAGGAATAAACCCGGCCATCGTCGACTTTGGTAACATACCGCAAGACGGGATTATTATCACGAAGAGTCACTATGAATTACGAGGTCTCACGATAACTAATGTGAGAAGAGACGGAATCCGCGTTGTCGGAAATAACTATGTAATCACTGAATGTGTTGTGCGCAATGTGGGCCAGAGTGGCATTGATGTCTTTGGCGCAGGCGCGTTGCTCCTGCGAAATCTTGTCCACTCGACCGGCGGTTCAGGAATCAAGATTGAGTCGGACATTCCAAGCGCTTTGGTATATGGGAATACAATCCACAACACCGCTGGCGATGGGATCACGCTCGGCCTCAAGGAAACCCTTGTCTTCAATAACATCATCGCATCGTGTAATCGTGGCATATTCGGAGTGGTCGGCAGTGTCTGCGCGTTCAATTTACTCTGGAGAAACAAAATCGGCGATTACTCCGGCGGCGTTGCGGATTCGGCGGGCGGAATATCGAAAGACCCACTGTTTGTCGACACGACCACGGGCGATTTTCGATTGGGATTTGGATCGCCAGCCATAGACGCGGGCCTCGACATCGCTTACGCATTTACCGGTGTGGCGCCCGATATGGGCGCCTACGAAACGCGCGAGTTTGAGCGTATTGAAATCCTGCCTGTGCGTGACACTCTCTGCGCCGATTCGACATACCAATTCAAGGCCGTCGGGTATGACAGTTCGAATAATCCCGCGGGCGCTGGCGCTCTGACATGGACCCACACTTTTGCGACCGGTTCCATTAGTCCAACCGGCTTATTTATCCCCAGCGGTGTTGGGGGCGGAATGATTTCAGTTACATCGAACCAGAATGGTGTGACAGTTACAACCGGGCCGATGTATGTTCGTCAGGGCGCCTTGGTCGCCATGACTGTTGTCCCTGACTCTTTGACAATCCCGGCGGGCGACTTTCAATTGTTCTCGGTTTCGGGAGTGGATAAGCATGCCAATGCGGTTGCGGATTTCGGCTCGATCGCCTGGAGCGGCGCTAGAGATATAGGGTTTATCGACTCGACCGGCCTGTTTACTGCGTTGAAAATAGGCGCTGATATAATCACCGCTCAAAGCAGTTTGGGCGTGAAGGCCAGCAGTGACACGATTAGAGTCATGCCGGGGCGCTTTGCCCGCTTAGATGTTTTGCCTTCGACCAATGTTGTCCCGACTCTTCAGTCGTATCAGTATTTGGCTCTGGGATACGACTCGTTATCGAACTATATAACGGATTATACCGATTCTGTAGCTTGGTCCACAACCGACCTTGTCGGGAGCGTCACATTGACCGGTAAGTACACCGCGGGTCTTGTCGATTCGTATTGGGTTATGGCCGCTCTCCACGGAGTCCGTGATTCCGGGGCGGTGGATGTCGTGGTCTCAGGTGGGCTTGACCACATCCAGATTGAGTTTTTCGATGGGACGGCCGTCGGCGCAACGGCGCTGACGACCGATGTCGACACCACTCTTCTATTCGCTCGTGGCTACGCCTTCACTAATGCGTTGATCGGCGATGTTCCGGTCGCGTGGAGTGTTATTGGCGGAGATTCGACTGGGGCGCTGACTCCCACGATCGGAGCTAAAACCGAGTTGTCGTTACGCAGACCGGGTGTGATCAGTATAGCCGCCGTGCATTTCGGCGGATTGGCTGATAGCGCGGGTGCCATCACGGTCTCGACAGGCGTAGCGGCGTCACTGCAGATTGTCCCCGACACGGCGACGATACAAGCGGCGGACACATTGCGCTTCTCAACTGTTGCGCGTGACGCCGATAACAACTTCGCTGACCCGCAACCAATTCCGGTTTGGGATGTCTCCGGCGGTATTGGCGCCGTTGCTGGTAACGGACTCTTTACAGCTCAGTATTCCGGCCTCGGGCATCTAATTGGAACCGCCGGAGGGATAATCGATTCAAGCGGCGCAATCAATGTTGTCGCCGGACCACTGAAACGCATCCGCGTCATACCGGACTCCGTGGCTGTTGGCATTGGCGACACGGTGTTGTTCACGGCAATTGGTTTAGACAGCGCCGGAAATACAACCGACCCAGGTGTCATATCCTGGAAAGCCCTCGGCCGAATTGGCGCTATTGATTCTACTGGAAAATATATTGCCACTGCTCCCGGTGTCGGCGCGGTCAGTGTGAGCAATCAGTTGACGGGAATCGCCGATACCACCGCAAGCTTACGCGTCGAAGAATTGTATTTCACCACCATTCCGCTCGGGAACGGAGTAATTCATCCGGCCGGAGACGAAACCGCAGTTGCAGAATTCCGTATCGACAATTACTTCGCTTCCGCAAAGACCATTACTTCGGTGTCCGTACGGGATTTGTCGACGGGCGCAGGGACAGCGAACGAGCTGGCTGGCAATATGGCTACGGCGCGGATCTATTTTGATCGCGACAACGATTCGGCGCTCACCGAAACCGACAGTTTGCTCGCTGAGACCGCGTACACATCAGGGGTGATGACATTTGCCATTCCACCGGTTGACATACCCGCGGACAGCGGTGTCACATTCATTGTCGCCGCCACATCCGCCCTGAGCGCGCGAGATGGGGACACTGTTGATGTCGCTTTAATTCCCGTTGTGGACATTGCGACCGCAGATCTGACAGTTGTCGCCGGGCCATTTCTCTCGAATTCATTGGGGATTACCCAGATAGACGGCCTGGTGGCAGAACAGATAACTGTCGATTCGATCGGCTCACATATTGTGAGAGTCGCGGATAGTTTGCAACTTTGCATGACAATTGAATTACCACGCAACGGCTATGCAGTCGATACACTCAATACATTCACGATTGCGAATACAGGAACAGCGTCTGAAAGCGATTTCGATTCGCTAGTTCTATTTGCGGATAGCGGCAATAACCAGTGGAACGGATCCGCGGCCGAAGTGTCGCTCGGTCGTATGGTGTTCAATGGTGAGAGCTGGTCTCGGGGTGGGCTGACGCTCCTGTTAAACGATACCACAACAAGATTATTCCTCGCCGCCAAGCTCAACCGCTTTCCGAGAGATGGCGCGACAATCACAATGGGCATTCCCATGGATGGCGTGAGAATGAGTTCCGGTAACGATGGCCCAATCGACAAGTCGATATCCTCGCCGGATACGCTCACTATTGAGGGACAACAGGCGCTTGTGGCCACTGCAATACCTGTGTCAGCCAGATCGTGCGTGCCCGGTCAAAATACCGGACCTCTACTTGCGCTACGGATCATGAATGGATATCCGCAAGCAGTCGCAATTGACTCGATCAAGTTTGACTATGCGAGCGTCGATCCCCAGGGCGCCAGCGCCGCGCAACTTGAGGCCCAGGTGGACTCGGTCTACTTGTATTTGGATAGAGACGCGGATGCGAGCGCGATTTCAGCCGCTGACTCTCTTATCGCCGTCGAGCAAATCCGAAGCGGCAAAGTCAGCTTCGATGTGGGCGCTCTCTCTATCGCAGGGAGTGGCGGAATACGAAACATTATCGTGTCTGCGCAACTTGCCTTGCTTGCCTGCAAGAACGGAAACACTATCGCGTTTACACTGCCGGACTCTTCAGCCGTGGTTTTTGATCGCGCGGTCGAACTAAGCGGCGCTTTCCCGATTCAGAATCCGGCTCCCTTTACCATCAATGCCTTCCCCGCGGCCGCCGTTGTGACACATACACTATCGACTGACAATCTTTATGGCGGACAGATTGACAGACCGGTGCTGGACTTTGAGCTTCCCCGCAACGGGTATGCCGCCGATAATTTGGTCGAGCTCGATCTTGTGAGTTTCGGCGCATTTTCTGAAGAGCAGGCGCTTGACAATGTCCGCCTCTGGAAAGATTTGACAAGGAATGGATTCAGCGCGGATGACGCCATTATAGGTGAATTCAAGTTTGTCGGTGGTGGCTGGCGACTTGAAGATATTCGGGCGCCGCTCGACTCATCCCTGAACAGGTTTGTGGTCACGGTTTCCGTTTCGAGCGGACAGTTTGACGGCGGAACAGTGCGTTTCGATCTTCCGGTATTTGGCGCTCTCACCGCTTCCGGTATGGCGGGCCCCGACAATGCGGGTGTGACGAATCCGTCGGCATTCCTGGTGTTTCCTTCAAATCGAGTGACCGCAATTTCTATCCCCATCGCTTCTACTCCAGTGTACCCCGGGTCCACGGAAAACGCATTGATGACATTTGCTCTGTACAATGGATATACCGGTCAGACGAAAACACTCAATCGGATGACCCTTACGAACACCTCGCTCTCAATCGGTTCAACGGATTTTGCAGATCACGAGTTGGGTCAGATCTCTCTTTTTTGGGATGTAAACAAAAATCGAATCCTGGACAATGACCAGCTCATTGGGACCGGGTTGTTTGCCGGGGGAAGATTACGGTTCGACGGGTTTACTGTCGTGTTGCCTCCTGAATCTCTCGCATACTTTTTTGTAGTGGCCGATCTGCCGAAGGATTTGATCGATGGCGATTCTCTGTCAGCGTCGATCGAACAATCAGGCGATTTCTCATTCAGCGATTTTGTCAATCTGAATGGGGATTTGCCACTTTCCAGCGGCGGACACCTGATCGCCAATGGCTCCGCTCGCTGTCAATACGAATTGTTCGGCCCGGCCGGCCGTTCTCTGTCGCCTGGCGACACGGGTGTCGTTTTATTGGCGTTTACGCCCGCCTATAACGGTGATCAGCAAGATTTACTGAACGACATTGTCGCGAACAATCTCGGAACCGCCGATGCGACATCTCTCTTGGGACTCAAACTCTGGCGCGATGTGAATGTAAATGGCGCGTTGGACGTCGGCGATTCGTCGCTTAGTTCGTTTTCTTATAGCGCGGGAACCTGGTCTGTCGCCGCTCTCTCTCTGCCAGTGACCTCTGCGGCGCCACACCTAATGGTGGTAGGAGACATTTCTTTGTCAGCTCAGTCAAACGCAACGATTCGTATTGGGGTTCCGCAATTGGGGTGCAATTACCAATCAGCTAACGATGGTCCGATTGATTCATCTCTGGTATCGTCAGGGCTTTTCACCGTGTCGACCTCCGGCTTGAAGGTGGCATTGGGACCGATTCGCTCGAGCTATTCAGTCGGTGAAACCATCCACGCAACTCTCTCTATCACTAATGTAACCGGCGGGCCGATTGACTCCGTCTACGGTGTCATAGACGAAATTGTGGATTCTACGCTCGTGCGGCTTGATAGTAGCGCTTATGGACCGGTCAATTTGGCGGTCGGGGAAGTGTTTACTTGTAACTACTACTACACGGCCATTGACGCAGGAAATGAAGTTTGGAAATTCAGAGCGACTTCCAGGACTCCGGTGGACTCATCGATCATCATTCAGACGCCGGCCACCATGCTTCAGCGCACGATATCGCCGGTGGCCCTCCAATTGCTCAACACAAGCCCGAACGCCGTCACCAAAGGACAAACCAACATCTTTCCCATGACGATCGGATGCGCCCACCCGGATACGGACATGACGATAGCGTCGATGTCGCTTCAAAGTATTCGTCTTCGAGTGGTCGATGGTCAGGGGTCCGCGATCCCAGCCAATTCAGTATTCAGCCGGATGGTTATCGCCACTGGATTTGAGATTCTGTCGGTTGTGACGAATGTACCCACGCAATCCGAGGTACTGTTCCCTTTCAACAATGCAGTGACCATCCAGCCGAACGCCGCACAGAACTTCATGCTGATTGTCGATATCGCACCCTCTGCGTCTGCGGCCGACTTTTCAATTGAGATCGATAGCGCGGCGTGGATCCCACTTTCTGACGCAAACACCGGACAAGTCATTCCCACAGCGCCCTCAATGACATATCCGTTGACGACCGCTCCGACCCGCGTTGATGCGCCATCGCAACAGATAGCCGTGTCGGCGATATCCAACGCTTTACCTACTATCAACTACGGACAGCAAGACGCGAGTGTTCTGAAGATGCTCCTTCGACACAGTGGACAACCGGGAAGCTCCTCGGCGCTGGTAACACAGCTTTCTCTGGCAGTCATTGATTCGATCGGCGGTTTGACGTCCGCGGACGATCTGTTTAGTCGCGTAACCTTGTGGCGCCAAAACTTTCTGATCGGCGCAGTGATTCCGTCGCCGCAGGACTCAACCCAACTGAATATTCCGTTGTCTACGCCCTTGAATCTGAATGCCCAGGAAATCGACTCGATAACGCTGGCAGTTTCGGTCAAAAATTCAGCGACTACCAGCGGCTTCAGTATCAAGATCACGGACAGTAGCTGGTTTACCGTGCGCGATCTCAATACTGGATCGACTTTGCTCGCGGTGTCGGATACAACTCTGGCCAGCGGTAATGCTTTTCCAATTGTTTCGGACTGGTCGGCTTTCCGGATACCCGCCGAGCCGGCATCCTTCTGTCTGAGCGATATTGCGCCGTCATCAGTCGCCCGCGGCGCCGATTCCGTGCGACTACTTGCCCTAACCGTGAATTATTCCGCGTCGCCGCAACATTCGTCGGTGCATCTGACGCAGGCGCATGTTCAGGTTGTTGACGGTAGCGGCGGAAGTATCGATCCGGACCAACTTTTTGATCGAGTTGGTATTCGCGTGGGTAATGGCGCGGTTCAATACAACCAGTCGATGACAATTATCGGCGGCGGACTAAGGGTGCTCCTGGCAGACACGGGCCTGACGATGTTGGCTGGAGATAGTGTGGACATTGAACTGGTCGGAGATCTACGGGTTGAAGCGCCGTACTCTTCTTTCGCAGTCAGAATATCGGGATTGAGTGATTTCGACTCTTATGACATCAGCGATCCGAACCACGCAGTGGGAGCCGTCGCGGCGCCGGGCTGTAATCAATCATATCCGTTTTCAAGCGCCACAACTTCTATTCTGTTACCTGCCGGACGACCCTTGGCCTCTCGCTCCATCCTGCCGATGCAAATGGCGTCACCCGGAAATCAGCAAGTTGTTATTTTTGAAGGGACGCTCTCTTATGATTCACCTTCGCCCCTCGGGCAAATTGAGATTCAAGGATTGAGGGCCAGGTTGGCCCGTCACGGCGCGAGCATGAATTCCCCTGATCCGATCTCTGCGTCCGTATCCAGAATGCAACTGGAGATCGGCGGAGTGGTAATGGGAAGCGACAGTACTTTGAGCGGAGATACACTCGACATCCTCGCATTGAGTCCGTTCACGGTCAGCCGCGGAGAGACCGTGCCGATTCGTGTGACCTGTGACCTCACCCAAAACGCCACGCCCGGCAATGTCGTGATGACATTCACAGATTCGTCATTTCTCACCATCGTAGATAAGAGCTTATTGATTCCGGTCTATCCAATCCTGTCCGGCTCTGCGTATCCCGCCGCCGCCGGAGAGATTTCGATCGTGGCCGGGGATCTAAAAGCGTCATTTACAAATTATCCGAATCCCTTCAACCCGGCTCGGGGGGAAATCACCACCATCGGTTTCATTCTGACGGAAAACGCCAGAGTTGATATCGACATGTTCACCATTACCGGCGAATCGGTCTACCGAGTCGCCAACCACTCATACCGTCTGGCCGGAGCCCATCAGAGCGACACTTGGTCGGGAGTCAACGGGACAGGGCTGGAAGTTGTGCCAGGTGTGTATTTCTGTCGCATCACCGCGACCCACGATTCCGGACGAGTGGAGACAATCAGACGAAAGATTGCGGTGGTGCGATGAGAAGATCCCTCGCTCTCGTCTCGCTCCTCTACATCTTGGGAGCCGCCGCCGACAATTCGGCTCAGACCGGCGGCGGACAGTCGCCATTTGGACTTGGCGTAGGATCGCGCGAATTGGCGCTTGGCGGAGCCGATGTCGCCACTTGCGATTATGCGACGGCGCCGTATTGGAATCCTGCCCGCCTAGCTCAAAGCGAGCAGTATAGCGTCATGGGTTTCCATACGCGGCTGTTCGATGCCGATGTCGCCTATCAATATCTTGGCATTGTGATACCTACTCTTGACTGGGGCTCGGTGGGCATTGGGGTCACCCGTCTGGGTGTCGATGGCATCGAGAAACGCGACGCGTCTAATCTCTTACTTGACACCCTCGCCGACACCCGACTCGGTCTGCGGGTTGGGTACGGTCGAACAATTGGCTCTCTCGACCTTGGCGTAGCGCTCTCTTTAGAGAGTCACTCGCTTGACACTTCAAAGGCGATGTCCACACCCGGTGTTGATGTCGCCGCGACCAGGATGGTGTCATTTCCCATAAGCTGGTGTGACAAGGTGTCATTTACACTGGTGGGACGAAATGTGATTGCGCCCTCCATGCGGCTGGTTGATGAAACGGTTAAGGCGCCGTTTGAGTTTCATGCCGGTGTCAGTACAAAACTGCTTCTGCCTCACGACACTCGTCAGTCGCTCGACATCTTCGGCGGCTTTTCCAAACCGAACTCTGCTCTCGCAGTGGGATTGCTTGGATTGGAGTTCTCCTTGTTTGATATACTGCGGCTTCGCGGTAGTTTTCGCGAAGACCAAATCTCCGGCGGCGCTGGAATCACGTACAACGGGGTGAGTTTTGATTACGCCCTGGTGGATCGGGATCTTGGCGCCTTACACGATGCTATCGTTGACCACGAACATCGGCAAATCTGTGAGTGAGCGGCGAGCCATCCCCGCCGAAAGCCGAGAAGCCGATTTTAATCGCGCAATGAGCGCCCGGTTGACGCAGAAAAATGTTGAACTTGCGTCGGAATTGTTAGAGGCGGGAAAAACAGCCCTGGCGAGCGGCGACCTGGTCGCGGCGGACGCCAATTTTGATCGAGCGCTCTTTCTAGTTCGCGGGAGCGGAGTCGATACCACCGTCTACGCCACTCTTGCGGAGCAGGCGCGCACGCAGGTGTATAAAGCCAGTCGGAGCAGTCAACTGACCGAGCATCTTGACTCGGCGCGCGCCCATATGTTAGACCTGGACTATCTGGCCTGCCAGTATTTTGCCGGTCTGGCGCTATCACTTGATTCGACTTCGGTCGACGCGCTAGAACTGCGAGACATATCTGTGAAGGCGACTGCCGAAGCGGCCCAGGAACAGGAATTCATGCAGGGCCGAATTTGGTTTATTGACTCGTTAATTAGCTACGGGGCGCCAGCGGAGGCATTGGCCGCGGCGCAATCGTTGCACCGCATGGCGCCGGAAAATCCGTTGGTGAAACTGGCCCTCAAGAAGGGCGAATTTGAGTTTTTCAAAGCGCGGGCTGAATCGGAACTGTCACATCAGGAATACGGTCAGTCAAAGGCCTGGCTCGATTCGGCCCTCCTACGGTTCCCCGGACATGCCCGTTGCCTTGAGCTTCAGCAAATCTGCCGGACCGAAATCCGAAAGTCACAGACGACCGCCTTGGCGCCGGTTGCGAAACCAGCGTCGGTTAGCCGTGAGATATCTAAACGGACGGAGAGCTTGTATGACCGCGCGCGCGGCGCTTTCAACCGAGGTGAACTGACCCAGGCGATTACCGCTTGGGAAGAGGTTGAGCGCCTGGTCCCCGGATTTCAATCCGTGCGTGAATATCTCCTAAAGGCATATCGCTTCGTTGGCGTTGATCTCTATGGCCAGAACCGTCTGCGCGAAGCGCTTGTCGTGTGGGAAAAAGCCCTCAAGCTAGCGCCGGATAACGCCGAGATTGCCGCCTATGCTCGACGGACGCGGAATGAGATAGAAAAGCTGAAGGAGCTGTCTTATGACAACTGAAGCCAGAGCCAATCATTCGGCGCCGTGGCCATCGGTAACGAAGTACACCCGCTCTATTCGGCGTGAGTTCGCTTTGTATGTCGGGGGTCTGATCGTACTCCTCATGCTCGTGAGCGGGCTGATGGTAACGAATAAACTGGTTGCCACAGTCACTCGAAATGTAGTCGACAAAACGGTTGTTCAGGCGCGTTCGTATGCGGGGGCCGCTTCAAAGCAGGTAATCGCCGCCCATGGACCCGACGCGCTAATGCTGACCGACATTTGCAAGAAATTAATGGGAGACAATTCGGACTGCGGTTGGGCGGGCATCGTTGATGGAAGTGGCAGATACCTTGCCCATACGGACATGCGGGTGGTTATCGGGGGGTCGCGTTTTCTTTCGTCGCAGACGAGCGAATATGTCGAGGGCCTTCGCAAAGGCGAAGTTTTGCAAGTTACCGAGGACTCCATTTTGATCGCTGTGCCGATTATCGAACAGAGTGTTGTCTTGGGGGCGCTCGTCATGGCGTCCTCAAAGGGTCAGATTGCGGCGGTCCGTCAATCGGCGCTGGTCACGATGGCGTTAATCGCGCTCATCATGGCGGCCGTCGGCGTCCCTTTGACTACCATTATTCTTAGAAACCGACTCAAACCGCTTTATCTGATCACCGAATCGTTGCGCAAAGTCAAGATCGGCCATCTGACACTTGATCCGCCGGTGAAGAGTAACAATGAATTTGGCTTCCTGGCCGATACCCTGCGGGTGATGGGAACTCGACTTGAGGAGGCCCAGAAACAGGCCGTGGAAACGGATCGGATGACTCATGAATTAGAAATCGCCCGTGAAATCCAGTCGAATATTCTGCCCAAGAGTTATCCGGCGGGGCGGAGCTATCAGTTTGCGGGAACCTATCGGAGCGCCTGCACGGTCGGTGGTGACTATTACGATTTCATTGATTTGGGATCGGGACAACTTGGAATTGTCATTGCCGATGTTTCGGGAAAGTCTCTACCCGGGATGCTGGTGATGCTTCTCACGCGTGACCTGGTCCACAGAGACGCCCGTCGGTCGGCCGGTCCGGCGGAATTGCTCTCGGCCGTAAATAGGGAATTGTCGCAAGGGATGCGCAAAGGCACATTTGTAACGATGCTTTATGGGATCCTCGACACCACCACTGGGCAATTCAACTTCGCATCGGCCGGACATAGTCCTCTCATCCAAATTGAATCTGATTCACAGCGACATCGACTGATCAAGACCAAAGGGTATCCGCTCGGGATGATAAGCGCAGACCAATTCGACCGACGCATTGAGTCGGCTCAGATCAATCTCTCTGCCGGCGATTGGCTTATTATGTATACAGATGGGATAAATGAGGCGATGGACACCCGGAACGAAGAGTACGGAATGGAAAGATTCCTTTCAATAGTAAACCGTAGCGCCGCACTCTCCGCATCCGGTCTCACGAGGGCCGTTATGGAAAATGTTAATTCGTTCGTCGGCGAGTCGCCGCAGGCGGATGACATAACTCTCTTGGCGCTCAAATGGGCCGAACGATCGGCAGAACTCCCCGAACATCATTCAAAGGAAGCCATGAATGCCACAAGTCGCTAAACAGACACCAACTGTCATGGCGCCGTCCGATCTTACGATTTCTGCGATTGTGGCGTTCGAAAGGAATGTGCGCGACGCCGTCGCGGGAAAACCCGACTTAGTACGATTGGACTGTCAAGCGCTCGAACGAGTGGCTTCGAATCACATCAGTTTACTCTGGGAATCGCGCACCCTCTGCCGCAGTCAGGGAATTCCGCTACGCTTGGCGAACCCCACGGTGTCGTTGATGCGAATTCTCTGTGTGCTCGATCTGGTTGAGGTCTTCGAATACGAGGGAGCCAATCACCACCTCGGTCAGCGAATGGATCGGGACATGGCGCTGGTTGGTCTGCCGCAATCGTTCACGGACATGGTGCGTTCTAATAGCGATGATATCAACGACGCCATCGACCGGTTTGTCGTGTTTATGGCCCGCCTGCGAGTAAGCGACACCACCACTATAGAGCTACGAACTCTTTATTACGAAATCGCCACGAATATTCGGATTCATTCGGGTATGATGGCGCAGGATCAGTTTCAGGTCAACGCGAAAGCGGAAGCGGACCGTCTGACAGTTACATTCACCGACCCGGGACGGCCGTTCGATCCAACTGCAGTTAGGGTCCGGTTTGACGCCGCCGCCGCATCCGGGGATCGGCAACGGCGGGGTTTTGGGCTACCGATGATTCAACGGCTCGCCGACTGCGCTGTGTATCATTGGAACGACACCTCGCACAACACGCTCACCATTACGAAGAAATGGAGCCGATAAAATGAGTTTCCGTATTTTTATTGAACAACCGGTCTCCGAGCGAATAACAACGATAACGCTCGGACAAATGCTCGACAATAATAATGCTGAATCTGTCGTGCAGACAATTGTCAACGCACAGGAGCGGGGGTGCAAGTTTATCATAATTGATTGTGAAAAGCTTACCTTTCTCTCTTCGGCCGGTGTCGGCGCCATCATTGGAACTCTCGAGGCCTCCCGCGACCAGGGCGGCGATATCGTGTTATGCAATGTGTCCGAAACGATCTGTCATGTGTTGAGCGTGCTGGATTTGCTGAGCTTTCTTACGGTGAAGGGGAGCGTGCAAGAAGCGATTGCCGCATGTAAATTAAAATGAACGGGCCACTGCTGTGAATGGAATGATAGCCAGCAAGACACTACGCGGCGCGGATACAGCGCACCAGCAAGAGCGGAAACTTCTACTTCTCGAGGCCTTGTGTAATCTGGCCGATCAGTTTGCCAAAGACCCAGATTTGCCGCGTCTCATTGATTCGGTCGTCCTTACTGTGGCCGGTCAGTTCACGGCTACTAGCGCGATGATTGTCGTCAGGAGTAACAATCTCGACAGAATGAACTGTATACATTCCGCCATCGGCAAATTCCGTGACATTTCCATCAAAACGAATTTCCTAAGCCCGGCTTCGGATTTTTCAACACATCTGACTCATTCACGACCATGCGTTTTGAATGATCTCCAGTGGAGTGAAAGTGATGATGCGACCCTGCTGGAGTGGCGTGAGATGGGGGCGCGAGTGTTTGTGCCGCTGGTTGTGAATGGTTCAATCATCGGTGTCATGCTGATGGGGCCCCGCGTCGGCAATTTGCAATATTCCGAAGAAGCCCTTGGACTGCTTCAGGATTTCATTGCCACGATTACTCCGCTAATCGCCAATTCTTTTCTGTACGCCGACATGGCCGCCCTCAGCGCCCGTCACCTGCAAATTCTGGACAGTGTGCGTCAGGCGGTGTTTGTATTCGATTCTCGCGATGTATTGCTCATGGTGAATCGGGCCGCGATTGATCTGACAGACATGATCTCCGCCGGCGACTCTTCTGAGTTAGAAGTTGGGATGGGCATTGAAAAAGTATTTCCGGACAAAGTGTATCCGGGGTGGACCGAACACATCAGGAAGTGTCGACTGAATCACAGTAATCGTCGGCCAAAAACGGTGATCGCCAAGGGACCCGCCGGCGAACGGGTCTTCAGCGCCAGCGTTAGTTCCGGGGAAGGGCTGTTTTCATCGGGAGAGGGGACAATTCTGACACTGGACGACAAGACCGAGGAAACCGACAACGAGCGCCGAATGTTCGAGCTGGAGAAATTCGCCGAGCAGGGCATGATGGCTTCCTCGATTTCTCATGAACTTAACAATCACCTTGGTATGCTACTCGGCGGAGTGGAGTTGGCTCAGATTGCCCAGGTAAAAGGACTTCAGGCCAAGGTTATATCCACCCTCGGAAAACTGCGAGAAAATATCTCTCAAATGCAACGGTTTACCGCCGGACTCATGGACTTCGCGCGGGTAAACTCTCAAAAGCAGGCCAATCAAATCAACGATATAGTGTCCGATGTCGTTTCGTTCGCCGTCGCGCAGAAACGATTCAGCGCAGTCAAACTAAATGCGTCCTTGACACCGTTACTACCGGTCATGGAATTGGACAAAGACCAAATCGCACAAGTGCTCATTAATATTCTCAATAATGCGGCTGATGCGATTCTGGAAACCGGCAGAATGGACGGAATGGTCGTTGTTTCGACAGTTCACGCCAAAGGGGAGGTGGTCCTGGCCGTATCGGACAATGGCGGCGGGATGACCCCGGAAGTGAAAGAGAAATTGTTCAGGACAAATCTTACGACCAAACCGAAAGGTCACGGTTATGGTTTAGCCACTTGCGCTAAGATTCTCGAACATCACAACGCCAAGATATCCATTGAGAGTAAAGTTGGGTTCGGCACCACTTTCGAATTCCGCTTCCCGATATCACAGTAGGCGGAACACTTCTCGGCTCGCCCACAGCGCGTGTTGATCCGTGGCCGCGGGAATTGTCACAGTGATCCCATAGACGTCCGGTGGTGAAGGTGGGGAATCGAAAGAGGGTGCTTTCGCAATTTTTTGGTAACCACCGAATCATGCGATAACAGTCTGAATCACAGCGAATTCCAGCTTTTGTTCAGTTTTATTTGGCTCAGAAAAATCAGCCTGTTTTTCATGCAACTTGCACAAATCTGACACAAGCTCACGCGACATCACCAGCAAGTTCTTTTTCACTCATATTGACACGTTTCAATACTTCTTCGATATCCTGCTTATTATTGAGATGTATCATATCGAAAGGTCGCAACTTTGCAATGTTGCGCGTTTTCAGTCCACAACGGGCAATTACTCTGCACTTGCAGTATAGAGTGAACTTTCGGTCTCTCTGTTTCCCCAACTTGAATCCAATGAACAGGCTCTCATACTGTGCCATGACTGCCATTATGTATGCGGCTGGGATTATCCCCGCTGATAGCAAGATTGGCAACAGGAAACTCCGCAATGTGTCAATGGTACCAAGATTCTTATAGTCCAGCACCGCGCTGTACAGTGCATGGGCGACTAGCACAAAGCCGAACATTGCCTGCACCCATGTCACAAAGGTAGCCACAATTTGCGGCTCCTTCTTTACCTCTATGTATGTGTTCATCATGACGACAAGGGCAAGAACCGGAAATATCACCATCTCTGCCCAGAGTGCGAAAGTGTAGGTGTTCATCAAGAATTCGAGTATCAGCACAAGTTTGAGGTTGTCAATGAGCATCTCCTTAACTGGCACTTTCCCCTTCTTCGCTGCCACATACTTAAAAGCAGTCAATACGCCTGCAGTAGCAAACCAGAATAGCGTGTCTTTTAGTAGAGAAACATTCCAGAGATTGTACCGCCACAAAAGACAAGCACACCCGCCGATATATGCCGCGAGCAACACCTGTGGTATTAGCAACTTTGGTGAAGCAAGTTGCTTAAGAATACCAACAAATGATTGCCTCACCGCCCGCGATCTTAGACTGAAAAGTAGCAAGCCAAACAACCAAACTCCGGCTGCGATTTCTCTATTGTTGAAAATGTCCCACATATTTCCCAAAAGGAATGAGAACCCTCTTTATTGGTTACTCAAGTATACCAAATCGCGGGCAGAATATTCATTGTATCGGTTCAGCTAAAGTCGGACAAGCCGTGGGTTTGGTCGTGTTTGGAACAACAGAGCGAAGGTGAAAGAGGCGCTTTTGGGGGGAAAAGTGGTATGAAAGTAATCCATTGCTTTCGTTCTTGAACGAGCGATTTCAATTCCTCACTGAAATTGACCCTCCACGATACCAATTCTTGTTGCGTTCAGAAAAATCAATAAACTGAATTGTGTTTTCATAATACTTTGCGAACTTAGGATCGGTATTCAGTTGAATTAGTGTACTCTGTGCAGGCGTTAGTCTTGTATCCCTCCACTTTCGCGGCCAATCCAAGACAGCACCCGGAACGAGACTGGCCATGCCCATCTTGCGATGTGCCCGATATACCAGGACTTGATCCGGTTCAAACCAATTGAATGGCGGAGTGGCAAAAGATGGGCCGAACGAAACACCAATCCACTCTTGTGCCTTCTCAACTTCTACTGCCTCACTAAGAGCTTCACCCAAATAGATTCGCTTTGGCTTATTCATAACTGCGCTTCCAACTGCTACGCCACCTCGCAATGGGATTCCCATTTCAAGAACACAGCATAGAAGCTCTTGGAGTACACCACAAAATGGTGGGAAACAAAAGGAGTTGTAGTTGCTCCATAGGAAGATTCCATCGCTATGTAAATCTTGATCAATGTCCATGGTTCCAAATGCCGCTACCCGGCCACCCTCAACAGGGACCGCGCAGTTTAACATCATACGTGGAGAAATCTTTTCAACTTCAGACTTGAGTCTTCGATACACGGCTTCAGACGCAGTTAGACCTTCCCTTTTAAGGCGGCTCTTGAAACCTAATACGTCCAAAAAAGCTACGACTTTAGCCATGCTACAAAATGACAGTCATGTCGTAAGCTTCCCTGTCAAGTAGACAGTTCATAACTGGAGTTTCTGACGGTTTGTTGTTCGCGGAAAGTGGTTGGTGGCAGGTCGCCCAATGCATCGTGGGGAAGACGCTTGTTGTACGAGAAGCCGAATTCCTTCTTGACGACTTTGACCTCGGCATCTTTCAGGGCAAGCTCAGCCATGCGCTTGGATGTACCAACCCGCTTGCGAACCCGTCGCCCTTGGTAGGCAACGTCCAGATACCAGATACTCCCCCGCTGATAGATTCTCGCCATAGCCTTCTCGTAGTTGGCACAAATACGGCACAGCCAATAATACGAGAAGATACAGAGAGGCGTAACTATCTGTCAATCAGATAGTTTAATGATGTGAGAAAAATTTGGTGGAGGTGGGGGGAATCGAACCCCCGTCCGAAATAAACGCCGGACTGTCGTCTACATGCGTAGCGCGTCTTTTATTCTCGTCCGCCGACCTGTCGACACGCTGACCAGTCGACGGACCAGATCACTTTTTCTCATCGGCGACCGTAATTATCTTCGCCGACCAGCCACACCTACCGACGCTCTACCGGCCGCGATTGCGGCGCGCACGACCGAGAGCGGGCGGAGCCATAATCACTGTGCGTGATTAGGCCGCCATGGCGTAATTAAATTCGCCATCTATGTGTTGTTACCGGGGTGTTTTACGAGTGAACCGGTGTTCCTCGGCACGCTGACAATCCCACCCTTACTCCGTCGAAACCAGGTCACCCCCGAGTTTCATTCGTCGCCGTATCCGATTCCGACGCAGGCGGGGGCGTTCGGAATCATCGGTTATCGCATCGTCCAGCCGAAGCTATTCGTCCACCTTCGCTGGCCAAACGACAGAAACAATATACATTACGGTCGCCTATCTTGAACATTCGCTTGGGGCGAATGTTCCCAAACAGTCCCAGGAGACGGCAGGTGACACGCGTTGGTAAATCAGCGGTAGTTTCCTCACAGACATTTCGCCAGAGCTGGCGAACGCCGCTCTGGCTTTGGCTGGGCGCGTTTCTCATTCGCTTGGTCTATCTTATTGAGGTCAATGACCTTCCGACTTTTCAAACGCCGACCATGGATGAGGCCT
>Ga0247727_10005156_pt1 | contig 26854 bp, 24 predicted proteins | sample WisWelCaveWW1625_FD_202498 | JGI IMG/M metagenome (GOLD analysis project Ga0247727, IMG submission 202498) | Biofilm microbial communities from Wishing Well Cave, Virginia, United States - WW16-25 | ecosystem: Environmental > Aquatic > Deep subsurface > Groundwater > Cave microbial mat | place...
AAGAAACCGGGAGTTTGGGAGGCTTGACAGGTCTTCATGCGGCAAATTCTATCAGCACCTTTTTCCCAGGCGCCTGGTTTCGTTCTTCTCCGTCATTTTTTGCTGAGTTACCGGAGGTGCCCTAAAGGTGGAAGGGAGATTGACACGTCGCTACCGGGCCTTCTACTCTGCGGGCATGCTTGCGGATCAGATCGCAGCCGACATGAAGGCGGCCATGCTTGCCAAAGACGCCCCGCGGCTCTCGACACTGCGGCTGCTGAAATCCGCCATCGACTACTACAAGATCGAAAAGAAACAGGAGAAGCTCGCCGACGCCGACGTCACCGCCGTCATCAAGAAGCAGATCAAGCAACGGCAGGATTCCATCGAAGGCTTCGAGAAAGGCGGCCGCGCCGACCTCGCCGAGAAGGAAAAGGCCGAGTTGGCGATCCTGAAAGCCTATCTGCCCGAGGAACTCGCGCCGGCCCAGATCGAGGAGATCGTCGTCGCCACGATCAAGGAACTCGGCGCGACCACCAAGGCGGACATGGGCAAAGTCATGAAGGCTGTCCAAATCAAGATTGCCGGCCGTGCCGACAACCGACTCGTCAGCCAAACCGTCAGTTCCAAGCTGGCCTGAGCGCGGTCGGGCGGTGGGTCTGCTCGCGCTGCTGACCATTCTGGCTCACGCCCCCGGACTGACCGGCCAGTTTCTCTACTGGGACGACGACACCCACGTCACCCAAAACCTGCTCATCCGCGAGCTGACGTGGGAAAACGTGCGGGCGATGTTCACCCAACCGGTCGCGAAGTTGTACGTCCCGCTGACATGGCTGTCGTTCGCGTTGGACTACCAGCTTTGGGGACAGACCCCATTCGGCTATCACCTCACGAATCTCCTGTTGCACACGGCGAACACGGTGTTGGTGTTTGTGCTGATGCTGGGGCTGGTGGGAGCGGCGTCCCCGCCGCGACCGGGCCAGCGAATCGCGGCGGGGACGCCGCTCCCACCACAAAGCGTCGCGTTCCTCACCGCCGCCATCTTCGGCGTCCACCCGCTCCGTGTCGAATCGGTCGCCTGGATCACGGAACGCAAGGACGTGCTGTTTGCGTTCTTCTATCTACTCGGCTTGCTGGCGTATCTCCGTCGCCGCATCGCGATCGTCTTCGTCTGCTTTGTGGCGGCGGCGCTGGCGAAGGCGGCGGCGGTGACGTTCCCGGTCGTGCTGGTGTTGCTCGACGTGTTCGTTTACCGGCGACGGGCGTGGTTGGAGAAGATTCCGTTCGTGATCGTCAGTCTCGTCATCGGGTTTGCCACGCTGTTCGCGCAGGGGGCGGGCGTGGGGGAGACGGTCGCCAGCACCGAGGCGATTCCCATCCTGGCCCGGCTGGGGTTGCTGGGGTACTGCAGCCTGTTCTACGTTGGAAAGTTTTTCTGCCCGGCGGATCTGTCGGCGGTCTATCCGACGTTTGACGAGATGAACTGGAGCCGTGGACACACGGTGGGGTATCTGCTGGCGTTCGTGGCGGTGACGGCGTTGATCGTGGCGCTGCGCCGGCGGGTGCCGGTGTTGTTGCCGGCCTGGTTGTTTTACCTCGTCACGCTGTCGCCCACGATCGGGTTGTTGCCGGTCGGGATTCATGTGGTGGCGGACCGGTATGCGTATCTGCCCGTGCTGGGGCTGGCGTTGGCGATGGGTTGCGTGGTGCGTTACCGGGTGGCGTCCCTGGTGGTGGTGCTGGTGTTGGCGTTGGCGGCGCTGACGAGTCACCGCACACGGGTGTGGCATGACACGGAGTCGCTGTTCCAAAGCGTACTGGCAAAGGACCCGCGCTGTCTGCCGGCCCACATCAATCTGACCAAGTGGTACATGGATACCGGTCAACTCGACAAAGCCATTGCGCACGGCCGGCGGGCGGTCGAGATCGCGCCGAATGGGTTGCCGGGACGTCGGAATCTGGCCGCCGCGTTGCGCAAGGCCGGCCGCGCTGAGGAAGCGGCGGCCCTAGAGCGGTAGGAACAGCCGGAACGTCGTGCCCTGGCCGGGCGCGCTTTCGACCTCGATGTGGCCGCGGTGGGCTTCGAGGATTTTCTTCACGATCGCCAGACCCAAACCCGTGCCGCGGCTCTTGGTGGTCAGGAAGGGCTTGAAGAGTTGCGCTTGTTTCTCCGGCGCGATGCCGGGGCCGGTGTCGATGAAAGAGAGGCGGAGGGCCGCGGGTTGAGGGTCGAGGGCGGACGAGACGGTGAGTGTGCCGCCGTCGGGCATGGCATCGGCGGCGTTGAGAACGAGGTTCAGGCAGGCTTGTTCGATTTGGCCGCGGTCGGCCCGGACCGCGGGCAAATTTGGGGTGAACTCCTGGCGGATGGTGATGTTTTGGCGTTGGAGTTTGGGACGCGCGAGCAGGAGCACGTCGGCGAGCAGGTCGTTCACGTCGACCGGGTGGAAGTCCGGCTCGGCGGACCCCGCATAGCCGAGCAGTTGTTGCACGAAGGTGTTGAGGTGCTCCATTTTCTCGGTGATGATCTCGGCGTCGCGCAGGCGGGGGTCGTGGTCCGGGAACTGAAGGTTCAGGGAGTGGTAGAGCATTTTCATCGCGGTCAGCGGGTTGCGGATTTCGTGGGCGACCTCGGCGGCGAGCAGGCCGAGGGTGCTGAGGCGTTCGTTGTGGCGGAGTTGTTCTTCGAGGGCGACGGTTTTCTCGTGGAGCCGGGCGTTGGCGATGGCCACGGCGGTGAGGTTGGCCAGCGCGGAGAGAATCTTCACGTCCTGCGTGGAATACCGGTAGGGCGCGCCGGTATAGACGTTGAGCGCGCCGATGACGGAGTCGCCGAACAACAACGGCACGGACAGCAGCGAGACCAGTCCTTCCTGTCGGGCGAGTTCGATGTGCCGGAAGGTGTCGTGTTCCTGGACGTCATAGACGCGCAACGGTCGCTTGTGGGTGATGACCACGCCGATGAGGCTGTCGTCCACGTGCAAGGGTGGTTTGCTCAGGTATTCGGGGCCGGCGCCGTGGCAGGCGCGCAACTCGAGGTGGTGCCGGGCGGCGTCCAGCAGCATCAGGGAGCAGACCTTGGTGTCCATGAGCCGGCAGGCGTCGCGTGTGACCCGGCGCAGAATGTCTTCCAGGTCGAGGGAGGAGATGATGGACTGGCCGATGGCGAACAGCGTTTCCAATTTGCGGGCGTTGTAGGCGACGGCTTCGTACAGCCACGAGTGATGAATGACCTTGGCGGCCTGGTTGGCGACGGCGACGAGCAGTTCTTCGTCGTCGGGGCGGAACGCGTTGCGCCGGGTCGAGTCCACATTGAGGACGCCGATGAGCGCGTCTTCGACGATCAGCGGCACGGCCAGTTCGCTGCGGATGTTCTTCCTGACGGAGATGTAACGCGGGTCGGCGGTGACATCGGGGACGCGCAGGGGCTGGCCGGTTTTGGCGACCCAGCCGGTCACGCCGCGACCGATGGGGAGTCTGAGTAGCCGCGCTCGCGGGCTGAGGCCGATGGCAACTTCGATTTCCAGTAGTTGGGTGTGCGGATCGATGAGCACCAGCGAGCCACTGGTGGCCCGTGTGATGCGCACGGCTTCCTCCAGCACGAGGTTGAGAACCTTTTTCGGGTCGAGCGAGGAGTTGATGACGTTGCTGACACGAGCGAGCAGCCGGTAGTTGCGAAGTTGTCGGTTGGTGTTCAACTCGCCAGCAGGTGGATGGCCGATTCGAGTTTGGCCCTGATGGTCTCGAGGCGGTGCGGGTCGGTGATCTTGCCGCCGGCGTGGTCCTGCACGTAGAACGTGTCGATCGCCGCGCCTTTCTCGGTCGAGATTTTGGCGATGCTGATGTCGAGGCTCAGATCGGTCAGCGTGCGGGTGAGCGTGTAGAGCAGACCGAGCCGGTCTTCGGTTTGGATTTCGACCACCGTCCGGCTCTGGCTGATTTCGTTGTCGAACTCGATCACGGTGGGGATCCGGGCCTCACGGATGCGGGGCTGGTCGCGCCGGCTGGACCGCAGTCGCGCGAGCAATTCCTGGAAATCGATCTGTTCCTCGAAGGTCAGCGCGCGCCGCAACGCGGACTCAGCCGCCTGGACCGCGCGCTGGTCGGTCACGGCGCGATGGTCGCGGTCGCAAACGTCGAACACGTCGAGCACGACGTGGTCGCCCCGGGTGTAAATGCGGGCGCGCAGGACGTTGAGTTCGGCGGAGGCGAACGAGCCGCAGATTTTGGAGAACAACCCGAGCCGGTCCCACGAGCAGATGGTGAGTTGCGAGTAGCCCTGGGCCTCGGACGACCGCCAGTCAATGACCGGCACGAGCGCATCCTCGGGTTTCTCGACTTCCATCTGGCGGGTCAGGAACTGATGGATCAGCGTCAGGTGCTGCGCGACCTCGTCGGCGCTGGTGTTGATGTAATAGCTGGCCGGCATCAGTTCGAAGTGCGAATAGATTTCCTCGAGCGACAGCCGGTCTTTCAATCGCGTGCTGACTTCTTTGTAGAGTTGCTCGATGCGGCGGGCGAGGATGTTTTTGGCGCGCTCGGTGCCGCCGAGGACCTGCCGGGTGCGGTGGTACAATTCCCACAAGAGCGCCTCCTTCCATTCCGACCAGGTCTTGATGCTGGTGCCGGCCGCGTCGGCAAACGTCAACAGGTGCAGCATGTCGAGGTTGGCTTCGGTCTTCACGATGCGGGCGGCGGCTTCGATGGTGGCGTGATCGTCAAGATCCCGGCGCTGGGAGAGCATCGACAGCTTCAGGTGATCGCGCACGAGGAAGAGCAATTGACTGGTCTCATCGGCGCTGAGTTTCAGTCGCCCGGCGGCGCGCCGGGCCATTTCGAGGCTGGCCTCGGCGTGGCGCTCGACGTTGGCCGCCTTGCCGACATCGTGGAGCAGGATCGCCAGATACAACACATGGGCGCGCTCCAGTTCCTGGAAGATGCGTTTGTAGTTGGCGTGGGGCGGTTTGGTGGCGTCGATGATCCGGTCGAGGTGCTCGACGACCTGGACCGTGTGCTCGTCGGCGGTGTAGCGGTGGAAGAACTCGTGCTGCACCAGGCAGGTCAGCCGGCCGAACTCCGGCAGAAACTTGCCGAGCACCCCGGCCTCGTGCATGGAGCGGAGGATCCGGGCCGCCTGGCCCTTGTGTTGGAGAATTTCGAAAAACGTGGCCTGCGCAGCGGCGGAGGTTTGCAGCGACCGGTTGACCAGGCGCGCCGCCTGCCGGAGCTGGTTGCGCAACTCGGGGCCGGGCTCGAGGTCGCGGTGCTGCATGTACAGAAACACCCGCAGCACCCGCAGCGGGTCGTCTTCAAAAACGCGCGGCTCGGCGGCACTGATGACGTTCCCGCGGATCACGAATCCGTCGAGTGTCTCCTCCTTGCGGGATCGCCCGAGCAACGCGCCCAGTTTGCCGAACCGCGGCGGGCTGAGGGCCATGCGTTCGGCGAGCGCGCCGGTCAGCAAAAACACGTTGCGCGAGTGGGTGTAGTAGTCGCGCATGAACGCCTCGGTGCGCCGCAGCAAGTCGTGCTGCCGGTAACCGAAAGCGGTGGCGATCGGCGGTTGCAGGGCCAGGGTGATCGAGTCCGCCGCGCGCTCGGAGAGGTAGTGCAACTCGTGGCGCACGCGCAGGATGAAATCGTACGCTTCTTCGAGCTGACGTTGCTCTGCCGGCTCGAGGAATTTCTGCCGGCGCAGTTCGGCCAGCGTCAGCGCGCCGTACTTGAAGTACGCCATCCAGATCAGGTTTTGCAGATCACGGAGGCCGCCGCAGCCGTTTTTCACGTTCGGCTCCTGCAGATAGACAGTGTCACCAAACTTGTCGTGGCGTTCCTGCTGGTCCCGGATGCGGGCGGCGATATAGTCGTCCTCGTGGCCGCGGACGCATTTTTTGACGAGCATCTGCCGGAACTCCTCGTACAGCGTTTGGTCCCCCGCGAGTAATCGCGACTCGATCAGGGAGGTTTTCGATTGCAGGTCGCGGTTGGCTTGGTCCACGGCTTCGTCGATCGAGCGGGTGGAATGTCCGACCTTCAGCCCGATGTCCCAGAGCAGGTAGAGCACCTGTTCGACCACGGTCTGCACGTACGGATGGCGGTCGGCCGCCCGGCGCGCCGGCAGGCCGTGCAGGAACATGATGTCGATGTCGGAGTAGGGACAGATTTCGGCGCGGCCGTAACCACCAATCGCGACCAACGCGAGGGGCGCGGGGTGGTCGTCGGGATGTTGTTGCCGGTAATGCTGGTCGGCGGTCTCGACGAGGCGGCGCAACACGAGGTCAAACATCTGCGCCCGGCCGTGGGCGAGGTCGCGGCCGGAGGCGCCGCTGCGGTGCCACAGGCGCAGCCGGTGCTCCTCGACCTTGAGGAATTTCTTGAAGGCCGGGAGACTGTCCGCCGGGCGCGTGCCCGGCTTGAGATTCAGGCGGGTGGCGGCGTGCCGGGCCACTTTTTCCATGTATCGCGAGCCGACCATGCGGCCACATTAACGGACAGCCCTTTCATCGGCAAGCGGTTACGCCGTCACGAGATGGTAACGCCCGGCCGGTTGACACCCCTCGGTGTCGTGCTATTGTCCCGCGTTCTTGGAGACCCCAAAGGAGGGGGGTAGCAATGACCATACGATACCGGAAAACCGATCCTCTGGCTGAAATTGAGCGATCCCAGCGGGAGGAAATTGAAAAATATAAATGGATCGAGAGTCAGAAGGCCGGCCGTGACATCGGTTGGGAACGCGCCCAACGGGAATGGCTGCACAAGCATTTCACCGACTGGAAACGCGACCGCTGGCAGCGCGCCGTGCAAGAAGCGATGGCAGACCCGAGCGGCCTGAACTGATTTCACTCAGCAGCCGACTGTAGGGGCACAGCATGCTGTGCCCCTACATTTTTTTTGCCCATTGGCTGCCGGCTGTGTACCCTCCCGGGATGATTCGTCTCGGCGTCAACATCGACCACGTGGCCACACTGCGGCAGGCGCGATACAAGTCGGCGGCGGCCGGCGGACTGGTCCCGGAACCCGACCCGTTGCGCGCGGCGCGCGAGGTGGAGCGCGCGGGCGCGCACGGCATCACCGTTCATCTGCGCGAGGATCGCCGGCACATCCAGGATCGCGACGTGCGCCGGCTGCGCCGGCAGGTGAAGACGACGCTCAATCTCGAAATGGCCGACGTGCCGGAAATCGTCGCCATCGCCGTCCGGATTCGGCCCGACGAGGTTTGTCTGGTCCCGGAGAAACGGGCCGAGGTCACCACCGAAGGCGGCCTTAACGTCGTCCGCGCCGCGCGCTCGCTGGCGCGCACCGTGCCGCGGTTGCAGGCCGCCGGCATTGCCGTGAGTCTCTTTGTCGATCCGGACCGTGACCAGTTGCGGGCGGCAGCCGACGTGGGCGCGGATTTCGTCGAATTGCACACCGGCACGTACGCCAATGCGCGCTCACCGCGGCGGGAACTGCGCAAGCTGATGACCGCGGCTAAGTTGGCCCACGACCTCGGTCTGCGCGTGAATGCCGGCCACGGTTTGAATTACGAAAACACGCGCCCCATCTTACGGCTGCCGCACCTGGAGACGTTGAACATCGGGCACGCCATCGTGTCGCGCGCCGTGTTCGTCGGTCTCCGGCAAGCCGTGCGGGAGATGCTCGAGGTCATCCGCGGATGAACGTGCTCGGCGTGGGGGTGGATATTGTGGAGACCCAGCGGGTGGAGGAGTCGCTGCAGAAATTCGGGGAACGATTTCTCAAACGGTGTTTCCTGCCGGGTGAGGTGGCCTATTGCCAGAGCATGAAATTTCCGGCCCGGCATTTGGCGGCGCGGTTCGCGGCGAAGGAGGCGATTTCCAAGGCGTTCGGCACCGGCATCGGCGGGCAACTGGGTTGGTGCGACATGGAGATCTGCCGGCGCGACAGTGGCGAGCCGTACGTGGTGTTGCACGGGAAAGGCGCCGACCTGGCCCGGAGCCGCGGCGTGACGCGGGTGTTCGTGAGTTTGTCTCACGGGGAGGCGTATGCCGTCGCGCAGGTGGTGATGGTCAGTGCAGCCGGATGAACAGCGCGGCGCCGATCACGGCGAACAGGATGTTGGCCAGCCACGCCGCGAGGATCGGATTGATCTGGCCCGCGCCGCCGAGCGCGAGCGTGACGTTGGAGAGAAAGTAAAATCCGGCGACCAATCCGATCGCCACGCCCACGCTCAGCAGCGCCCCGCTGCGGCGGATTTGCATCCCCAGCGGCACGCCAATCCACACCACCACCAGGCAGGTCAATGGGAACGCGTACCGGTAGTGCAGCGTCACCTGATACTCGGCCAACTGTCCGGTGCGCCCGGCCCGGCGATGGGCGCGGATGATCCGCCGCAAATCGCCGGAGTTCATTTCGTCCACGCGCTTGTTTTGCAGCAGGAGTTGCCGGGGCCGGTCGGTGAGGGAGGGGAAATTGGTCTGGGCGGCACGATGGATGACGACGTGGCCGGCCGGTGTCTGCTCGTGGGTTTCGGCGTTGAAAAAAACCCATTGGTCGTTGAGCCAGCGGGCGCGTTCGGCGTAGATGTCGCGCACCGGTTCGCCGCCGGCCGTGCGTTCGTGGATTTCCGGGTTTTCGAGGACCAGCGTTTCGTGGTTGTAACTCAGCGCGTACCAGTCGCGGTGCTGACGCAGGTCCACGAAGAACAGGTTGGGCACGACGTTGGGTTCGCCTTTGCCACTGAAGCCGCGGCGCAGGGCGCGGGAGTGTTCGCGGGCGCGGGGCACAAACAGCTCGTTGACCGCCAAGGCGAGAAGCGTCGCGGCCAGGCCGACGCCCAGCAACGGGACGGCCAGTCGCGCCCGGCTGACGCCGCCGGCGCGCATGGCGAGCAGTTCGTTGTGGCGGCCGAGGTTGGACAGGCAAAACAGCAGGCCGAGCAGCAACGACATGGGAATGATCTGGATCAGGGCGTCGGGGAAGGACGTCAGATAGTACCGCAGGATTTGTCCGAGCGGAAGGTGATAGTCAACGAATTCATCGAGTGTGCCGAACAGGTCCTCCACGATCCACAGCAGCACGAACGCATCCAGTGCGTACAGCCACGGCAGGCTGAATTCCCGCAACAGGTATCGGTCCAGCAGCCGCACGGTCACGCCGACAACTCGTACACGCCGCGAAAGACGCGGCGCACGGCGGGCATCTGCGTCAATTGCCGCAGAATCTGGCCCGAGCCGACGCGGCTGTTGGCCTGCACGCGCTCGTTGTAGATGCGGGTCAAATCGTAGAAGTGCAGCGGCTGCGGCTGGACGCGGAGGATCTCCTGCAGGATGATCGGCCCGCCGACGTCGCGCAGGAAATAATGGCCGTCGCTCGTCGCGGAAATCTCGGGGTGCTGGTTCAGGATGACGGTCAACACGCGGTCCCACGGCAGGTCGATGTCGGACAGGGTGCTGGTGACCGATTCCTTGATCCGCGCGAAGGATACCAGTCCGCTGGATTGTCGGAGGAACTCGAAGACGCGTTCTTCGATGCGGGTGATCAGATCGGCCGGCAGGCAGGTGAAGTAGTCGTGGCGGAGACGGATTCCATCCGTCACTTCCGTGAGCAACAACAGCAGGCCCCAGGGCTGGCAGCCGCCGAGCAGCGGATCGGTTGCCCAGTCGCCCAACTCCGCGCTCAACACCACGCCGCCCTTGGACTGCAACCGCCCGGCGAGTTGCCGGACAAACGGCTGACTCAATTGCCGGCAGAGACTGGAGCGCAGTTGGAGGAGTCCCTGCTCTTCGATCTGCCGGACGCGTTCGCGGGTCATGCCGCCCAATTGGTTGGCGATTTCCTGGAGCGTGCGCCGGCGCATTTGGGGACGAAACAGCGGGTCGGTCAGGCCGTAACGCTGTTCCAAGACGAAGGTCTCGGACTTGTTCAGAAACTCCTGGAGCAACGCCCGGAAATGTGGGAACAAAAATTCCGCGCTGGCGGCGCGCGTCGTCCACCGCCGGAACCAATGCACGTTCTTGAGCGACGTCACGCCGAAGTGGCGCAGCCGCAACAGCCGCTCGTCGGTCCACTCCTGCAGCTCCCCGATCGTTTCCACTCCCGCTTCGCTCAAACAATGAATCACGCGAGGACTGAGGCCCGAGTGCAGCACGAGCCACTTGTCAAATGCTTCCTCGCGAACAGTGGGAGAGGGTTGCAAGTTCATGACTTACGTATCAAATCAACCTAGCGGTTGAAATTCAAGGAAAATTTTCATTTGGCAGCGACGGCCCGCCTCGCTATGATGTAAGCGTATGCAATCCAACCTTCCCAGCACCATCGCCGACGCTTGCCGTACCTTGCAAAGTCTCAGCACGGCAACCTCGACTTTTGAACGGATTGCGGCGGCGGTCATCAGTTCCCTCCAGGCCGGCGGCAAGATTTTGACCTGCGGCAACGGTGGGAGCGCGGCCGACGCGATGCATTTGGCCGAGGAACTGGTGGGCCGCTACACCGTCAACCGCCGTTCGCTGCCGGCCATTTGTCTGAATGCCGACCCGACCCAGTTGACCTGCGTGGGCAACGATTTCGGGTTCGACGAAGTGTTCGCGCGGCCGATTGAAGGCTTGGCCGGCAAGAACGATCTCCTGATCTGTTTCACCACCAGTGGCCGGTCACCCAACATCGTCAAGGCGCTCGCGGCCGCGCGCCGTTGCGGCGTAAAATCCGTGGCGCTGCTCGGCAAAGATGGCGGCGCCGCGAAGGGCCAAGCGGACCTCGAGTTGATCGTCGCCAGCAACGACACCGCCCGCATTCAGGAAGCGCACACGCTGCTGCTGCACGCGCTGCTGGACGCGGTCGAAGCCGCGCTCCGGGCCGGCCAACTCTGACGCGACCCGGTTTTGCGTTTGACGGGTCGGACGCGTTTGCATAGCTTGTGGCCCTCAAAAAGGAACTGACATCATGGCCATCAAAGTCGGAATCAACGGTTTTGGCCGCATCGGGCGGCTGGTGTTCCGGGCAATCTGCGACCAGGGATTGCTCGGCAAAGACATCGACGTGATCGCGGTCAACGACATCGTGCCCGCCGACAACCTCGCGTATCTTGTCCGCTTCGACTCCACCCAGGGCCGGTTTCCCGGCACCGTCACCAGCGAAAAGTCCAAGCCCGACGTCGCCGAAGACGACGTACTGATGGTCAACGGCCACAAGATCAAATGCCTCGCCGTCAAAGAAGGCCCGGCCGCGCTCCCCTGGAAAGCGCTTGGCGTGGACATCGTCGTCGAGTCCACGGGACTATTCACCGACGCCACCAAAGCCAAGGGCCATCTCGACGCCGGCGCCAGGAAGGTCATCATCTCGGCCCCGGCTAAAGGCGAAGACATCACCCTCGTTTTGGGTGTCAACGACCAGACATACGACCCGGCCAAACATCACATCATCTCCAACGCGAGTTGCACGACCAACTGTCTCGCGCCCGTCGTCCACGTGTTGCTCAAGGAAGGCTTCGGGGTTGAAGAAGGATTGATGACCACCATCCACAGTTACACCGCGACCCAGAAGACGGTGGACGGCCCGTCCAAGAAAGATTGGAAAGGCGGCCGCACGGCGGCCATCAACATCATTCCGTCCACCACCGGCGCCGCCAAAGCGGTCGGCCTCGCCATACCGGAAGTGAAAGGCAAGTTGACCGGCATGTCCTTCCGCGTGCCGACGCCCACCGTCAGCGCCGTGGACCTGACCGTCCGCACAGTGAAAGAGACTTCCTACAAAGAGATTTGCGCCGCGATGAAGAAAGCGAGCCAGACCTACCTCAACGGCATCCTCGCGTACACGGAGGACGAAGTCGTCAGCTCCGATTTCATCCACGACGCGCATTCCAGCATCTTCGACGCGGGCAGCGGCATCGAGTTGAACTCCCGTTTCTTCAAGCTCGTGAGTTGGTACGACAACGAGTGGGGTTACTCCTGCCGCTGCGTCGATCTGATCCGCAAGGTCGGCGCGAAATTGTAGTGGGACTCGGGGATGCACCGGGGATTCGCCATAGCCGGGGGCTTGCTCGTCGCGATGATGAGCGTTCGGGCCGCTGACCAACTGTGGCAACCGCTCGATCACGTCCCGCTGGCCATGCAGCAACTGCGTCCCTGGATTCGTCCTCCGAACGCCCGTCCATTCCGGCTGCGCACCGACGACTTGCAGCGTGTCCTCACACAGCCAGCCGAAATCGCACTGCCCATGCCGGACGGTTCGCTCGCTCGCTTCCGGGTGATCGAATCTCCGGTCATGGCACCGGAGTTGGTCGCGAAATTTCCGCGCATCAAAACCTACCTCGGCCAGGGGATCGACGATCCCTCTGCCACTGTGCGCTTCGATTGGACGCCCGCGGGTTTTCACGCCCAGATTCTCAGCCCGCGCGGCGCCGTCTATGTTGATCCGTACTCGGACGGCGATGTCGAGACGTACACCAGCTACTACAAGCGCGACTACCGGCGCGCCGCCGCCGGGTTTGTGTGTCTCACGAAATCGGCCGATCTCGCCGCGCAACCGGCGGCGGCCGTGGAGGCGTTGAGTTCCGGCGCCACGCTGCGGACGTACCGGCTGGCGTGCGCCGCGACCGGGGAGTACACGGAATTTCACGGCGGCACCGTCGAGGCCGGGCTGGCCGCCATCGTGACCGCCATCAATCGCGTCACCGGCATCTTGGAAGTGGAGGTGGCGGTGCGGTTGCAGTTGGTTGGCAACAACGATCAGATCGTCTATACCAATCCCGCCACGGATCCGTACTCCAACAACAACCCGTCCACGATGCTCAACCAAAACCAGTCCAACCTCGACAACGTCATCGGCATCGCCAACTACGACATCGGTCACGTCTTCGGCACGGCCGGCGGCGGCATCGCCGTGCTCGGCGCGGCTTGCGTCACCAGCCTCAAAGCGCAGGGGGCGACCGGCATCTCCAACCCCGTTGGCGACCCGTTCGCGGTGGACTACGTGGCGCACGAGATCGGACATCAGTTCGACGCCAATCACACCTTCAACAGCACCACCGGCGGCTGCTCGGGCAACCGCAATGGCAGCACGGCGTACGAACCCGGCAGCGGCTCGACCATCATGGCCTACTCCGGCCTCTGCGACAGCGACAACATTCAAACCGACGCCGACCCGTACTACCTGCACAGCAGCTACGACGAGATCGTGAGCTTTACGACGGCCGGCTCCGGCAGCGGTTGCCCGGCCACCACCGCCACCGGCAACACCGCCCCGACCGTCAACGCCGGGCCTGATTACGTCATCCCCCAGAACACCCCGTTCACCCTCACCGCGACCGGCAACGATCCCGACGGTGACCCGTTCACCTACTGCTGGGAACTACGCGACCTCGGCCCCGCGCAGACGTTGGCCGATCCCGACAACGGCAGCAGCCCGCTGTTCCGCACGTTCAACCCGACCAACCATCCGTCGCGCACGTTCCCCAAACTCTCTGCCATCCTGAACAACACCAGTTCGCTCGGCGAAAAACTACCCACCACCAGCCGCACGCTCCATTTCCGTGTCACCGTCCGCGACCACCGTGCCGGCGGGGGCGGCGTCAACACCGACGACATGGCCGTTACCGTGAACGCCAGTGCCGGTCCGTTCCGCGTGACGTTCCCCAACGCCACCGCGACGCTCTCGGGCCTGCAGACGATCACTTGGAGCGTGGCCGGCACGGCCACCCACGCGTCCCACGTCAACATCCGGCTCGCGACGGATGGCGGACAGGATTTTCCGATCATCCTCGCCGCCAATACACCCAACGATGGGTCACAGACAATCGTACTGCCCAACCTCAACACCGCCACCGCCCGTGTCAAAGTCGAAGCCGTCGGCAACATCTTCTTCGACATCTCCGACGCCAATTTCACCATCGAACCCGGCATCCCCACGCCGTTGATCGTCGGTGCCGGGAGCGCCCTGACCACTGAAACCTGCGGGCCGGCCAACACCGCGATCGACCCCGACGAAACCGTCACGGTCGCCTTCGCCCTCCAGAACATCGGCACGCTCGACACCACCAATCTGGTCGGGACGTTACTGCCGACTGGCGGTGTGTCCTTTCCGAGCGCGCCCCAAAACTTCGGCGCCCTCATCGCCGGCGTCGCGGCGGTGAGCCGGCCGTTCACCTTCACCGCCAGCGGCACCTGCGGCGGCACGATCACCGCCGTCCTGCAGCTTCAGGACGGCGCCGTCGATCTGGGAACGGTGACCAACGTCCTGACGCTGGGCGACGCCAGCGCCGGCGTCGCCTCCTCCACCAACGCGGCCGCCATCGCCATTCCCGCCTCCGGTAACAACGGCCCCGCCGGGCCGTACCCCGCCAGCATCACGGTGGCGGGCCTGTCCGGTGCCATCACCAAGGTCACCGTCACCCTTCACCAACTCAGTCATACCCGACCGGACGATCTCGACATCCTGCTCGTCGGCCCCACCGGCCAATCCGTCCTGTTGATGTCCGACGCCGGCGGCTCGCCCGATGCCGTCAACCTGACCCTGACCTTCGACGACGACGCGCCGGCCGCGCCGCCAGACTCCGGCGGACTGGCCGCCGGCACGTTTCGGCCCGTCAATTACGGCAGCCCCGACAGCTTCCTCGCTCCCGCCCCGGCCGGACCCTATGGCGCGACGCTGGCGACGTTTGTCGGCACCGACCCGAACGGCGCATGGTCGTTGTATGTGCTCGATGACGCCAGTCCGAGCGCCGGCAGTTTGGCCGGCGGCTGGTCGCTCACCATTGCGAGCGCGACCATCACCTGCTGCGAGGACTCCAACCAACCACCCGTCATCAATGCCGCCACCATTTCTCCCGCCGCACCCACGACCACCAACGATCTGGTGGCCACCGTCACCGACGCTAATGACCCCGACAACGACCCGATCACCTTCGCCTGGCAATGGCAGGAATCCACGGACGGCGCCGCGTTCAGCGAACTCGCGTTCAACACCGACACCCTGCCGGCCACCGCCACCGTGTCCGGCAACCATTACCGCGCCGTCATCACTCCGAATGACGGACAAATCGACGGTTTGCCGTTCACCACGGCTGCCGTCCAAGTCCCCGCTGACTCCGACGGCGACGAGTTGAACGACGACTGGGAAATCGTCCACTTCGGCTCGCTCGCCGCGACTGCCGATGCCGATCCCGACGGCGATTGGTGGACCAACGCGCAAGAGCAGGCCGCCGGCACCGACCCTAACGACCAAACCTCCGCCCTCCACATCACCGCCATCGAATCGCTCAACGGCGACCTCGTCCTCAGTTTCACCACCGTGGCCGGCAAGAGCTACCGCGCCGAGTACTCCGACGATCTTCCGGCCGACACATGGACCACGTTCGCCGACGACATCCCCGGCACTGGCAGCATCGTGCAAGTCACCGATCCCAGCCCGGCTCCTGAAGTGCGCCAATACCGTGTCGTGCTCCTGCCGTGACTATGGTACGCACCGCCACAACGCTGGTTGTCACCTTGGCTGCGTTCCTCTGCGTCCGCGCCGTGCGAGCCGGGCAACCCGACCTGATCATCTGGGCGCCGTCGGCCGATCCTACCGTGGTCAATCAGACATTCAGCGCCGGCAGTTGCACCGTGCAGGAAGGCTGCGCCGTGGCCGGCACCCGCCGTCTGCTGCGGTTCGCCACCGAGACGCGCAATATCGGCAATGCCGATCTCGTCCTCGGCGACCCGGAAGGCAACCCGCTCTTCGAGTTTGATCCGTGTCACGACCACTATCATTTCAGCGGCTATGCGGAATACCGGCTGATCACCAGCAACGGCGTCGTGGCCGTCAGTGCCAAACACGGGTTCTGTCTGCTGGATTCGTTCCGCTGGGATCCAAACGCCAGCCCGGTTGCGGGTTACGACTGCGACAATCAAGGTCTCCAGGCCGGCTGGGCCGATGTTTACAGTTCCAGCACGCCCTGTCAGTGGATCGACATCACCGACCAGCCGCCTGGCGACTACGTTCTGGAAATGGAAGCCAATCCGCTGCACCTGCTCGCCGAGTCCACATTCACCAACAACGTCGTCAGCATCCCCGTGACCCTGCCGGCGGTGGACAGCGACGGGGATGGTCTGCAGGATTACTGGGAAACCGCGCATTTCGGCTCGCTCGACCCCATGGCCGGCGATGACCCCGACGGCGACGGCTTCAGCAACGACCAGGAATTCGCCGCCGGCACCGACCCGAACGATCCGGTGTCCGCCCTCCGCATCACCGCCATCGAATCGGTCAACGGCGACCTTCTCGTCAGCTTCACCACCGTGGCCGGCAAGACCTACCGCGCCGAGTACGCTGACGAATTGCCAGCGGACAATTGGCTCACGCTCGCCGACAACATCCCCGGCGCCGGCAGTGTGGTGCAGGTGACCGATCCAAGTCCTGTCGCCGAGAACCGCGCGTACCGCCTCCGCGTCGTGCCGTAAGGCGGCCGTCCCGGCGAGTGGGATGACCGTCCCGGTTGTCTGCGCCAGCGGAGGACACGCGGGACGCGCATCCCACACCTACCGGCATCGCACTCCCCGCGCGTTGACACTCTCCCGCACCCGCCCGTATAATTGGCCGTATGGACACGCTCTGGGCGCCGTGGCGGATCGGCTACATCTTGCGCGAGAAAGATAAAGACTGTTTCCTCTGCCGCAAACCGCAGGAAAATGCCGACACTCAGAACTACATCCTCATCCGCGACCGGACTTGTTTCGCGCTGCTCAACACCTACCCCTACAATCCCGGCCATCTCATGATCGCGCCATACAAACATACCGGTGAACTCGATGACCTGGCGGACAACGAACTGGCCGACTTGATGACGCTGACCCGTCGCTGTAAACAGGTCCTCGCCCGCGCGATGAAACCGCAGGGGTTCAACATCGGCCTCAACCTCGGCCAGGTGGCCGGCGCCGGCGTGCTCGACCACGTCCACGTTCACATCGTTCCCCGCTGGAGCGGCGACACCAACTACATGCCCGTGCTGGCCGACACGCGCGTCCTCCCGCAGGCGCTGGATGAGTTGTACGAGCTTCTTCGTCAGACCCTCCGCTCCCCTGACTGATTCAGGGAATTGGAGGGCGAGTCACCCGCCGAGCCAACGCCCCACGACCTGCCGGCCCATCTCCGACACTGCACGCTAAACTGAACGATCGTTCATTTTAGCGTGCAGTGTCGAGTTAGGGCCGGGTGGGCGGGGGAATCAGGCCCAACTCCATGAACGGTAGATGTTTTGCCGCCGAGCGTGACTTGCTGACACCCCTGCGGCTCGCCGGGGAGGTTTGCGATCTAGGATCAATACGGACCTGTTGGGCGTTCGACCCCATTTTAACCTCTTTTACCTTTTCACCATCTCCGCTATAGTGGGGGCGGTGAAGATTCCTGAGCAGGTGGGTATCATGACCTTGCCGAATGCGGTGCTGTTTCCCGGCACGCTGTTGCCGCTCTACATTTTCGAGGAACGCTACCGGCGGATGTTGGCCGATTGCCTGAAGAACGACCGGATGTTCGCGGTCGGTCTGGCTCGGTCGGACGGCGAGGGGCCGTGCGCGATTGCCGGCGTGGGGCTGGTCCAGGCCTGCGTCGGGCAGGCCGACGGCACGTCGCATCTGGCGTTGCGCGGGTTGGTGCGGGTGCGGGTGAAACACTTCAAGGAGGCGCATCCGGTCCTGGATTACCCCGTCGCCACCGTCGAGCCGGTGCGCATCACGGGCGAGGGTCACAAGTTGAACCGCGAGGTCGTGGTGGAACGCGTGCGCCGACTGGCGCGGGTGCGCGCGCGGTTGGGTGCGAAGATTCCCAAGGACGTGGTGGACTCGCTGGTGGCGCTGGAGAATGCGGAGTTGTTCCTGGACATGGTCGGCTATACGATGCTCGACAACTGGCAGGAGAAACAGTTGGTGTTGGAGGCGCTCGATGTGAACGAGCGGCTCGCGCAACTGCTGGCGCTGCTGCACAAGGAGATCGAGCGCGTCGAGTTGTGGAAATCGCTGCAAGGCAAACTCCCGAACCGCAATGTCGGAAATAATTGAAGTCGTCACCGCTTCCGCCGTGGCCGGCGCGGGTGAGGCCGAGGTCGCGCCCGCCGCCCACGTCGCCGCCGCCGACCTGGTGCGGCTGACGCAGGGATTGTATTTCATTTTCTGGGGGCTGTTGGTGATCGTGGTCGTGTCTGTGCAGGCGGTCGTGCTGCTCTGGATGCGGGCGTTTGCCGAGACGTTTTTCCTGGGGGGCGGCGTGTTGGCGACGGTGGTCGGCTCGTGGCGGTTGCACCAGGCCCGGCTGGCTGACCTCCCGGACACCGCCGCGAGCGGGCGCTGGCGCAAACGGGTGAGCCGGCTCCGGGCGTTGGCGCTGCTGCTCGCGTATTTTGCGGTGCTGTTTTACCTGTGGCGGCGGCTGCCGGGAAATCTCTACCTGCAACTCAACGCCGCAGCGTTCGTCGCCGCATGCATTGCCTACCTGACGATGCTCAATCGCACGGTCACGACTCTCGCGGCGCTGGTGGGCCGGCAACAGATGGCGCTGGAGGCGCGGTTGTTCACCGCGGCCAACATCGTGTTGCTGTTGCTGCCGTTTGTGGTCGCGCTCGGTTACATCGTCCTGCGCGCGGTCACGCAGGAATCGAGTTTGTTGGATGAATTCCGGAAACTGTTGGAGCGCGTCAGTCTGTTGGGGGCGATTGTGGTGTTGCTGCCCGTGTCGCTGACGCTCGCGTTGGTCTGGGCCGCGAAAGACACGCTCGTGCAGGAACTGGTGAGCCGCGGCGGCCGGTCCGCGCGTGAGCCGGCCACCCCATGATGAGCGCCCCGGTGCATCGGTTTCCACGGTACGGGACGCTCGGGCTGTTGATTCTCGTCCTGATGGAGACCGCGGTGTTCTGCGCCCACAACGGCGTGTTGCCCCACGTGCGCTGGGAGGTGATCACCGCGTGGACGACGCCCGCGTGTTGGTGGGGATACATCCTGCTGGTGGACGCGTGGATTTTTCGGAAGAAAGGCAGTTCGCTGCTCACCGCGCGGCGCAGCGCGTTCGCGTTGCAGTGCGTGCTGTCGGTGGCGTTCTGGTGTTTGTTCGAAGGATACAACCGGCTGCTGCCCGGCTGGCACTATATCAACCTCGAGCCGCATCTTTCGCTCCGCTTCCTCGGCTACATCATCGCGTTTGCCACGATCATGCCTGGTATGTTTCTGACGTGCGAACTGGTCCAGTGCTACGGCCTGTTGGCCCGCGCGCGGAGTCCGCAGTTTCAATGGAGCGAGGGCGCGCTGACCGCCTCGGCGATCATCGGCGCGGTGTTCGTGATCGCCCCGCCGTTTTTCCCGGTCGCCATTCGCGGTTATCTCTGGGCGTTCGTGTGGAGCGGCTGGGTGTTTCTGCTCGAACCATTCAACTACCGCCGCGGCGCGCCCAGCCTCTATCGGGACTGGGCGCGCGGCCAACTCGCCCGCACCCTGCAACTGGCGCTGGCCGGCCTGCTCTGCGGCGCGCTCTGGGAATTCTGGAACATGTGGGCCTACACCAAATGGATCTACATCTTCCCGCTCGGCCAGGACTGGAAGTTCTATGAAATGCCCCTCATTGGTTTCCTTGGCTTTCCCCCGTTCGCACTGGAGTACTTCGTCATGTTCCATTTCCTCAGTTCGTTCTACACCACCGAGGACAAGCTGGAAATTTGATCGGGAGATTCCCGATGACACGAAGCAGAATCGCACTCGCCATCAGCGCGGTGGCGCTCGGTATCGCGGCGCTGAACTTGTGGTTGACGCTGCGCCGCCCCGATGCACCCTCGCCGCCAGCGTCGCCAACTCAGGCGACGGCGACTGAGCCGGCAACTTCGCAACGCGGAGCGTCCGCGCCCGCCCGACAGCCGGGTTCTGGACCTGCCATCGCCATCAGCTCTCGGACTCCGGGGGAAACTCGCATGCCTCCGCCACCCTCAAGCACCGTTCCGCCAATCCAGCCGGTCACCCCGCCTCGACCTCCACCGACCGGGGTCGCCGCCCCGGCCGCTTCTGTTCTCGTGGTCGAAGGCGCGGCAGGAACGGTGATGGGAACGGTCTTCTTCGCCGGCGATCCGCCGCGGCGAAAACGCATCAAGCTGGAGGCCGACCCGGCGTGTGTCGCGGCGCACGACGGCCAGCCGTTGTTGTCGGAGGAAGTGATCGTCGACGACGACGGCACACTGCGTAACGTGTTTGTGTACGTGAAGCGCGGTCTGGAAGGCCGCGTCTTCGATAGACCAGCCGAGCCGGTCGAGCTGGACCAGATCGGCTGCCGGTACCACCCTCACGTCATCGGGATGCAGGTCAAACAGATGTTGCGGATCAAGAACAGCGATCCCACCACCCACAACATCCACGCCGCGCCACTGAGCAACCCCGAGTTCAACAAGGGACAGGTCGAGCGCAGCACGGATTTGAAAACCACTTTCGCCAGGGCCGAGGTCATGATCCCGGTCAAGTGCGACGTCCACCCGTGGATGAGCGCCTACATCGGCGTACTCGACCATCCGTTCTTCGCCGTCACGGGCGATGACGGCACGTTCACGTTCGAAGGACTCCCGCCCGGCGAGTACGAAATCGAAGCGTGGCACGAAACACTCGGCACAATCACGCAGGCCATCTCTCTCGCCCCCCAAGTGGCGGTGGAAATCGTGTTTACCTTCCGCCCGTAGCGCCGCCGCCTATACGCAATACAAGTCCCGTCCCTTGACGAGCGCCTGCAGTTTGCGGTCGGCAACGGAGCGTTGGAGCATCCAGAAACCGCAGTCGGGATGAATCCAGCGGACCCGCTTCGCGCCAAGCACCTTCACGGCGTGCTCCGTGCGCCGGGCAATTTTCTCGGGTGACTCCACCTCGTTGTCCTTGATGTCCACCACGCCTACGCCGAGCGCGATGGATGGCTTCAGGTCCTTGAACACGGCCAGTTCGTCGTAACCGCGCCGGGCAAACTCCAGCACCAGATGATCGCACTCCAGCGCGTTGTAGAAGGGGAGCAAACTCTTGTGGAATCCTTTCTGGATCGTCTGCCCGCCGTAGTTGCCGAAACAGAGGTGCACACCCTTCGACCTCCGCGCCCCGCGCAGCACCACGTTGATTGCTTCGGCAGCCCAACCGGCATCCTCGGGTGAGCCGGGGAGGTTGGCTTCGTCCACCTGCACCAGGTCGGCATCAATCTGCGCCACCTGTTTGGCCAGCGCATCCGCGAGCGCCATCGTCAGTTTGCGCCGATCCCGGTAATGCAGATCGAGCAACGTCTTGGCCAGCATGTACGGGCTGGTGACCGTGAACTTCAGCGGCGCACGCGTCAATGACCGCGCAATCTCGAAACCAGCCGGCAGATCAAGCCCGCCTTCGCCAATCGCGCCGCGCACGACGCCGGCCGGCTTCGCGCGGAAACTCATGTCCGGCTGCTTCCGAAACGCCGCCAACTCCGCGTGGCTCAAGTCTGTTCCAATGTTCTCCATCGGCCGGATGAAGTAATCGATCATCCCGTTCGTCTCGGGGTGGTTCACGTCGAAGCGCGACAACTCGCCGTCGGAGATCACGTCAATGCCGGCAAGCTCCTGCGTCTTCATCACCACCATCATGGCATCCCGCAGATGGGGCGTCGTCGGATACGCCGCCAGCCAGGCCGGCACGGGATAACTACCCACCACAGTCGTCTTGATCGTTTGTATGCTCATGTTCGCTTTTTCTCCCGATACTGCGCAGGCGAAGAACCGGTCGCCCGTTTGAATGTCCGATGAAAATTCGATACGTCGTCAAACCCGCTCTCGAACGCCACGCTGATCACCGGTTTTGTCGTCTCCGTCAGCAGCATTCGCGCGTGTTGCAGTCGCAACGCCTGCACCCGCTCCCGCCAACTCTGCCCGGTCAACTGCCGAAACAGTGCCGTGAACCGCCGTCGGCTCAACCCGCACGCCGCCGCCGCGTCGTCGAGCGATTCCTGCCGGTAGAACTGGGTCGCCAACCGCGCCAGATAGTCCTCAACGCCCGCGGCCGCCACGGATTTCGCGCGGCGCTCGTCGAACCGGGCGCAGCGCACCAACAGATCGCCCAGGCGCGACCGCAGCGCCAATTCCCAACCGACGCGCCGGAGTTGCTGCTCGAACAACATCTCCCGCACATCGGCGCGAAAGGTTCGCGCCCGACTGCCCAGCTTCCACCATTGGATCCTGAGCGGAGCGGACTCCGACCGGAAACAGACGGCATAGAGTGCGACCGGCGCATTCGGGACATCCGCAATCCGGTGCGCGATTCCCGCCGGCACGTGCAACAAGATGTCGGCACTCATCTCCCACCGGCGACCCTCCGCCTCCAACGTCCCGCGCCCGCCAATGACCAGAATCAACTTCGCAAAATCATGCCGCAGCCTCGTCGGCTCGAACCCCGGCGCGTGGTGACTTTCCACTACGGCAATCCCACCCGGCGGGAGCCGGACCTCGATGGGTTTGCGGACGCGCTCAAAACGGGGCCGAAACCCCTGGCTGCTCGATGTGCCGGCAGACTTCATCCAACACATCCTGTTCAGTGCGCAGGTCGTTTTCCAACAAATAATTCACCCACTTCGTCCCGTTGCGGACGTGGGTGATCTCGTCCGACCAATCCTGATCGGCGAAAAGCTGCGACCGATGATCGCCCGCCTCGGAGAATTTCTTCACGCGCGGCGCTTTGCGCGGCATAAAGTATTTCTCCAGCCCCAGCGTCAGGTAGCAGACCCGATGCAGCACCGGCAGATCCTGCGTCTGCTCGAACAACGTCTGGTTGCACACCGCCGGCGTCTCGCCCAGTTCTTTCAGTCGCACCGCGCCGAACTCCGAGTGCCGCACTTCATCCCAGAACTGCCTCGCGAAATCCCGGAAAAACTCCCACGGCAACTCGGCGGGATCAGCGTCGTACAACACGCTCGCCAGCAACGCCGCCGCGTACCACTCGTTGAAGAACACCTTGAAATCCTCAATCGTCGAGGTCCGCAAATCAGACTCCTCGCGCGATTCGTAGGTAGTCAGTTCCCCCGGCTGGATCCGCTCGTCGAAGAGGATCCGCGCCGGGCGCATGAACCGGGACGGCGCGTGCGCCAGGGAAGGCGCGCGGACCGCCCACCCCGAGACACCACCGGCCGCGGCGAGCAGGTCACGGATCAACTGCCGGTGCGGGAGTTCCTCCGGCACCGATTGCTGGCGCGCCCACGCCACGTGCCGCTCCGCATCCGGAATCATTCGTTGCAGCAACCGGATTTCGGCGGCGTTGGCCGCCGGGTCGGCCGCGGCGAGATGCTGCCGGTAGCCATCCAGCAGCGCCGACTCCATTTCGAGATAGGCGGCGCCGATGAAACAGGCGGTGTCCGACGCGTTGACCGTCTCTTCCACGGCGTGCGCGAGCGCCGGCGCGGCATTGGCGCGCACCAAACCACCGCGCAGTTCTCCCAGCCGCTGCCGGATCCAATCGACGTGCTCGGCGTGATCCCACAAATGATAGCCGAACGCGTACTTCGTCTCGTAGGCCGGCGCGGCCAAGAACCAGCCGGCCAGCATCCGCATCAGCCCGCGTTCGACGTGCGCGTACCGCCGCAACAGTTCCGCTGTCGTGTGGATGTCCAGCCCACCCGCTGTCAGGTTCTCCGTCAGCATGCCGGCATCGTACCGATCCCGATGGTGCCTGTCGTGGCAGACCGGGCAAGTCGTGGTGGCAAATCGGGCAGTCCGACGTAGCCACCGACGTAAGGAGGTGGGCGCAGACTCGCACGTTTCCCCCTCCTCACGTCGGGGGCTACGCACTTCCCGCTTGTGCCGACCGCTTCGGCCCGCTACTTTCGCACCCGTGCGCGTGGCGCTGTTCATTCCCTGTTTCGTCGATCAGCTTTTCCCGCAAGCCGGGATCGCGATGGTCAAGGTGTTGCGCCGGCTCAACGTCGCGGTGGACTATCCCGCGGCGCAAACCTGCTGCGGCCAACCCGCGTTCAATACCGGCTACTGGGACGAAGCGCGCACGCTCGCGAAGCGCTATGGCGAAGTCTTTGCCGGGTACGACGCCATCGTCAGCCCGTCCGGTTCCTGCACGGCGATGGTGCGTAATTTCTACCCCGAACTCGGCACGCCACCGCCGCCCACCTACGAGTTCGCCGAGTTCCTCGTCCGCAAGCTGGGTGTGACCGATGTGGGCGCGCGTTTCCCGGCCAAAGTCACCTACCACGATTCCTGTCACGCCCTGCGCGAGTTGCGACTCAAAGACGAACCCCGTCAACTCCTGCGCAAGGTCAAAGGCTTGGAATTGGTGGAGATGGACAAAGCCGAGACCTGCTGCGGGTTTGGCGGGACGTTCTCGGTCAAGTTTCCGATGATCTCCTACGCGATGGACGAAGTGAAATGCCAGTCCATCGCCGCGACCAGCGCCGAGTACGTCGTGTCGGGCGACTCCAGTTGCCTGATGCAGATTGACGGCTATCTCCGCCGTCAGAACCTGCCAGCAAAAACCATCTCGCTGGCCGAGGTGCTGGCCTCGACATGACCACTACCGCCCAACAATTCCTCACCGACGCCACCGCCAAAGCCGCCGACCTGCGGCACCGGGCCGTCATTCAGAGCAACATGGCCAGCTACAACGCGGCGGTCGCGCGCGGCAAGGCCCGGTTCGCCGATTGGCAAAACGCCCGGTCCCGCGCCGCCCAGATCAAATGGGAAACCATCAACCACCTCGACCGCTACCTCGAGCAATTCGAGCGCAACGTCATCGCCAGCGGCGGCCACGTCTGCTGGGCCGAGACCAGCGCTGACGCCTGCGAATACATCCTCTCGCTCGCCCGCCGGCACCGCGTCCACAACGTCGTCAAATCCAAATCCATGACGACCGAGGAAATCCATCTCAACGACGCGCTCGAAGCGACCGGCATCCACGTCGTCGAAACCGACCTCGGCGAGTACATCTGCCAGATTCGCGGCGAGCCGCCCTACCACATCGTCACGCCGGTGATGCATCTCACCAAAGAGGACATCGCCCGCGACTTCCATGAAAAGCTTGGCGTGCCGCTCACTGACAGCGCCGAAGAGTTGACCATGATCGCCCGCCGGAAACTCCGGCAGGAATTTCTCTCGGCGGACATGGGGATCACCGGCGGGAATTTCGCCGTGGCCGACACCGGCATGATTGCCATCACCGAAAACGAGGGCAACGCCCGGCTCAGCTTCTCGCTACCGCGCATCCACGTTGCCATCGTCGGCATCGAAAAACTGATTCCGCGCGTGGAAGACCTCGCCCTGTTCTGGCCGTTGCTCTCGACCAGCGGCACCGGCCAGGCCATCACCTCGTATAGCTCGCTCATCGGCGGCCCGCGCGGCGACGGCGAACCCGACGGGCCGGAGGAGTTTCACGTCATCCTGCTCGACAACGGTCGCACCCGGCTGCTCGCGGACGCCGAACAGCGCGACGCGCTCCACTGCATCCGCTGCGGCGCGTGCCTCAACGCCTGTCCCGTCTATCAAAACATCGGCGGCCACACCTACGCCACGACATACCAGGGACCGATCGGCTCCGTCATCACCCCGCACCTGCGTGACGCGCAGGAATGGTCGCATCTCCCCTACGCCAGCAGCCTGTGCGGCGCCTGCACGGATGTCTGCCCCGTGCGGATCGATCTGCATCATCATCTCCTGCACAACCGCCGCAACGCCGTCCGCCGCCGGTTCGACCACCCGCTCCAGCGTCTCGCCTTCCACGCCTGGCTTTGGACGATGCAATCACCCGCCCGCTACCGCCTGGCCGGCAAGCTCGGCGCGCTGGTGTGCCGCCTCGGGTTCAAGCCACCCCGCGATTTCCCCGCGCCTGCGCAGGAAAGTTTCAGGGACTGGTGGGGCAAAGTAGGACAGGCATCTTGCCTGTCCAATCCAGAGAGAAAGACAGGCAAGATGCCAGTCCTACTTTAGGCATGAACGCCGCCCGTGAAAACATCCTCGATCGCGTCCGCGCCGCTCTGCGGGTGCCCGCGCATCGACCGCCCGACCCGACCGACGCACCGATTTTCCTGCCGGTCATCAACTCCGAACAACGCTTCCGCGACGAGTTCGCGATCCTCAAAGGTGAAGTCGTGACCGACCTGCCGGCCTTCCTGAAAGAGTTCCCCCGCATCGCCAGCGACGTTCCCGACCTCGTTCCCAGCAACGCCAGTGTTCGCGACAGCGACCTCGGCGTGACCGGCTGCGACTGCCTGATCGCGCAAACCGGCTCGATTGCCGTCTCGACCCGGTCCGCCGGTGGCCGGGCGTTGTCGGTCCTGCCGCCGGTTCATCTGGTGATCGCGCGCCGGGACCAGATCGTTCCTGACCTCGTCACCGCCATGGAATTGCTGCGCTGCCGGTACGACAAGCATTGGCCGAGTTCCCTGTCCCTGATCACCGGCCCCAGCCGCACCGCCGACATCGCGAAGATTCTCGTCATGGGCGCCCACGGCCCGAAGCGGCTGGCGGTCTACTTCGTCTCTTAACCGCGCCTCTCTCGCTCGCTATTCGCAGTAACTTCCCGGAAGTTGTTACACGTGTAACAGCTTCCGGGAAGTGGCAGGCCGGCCCGCGCGTGCTCGTCCCCCCCGCCGTTGACGACGGGCTGACACGGATATCTTCGGTAGTGGTACAGTTTAACCGGCGCAAAGGGAATGGCGGCTATAACAAGCAGACAGAGCGGGGAGAACTAACCCAACTCCAACCCAAAATCCTTCGGGTCAACATTAAGCGCAGTACACACGGAGCGAATCATTGAAGGGGTCAGGCGATCTTCTTGGGATTTAATGCAAACGGCGTAATTCTAGTTCGCGTTCAAGTTAAGACTAACGATCCAAGGCCAGGCACAAATGCTCCGCACCCGGTCTCGATCCGCCGCCAGCCGCGGCAGTCCCGTTTCCAAAGTTCGCACCACCCCCGCCATGT
>Ga0247727_10005157_pt1 | contig 26854 bp, 20 predicted proteins | sample WisWelCaveWW1625_FD_202498 | JGI IMG/M metagenome (GOLD analysis project Ga0247727, IMG submission 202498) | Biofilm microbial communities from Wishing Well Cave, Virginia, United States - WW16-25 | ecosystem: Environmental > Aquatic > Deep subsurface > Groundwater > Cave microbial mat | place...
GGTGTCTGTGATGGTTTTGATTTCCTCGATGTATTCGCTGGACGCAAAGAGCAAAAACGCTAACACCGAGACGAGTAGCACCAGCGAGTTGCGCAGCTTGTGTCGGGAAACGGCGAAGCAGTACACGCCCACGGCCACCAACCCGACGAAGCCCCCTCGCGAAAAACTTTTGACCACGGCAACCGTCAGTAGGACGCCCAGCGCGGCACAGGCCCAGCGCTTGCGCCCGGGAAATTGCTCGATACCGAAGAAGGCAAAGCCCAGCGCCGTCACGCAAGCAAGCGCTAGATCGTTCTCGTCCCCGAGAAAACCGCCCGGGCCGCGCCCGCCGTGCAAGAGCGAAAAGAGCGCGATATAGGCCATAATCGCGCACCAAACCCAAACGCCCCGAACAAAATAAGGCCTGTACGAAAATAGCCACGCCATGCCGAAGGCGATGGACAAGTTCCCGAACATAACGCGCGTTGTGAAGTACGCCGCGTAGTAGTTCCACGCGAAAGGCACCGCCGCGGCGCACAGCAAAAGAAAGCAGAGCTGCGCACCGAGCAAGGGAGTGAAGGGCTTTTCGCGCGCTAGAAACCAAGCAATGGGAAGTGCGAGAACGATGAGAAACTGCAGCCTGAGCTGGACAACACCGGGGATGCGGGCGTATTCGAGCACCAAAAAGACCAGGACCGACCAGAACCAGAAGGCCGAGGGCACGCTCACTTTGCGCCGGGCTCCTGCGGCTGGGAGCTTGGCTCTCGAGGAAAGAATCGGTCCGCTGGAAAGAACTTCCGTCATGCCTGCAAAACCATTTCGGGCGCGTCTCCATCAAGACACACTCGGGCAAAGAGTTCCAGATTTAGCAGACCCCAGAGAACTTCCGTGCGGTCGCGCACGCCGGCACGGTGTTCCAAAAAGCAGCGCTGCGCGAGATCGACGTCGAACCAGCCTCGCTCCCGTGTGCGCCGATCGCACAACATGCGAGACAACCACGTGGAGAGCGCGCCATCACCGCGAAACCAAGCGTCGAGTGGCACACCAAACCCCGATTTCGGTGCGTGCGCGTAGGCGCGCCCGAAGCGCCGAGCGGCTGCGCGCCGCAGGGGTTTTTTCGTCTCGCGCCAATCGATGCACTCGCGGGCCGGCAAGCAGAGAGCGTACTCGAGAACTTCCTCATCCAGCAGGGGCACGCGGCACTCGAGTCCGCTGGCCATGCTCATGCGGTCCATCCGCTGCAGCAACGAAACCAAATAGGTTTCCCGTTCGAGAGCGAGCAGACTCTGCACGGGATCCGCGCCTAGCCGCTCCGCTTCCCGCGCGCGCGCGCAACGCCGCAGCAAAGCCTGTGCGGGATCATCCAAGCCCGCGAGCGAGGCGGCTTCCGTCAGCGGCACGAAGGCGGCGTTGATGGCCGCAGCCGTCGCGGAATCCACCGCCGCAGCCTCCAACAGCCGCGCGAGCCGGGGCCGACTCCCGCGCACGCGCCGCGCCGCGGCCGTCAGTGCGCGGGGCGGACAACGCCGTAGCGCTCGGCTCAGCAGAAACAGGCGGTAACGTGGATAACCGGCGAAAAGCTCGTCTCCGCCCTCTCCCGTGAGCACAACGGTGACGTGCTTGCGGGCCAGCCGCGAGAGTGCCAGCAAATGAACCGAGTGCGCGTGATTGAGCGGGGCGTCGAGGTGCCACAATGTGCGTCCCAGCTCGCGGACGTACTCTTCCGGTGAAAGCGTCAAGCGATGCGCACGCACTCCCAATGCATCCGAAACCACGCGCGCGCGGTTGGATTCGTCCCAGCCGGTTTCCGAAAAACCGACGGTGAAAGTCTCGATGGGGCCCTCGGCAGCAACCGCGGCGGCTGCAACGAGTGCCGAGTCAATGCCGCCGGAGAGAAAAATCCCCACCGGCACGTCGCTCACTAGTTGGCGCGAAACCGCCGCACGCACATGAGACGCGGCTTCCTCGTTACCGGCGACCAGCGGGTACCGCTGAGGCGTCCACCACGCCGCGACCTTCCATGCTTGGCCATCGCTCGTCAACGTGTGACCGGGCAGCAGCGTTTCGACCTCGGGGAGCAGCGACTCCTCGCCGGCCAGGTGGCGAAAGGCGATGTACTCCGCGAGGCGCGCGGCGCCGGGATTTACTCCTCGGTTTTCTCCCGGCAGTGCCTTCGGCTCCGAGGCAAAGGCCAGACCGAATTCACAGCGCCGGTAAAAAAGCGGCTTGATGCCCAGGCGATCGCGCATCAGGAGCAAGCGGCGCTGCTCGCGGTCGTAAAGAGCGAACGCGAACATTCCCTCCAACTGCGCTAGAGCCTTGAGTCCGCCGAACTCAGCCAGTTCGAGAATCACCTCCGTATCGCTCGTCGTTTTGAAAGCAGCGCCCTCGCGCAGCAGTTCCCGGCGCAACTCCCGGTAGTTATAAATTTCGCCGTTGTAACTCACGCAGAAGCGTCCGCTCCGGCTGTGCATGGGCTGGCGGGCGCGGGAACTCAGATCCAAGACGGCCAGGCGCGTGTGAACCAAGCCGCAGCTGCCATCCGTCCAGATTCCATCGTCGTCGGGACCGCGGTGTTTCAGGGCGTCCCGCATGCGGAGTAGCGGCGGCTCCAGAGCGGGAGCTGCAGCGCGGAGCCGCAGAATTCCGGCGATCCCGCACACGGCGCTCAGTCCTCGCTCGAGACCGCACGCGGCTCCGGAGCGAGCAGCGCGTGCGCGGCGAGAACACGCTCCAGCTCTTCGGCGATCAAGGCCATGCCTTGGGCGTTGGTGTGCATGGTGTCGTAGAAATACGGCCGGGGATCCGCGAGCTTCTCGAACAACACCGCCAGATCTGCCAAAGCAATCTGCTCTTCCGCCGCCACCCGGCGGACGGTCCGGTTATAGGCGAGGATCAAGTCGAGCAGATCTCCCACGCCGTAGGCGGAGCGAAAATACGGAAACACGACGCCCGCGCGCTTGAGATCAGCAGCCGTCATGTCCTCCCGCACGACCGTGGGCAACGTCGCCAAGAGCACGTGCGCGCCGCTTTCCCGGGCTGCACTCACCATGGCGCGCAGATTTTTCTCGTAAAAGGTCGGATGAAACCAAGCGAAACGCCCGCTGCGGCTTTCCGGGCCAGTCGCCGGCGGGCGCAGCAACGGGCGCACGTGAAAGAAGATGACTTTGCGCAGGCCTTTGACAAGCCACAGGCGGTCGAAGAAGCGGGCGAAGCCCGACCAGCGCGCGACCTCCCCCTGTGCCAGCGGGTCGAATTTCATCAGATCGTTCCAACCGATGTAGATCGTGATCACGTCCGGTTCGAGGGGCAGCACGGCCGTGCGCAGACGCCGCAGCGCGAGCTCGGAATTGAGTCCGGAAATGCCGGCGTTCACGACCTCGTAGCGAAGTTCTGGTTTTTCGCGGCGCTGCAAGAGGTCATCGAGCATGGCGGGATACGTGTGCTTAGCATTGCCGGCTCCGAAGGTGCAGGAATCACCCACCGCCGCGATGCGCCACAAATCCGGGCCCGCGGGTTCGATCTCGCGACCGACGAAACCGGCGCTGTTGATCTCAACCGAGGCCCCGCGGCTCTCATAACGGCCCGGAACCAGAACGAAAGTCTCCGTCGCCGGATCGTACTTCTCGACGTCGGCGCGCAGGAAATAGGCCCACCCGCGCACCGCAAGTTCGGCGAACAGCAAAAAACTAAAAATCAGGATCAAACTGAACGCCAGCGATTTGCCCAACCCGAACTGCGGCTCCGATCTAGTCTGCATTTTTCACCAAACTGCTGCTGCCGCCGCGCATCTCCGCGGGATGGCGCTCACGCGCCACTTTTTCCTGCCTGGGCCGCGTTCCGCGCAGCGCTGTCATTTCCACCGCAATTTCCCCTTGGGTGAGCTGCGTTTTCACCGATGAGATGGAGTACCGTACGGCGGTAAAAATCGGCAGCACCATGCGGATTCTAAAGATTTTCGACGGAGACTACCCCTGGGACGTTCGGGTCGAAAAGACCCTGCGCACGCTGCGCGCCCGTGGCCACGAGGTGACCCTGCTCTGCCGCAACCGCGCGGGGCGCACGCGGCGCGAGACCATAAACGGTGTCGAAATCCGTCGCTTGCCGCATCCCGGAGGCTTGGAACCGCTCACGGGTTTCCCGGCGTTCTTCCACCCCGTTTGGCGCTACGCAGCCCGTCGTACGGCCCGTGAAATACACCCCAAGCGTATTTTCGTGCGCGATCTGCCCCTGGCCCCGCTCGGGGTCTGGCTCGCCCGTCGCTGCGGTGTGCCGCTACTCATCGATATGGCCGAACCCTACCCGGAAGCGCTGCGCAGCAATTGGCAGTTCAACGACCGCAGGAGCCCCCTCGACCTTATCCTGCGCAACCCGAGCCTGGCCGATGCCGTCGAACGCTGGGTGATCCGACAAGGGCCGCGGGTCTTGGTGGTGGCCGAAGAAGCGGGTCGGCGCTTAGAACGACTCGGTTTGGCACCGGATGCCTGGACGCTGGTGCACAACTCGCCGGAGTTGGAGCGCTTCCCGAGCATTTCTCCGGAACAAGCGCGCGTGCCGGCGGCGCTGGCGGGCCGCGTGCTGCTGCTCTTTTCCGGCATTCTGGTGGGAGATCGCGGCGTGGAAGTGGCAATCGCTGGTCTCAAGGAAATTCTGAAAGAACGGCCACAAAGCGTTGGACTTGTGGTGATTGGTGAAGGCCCAGCTCGCGCACGCTATGAAGCGTGCGCGCGGGAGCTCGGCCTGCAGAACGCTGTCGCCTTCACTGGCTGGGTACCTCACGACGAACTGCCTTTTTATTGGGCAGGAGCGGCTATCGGAATTCTGCCCTTCCACACCTGCACGCACATCCACACCACCCTGGCCAATAAACTTTTCGACTACATGGCCGTGGGCTTGCCGATCGTTGCCTCGGACGCCCGGCCCATGCTGCGCGTGCTCTCGCAAACCGGGGCGGGAGTGACCTTCCCTTCCGGTGATGCTTCCGCCTTCGCGCGCGCCGTTTTGGATCTGCTCACGTCGCCGGAGAAAATGCGCGCCATGGCCGCGTGCGGCCGCGCCGCCGCGTGCGACAGCTACAACTGGGCGCGCGACGCGGAACGCCTGGTGGCCGCCTTGGAAAAACCGTGAACGCCTGGTTCGCGCGCAACCTGCTTTACCGTCCGGCAGCGCTCCTGCGCGGCGAACCTACCTTCCGCCTGCTGCGCCGCTACCGCGTCTCTCAGTGGTGGGAACCCGAGGAACTCGCCGCCTATCAAAGCGCGGCCCTCGCACGCCTGCTGCACTATGCGGTGCGCCGTGTGCCCTATTACCGGGATTTCGCCGCGAGCGCGGAATTCTCATCGCAGAATCTTTGCGCCGAGGATCTCTCGCGCTTCCCCGTCATCACGAAGGCGGAACTGGTGCAAGCAGGTAAACGGCTGCTGGCTTGGCGCCCGCCGGGCACAACGAGCTGGAAGACGACCGGCGGCTCGACGGGTGTACCCGTGCGCCTGCGCAAAAATCGCTACGCCACGGCGGCCGAGCAAGCCGCCTCGTGGCGCTGCTACGAGTGGTACGGCATTCGACCCGGAGACCGCGCTGCGCGTTTTTGGGGAACACCGCAGAGCACGCGCACCCGCCTGCGCTATCGCGCCATCGACGCCGTCCTAAACCGCGCGCGCTTCTCGGCCTTCGCCTTTCAAGAATCCGATCTCGCGCACTATTTCGAGCGTCTCTCTCAGGATCCGCCCGTTTGGGTCTACGGCTATGTCTCGATGCTCACGCAATTCGCGCGCTACTGCCTGGAAGAAAAACAGCCGCTCGCCGCTCTGGGCGTGCAGGCGGTGGTCACCACCTCGGAAGTGCTCTCCGAAAGCGATCGCGACCTGCTGCGCAAAGCTTTCGGCGCGCCTGTCTACAACGAGTACGGCTGCGGCGAAGTCGGAGCCGTACTCTACGAATGTGAGCGCGGTTCCTTGCATTTAATGGCCGAGAATTTATTCGTCGAGCTTTTCCCCGACCCCACTCCGGAGGAACCCGCAGGCGTGCGCCTCGTCGTCACGGATCTGCACAATCGCGCCCTGCCGCTCTTGCGCTACGACCTGGCCGACCGCGCCGTCCCCGCCCCGCCCTGTGCCTGCGGCCGCGCGCTGCCCGCTTTTTCGCGCATCTTCGGGCGTGCCTATGACTTCGTCGTGTGCTCTGACGGAACACGCTACCACGGCGAGTTTTTTCTTTACGCTCTAGAAGCCGCCCGCGATCGCGGTTTGGCGTTCGAGCAGGCCCAGTTCGTGCAACTCGAGCCGGACCTCCTGAAGTTAAGGATCGTACCCGCCCCCGGCTACCGCCTCGAGCACGGACGCTGGATCGCCGAACGCATTCAAGCCAAGAGCGGAGGACGGGTCCTGGTTCGAGTAGAAGAAACCGAAGCCATTGAGCGGGAGCGCTCCGGAAAAATCCGCCTGATCGTAGCGCTGCCTCGTCCCCAAGCGACGACTTCATCCCACTCAGAAGCAACGGGAAGGAATTCCGAAGCTTGAAAACGGAGCTCATCAGCAGCCGCGACGCACTGGAAGATTTCGCGCCGACGTGGAGACAGCTCCATGCCCAGACGCAACTCTCTCCCTTCCATTCTTACGAGTGGGCCGCAGCCTGGTTGCGCCATCTCGGGACGCGCGGAGAACCTTGTATCCTCACGGCCGGCTCGCCTCCCACGGCTTTTCTTCCGCTGTTTCTGCACAAAGCGCGCGGCCTTCGCATCGCCACGTTCATCGGCCACGGAAAATCCGATTACTCGGGAGCCATCTACACGAAAGACGAGCGGGAGAGCTTGAGCGCGCTCCACGAACGTCTCGCACAGGAGCGCAAGCGCTTCCACGCCGTCCTGCTCCGCAGCTTACCGGCTCCCTGGCCCGTTCCGGAGCCACGCATCTCTCCCGCGCTGAGGCTAGTTTCGCGCCGTTACGATTTGTGCCCCCGCATCGAAACCGGCGGCTCCTTCGATAGCTACTTAAAGACGCGCAAGAAAAAATTCCGGGCGAACCTGAAGCGCACCGAGCGCCAGGCCGCGCAGTACCCAAACCTCGCTGTGCAACAAGAGCCTTGCAACAAAGATCTATTTCAAGAATTGCTCGCCGTGGAACGTGAAAGCTGGAAGTGGCAACGCGGCCTCTCCATGCTGCGCGATCCGGCGACCCACGCTTTCCTCTATGAGATCTCAACATCTGTGGATTTCTCGACCGAGCTCTGGACCTGCCGCAGCGACGGCCTGCTGATCGCATTCGCCCTTGTGTTGCGGGACACCGGCACGCGCTACTACTACCTGCCCTCGTTTCGGATCTCTTATCCCGATTCAGGCACGTTCCTGCTGAGCCAAATTGTCAGGGCGACCTTTGAGGAAAACATTCACTGTTTTGATTTCCTCCAAGGCGATGAGTCGTACAAATTGAGTTGGGCGACCCAGTCCAAAATGGTCTACGAATCCCTGCTGGCCCCACGCAACCCCCTCGGAAGCAGCGCTTTCTGTGCGTTTCGAGCGCGCTGGTGGGCTGCTCGATCCAAACCCCTACAAAAGTGGAACGCCGCCGTCCGCTCCAAGCTGCAAAACTGGAAAAGTTAATTTGTGCGCTGGATCACATAATGCCCTGCGCTTCTGCCGAACAATGGTAAGCACCCCCCACACCCGCACGTGCCGCTCGCACAAAAGCCTTAACCCTTGCTGCTTTTCCGGCTAAGGTTAAACCGGAAACTCAGCAAGGCGGCTGCCGAGGGCAGAGGGGAAATGGAATGAGGGTGACGAGGGTAAACTGGAGGGCATTTACGCTTCCCGCGGCGATCGCACTGGGAATCGCCCTGTCCGCTTTGCAAGCGGAAGCAGCAACCAACTGCATTGATGGAGTGAACTGTTACTGCGACCGAGTTCGTCCCGGCGGCGATCTCGCCGATCCCAATTTGATCTTCTGCGAAGATTTTGAGGCGGTTACCCTGCACGACGACAGCAGCGTCGGCGGAGTCGCTCCGCTCTTCGGCCCTTGGTACGACAAGGGATACTACCGGGGCGAAAATAGTTACTGGCAGCGAACATACGGGTCCGGCGTCAGCGACTGCGCCTGGCGCCAGGGCCAACCTGCCAGCCCAAAGGTTGGCGTCACCTGCAACGCCAACACCTGTTACCAGGGTGAATGGCGGGCCGACGACCGCTGGCAGGCCAACTCTTTCGCGTGTCTGGATATCGTTCAAGACGGAGAGTTCGACGACGAGATTTCTTCGAATGTATCACCCAGCGTGCCCGGAAAACACTCCGGCGTGTTCGACGGAAAACAGAGCCTCGCTCAACGAACGGCGCCCGGCCGGCTGGGCGGCATTACGGGCTTCGCCAAATTTCCTGGGACGTATCGAACCTTCGGCGTCACGATGGCCGTCGGTTATCCTACCAATTCCGCGCGCGCCAATCTGTGGGACGACCCCTGGAAACACAACGAGTGGGAAACCGCGAGCGAAGGCAAGATGGACGGCATCTTTCTTTTTCACAATACCGGTGGCCTCCAGGAAGACGATCCCTTCCAGATGTTTATGTTCCATGCCAACGGCTCCAGTCAATCTCAGTGCGAAACTGCCCTAGCGAAAGCAAGTGTCGTTCGGGGCAGCGTGTGGTGCAATGACGTCGCTTTGTACTACCGCGCTGATCCGCTCTATTACAAACGCTCTCGAGACTTTCCCTTCGGAACCTGGGGCTGCGCCCAGGGTTACTTTAAGGATCTCGGCGCGAGCAACTCCATCATCAAAATTTGGTTCAACAACACCTTGATCATCCACATTGAAAATCTGGACACGCGGTCGTTCTCCGCCCGTTCCGGCTACAAATCACTCGTGTGGAACAACTACGCCAACCGAAATCAAACGTCGAACCTCTCCACGGAAAGTACGTACCGCTACGAGGACAACATCCACGTCACGGCAGGCGCACCTGCCTCTTGTGCCCAGGTTGGATTCAGTGGTTCGACACCGCCGCCCGCCACTTCGGACCCCCTCAGTTCACCGGGACAGCCCACCGTCGTCAATTAACTTCGCTCCGACGAAATTCTGGCGCTCCCCAGAAGAGGAGCGCTTGAGAAAGGTCGCCGCTCCTTGCAGACAAAGGCGCAGGGTGAGGGCGAGGATGGATTTGCTAGTCTGCAACTCGTGTGAGAACGCCGTGATCCGGAAGTGAAAAAGGAGAGGTAGCCCCCTGATGTAGACCCGGCTCACCGCCCTCGGAACCGCCGTGTTGGTAGTGTTGGTACCGCTTCTCGGTTCCTCGACGTGCACAGGCCAAAGCGGCGGCAACAGCAGTACCGCTCAAGTTATCTGGCGCGCGGTGAACACGCCATGTGGGAAGCAACTTCCTGCCCAGATCAACCAGCTTGCAAACGGCCCCGACTACCGATTCACGGGGTACGAGAACGATGTTGAGCTGAACATGCTCGATGCTGGTGCACGATTCTACAGTTCCAAGCTCTGCCAGTTCACCAGCACTGATCCGATCGACCATCCTGGTGTTAGTACTTACGGCTACGCAAATAACAACCCCACCAATCTTGTCGATCCAGATGGTCGCCAAGCAGGCGGCCGCCTTAGGGTCCCAATGCACCAGTGCTCAGAATCTTGCCGGTCGAACTTACTCGAACCCTTATTTTTCAGTCCTCAAACAGTAGCCTATACAAAAATGGTAAACGCATTTTGGCGATTCGTCACGCACGACATGCGGTTCGGCGATGGTAGTCGAGAACAACAAATTGCCATTATGAACGACCAAGCACTCAGTTTCGGGAACCCAAGTGCGTTCTTCAAGCAACCCGCAAAGAATGTCGCTCAGAAAATTATCCTAAACCTCGGTGATGAAGGAGAAATCCTTGGCGCAATTAACCTCAACATCTCTCAAATAGTAACCAGTAAGGCAAGCGTAAACTTTGGCGAAAAAATCCCACACTTGATTGTCGGCGATGTAATGCACCTCCCGCTTAAGCAGCAGGTCGCTGACGAAATTCACATGAACTTTCCCGATTTCATGCAAGGTGCTTGGAAGGCAGCTTTTGCGAACAAGGTGAAACCAATGGTCGCGGACGAAATGCTCAAGGCCATCAAACCAGGCGGCACTATTATACTAACGGGTTACAGACCTGGGAACACCATGATGGTTTCAGCGGATCAATTGAGTGAATGGTTCTTTTCTTCGCTGACAACGGGATCGGCGCTGCCGAGTCAAGCGAATATGCGAAGAGGCATGCTTCATTTCATCACGATCGACAAGGCTTTTGAGAAATTCGGGAGCGGCGTAACGTTCGGGATCACCGCCGAACCTAAGGCTTACACGGGTGTCGGTTTCGTGAAAACGGTGATAAACATTCCAAAATAGCCTTCTTCTTCTTCCACACGGAACGTTCCTTTCTCCATCCGCTTGTACCACAAGCCGTATCCATCGCCGTCCCAGTACAAGAGAAAGGACGCTTACCAAAACTTTTACGGCATCTCAAAACGTTGACGAAGTATAAAGCGCAGCGTATTGCTGCGCGGCGTGGCGGATCGAGAAGCGTTCTTCCACGAGCTTTCGCCCTGCAGACGCCAAACGCTGAGCCGCGCTCGGATCGTGCAGCAGCTCCCGGATGGCCTCACACCAAATTTCCGGCGCGTGCGATGCGACGAGCCGGGCGGCGCCGGTGCCGGAAAGCGCCTGCGGTATTCCGCCCACCGCCGCTGCAATCACCGGAACGCCGTGGGCCATGGCCTCGAGCAGCGACAGGGGCAGTCCTTCGTGCAGCGACGGCAAAGCCAAGAGTGTCATGCGCTGGAAAGCGCGCGCAACGTCCTCGGAGAACCCCGCGAACTCAATCCGAGAAGCGAGCCTCAGGTGTTGGGCGAGCTCTTGGAGCAGCGGCCGTTCCGGCCCCTCGCCAACCAGCAACAGACGAACTGCAAGCGTAGGCTCCCGCGCACACAAAAGAGCGAAGGCTTCAATCAGAACGGAGAGCGCCTTGACGGGGACCATGCGGCCGACCCAGCCGATCGTCACTGTAGAAGCGTCGTACTCCGCTGACCGCTGTAGCGCGCCTGCTTCCGGCAACTCGACGCCGTTAGGTATCACATCACAACGAGCGGGAGAAAATTGGAAACGCCGCCTCAAGTCTTCGGACACGGCGACAAAACGCAGTGGACGGATTCTCTCCAAACCACGCACGCAGCAAAGCACCAGGTGCACTTTCAAGCGGTCCGCGAGACGGTAGGTCGGCTCGTAACCGTGGAGGGTCACCACCACCTTGACCGCGTGCGGCGCGCAAGCCGCGAGCAAATCCTCCTTATAACGATGCGCGTGCAGTACCGACGGAGAAAAACGTTGTACGGTATCCCTGACGCACCGCAATAACCCGAAGAAGTTGTACTGCGCCTCTGGAATTAACCAATGCTGGATGCCGGCAGCTCGGATGCGCTGCTCCAGCAGACCGCGGTTCAACAGAATGACACCAACCTCGTGCCCCGTTTGCACTTGCGCCACCGCTAAACGGTAAACAAAGGCCTCCGCTCCACCCCAGGTATCGCCGGAAATAAGGTGACAAACGCGGAGCGGACCCGATTTCACCGCACGGGACCCAGTGCGTAGATGTAACGCCCATAGCAGCGCCGGAAGCGGACGATGAAGCGGAACCCCGCCGCCTGAAACGCTCGGTTCGCGCGTTCGTTCTTGACGGAGGTCGACAACCAGACCCTCTCCACTGAATTTCCCGCGAAATGATGGATCGAAAGCAAACAGAACGCGGACGCGAAGCCTCGGCCGCGGAAGCGGGGATCGATCCGCAAATCGAGCACCATGGCGTCCTTTTCCGTCAGAGGAATCTCTTGGAAAGCATGCTGCTGACCGAGCACGAAAAATTGCGTTCCGGCCACCTGTTCACCGAACAGGAGTACGTGCAATTGCGCCCGGGCGCGCAGTCTCTCCTCCAGCAGGGGCATGGCCGAGCGCCCGATGCTGTCTTCCAGAGCGCGGCGAAGAGATTCTTTCAGTTGTTCGAGTGAGCTGATGACTTCAAGGTGAAGGCCTGGCGGGAGGCTAGCGCTGCGCCGCTCCACCGATGTCCAGTAGAGATTTTCCCAGGGCGGCATCACGCGCTCGCCCAAGGCGCGCAGCCCTAAAGAAAACGTGCGCCGATACCCCTCCTGCTCGGCTCTTGCCAGGATTTCGCCGATCCGATCCAGCAACTGCAAAACCCTCTCCCCCCGCTTTCTCTACGTCGTACCCACTCGTTTTCTCAACTTTCGAATTTCGCTACCCGCCCATTCCTTGCCGCCCAACCAGTCGTAGGCTCCGCTCAACTTGCGCGCCACGACGGCCAGTGAATCCTGTGGCTCGATCCCCACTCTGCGCAGGCGGAAGCGCTCTTCCGGCCGGCTGCCGCGGCCGAAACAAGTACTGCAAGCGGCGAGAAAGCCAGCCTCCCGAACGGCGGTTTCGGCGACCGCGTCGAAATCATCGCGCTGTCCGTAGGGATAGGCGAAGAGCGAAACCTCGTATCCGAGAAGATCCTGCAATTCTTGTTTCGCCAGCGCGGTCTCCGTGTGCAAAACCTCGGGTGCCAATCCGGTGAGGCGCCGGTGTGTAAGACCGTGCACGCCGAGCGCGACCTGCTCGCGCGGCAGCGCCCGCAGTTCCTCCGTCCCCAAGATGAAACGCCGTGGGCGCGCACCCTCGTCCCACACGTTGTGTGCGCCGATGTGCCCCACTGGAACGAAAAGCGTGGCATGAAGCTTCCGATCCTCCAAGATCGGCAAGGCAGATTCCGCAAAATCTCGATAGGCATCATCGAAAGTAACAGCGGCGAGGTCGCCGGCTTCCGATTTTCCTAGATAAGCGAGCGCGTCCTCCAGAGGCAACACGCGCCGCTGTTCAGTCAAAAGCTCGAGCTGGACGGCGAAGGCTTCGGGATTCACGCCGTCATCACCGCCGATTCCGTGGTACATGACGACGAGTGGTCCCGGGGCAGGCCGTCGCTGCGGCAACCCCGTGGCGTGCAAGCCCTGCGCGATGAAGTCGACCCAACTCACGCCTTACGATTCCCCGTGCTCTGCGCTCGCGATCCAAGCAGGTTCGTAGACCTCAAGCAGGCGCTCCGCCGCCAAACGGTGAACCAGGGGACCGGGATGCGCGTCGAGATGATTGACCCAGAGTTTTTGATGCCCAATTTCCTGTACGTATGGAATCAGTGCGAGGCGGAGATCAAGACATGTGAGATTTTCTTGTGCGCACACCTCGTGCACAAGGGCGTGGGCGAAGGCAAACGGGTACCCCTCCTCCAGATCCGGTGTCAATTGGGGAAAGAGCACCAAGCCCACGGGAATCCCGGCCTCTCGGCTGCGGCGAACAAAACGGCTGAGAATATCGCGGTAGTGCCGGGCTCCTGCGCCATTTGGATCACCCCAGTGACTGCGCAGATAATCCTCGTATGGAGTCACGAAACCAAGCGCCGTCTGCAGAGAATGCCATTGCTGATAGACGAAGTAGAAAAGCGCGGAGTGTTTGAGCAAGCGACTCTCAAGTGCCGCGGAGGGCAAGACAGGCCAATACTGAGGGCGCGCTCGGAAATCGTCTCCATCGACATCGTTCACCGTCCACTGCAACAAAACGAAATCGGGGATCGCTTGTTCGAGAACGTTTTCCAACAACTCGAGTTGAGAGAGCGTGGTGGCGCCGCAGCGCCCGAAATTGAGCACTTCATAACCATCTTGTTTCGCGTTCAATAAGTCCTGGAGCTGATTGGTGAAGCGTGCCGCTTCCGCCATACCTTGACCGAAGGTGTACGAATCGCCGATGACGGCGATTCGGTAGAGAGCATGCGATGGAGCGCTGGCGAATTCACGCTCGCGGAATTGCCGAGAGTTGAGGCTTACGTGGTCGCGCTTCCAGCGTTCGGAAAAGTAACCGATAAAATTTCCAGTGGAGGTGATGTTTCGAAAGAACAGGCGCAGGCAGAGCTCGCCCAAGAAAAGACTCAGCCCCAGTACCGCAATAGCAACGCAGAAATTGATGGAGAGTGCCCGCCCTTTCATTCCGAAAAGTTCCCTCTAGCCGAGAGCAGCCTCAAGCGCCAAGTCGCGCGCAAAAGCTCCGCCATACGTTCGCCGAAGCGCGGCCAATTATGCCACTGAGTGGCCAATTCTCTGCACCGCCGTCCCAGTTCGTGGCGCCGCGCATTCGAACGCAACAAGTCGAGCACACACTCCACCAGGGCGGCAGTGTCCTGCGCGATCAGTGACTCCAGATACTCGCCGCGCTGGAATCCTCTGGCGGCTAAGCGCGAGAGCACGACGGGCTTGGCGTGCGCCCAGGCTTCCAACACTTTGTTCTTGATGCCCGCTCCGATCCGCATCGGCGCTACAGCGATCCATGTTTGCGTGAGCAGCTCCGCCATGCTGGAGGCATCTGGGTACACACAGATGCCGGGCTCGTCGGCCAAACGCATGATCTCAGGCACCGGCTGTCTCCCCGCGATAACAAACTCCGCCTGGGGCATTTGCTCGCGTACCCGCGGCCAGACCGCTCGCGCGAAGTAAAGTACCGCGTCGATATTGGGGGCGTAGGAGAGCACTCCCGTGAAGGTCACCGTTGGAAACGGGGTTTCGTGATCCCCAGCGGCGATTTCCGGCAACCGCACACCGTTGGGAATCACGCGGACGCGAGCCCGCGGCGCCAGGCGTCGCAACATCGCAGCGTCGTCTTCGGCGACAACAACCAACGTATTAAAATGGCGCGCGAGTTTTCTTTCGTAGCACGAGGCGGCCCAAAAATCCCCTGCGCCTGCGAGAACGCCGCGCGTACGCCCGAGGGCCCTCCAGTAGGTCAGGGCCGCGCAGTCGATGCGATCGACCACGACCGGCGGCCAGTCGGGATGCCCTAGGGCGGCAAACTCTGTACCCGCCCACAAGAGCAGTACATCCGGTCTCTGTTCGGCCACGGCGGCAGCGAGGCTTTCCCGCACATCCGCTTCCGCCCTGCGCCCGGTAGCGACGTAGGAAACCTGCTCATCCTGAACCGGCAGCGGGCTGTAGTGGCTGATCCCGAGCTCGTGGAACAAATCGACGGAGGCCTCGGGCGGCGGCGCCAAGAGAGCGACGGGGAAACGCGGTGCGAGCTCGCGCAGCAGCTCCCACACGCGCAGTCGGTAGCCGTTGTGCAGTGGCCAAGGCGGCAGCGCCGAAACGGCGAGCACCCGAGGCAACTCTTCCACCGCTCACCCCTCTTCCCAACTGGCCCCAAGGCGGCACACCCGCACACACGGGATCTCCGCGATTCCAAGATCCGGCAGGATAAAGAATTTTTCAGGCCAGCCGTATCTGCCGATGCAGAGATCGCAACCCGATGGGAGATTGACCCAACCTCGGCGGCCGGGGATGATCCCGCGAGCCAATGAATTCTCACGACCCGAAAACTGCGCCTCACGCAGCCGCGGAAAGGCAGCGCTCCCTACGCCTCTCCTTCGTGCGGGGGATCGCGTGGACGGGAGCCGCCAAGTGGTCGGCCCAACTCCTCACATGGATCTCCACCATCGTCGTCGCCCGTTTCCTGAGCCCAGAGGATTACGGCCTGGTTCAACTGGCGCTGGTCTTCCTGGGACTCGTGGCCATGTTCAATGAGTTCGGCATTGGCGCCGCCGTCGTCACACTGCGCGACCTGAGCCGCGAACAGCTCTCGCACTTGAATAGTTTGGCGGTGTTGCTGGGCGCCGGCAGCATCCTGCTCTGCTGGCTGGCCGCGGTGCCGCTCGGAAAATTCTACGGCGAAGCTGACCTCTCGTTGGCCGTAGCCGTCCTGAGCACGAGCTTCGTTGTCACCTCCCTGCGCAACGTGCCCCAATCCCTGCTCCAGAAGGAGCTCCGCTTCAAACTCTTGGGTTTCATCGAAGGAACTCAGGCCCTTTTGCAGGCGCTGGGAACCGCTGTGCTGGCCATCTTGGGCTACGGCTACTGGAGCCTCATCGCGGGTCGTTTGATCGGAACCTTCTGTTGGACCGGCCTGGTCTTGGCATTTCGCCGGCAGCGCTTCCAAAAACCGCAGCTCGCCGCGGTTCGCCCGGCTCTGAATTTCAGCTCTCATATCTTCATTGCCCACTTGGCCTGGTACGCGTACTCCAATTCTCACTTTCTTCTGGCCGGGCATTTGCTGGGCACCTCGGCGCTGGGCTTCTACACACTGGCTTGGACCTTGGCCAACATCCCGACGGATAAGATCACGGCATTGCTCGTAAGCGTCATCCCCGCTTATTTCTCCATCTGGAGTGAAGATCTACGGGAGCTGAGAAAATATTTCCTCAAGATCACGGAAGGTATCGCCCTCGTGATTTTTCCCTTCTGTTGGGGCACCGCCTTGGTGGCGAAGACCTTCGTCCCTCTGGTTTTAGGTAAACACTGGGTGCACTCCATCGAGCCTCTGCAAATTCTACCTCTCTACGTTTCCTGCTACGCCCTGGCGACGGTGTTGCCCCACGTGCTGCGCGTCACCGGAGAAACGCGCTTTTTCATGCTCTGTGACGTCTTCATCGCCGTGGCGATTCAAGGTGCGTTCTGGCTCGGTCTGTCTCACGGTATCCGCGGCCTTTCCATCACTTGGGTGCTCTCCTATCCCCTTCTTTCGCTGCCGCTCTTCTGGAGAGTTTTCCGCAAGCTCTCTGTTTCTCCCGCTGCCTACTTCGGCGCCTTGGCTCCCGCTTTGGGTTCCGGAGTGGTCATGGTGGGAACGGTATTGCTCTGTCAGAGAGCGCTCCCCACCTCTGCCTCTCCCGCGCTTCAGCTCACGCTTCAGATTCTGACGGGAGTCATCAGCTACGCGCTCGTTCTCTTGCTCTGCTTTCGAACGCGGCTCCAATCCTTTCTGGCGCTCTTGCGCGAAATCAAACGCCAACCTATATGAGCGGCGTAGTATGGATCAACCCTCCTACAGTGCTAAACGAACCCCCTGTGTCCTGATCATCCTCGTTCTCTGTGCCGGCAGTCTGCTGCGTTTCGTCGATCTCGGTTCAGGACATCTGAGCATGGATGAGCTGAGCAACTTCTATCCGGCACAATCGCTGCGCGATGGTAAGGGCTTTCAGCTGCCTTCGGGACACGAGTATCTGCGCGGCGCGGACATCACCCGCGCTATTGCCCTGACGCAGACGTTTTTTCAAGACCCCGAACTCGCCGGTCGCCTGCCTGCCGCGCTCTTCGGCAGCCTGAATCTGATCCTCATCGCCTGGATCACCTGGTGGATCGCGGGAGGGTGGGCCGCTTTTGGGACCGCGCTCCTGCTCGCCATCTACCCCGAAGCCATCGATCAGAGTCGATTGACTCGCTTTTACACTTATCAACTCAACTTCGGCCTGCTCGCCCTCGGCTGCGCATGGCGGGGCCTGGCTGCCAGTGCAGCCGCAGCGACACCCAGCGCTTCTGGAACGCCTTCCTCTGCGCGTGATTGTTATCGAAAGGCATGGTTCTGGTTCGCCGCTGCCGCGTTGGCTTTTTTGCTGGCAGTTCGCGTACACATCGTAAGCCTCTCTGTAGTGATGGGATTCGGCGCGTGCATCGCCGTTTTGGCCATCGCCGATTGGGTGATTCAACGCAACGCCTCATGGCGAAAGAACGTCCCGCTGCAATTGCTCGCCCTCTCGCTGTTGGGAGGCGGTACGTTCGTCATTACGCACTGGGGCACCCTAGCGAGCGTCCTTGAGCTCGTTACCTATGTACCCCATTGGGCCTCCGCCGTACCCGGCAGCCCGCTTACGTATTACTGGGATCTGAACGGAAACTTCCCCCTCCTTTTCTCTTTGCTGCCCGCGGTGTTTCTCACCGTGTTCTTGTGCAACGCTCGGCTGGCCGTACTCCTGGCGTGTTGGTTCGGTGTGCCGTTCCTCCTGCACAGCTTTATCTTCGCGTGGAAAGGTGAACGTTTCATTCTGCTCGCGGTGCCAGCACTATTTCTAGCGGGAGGAATCGCGGCGGCGCGCGCTTGCGGTGCACTCCACCGCGCAGCACGCGCGGCGTTTGCGTGGCTTCCGATCCGCACCGGCGCCGCGTTCTCCGCCGAGCGCGCCGCTAATTTTTTTGTCGCCGTCACCTGTCTCTTTGTACTGGCGACCACGCCGGCCTTCCAGCAAGCCCTCAAAATTCCCACTCCTGTCAAAAATCAGAACTGGCGCGCCGCCCAAAGCATCCTGGAAAAAGTCGCAAACGATTCCACGAGTGTTGTGGGAAGTTCGATGCCGTTGCCTGGACGTTTTTATTTCACGCGTCTTGATTTCACGGTAGGAATGGAGTTTCTCGAACGCGCGCTCAGTAAGGGCGGCGGGCCTTTACCCGTCGGAAGTCCCGATGAATACGCCGGAGTTCCGATCCTTCCGACGCCGGCTTCCATTCGAAACCACTTCCCGGAGGCCACGCGGGCCTTTATCGCCATCGATCCCCAACAGCGAAGCTACGGCAACCTAGACCCCGCTCTCGTAGAAGCACTGGAGGGACCCAGCGCCCGCGAACTCTGCCGTGGCGGTTGCGCCGATCTTGAGCTCTACGAATTCCCCCTCGACGAACGCCAGTCCCCCACGCCTTGATTTAATCAAGGCGTGGGGGACTGGCGTTCGTCGAGGCTCTCGAACACTTCGGCAAGCGCCTCGGCTGCGATGCGCATGCCCTCCGGACTCGGATGCAAATCGTAGGGCAGAAAAGGATTCACGCCGGCTTCCAATGCTGCGCGATAAGCCGGTCCTAAATCGACGAAGGGCCAGCCCGTCGGTTCCCAGATCTGCCGCAGACGCTCTGCAAAAACAAAACGGGGATAATCCCGCTTGATCTGATTCTCCATGGGAAAAGCGAACAACACGACGGGAATGCCGCGCTCCTGAGCGGCGGCCGCCAGCTCGCGCAGGCGCCGGCCCGTAGCCTCCCAATAAGCTTCCAAAAAAGCGCTGTCGCCGTCGAGCAGAGCCTGCTGCACTTTCGAATAGGTATCTTGAGGCGGATTCAGCGACGTGAGCAACTGTTTCCCGCGCGTAACGCCGAGATAAAACACCAGGCTCTGGCGCAAGAAGTCGCGCAAACCGCGTGGAATTTTGTGCTGCGCGCGATCCTCCAGCGTGGCAGCGACGGGATCGACGCGCGGCGTAGATTCGATGTCCGGGAGCTCCGCTTCGTTATCGACGAGATCGTTCCAGTAAAAACCAACGGCGATGAAATCAGGCTGGTAGGCAAAGCCGTCCGCCAGCAGATAGATCAATTCTTGGCGCGTGTTGTAACCCGCCACGCCGGCGTTAATCACCTGGAAGCGACGCGGGGCGGCGTAGCGCTCGTTCAGCAGGCGTTCGAGCTGCTGAGCGTAGAGGTCCTCGAAGCGAATACCGAGGGCGAAGGTAAAGGAATCTCCCAATGCCAGGATACGGGTCTCTCCCTCGGGCTTTTCCAGGGGAATTTCATCGTCGCGCAAACCGTGGGAATTCACGCGCACCGGCGCATCGATAGTGAAAGCTTCCTCACCCGGCGGCAGTACCCAGCCCAGCAGCGGACTTTTCAAGTGGCGGATCTGAGGCTCCAGCCACAACGGCGGCACCGGATAAAACAGGCGCAGAACCGCCTCGAGCAACAAACCGGTTACGGCGACGGAAGCCACGAATAGGGCGAGATTGCGAATCACGGCATACCCTCTTCATCCTCGCGCAGCGCCGAAGAGTACGCTTCGCGCCTCCACCGCGCGAAAATAGCTTTGTCAGCGGGAGAAACAGTGTCCCGAGAACAGTGGAACAAGCTTCTCGCCCCCTTCCTATACCGAACGGGACTCTACCTGCACCAGTGGCGCCGGGCGGCGAACTTCGTGGCGCTGGTGGTGACGTACCACCGCATCGCTCCGCCGGGCGGCAGGGGTGAACCGCCGCTCTTCGGTGTGGAACGGGGTCTGCCCGTTGATGTCTTCGAAGCACAACTCCGTTTCTTATTGCGCCACTTCACCCCGCTGCCCGCCAGCGAAATCGCCGCTGAAAACCAGCGCGCCGTACTGCGCTTCGCAGTCACTTTTGACGACGGTTATGACGACAACCGCACGCTGGCCGCACCGGTGCTCACGCGCCTGGGAATCCCCGCCACCTTTTACCTGACCACGGATTTTATCGAAAGCGATCGCCTCTTCTGGTGGGAACAACTGGGCGAGCTGCTGCGCGGCGCGCGGGCGACGGCATTGCACCTCAAAGACGTCGCGCCCCAGCTGGCCCGGCGTTTTGCCCTGCCGCAGACGCTGCCGCTCGGCGGCTTCTCCGAGCGAGAACAGGCCCACTGGTGGATCTCCATGGCGCTCATGCGCACACCGCCGGTAGAAATTCCAGCGCTTTTGCAGAAGCTCGCCGCAGCGGCGGAAGCTCCTCTGCGCAGCGAAGGTCGCGCGGCGCCGCTCTTGAGCTGGGAGGGTGTCCGTAGACTCGCGCGCGACGGCTTCGAACTCGGCGCTCACACCCTCTCCCATGCCAACTTGGGTTTGCTCTCCGAAGTGGAGATAGAAAACGAAGTGCTGGGCTCTATCGAGCGCGTCGCTCGCGAAATCGACCGACCCGTGCTGAGTTTCGCCTATCCCTATGGAGGGTCGGAGCACCGCAGCGAAGCGGCGCGGCGAGCGGTGGCCAAGGGCGGCTGCCGCGTCGCCTTCACGACCGGCGGCGCGGCTTTCGGCCCTGGCAGCGACCCTCTGTTTTTACCTCGCACGGGCTTCACGCGCGCTTCGGCGGACGTCTGCGCCTACCAAACTCACCAGGCCATCCGCGCCATGCCGAGAAGAGCGGATTAAGACGCCACCGCCTTTGACACCTGAAGACCGCGCACCTTCTTCATCATCACCTGCGATAGAAAGCGTCTGGCCCGGAAAAGCCCAGCACTCATCGAATCGCTGAAGAGCACGACGCGCCGATTGCTCCGCACGACGTTGGCAAAGCGATACTTAAACGGTTCTTCTCCAACGGTGAAATCAAATTCCTGTAGCCCCTTCTCAATCGCGTACTCGAAAAGAAACCGCAATAAAACCTCGCCGGGAGACTGCTTGGCATATTTCGCATTAAAAGTTGGTTTGTACCAGATGAACTTTCCCCCGTACTCAAACCCGAAGTGATAGGCGATCACTTCACGGTTCCACGTCACGATCGCAAACCGGAGCCAGCCCTCTGGCAGCAACCGGCGGACTAACTCCCGGTAAAACTCCCGCTCGGAAGCGTGCTGAAACTGGCTCTGATCCCCGGCCAGTCGCCGCCGCTCCCGGTGCTGCCGAAAGAAATTCTCGAGATGAGATTGAATCTCCGCAGCGTCGTCCAAATGTCGGAATTCGAGCTTGCCGCGCGCTTCAAAAGCACGAAAGTGGCGCTTCAAGCTCTTCTTGTTCAACAATTGGAGATTTTCATGGAGGCCCTCGCCTGTGTGGGGTGAGAACAGGCGCGCCGGTGCCTCGGCTGTCACCCAGGAGCTAAAACGATTACCCCGTTCTGAAAACCGAGACTGAAGGATTGGCAGCGTCGAGGACGAAGTGGGCAAATTGAAGAAATCCGCCTGCCTTTCCCAACGTACGTCGCTTTCCGAAAGCCACGTTTCGACCCAGGTGAAGACCTCTCGAACGGAAGAAGCGCACTTAGCATCAACGATGAAATCGGCGTAATCGGAGGCAAAATTGGAGGTCCCCAGAAAACAAAGCGTTTCCTTTTTAGTGACGCTCGAAATACTGTCCAGGGGCCTCACTCTGTGCTTCCAACTCTCGGGACCTTCCACCCCAAGCGGCGCGATCGCGACCACTTGATCTCCGCGGGTAATCCACAGAACCCGAAGCTGCACCCCGGACGGCTGGCCGATCGTCTTCCACCAACTAGCGTGCCACTCATAGGTTTGAAAGACCGTGACCGTTTCCGAACGCTGTAGCAGGTCGTTCCACAGGGAAGCTCTCTCTTCCACCTCCTCCCAACGGGAAAGTACTTCCAGCCGAAAGGGCTGCGTTGTTTCTTTATAAAAGCGCGGCTGTGGCAAGGCACACTGTCTGCGACAAAAAACCCCGGGCAAACTCAGCATCGATACGAACAGAGAAAGCTCTTCTGGCCCAGAGACTCGCCGGAGATCGAAGCGCTGCAGTTCTGCAACAGGGTTGCAGCCCGTCAGAAAGGAAAAGGCCGCTTCGTAACCACAGCGTTGAGCGAGAGTTAGCGTCTCCATGTGGAAGTGTTCGTAGCCACCTACGGGATAGGCCAGCGTCCGCACCGGCTGCCCGAGCTTGTCCTCCAGAATTAGCTTGGACCGCGCTAGCTCGAGTTGCTGACTCTCCAAGTCCAGAGTGGCAAGCACCCGGTGCGAATGCGTGTGAGATCCGATCGCGATCCCCGAGTTCATCGCCTCACGAATTTCCTGCCAACTCATCAATTCGCGGCCGCTGATTTCCGGCCCCGGAAGAGGAACCTCACAGGCTTCGGCGAGCTGCGAGAGCAGGCCCGCCGTCACCTCGCTGGCTTCCCATTTCATCTGCTGCAAGAGCTCATTCCGCAAGGCGTCCCGAGCTTTGCTGAGTTCAATCCGCTTGCCCTGAAACTCAATCCAATCCCGCTCGCTCTTTTTGAGCAGATAGGAGATGAGATCCCACCATCCCAATTTTCTTTCTTCAACGGCTTGCGTACTGATGAAGAAGATCGCCGGGATTCCGAGCTCTTTTAAAATGGGGAGTGCGAGCGTGTAGTTGTCCACGTACCCGTCGTCGAAAGTCACCAGCGCAGGCGACGCCGGCAGGTAACGCTCGGGGCGTTGGCTGCGAAGGGCGGCGAGCAAATCCGCTTCTGACAAGACGCAGCGATTCGCCTTCAACCACTGCATCTGGCTGCGGAATTCTTCCACCGTGGGGCCGAATACGTTCTCGTCAAAGTCCGTAGAAAAGAAACCAGCAGAAGCGGCCGGCCTGATTCGGTGGTAGTTCACTACCACCAGTGACCGCGCGGCGCCGTGCCTTGCGAGCAAACGGTCCAGCCCGCTGGCCATCCAGATCTGGGAGAACAGCTTTCGCTTTCCCGGAAAAAGAGCGTTTCTCGCAAGTTTGCGACTCAAAGCGACCCCCTCTCCAGCCAGCGGCCCGGTGGGTCTTTCAACCAACTCTCTTCATCGGAATGTGAAAATTATTAACCGCAGGTAACTATAAAGCGCAATAGAGAAAACTCGAAGAAATATATCTTGAATATGCAGATTTGTTGCTAACTTATCGTTGCTTAACAAGAAAACTCTTTAGTAGCTAAGTAGAGCCGACAGGACGGATTCCAAGCGTCGTCCGCGCAGACCGCCGTGGGTCGGCAACGTGAGCACGCGCGCGGCCAGCTCGCGCGCAGCAGGAACGGCCTCTGCCTCAACCCGGTGAGGTTGCAGCACCGGCACCGCGTCCAGCGCCGCTGGGTAAAAGGCGCTAGCCCCCGCACCCAGACCCGCAAGTCGTTCCAGCGCGCGAGCGCGGGTACCGGCGTCGGGCGCCAAGAGTGCGAGGCGTGGATAGGACGCGGAAGCTGTTGGCGCTGCCGGAAGCAGAGGGCGAAACCTCGTCGCACTGCTGATACGATCCGCCAAGGTCACCGCCACTGCCCGGCGCGCGCTGAGTTCCTGTTCAAAACGGCGCAGCTGGACAATAAGCAGCGCCAGCGCAGCACGCTCGATGGAACCCCGCGGAAAATCCGGCGCAAAACGAGTCTCTCCGATGCCCAAAGCGGGTATCGCCGCCAGATGTGGGAAGACAAAGGGCGAGCGCGCGATGTCGTAGAGCAAAGCGCGCAACAGCGCCGGCACGCGCTGGAGCTGCGGGCGCTCCGGCCGAGCGAAATCTTCGGGTGGATCCGACCAGAGCAACGCACCTCCACCTAAAGCCGAGAGCGGCTTGCCGCGCCCGAAACTGAGCACGCCCACCGCGCCGCGGGTACCGACGGGACCTTCCGGATTCCGCGCTCCCAAGGCCTGCGCCGCGTCGTCGATGAGAGCACAACCCGCCGCTCGACAGGCCGCGGCCAGCTCCGCGACGGGCTCCGGCAGCCCGAATAAATTGCACACCACCACGGCCGCGGTGCGTTCAAGAGGCGCGCGTCGCCACGCCTCGGGCGCAATCCGTCCGATCTCGCTGACGTCGAGCAAGCGCACGCGCAGCCCCGCAGCCACCGCCGCCGCGGGTACGGAGAAGCAAGTGTAAGCGGGAATGCAAACTTCAGAGCGTCCGCTTTTTCGCGCGAAGAAAGCGAGAGCGGCGCACAGGGCGGCGCGACCTGAAACAAAGAAATCGACCGACCGCCCCGGCAGCAGCTCGAGCAGGCTCTGTTCACATGCCTCCGCCGACAACGGCGAAGTAACGAGTTCCCAGAGACTGCGCGCCGAAATTGCCGAGCCACCCGGCGTTACTTGAACAAAACGCACTCGGGTCACCGGCGCGTCGGCTGCCAGACCACGGCGCGCCGCCCCGAAACGTGATAGGCCCAGGCCACGAGCACAGCCGCATTCACGAGCAGAAAAAAGCCAGCTAGGCGAGCGGGGCGCAACGCGCTCAGTCTCGGAAGCAACAGGGCAAGCACGGCTAGGACGTAGCAAGCCATCTGCGTTGTGAATAGAAACAACAGGGCATTGCTCTCCCATGCCCCGGCGCCACTCGCCACGAGGAGCCCCAACAAAGCGAAAGGCGACGTGAAACGCGCCAGTTTGTGCCCCCAAAGCGAGAAGGCAGCGCGCCCATAGCGCGGATGCAGCAACCCGCGGTACGTCAGGAGCACGGCGATACCGCGCCGAAACGTCCTCACTTTGCGCGCCCACTCCATTCCCGCGCTGTGCAGCGTTCCAAAGTGCGCACGCGCCGCCGGTTCCGCGACGGTGCGAAAGCCCCGGCGCGCCGCTTCGAGCGCCGTACGGAAATCGCTGGCGAGATGCGTCGGCCACGGTTCGCACAACGCTCTCCGCACGGCAAAGAGCGAACCAGAAAGTCCCACCAGAGTTGTGGCTCGGCTCTCCAGCCGGCGCAGTGCCATTTCGTAGCGGACGTAGACCCCCTCGCCACCGTCGGAGTCAACGGCGTCTTCACTGCTCACGGCGCCGATGCTGGTATCGGCGAAGGGGCACACGAGTTGCCGCAACGTATCGGCTTCTAACGCGGATGCGACGTCGCTGAAAACCAAGATCTCGCCCCGGGCCACGCGGATGGCAGCAGCTTGAGCGGCCTCTTTTCCACGCTGCTCAGGGTGCGCGAGCACCACCACGCCGCGAGACTCGAAGCGGCGCGCGACGGCTTCGCTGTCGTCATTCGAACCGTCGGAGCTGACGAGGATCTCCAGCGGCCCGGGATAAGCCAACGCCAGTGTCGCCTCGAGTTTGCGCGCCAGCGCGGCACCACCATTGTGAACCGCAATGATAAAACTCAGCGAAGGAAAAACGTCGTCTTTCCGAACGACGCGCGGAGCAAAGCACGCCAACGCGGCCAAGAGCAAGCCGTAACCAACGTAGGCATAAAAAATCCAGAAAAGACACAGGGCCGTCAGGATCTCCACCTCGTTCACTCCTCACCCTGCTCTCGTTCGCGGAGCTGCGCAGCCAAGCACTCCACGGCGCGCGCGGTGCGAGTGAACACCTGCCCAAAAACCACGGTGTCACGTCCCCACGGATCTTCCAAGGTAAAGGGCGGCGCCACGAGAAAATCGCCGAGGAGCCGCAGTTTGTGGAGCGCCTCGGGCCAATCGCGGCGCAAGAGATCCGCGTGCCACCCCTCCATCGCGAGGATCAGATCGGCCCACGCCACATCGTCCGCACAAAGCGGAGCACTGCGATGGGCAGAGAGATCCACGGCGAAGTGCTGAGCCCATTCCTGAGCCAGAACAGGAGACGAGGTTCCTCGTCCGGCCCGCAGGCCGCGGGAACATACCTCTAAAGTATTCATGTGCTGCTTTAACAATAGAGCTGCAAAAGGGCTGCGACAGATATTTCCCTGACATAGGAACAAAACGCGGGAAAGTCGGCCCGGTGGTAATTGAGGCGCACCGCCCAAACGTCGGCGCCACTCAGAAGCCAGGTTGGCACGTCCCTGGGCGCGGAAGAGCGACCGCGCGACACCTTTCACTCGCTGCTTAAGGTTTTGGAACACGAAGGTTTCATCGGCGATCACCCGCAGCTTTCGCACCCCCACGGGGCTTCACCGCGCTTTTGAATAGCGGAGATTTCGAAGCACCGCATACCCATTCCTCGCTGCAAAGCGGTGCAGGCCCCCCCACAGCATCCAGCGCGACGGCTATGTTCCCGCAGCCACAGTTCTGCTGCACGAAATACGAGAAATGAGAAATCACCCGTTATGACTCGTGTCCGCACCGAAAGCACTCTCTTCTGGATCGCACTCGTTCTCGCTTTCTCTCCCACGGCACTGCATTTACTGCGGACATGGTACCTACAACCCGAAAACGCCTGGACCCTTTTGATCTGGCTGCTGCTGATTTCAGTTGTGCGCGTGGATCCGCTGCGCAGCGAGCGACGGCGCCTAGGGGGTGCCGCACTCCTGCTGCTGGCTCTCTCGTTGCAGACCTTGGGCATCGCCGGTGACTCTTGGTCGATCGCCCACTACGCCCTGCCACTCGCTGCTCTCGGCATCGCTCTCTGGTGGGGCCGCCCTACTTTGCGAGTCGCTCTATTGGCCTGGGCGGCAATCCCCCTGCCGACCTTTGTTACGACACTTTTCAGTCCCCACAGCGAAACCATCGCCGCAACACTGACGGCCCGTGTCGCCGGGTTTCTCGGCCTCGCGATTCACGCCCGCGGACCCGCCCTCCACAGCGGCGACGCGCTGCTCGACATCCGCAGCTATGACACGGGGCTGCACCTCGCTTGGTGCTTCGCCGCCTTCGGCTGGTAC
>Ga0247727_10005158_pt1 | contig 26852 bp, 26 predicted proteins | sample WisWelCaveWW1625_FD_202498 | JGI IMG/M metagenome (GOLD analysis project Ga0247727, IMG submission 202498) | Biofilm microbial communities from Wishing Well Cave, Virginia, United States - WW16-25 | ecosystem: Environmental > Aquatic > Deep subsurface > Groundwater > Cave microbial mat | place...
GAAAGGTTCCCTGATGTCGATGAAGGAGTGTTAAATTTACCTCCCATCAGATTGGAATCATTACTTGACCAAAGCCTTTACCATGGATACGATGTACCCAAATCGCCCAGTCTTCCTCAAAATTTTTGTTGACAGATTCAGAATAAAGGAATAAAAGATAAACATCTTGGAAAGGAGGGGGAAATGAGAAAAACATTATGGATAGCTTTGGGAATGTGTTTGGTATTTAGTATTGCTGTCATTGGTTGCGAGAAAAAAGCAGCCACATCGCAAGAGGCCATTGAAACCTCAAAAGGTTTAAAGACGGTTGATGAGCAAGTTAAATATCTTGTCAGCCAGGCCAATGCGTTTATCAACGGCAAAGAGTTTGATCAAGCCATCGCGACAGCGCAGCATGTTTTGAGCAATTTGGACCAGAATTCAGCGGAAGCCAAGAGCATTCTTGATAAGGCAACTGAAGAAATGAAGAAGGTTGCCCAGGGCGCGATGGATGATATGAAAAAGAAGCTGGGAACTCTTGGTCAATAAATGGTTCACAGGTAAAGGAGGAGACGATGACTGGTTTAATAGGGTTGGCGATTCTTGTTGCTGACATTATTGCTATTCTTGATTGTGTGAAGAGTAACAAAGATACCGGTAAAAAAGTTCTCTGGATTCTCCTGATTCTAATTCTCCCGTTAGTTGGACTTATCCTTTATTATTTAGTTGGGAGAAAATAATGAACCGTTAATGGTTACGAAGCTAAACCCCTGTTCCCATCACGGGACAGGGGTTTTTGAATGCGTCATTAATGTTATCCCGTCACATTCGCTGACACTCATGGACGGGATCAATTCCAACAACAGTTTATGTTCATTGCATTCCATAAGCTGTGTTGTCATTGAGGAGGGTAAAGAGATGAAACTGATTCAAGAATTTAAAGCCTTTGCGATGCGCGGCAATGTGGTGGATATGGCCGTTGGGATCATCATTGGCGGTGCTTTTGGAAAAATCGTCTCATCGGTGGTGAGCGATATTATTATGCCTCCCATTGGGCTGATGATGGGTGGAGTAAACTTCACGGATCTCAAAATTGTTTTAAAACCGGCTGACCTAGATCAACTGGGCGCGATTGTCAAAGAAGTGGTAACGCTTAATTACGGCAAGTTTTTGCAGACCACAGTTGATTTCATAATCATTGCCTTCGCCATCTTCATGATGATCAAGGCCATGAATACCCTTAAAAAGAAAGAAGAAGAACACCCCTCAGCGCCTCCTGCTCCCACTCAAGAGCAAATGTTATTGACTGAAATCAGAGATATATTAAGAAGAAAATAACTGAGTAGAGTGCAAGGACACCTGATATAAGATCTGTTTATCAGGTGTCCTTTTTGTTTATAAGCTTGATTTTGTCCTATCATGTCAGGCTTTGTCCCTGTCAGACCTTGTCCTACATGCGACCATTGACAAGAGTCCATAGCCATGGTTTACTTGCTCGCCTTCATCAAAAGTTAGGAGCGAGGCAGAGCCAATGTTAAAATTTTTTTATCGAGGATATAAAAAAGCTTCTTATTACCTTAAAAGACGTCAATTACCCTGGCGGCTTAAGCTCCTCAAATATTTCCTTCCCGCTTTTCTTCATAATCCACAACAATCGCTCAAACTATTAGGAAAAATTTCTAAGGGGCAATTAGATTTCTATAATTTATATCTCATCATTTTTGGCCCTACAGTTCTCAAAGATATTTTTGATGCCTGTCAAAAAGTCAATATTCAACCTTTTCTCCTTTGGGGAACATTGTTGGGCTGTATTAGGGAAGGAAGATTTATCCAGCATGATAATGACGTTGACCTCGGGCTGCTTAAGGATGATTATCTTAAGAAGGATTTATTTATAGAAGACATGTGTAAGAAAGGTTATTGTGTGAGCCAAGATAATAATTTTCTTTTAGCCTTCTATCATTCCAAAAGAGAAAGCCCCGCTCTCTGTATTCATTCCGTTTATGAGAAAAAAGGACAGATCGCTATCAGTGATCAAGTCAAAGAACGCACCCAGGTGCAGACACATTATTTTTCAGCGTCCATTTTTAAACGATTTATAAAGGTGAAATTTGAGGGAATGGATGTTTTGATCCCCGCTCAAGCCGAAAAATTCGTGGAAGCCGCGTATGGTGCTGACTGGCGAATCCCCAAATCGGAGTGGGATCATCTTGGGGATTGTCTTAATCCGACATTCGATAAAGTCATAGAGGTGAGTAAATAACATGAAAGCGATCATCTTAGCTGCCGGTTATGGTAACCGGATGAAACCTTTGACGGACCGGGTCCATAAGACTCTTCTTAAAATCGGTGATAGAACCATCATCGAACGCTTGGTTGACAGCCTTTTAGAAAATGGTGTCCGCACCATTACGATCGTTACCGGTTATATGGCCCGTGAGTTAAAAGATTATTTGAGCAGCCGTTACCCAGAGTTGAACATTCAGTTCGTCCACAACAGCCGTTTTGCCGAAACAAATAATATTTATTCCCTATCACTGGCCATTAATGCCATAGACTTAGACGATGATATTCTCCTCATTGAATCTGATCTCGTTTACGACCCATCGGTTATCCTAAGGCTCACGCAGACCAAATACCCGAATGCGGCTTTGCTGGATAAATACCGCAGCGGTATGGACGGCACTGTGGTCACAGTTTCTAAAGAGGTGATCACAAATATCATTCCACCGCATCTGCAGGGTGATAATTTTGATTTTTCCGATAAGTACAAGACCCTGAATATTTATAAATTTTCTAAAGAGTTCTGTCGAACCACCTTCAAGCAATTGCTGATTTACTATGCCTCGGCGATTGATGACAACTGTTATTATGAGTATATTTTAGGGATGCTGATTTATATGCAGAAGGAAACCATTCATGCTGAAATCTTAAACGGTGAGAAATGGACGGAGGTGGATGATCCCAATGATCTGTGGTTGGCGGAGTACACGTTTAGTAAAGATAAGAAATTTGAGATTTTGAATAGCACCTTCGGCGGTTACTGGAATCACAACATCCTTGATTTTTATTTTATCCGGAACATGTATTTTCCTACTCATTCCATGATGGCGGAAATGAAGAATAATCTGCCGCGTCTCATCCAGAATTACGGTTCCCGGCAGGATGTCCTCAATCAAAAGTTGGCCTACTATCTTTTGTGCGCGAAAGAAAATGTTCAGGTGTTAAATGGCTCTTCGCAGGCCTATCCTTTGATGAACGAGTATTTTGTCAATCAGAGGGCTTTGATTCCAGAACCAACCTTCGGAGAATACCCCCGGATATTTAAAAATTGCGGGATTTATCCCGACAAAGTGGGCATGGACACAGATGAGATTGAAGCGAGGATGAAGGATTATCAGGTTATTGTTTTTGTCAATCCGAATAATCCAACGGGATCCGCCATCCCCACGAACTGGATTTTTGAATTGGCCCGCCGGTATCCGGATAAAACCATCATTGTGGATGAATCTTTTATTGAATTTTCAGTGTACCCATCGCTCATTGGTTTTTTGGAGGAAAGGTCCTTGATGAATGTGATTGTTGTCAAAAGTCTCAGTAAGTCTCTCGGTATTCCGGGCCTGCGGTTGGGGTATGTTTATTCAATGAAGAAAGATTTTAATCAATTTGTGCAGAATCGCATCCCCATCTGGAATTTAAACAGTATGACGGAGTATTTTTTAGAGATTATCTTAAAACACCGGACCTCCTTAAAAGAATCTTTTGCCCAGACCGTCCGTGATCGAAAGTGTTTTTCAAATTCCCTTTCCGAATTAAGATTTGTTAAAAAGGTTTATCCGAGTGCGGCTAATTTTTTGTTGGTGGCTTTAGATAAGGATTGGCCCGGGGTGATTACGCTGACGAAAGAACTTCTTGAGAAATATTCAATTTATGCTAAAGATGTGAGTGAGAAATTGGATAGTCAGTATGTTTATTTGCGTTTGGCGGTTCGGTTGCCGGAAGAGAATGATTTTTTGATTTCCTGCCTGAAACAATATCTTGATGAGAAGAAGGCAAGCAAATTCTTTCACAGAAAGAAGAATTTGGATGAGATGTTAAAAATGTCATGATGTCATTAGGGAAATACTTGAAGGAGTAAAATATGTTCAAGCGAAACTGGCAGGAAGTTTACGAGCGGCTCCCGCTCGAAAGAAAAGATAAAAGTTTAACCGAGATCGCGGGATTTGATGGCTATTGCACGGATATAGCCTTATTTCGATTGAAAGTCCTGACAAATTTACTTGCGGAGTTTGATGCGCGTGACCGGGTAAATGTCTGTGAGGTGGGTTGTGGCTGCGGAGATAAACTGAATTTTTTTCATCAACTAGGCCATCATTGCTTTGGCATAGATTATTCTGAAAATATGATTAAACGTGCCCGTCAGGAAATGCCCACGGCCGAATTTTATGTCGGTGAAGCTGCCAAGCTGCCGTTTGCCGATCATAGCATGGATTTTGTTTTTTCTTACGGGGTGGCCATGTATTTTGAATCATGGGAGTATTGCGATAAAGTTTTAAGCGAACTCTACCGGATTGCCAAGCCGCAGGCCACGATCTGTGTCTGGGAAATTTCTGATATCCGAGAGAAAGAGAAGGTGATGGCGTTTCGCGGTGAACACAAGCCCGGTTATGAACATACTTATTATGATATGAATGATTTTATTCAGTGGTTTAAGGTAAGAGAAATCAAAACGGTTAAATCTGAATATGTAATTATTCCAGAGTACAAACATTCTCCGCACCGTTTCAATATTACGGCTAAATTAAACAAGAAATAGAAAAGGGAAAAAGGGGACAGCGACCTTTTTTAAATAAAAGGTCGCTGTCCCCTTTTCCTAACGAATCGCCGGTAGAATCACATCTATTGGATGGAGTTTGTTGAGGGTATAGAAGTGAATGCCGGGCGCGCCGCCGGCAAGCAAATCGCGACACTGTTGAATCGCGAACTTAATTCCAGCCTGAAGAGTTGCCTCTTTATCTTCTTTGATCGGCGCAAAGATGCGGTGGATTTCTTCCGGTACCTTGGCCCCGCAGGACTCGCAGAATTTTATAATGCCGTTATAATCCGTGATCGGGATAATGCCGGGGATGATTCGGGCGTGAACCCCTAATCGCTTCAAACGCTGGGCGTACTCAAAATAATCTTTGTTATCAAAGAATAACTGAGTGACGACAAAATCCGCTCCGGAGTCCAGTTTGAGCTTTAAATACTTCGCGTCGGATTCTTTATCTTTCGAGAGAAGATGGCCTTCTGGAAAACCAGCCACGCCGATTGAGAAAAAATTATCATGCTGGCGGCGGATAAACTGGCAAAGCTCATAACTATATTTAAAATTGTTTTCGCCCGGCTGCCAGTTGGGGTGATCCTTAGGCGGGTCACCGCGCAAGGCGAGTATATTACAAATCCCGTGACTCTTAATATCTTCAACAATGGCTTTGATTTCTTCCTTGGTATGCAGGACACAGGTCAAGTGGGCCATGCCGCTGATGTTGTGATTCTTCTGGACATGATCGACAATTTCAATGGTCTTGCCGCGATTGCCGCCGCCGGCGCCGTAGGTGACGGAAATAAAGTCCGGTTTGAATTGGGCCAGAGCAGCGATGGTCTCTAAAAGTTTTTGCGATCCTGGCTCGGTCTTCGGCGGAAAGAATTCGAAAGAAAAGGTTTGTTCCTTTTCTTTAAAGATGTCCATGATCTTTTTCATAGGGCGAATTATAACATAAAACAATGGCCTTGACACATTCAAGAAATTAAATTACAGTGTAGGAAATAATTTTTCGACACTGCTAAAAATTCCTTTCCGGCACAGCAAAAAAGATATGACGACTGAAGAGAGGAATTCTTTGTAGTGACCGTTACGTAAAATAAAACGCCATTTATTACAGGAGGTGAAAATTATGCTAGGTTTTATTTTGTTAGCGCTGGGTATCCTTTCCCGTTTGATTGTTCATTCCCCCAATTTCACTCCGGTCATTGCCGTCGCCTTATTCGGCGGCGTTTATCTCAATAGAAAATATGCCGTTCTTTTACCGCTGGCGCTCATGATGATCTCAGATGTATTCCTGGGTTTCTACGATGGTATTTTATACACCTGGCTTAGTGTGGTCTTGGTGTCCGCGATTGGTCTGTTGGTTAAAAGAAACAAAAATGTAGCGACGATATTAACAGGTAGTTTGGCTTCGGCCTTACTATTTTTTGTTATCAGCAATTTTGGTGTTTGGGCGAGCGGATATTATGGGCTTACTTCTCAAGGATTTTGGAATTGTTATGCCGCCGCGATCCCATTTTTTAGAAACACACTGGTCAGTACCTTAGTGTACGGCGCTGTTTTGTTCGGTATTTATGAACTGGTGGCGTTAAGGGCCAAGGGAACACGCCTGGCCCCCGTTCTTTTAACGAAATAAATCATATATTCTATCTTGGTATCCAGCACTGACTTCTCTAATAAAATATCAATATGAAGGTAGTCAGTGCTGTCCTTGCTTCCTCGATAAAAGTTATTGAAGGTAAGCAAGGGCTGTAACTTGGATTGAAAAGGGAAGTCCGTTAGAATCGGACGCGGTCCCGCCGCTGTAATCGGAAACGAAATTCGTATTTTGTCATTGTCCCGTTTGTCGGGGTGAGAAGACGCGAAGAGTAGGTTGAGTGTTTTGTCCGGAAGCCAGAAGACCTGCCAGATGGTTATCGTTTCTTTACCGCGAGGTCCACGGTAAAAAACAACATAGATTGGGAAAAAGTAAACTACGGGTGCATTCCCAGCCAAAAATTTTTGGCTGGGATTTTTTATTTTAGGAGGATCTCATGAAAAAAGTTTTGTTAGTATTGTTTAGTTTGTTTGTATCGAACGTGTTGCTGGGCTTCGCTCAAGAGCTGGAACCTATCGAATTAGAAGAGATCGTCGTCACCCCCAGCCGTATCGCTCAGCATGGATACAAAATCACCTCGAATGTCTCGGTGATCAGCCGCAAACAAATTGAAGCTTCCAACGCCCGCATGGTCAGCGACATCCTAGAACAGGAATTAGGCGTTCACATCTATGATAATGGTAGTTCTAAAACAACAAAAATTGATATCCGGGGTTTTGGTGATACTGCCACGCGTAATGTTTTGGTCCTGGTCAATGATCGTAAGGTCAACCCCATAGATATTTCTGGCCCCGACATGCTGCAAATTCCCATAGAATCGGTCGAAAAAATCGAGATCATCCGCGGAGCAGGTTCGGTTCTTTATGGGGATAATGCCGTTGGCGGGGTGGTGAATATCATTACCAAAAAGGGAAAAGGAAATCTTTCCGGAAAAGTCGGTGGGTATGCGGGAAGTTACAGCACCTCGTCTACGGATTTTGAAATTTCTGGTTCAAAGAAATTTGAGCTGGCCAATTTGCCTAACGATGTTTCGTATTATATAAGTTCCAAATATCTTGATAATGGTGGTTACCGTGATAACAGTGATGTGGTTAGTAAAGATTACAATGGCCGCCTCGGTTATAAAGTTTCCGACCGTGTTTCCGTGGATCTCAATACCGGTTGGCATGAAGATGATTACGGTCTCCCGGGGGGATTAAGTTTCGCGGAATTAGAATCTTTGGGCCGCCGCGGTTCCGCTGACCCAACGGATTTCGCTTCAACGAAGGATCGATTCGTTCAGATGGCCTTTGATGTCAAGCCCTGGCCGGAGAATATCGAGTGGGGACATTTCGTGGTGGACTTTTCGTATCAGAACCGCGACACCTACGCCTCTTTTGCCGCGTTTGATTTTAATACCAAACGAGAGATTGATTCGTATGGATTAAATAGCAAATATATTTTTGACCAAACATTGTTCAACAAGGAATTCAATTTCGTTGTCGGCCTAGATTATTACGACACGGACAATGACATCATCGGCAGCGGGTCCAACTCCGATGATTTGACGATTTCCAAAGAAGAGGTCGGCGCGTATGTCTTCGCGGAGTACGAGGCCTTGGATAAACTCTTTGTCAACGCCGGAACGCGTTTTCAGCAGGCGAATTATACCTTTGACCAAAGGGCCGCGGCCGTCAGTTACACGACCGACACTCCCCGTGAGTCCGTGAACATGGCCGGGATGAAATATGAATACGCGCCGGGCTCGAATGTCTTTTGGGATGTCCAGCAGACCTTTCGGTTTTTGGCCACCGATGAATGGTACGATTCTTTTACGGCGACGCTTAATACCAATCTCAAACAACAAACCGGGATTCAATATGAGGTTGGGTTGAAGCATAATTTAAATGACACGACTCTGGTGACGGTCACGCCGTACTGGATGGATTTAAAGAATGAAATCTTTTTTAATCCATCGGGGGGATTTTTTGGTTCTAACGATAATTACGATAAAACCCGCCGGATAGGGGTGGAGGTTGGCCAGAGGACAAATCTTTTAAAGATTTTTCAAGTCGGTCGGCTCAACGCTTTGGATATTTTTACCAATTACTCGTATCAGGACCCCAAATTTGTTAACGGTCCCAACGACAATAAATTTATCCCGATGGCGCCGCAGCATCAGGCGAATTTAGGGATCAACACCGAATTCTTTAATAATTTCGGATTTTCATTAACGGGAAATTATGTTGGCACAAGTTTCGCCATCAATGACACATTAAATGCCACCCCGCGGATCAAACCGTACTTTACCATGGATGCCAAATTGTCTTTTAAGCGGGAACATTTTGAGATTTTTGGCGCTATCAACAATCTGTTCGATGAACAGTACCATAGCTTTGTGGTCAAGTCCGTCAGTTCCATCGCCAAGGATCATTTTCCCGCACCGGAAAGGAATTTTGTGGCTGGAATGAATTTGAAGTTTTGACGGGGAAGCGGCAAGATACTATTATCAGGATTATTTTCGATTATTTATTTTGTTCAACCCCCGCAGCTTTTGAATGAGTTGATCTGAAACGTTGCCTCCCAGCGATTTTGCTTTTAGAAAATCTGCTAAAGAGGCTTCGTAACGGCCCTGCCTTTTAAATAACATGCCGCGGTTCAGATAGGCGACCGTATCACTGGGATTTATGGCGAGGGCTTTGTTGAAATCTTTTTTTGCTTCTTCAAACCGGCCTTGCCGGGCTGGTCTTGATGGATAAAATTCCAAAGAGAATAATCATGACGAGAATAGAAGTCATTCTTAAAAATTTTTTGTTCTGGAATTTTTTCCACCAATGATCGAACCCATAACCAAACAACAAACAAAATCCCAAGCTGGGCAGATACATAAATCGGTTCGCCACAATACTGGCATCGGCCGCATCAAAGCGCCATAAGAAAAATGTCGAACCAACATACGATAGACACGCAAATTTCTTTGCGCAAATTTCTTTGCGCTCCTGCTTGACGGCTATCCGTTAGAGATTATAATGGAGCCATGTTTAGGATACACATCGAGAGGGGACGGTTCTGTGAGTAGAGTCGCCCCCTTTTTTTTACGTCTACCTTTGGCAGAGAATATGGAAAATCTAGATAGCCCCGGCGCCGCAAAGATAGCTGCCCAAATCATTCGTCAAAAAGATTTCTTGGTTCGGCTATATCGTGATTTTTATCAGGAATTTAAATCGGTGAGCGATGAGTTTCCCGGCGGGGTCTTTGTCGAGATCGGCAGCGGCGGCGGTTTTTTAAAGAAAGTCATCCCCAGCGTGATCACCTCGGACATTCTGCCGTTGGCGCATATTGACATGAGCCTTTCCGCGGTACGCCTGCCTTTTAAAAATAACCGTATTGATTGCTTTTTTATGTTCGATGTGCTCCATCACATTAAGGATGCGGTAATATTTTTAAAAGAAATGGATCGTTGCCTTAAAAAAGGAGGCAAGGTCGTGATGATCGAGCCCGCGAACACTTTATGGGGCCGATTCATCTATCAGAACTTTCATCATGAAACCTTTGACCCGAATGCCGGCTGGACCATTGACGGCTCGGGGCCGCTTTCCGATGCCAATGGCGCACTGCCATGGATCATTTTCTTCCGCGACCGAACGAAATTCGAAAAAGATTTTCCGGGACTGCAGATCCGGCAATTCAAAGCGCACACGCCATTTCGTTATTTGATCAGCGGAGGGCTTTCTTTTAAACAATTACTGCCGTCGTTTACGTATCATTTGATCAAAGGATTGGAAATTTTATTGTCTCCGTTTAATCTTTGGCTGGGAATGTTTTTAACAATTGAGATAAAGAAGGTTTAATCCAAGTTTATGAATTCCATTGCTGCCCATTACGATTCTCTTGCTTCCCAGCGCGACCATTACCTTAAAAAGAATCGCTATTTTTATTCTTTGCTTTACGCGCAGTATCGTTACTTTATTCCGCCGGGCAAAAAGATTTTGGAAGTCGGCTGCGGCACTGGAGAATTATTAAATGCGATTGTGCCCGCTCGGGGTGTCGGCATAGATATAAGCGGTAAGATGATTAAAATCGCCTCTCGAAAATTTCCACAGTTAGAATTTCAAACGGGTGAAATAATCGATTTAAAAACAGTCGAGAAATTCGATTACATCATCTTATCGGGGCTGCTAGGAGAGCTGGAAGACATTGAACAATTCTTAAAAGATCTTCGGCCTTTCTGCACGGCTGACACTAGGATCATTATTGAATATTACAGTTATGTTTGGCAGTATATTTTAAAAATTGGAGAAAGGTTTCATTTAAAGATCCTCCAGCGATTGCAAAATTGGTTAACAGTTCAAGACATAAATAATTTTTTGACATTAGCTGGCTTTGAGCCCGTTAAACAGGAACGGATTGTGTTATTCCCAAAGAATATTTGGGGGATAAGTTATTTGTTAAATCGATTTGCCGCTAAGTTTCCAGTGTTTAACGTTTTGACCCTAAATCATTTTGTTGTCGCGAGGCCGGTCATTCATTCACTCCAGGAGTATTCCGTGAGTATTTTAGTCCCTTGCAAAAATGAACGCGGGAATGTGGAACAAGCCGTCACGCGGCTGCCATCGTTTGGAACAAAACAGGAAATTATTTTTGTTGAGGGCGGCTCAAAGGACGGCACCTATGAGGAAATTGAACGCGTGAAGAAAAAATATCCACAGAAGGATATTAAGCTGTATAAACAAACCGGCAAGGGCAAGGGGGATGCCGTGCGTTTAGGGTTTGGTAAGGCTCACAATGATATCCTGATGATCTTAGACGCGGACTTGACCGTGCCGCCGGAAGAATTGCCGAAATTTTACAATGCGATCCAATCCGGCAAAGGGGAATTCATCAACGGCTGCCGGCTGGTTTATCCTTTTGAGAAACAGGCCATGCGGTTGTTGAATTTGATCGCGAATAAATTTTTTGGTTTGTTTTTCTCATGGCTGTTGGGACAACCTTTCCGGGACACACTTTGCGGAACCAAGGTTTTATTCCGGCGGCATTATGAAGAATTGGTGAAAAGCCGTTCGTATTTTGGTGATTTTGATCCTTTTGGCGATTTTGATTTGATTTTCGGTGCGACTAAACTGAATTTAAAAGTCATTGAAGTTCCTATTCGGTATAAAAATCGGCAGTATGGGACGACCCAGATCCAGAGATTCCGTCATGGTTTACTATTGTTCCGCATGTGCTGGGTGGCGATGAAGAAAATAAAATTCGTATAGGATGGAAATATTTTTATGGAGACTTTAAAGAAACCGTCCTCATCGGTTTATTTGTATGTAACGTCGCTTTTAATTTTACTAGCTTGTCTCGGCATTGGCCTGGCCATTGCCCTGCGCAAACCATTATGGGGCGATGAAGTTCTTTCCTTAAATCTTATTATCCATTCATCGTATCCGGTATTGTTGAGCCATCCTATTCCTGAGGGAAACGTCTGTCATTTCTTTTACATTTTGCAGCGGTTAATTTTTGATGTTAGCGGGTTTACTTTACCGCCGCAATGGGAGGCCGGCCAGTGGGATTTTGTTTATCCCTACGGCTGGGTCATCGTCCGTCTTAACCCGGTCTTTTTTATGTCGCTTTCCATAGTCTTGATTTATTATTATTTTAGCCGATTTTATTCGAAATCAGCCGGATGGTTCTCGGTATTTATTTCGCTTTCTTCCTACATGGTCTGGGGATATTGGGCGGAGGCCAGACCCTACGCGGTATGGTTTTTTTTAATCACCGCCCAGTTGCTTCTTTTTCTGCGCGTGGTTGACAGCAGGAATTTCTCGCGATTGACCTGGATTGTTTTAGTGATCGTTCATTTGTTCTTATCGTTCACATCCATTCTAAGTGTGGCTTTGATCGGGATTGTATCGCTGCTTTTATGGATTTATGTGGATAAGGATTGGCGAAAGTATATTCTTTTAACGGTTTTACCATCATCGATCTGTCTTTTGTATTATCTTTATTCGCCGAAATGGCAATGGCGGTTTGAAAGTTCCCCTATGGAATTAATCGGTGCTAGTATCTCCAAGGATCGGTTTATGATCATTTTTATTTTTGCCGTGGCACTTTTTTTTAATTTTTGGCAGAAGAAAATAAAGGCCGGGCGAATTTTTAGTGATGATTCCACCCGGGTGGGCGTTCCGTACCTAATTTTAACCTTGTTGATGATTTTATCGGCGTTCGCGATTATTTTTATGTTGAAACTCGGGGCCACCACAAGTCGCGAAGGATTTGAAATCCCGGGCAGATATTTTATTTATTTAACCCCTGTCGGGATTATCGCGATCATGCTTTTTTCTGTCCAGCTTTGGCGGGCGTTTCAGGGCAGACCCCGGATGCTGATTATCGGAACACTGGCCATAGGCGGCTTGGTTCTGTTCCGGGCTTTGCGAACCTTCGCTTTGGCGAAGGGATTCTATTTTTTCTCAGCGAACAACAGCTTTTAAATAATTCAGTAGCTACGAAGATAAATATGATATAAAATGGCCCCTGGTTAGATGACAGGGTATTCCAATTTTAAGAAGGAACAATTAAATAGCTAACGGTATATTAGATATCTCTAACGGCGACACGGCCACGCAAGAGGTCATAACGGCCCCGCAGAGATTTTATCAGAGATTTGACGATAAAGGCTCCAACCTTTATTCGTCCTTGCCGCGTATCACCACGGATGACTCACAATATCTGTTCCCACACCGGGACGAAGGACTAAAAATACTTCTGATCAATCCGCCTATTCGTGAGTGGTCTTACCCCAATATTATTCCGATCGGCCGCCTATGTCGGTTCGGTTGCGGTCATGGATGGTTATTTCCTGGATATCTTGGATTTAAATGCCCTGCGCCGCCAGCCAATTAAAGACGCTCCTGAAAAGTTTTCCAAGTGGGTGGAAACGCAAGTTCTCGAGAAGTTAGCTAAAGGCAGACCTGATGTCATCGGCATCGGCGGCATCATTACTCAATACGGCCGCATTAAACAAATAACCAAATTGTGCAAAAAGTTTTATCCTGATGTTCCCATTGTTTTAGGCGGTGGCGTCGCGTCCAGTTTACCGGAATTCATGATCCAAAAATTACCAGTGGATATTGTTGTTGTTAAGGAAGGGGAAGTTGTTTTTTCTGAAGTCCTGCATCGTCTGGAAAAAAATGAATCACTGGTCGGCTTAGGCGGTATTGTTTATAAAGAAGAAATTCGTCTGGTGAATTTAAAGTGATCAATAATGGTTCGAGGGCTTCGGTTCTGGCTCGCAGCGGACGATATTGCCGTCTGGCTGCAGCCGAATGTCCCGATTCGTTCAAAAAGACTCATCGATCAAGTGGTGAAAAAATTAATCGCCTTTGATGCCGATTCCTGTGTTACCTGCTATGAAGTCAATCAAATCCCGGAGATCATGAAAGTGATTAACAGTGCCGGGAGGCTGACCCCCGTTTATCCGCAAGTCGTGAATTATCGCCGGCAAGATTTTTCCAAGCGTTATTTGCTGGACGGTTCGGTTGTCGCTATCCGGACAAAAAATCTCTATGAGATCCGGGGAATTAGAAAGCCGCATGTTTATTTAGGAAAAGAAATCCTTCCCCTGATTCAGAAAAAAAGAGAATACTCTATTGAAGTGGATACGGCTGAAGAAGTTTCTTTAGTAACGTATTACTTGCGTAAAAAGAAATAGGCGTTCCAGAATCAGTTTTTCCTTATGAAAGAACCCTTTTGTTTTAGGCCGCTCATCTGTTTTATTTTATCAGCATGGGGATTGTATTTGCGGACCCGGGAATTTATCGGACGCGAATGGTGGAATGATGAGCGCTATCAGCTGGTCCATATTATCGGACCGTTTAAACCGTTTTGGAAAAGATTTGTCTATGGTGATTTCACCTGTTTCCCCGGTGATTACATCGTGACGTATCCGTTTTTGCGGATATTTGGTCTTGATAAATTAACGGATCCATTCCCGTCGTTTAGTATCTTGGACAGATTCCTTTTGAGTTTCCCGCATATTTTAATCACGATCGTTGGTTTTTATCTGCTTTATCTTATCTGTACAAGATATTTAAGAACAACCTGGGGATTTTTGATTGCCTTTAGTCTGTTTGCGTTTCATCGAGAATTAATTTTTCACGCCTTTGAATTCCGGCCATACGCGGTTTTGCCGGTTTTAAGTTTGGCGGTATTTTATGTTACCGGCAGTCTCATTAAGCATAATGTGCAACAGCCGATGTTGACAAAATTTCTCTTCGGCTCATTTTTTGTTTTTACTATTTTGTTTCATAGCTACGGGATTTTGATGGTGGGCCTGACCGTTTTATTTTATTTGATCGTTGATTTTCGGAGTTTTAAAGAGAAGGGGAGCTTAATGGCGTATCTGAAATTTTTTGGCATTGTTTTTTTAGCCGCTGGTCCTTGGTGGATTTGGTATGCTACCGGGAATCCGCTGGGCGTGCTCCTTGATCCGAATCAATTCGAGACATTTAAATATATTCCTAATCCTTTGATAGATATGCTGGGGTTTCTTAAAGGAGTCCTGGGGAACCTTACAGGCGATAGAAAGTTTTATATTTTACTTCTTAGCCTGATTGTTTCGCCATTGATCCCTCACAAAGAACGCCGCAGCCAACTCCTATTTCTTCTGCTTTTGATCGTGATCTCGATTGAAATCATCCTGTTATTGGATTTGTTTAAAAATTATATGTTCCTCCAGCGGCAGTTTATTTGGGTAGTGCCGTGGTTTATTTTTCTTATCGCGTGGCAGTGGGACTCGATGATTTATTATTTTGCGGTAAGAAAAAATCCACAAGGACAAAATGCTTAAGAAATATTTTCAATTATTTGTCGTGATTTTAATTTGTTCGGCGGCTGTTTATCTGAGGTTCCAAAATTTGGCCGGAAGGGAATTATGGAATGATGAGATCTTTCAGCTGAGCCAGACGGTCGGCCCGTTTAAAGCCATTTGGGGCCGGGAAACTTACGGCGACATGACCTGTTTTCCGGGTGATTATTTGATAACGTACCCATTTGCCAAATTTTTTGGCGCGGATAAGAATAAATGGGGGCTGGCCATTCCGCATTTTCTGATGACCCTGTTGGGATTTTATTTTTTGTACCGGTTGGGACAAAGGCATTTTAAAACGATCTGTGGGTATGTGATTGCGTTTGGTGTTGTCTGTTTGAACCAATATTTGATTTTTCATTCTTTAGAACTTCGGCCTTATGGCGTCCTGTGCACTCTGGCTCTGGCAGCTTTTTACTATACGGATATCCTTTGGCGGGAGAATAAAAATCTGACGGTAGGTCAGAAGTACTGGATTGGCGGCGTCCTTATTGGAATCATTTGGTTCCATGCCTTTGGCATCATCATTGTTCTGTGCCCGCTGTTTTATGGATTATTGGTGCAGAGGATAAATCCGGAATTTAAAAGTATCTTTAAAGACGTCCTTAAATTCTTGTTGATTATTTTTTTGGTGGCAATACCGGTCTGGCTGTGGTTTGTTTCGGCAAATCCTTTAAAGTTTACCCGCGAGACATATCTTTCCATGGGAATCAACACATTCACGTACATCGCCAATCCTTTGGATGGGTTTTGGAAATTCTTTAACCGAACGGTTTTTTATCATCTGATTGGTTTTAAACAGCTGTATTTCCTGCTGGGAATTTTGGTGATCTCGATTTTTGTGCCGTTTACGGAAAAAGCCATGAAATTTGGGTTCTTTCTGACCGTTGTTTTGTTACCCATTACGATTATTCTTTCCGTAGACCTTGTCAATGGCTACTGGTTTCTTATTCGCCAGTACATTTACACGGCGCCTTTGTTCGCTTTCTTCTTAGGCTGGCTTTGGGATTCAGCGATCCACTATTATGTGGATAAAAATAGCCGCAAGTTTACCCTTCGTTCGGTGATCGGCCTTGTCATGCTGATCATCTGCGCAACCGCTGGGATTATTGGGCTTGCCCTGCGCATTTTTTCTGTCGGCTAAAGAATCAAATTGACTTTTAGGAGTCAATACGATATAGTTTCGCTGTTACGATTAACCATAATATTTTACATGGGTTACAACAAATCTAACGCGTGAATTATATTCAATTTCTTCTGTTTTTAGTTTTCGTCTTTTCCGCCTTAGGCCAGGGGCTGTGGATTTACCGGTGGCTTAATCCCAAAAACGAGTTTTATATCAATAAATCGATATTCTTAGCGGAAGTGCTCCTTTTAGGCGCAGCCTGGATGATCGGATTCATGGTTATCTTTTCGGTCATCGGATTATATCGAGGGGACCTTCTTTGGACGATGGTCGGCTTGGGGTATGTCAGTTTTCTTTTGCCGAAGGTTAGGGAAGACACGAAAAATATTTTCATCATTTCCCAATGGACTACCCCTAAAATATTATTTCTGTTATTAATAGTGGTATTCTTGTTCCGCAATTCGTTTTTCCTTTTCGATGTGGATAGCATGAGAAACTATCTTTATTCCCAAAGAGTTTGGCTCGAACATGGAACAAGCATTGTTAAATATATCGGGTATCAATTTAGTATTTGGATTCCGCAGTTTGATTCCATTCCGTTGGCTTTAGGTCTGTATGCCTTTCCCCAGGAAACCTTATTCGGTCAATTCATCAATAGTTTCTGGCGAGTGATTGTTTTTTTAATGCTTTTTGGCTATACCGGTTACCGGTTTGGTGGTTTTATCGGGTTAGCCGCCGTGATGCTGGTCATGTTTAATGACCATATGTTTTATTCGGGTGCCAATATCTGTGTCATTATCAATGCCGCGTTCGTTGGTTTGATTTTTGCTACAGTTTATAATTTCTGGGAAAGTAAACAGCAAAACAGCCCATTTCGTTTTATCTTAGCGCTTATTTTCGCCAGCCAAATCCTGCCCAATAAGTACCAGGGGGTTTATCTGGCTCTCATAGTTGTGATGATTGGAATTCTTATACAACCCAACAGAAAAGTATTTTTTCAGAAGATATGGGGGTATAAAAAAGGCCTGGCCGCGGTTGTGATGGCCGGCTGTTTTATGTTGTTGTGGATATTAAAAAATTATTTAGCGACAGGTGATCCGCTTTTCCCGGCATTCGCCGCAAGATTTCATGCCTTGGGCTGGACCGAAGCACAGCAAGCGGCCTTTCATATTGGTGAATATGGGCTGAAGCCGCAGATGGCCATAAAATACCTTAATTATCTTTTTATTTGGCCGGGAATCACGGCTGCAAAATATGTGTGCTTAATGCTGTCTTTTCTGCCGGTAATTTTATTTTTATATGCGAGGCAGGAGAAAATAGATAAAGAACCATTGGCAGAATTTTCTTATTGGATGGCAATGAGCGTTATTGCTTTGATCTCACTGTGCATGGTCGCTCACTGGGACCCTAGGTATTATCGTTACGCCATTGCCATTTTTGGTTTTACCGCTATTTGCGGCTTGCATTTTATTTTTACGCAATGTTTAAGAATCAAAATTCCTCTTATTGTCGGTGGGCTTATTTTGATATTATCCATGACAAAAATTCCGATCGTTTATTCTCAAGAAGGTCCCAATAAAAGACCGACCATCCAAGAAAATATAGATGTCTTGTTAAACCGCATACATACCAGTTATGTTGTTAAAAAGAATTATCCTGCGGTGGCTAAAATTATCGCGCTGATTGAGTCCGATCCAGATAAGGCCAAGGATTCGGCTTACGCGTATACGCTGATGAGTAACTTGCCTTTGCACCTGTTGCCGCTCAAACCGACGGTTGGTTTGTACCAAACGAATGTGATTAAATGGGATTCCTATGACGATGTGGCGCTTATGGTCCGTGACTTGGAAGAATTTGGAATAAAATGGATTATAGATGAGGATGTAGAGCAAAAAGTTTTTAAGTATGTTTCCCGGGATGATTTTGCCAGGTCACTTTTCCTGACGGCTTCACGCCATCCCAAAGGGACCTTTAATAATTATAACTTCCCGCCGGAGTTGGCCGGGAAGGATCGATATTAAACCCACTGACTTCTGTATAGGTAATAGAAACAGAGGTAGTCAGTATCTCGACGTTTGTCTTCTTCAGATTTGTTAGTTGTTCAAACGTCAATAACAAAGGGACAACATGAATGTCTTTATAGTCGGAGTGAACGGATTTATAGGGTTTCACCTTTTTGAGGCCATCATCGAGAAAACAGATTGGTTTGTTCATGGGTTGGATATGGATGACAGTTGTATCGCGAAGAATCGTTATCCCACGCGTTTAGAATTTTTAAAGGGGAGTATGCGTGACAATTTAGACTGGATCGAGGAAAAAATCCAACAATCCGATGTCGTTATCCCGTTAGCGGCCATTGCCACGCCGGCTTTATACATCAAGCAGCCTTTAAAAATTTTTGAAGTGGATTTTGAAGATAATATGAAAATTGTTAAACTATGCGCCAAGCATAATAAGCGAATTATTTTCCCTTCAACATCCGAGGTCTACGGTATGAGCGTCGATTCCGAATTTGTGGAAGATACCAGCAATCTGGTGGTTGGTCCCATTTGCAAACAGCGATGGATTTATAGCAGCTGTAAACAATTGATCGACCGGGTTATTTGGGCCTATGGGATTGAAAGCACATTTTCATTTACACTTTTCCGCCCGTTTAACTGGGTTGGCCCCCGGCTTGACAATGTTTATGATCAAAGAGAGGGATATAACCGCGTTGTCACCCAATTCATCTCGAATATTATTCATAACAGTCCTTTGAAGCTGGTCAATGGGGGCAAACAAAAAAGATGTTTCACCTATATTTCAGACGGCATTGACTGTCTCATGAAGATCATTGAGAACAAAAACAATCTGGCGCACAATCAAATATTCAATATTGGGAATCCGGATAATCATTGCAGCATCGAATTTGTGGCAAATTATATTGTCCAATGGGTGAAAACAAACCGTCCTGAAATGCAATCTCCTGAAATAGTGTATATCAGCGACAAAAGTTATTACGGTGAGAGTTATGAAGACGTGGCTTATCGGCTTCCCAGCATTGCCAAAGCGAACAGTCTTTTGAGATGGAAACCAAAGGCTGGGATTGAGGAATTATTGGATACAACATTAGAATATTATTTAGGGAAAAACCGAAAAGTTCAAGATGTCTTGAGCACACTGGACGCGGAGTAAATCATTCAAAATCTAATCACCGAAAATTTGAAAGAAACAGGCTCGGCAAAGCCAAAGGATATTAGGCCGAGGACTGTAGTCCTTGGCGCTGGAACGTGTGGGCTCGCCGCCGGCTGGGAATTGACCCGAAACGGCTACCCCGTGACTGTCCTTGAGAAGAAAGCGGATATCGGCGGGTTAACCGGAAGAACGATCATCAATAACAATATCTATGAGTACGGAACCCATGTTTTTCACACGGATAATCAAACGCTCAAGAGCGAATTGTGTGACTTGATGGGGTCGTACTTGTTTGAATTCGACCGGGGCAGTCGTTTATACATTAAATTTTTTAATAAATATTTCCGCTATCCGCTCAATGGGGCTGATTTTATCAAAGGATTGCCATTTCATTTGCTGATCCATTGTGGGTTCGATTTTATTATTTACAGCTTTTTGGATATTTTCAAGAAAGATAAATACGCCAATGGAGAAGAAGTCCTGGTCTATAAGTTTGGGAGAAGGCTTTATGAAATATTTTTTAGGGATTATTCGGCGAAGCAGTGGGGCAGGCCGCTTACGGAGTTAGACGCGGAATTCGTTAAAACCCGCATCACGCGCGGGGATATCTTCAAATTCGTTAAAGACCTTCTGGAAAAAACCAAGCTTCTCAAAAAGATCAAATCGCACCCCTTGACGGAAAGCGTCATTGGCAAACTTTATTACACGGAAGATGGTATCTATGGTATTCCCGATCGCCTAAGAAACTATATCAAATCAAACGGGGGAGAGGTCAAATGTCAGTGCGAGGTTGAGGCGATAGTCCCGTGCGGGGAAAAAGTGCGCATAATGTATAAAACACCTGAAGGAGTCAAACAGATAGAGGCAGATCAACTTATTTCATCCATTCCTTTACCCGTTTTCATAAAATGTTTTTCTAATGTTCCAGCTGAGGTTAAAGCAGCGGCTGAAAGGTTGCATTTTCGGGCCTTGATTGTATTGGGGCTGTTAGTCAATAAAAGACCCGTGACCAATGCTATTTGTTTTTATTTCCAGGATAAAGTCTATAATCGTTTGGCTGAACCGACAAATCATGGCCTGCGCACGGCTTCGGAGAATACTTCTATCCTATTATTGGAGCTGGCGTGTGATTTAGGTGATAAAGTGTGGGACTTTGATGATGATTTAGCGGAGTCTATGATCCAGGACTTAATTAAGGAGAAATTCATTGAAAGGAAGGATATTATAGAGTACCATAAGCTCAAAATCAGTCACGCGTATCCGGTTTATCATGTCGGGTATCAGGATGATCTGAAAAAGGTGTTGGACTACGTCCATCAGTTTGATAATATCCAGTCGGTTGGCCGGCAAGGCCAGTTTTCCTATGTCAATATCCATAAAACAATGCAAATGGGCATGAAGGCATCCGAAAATATAATACGTAGAAATACCCCGGAGGTAAAGCATGGAACATGTACCTGATAAATATGGTTTTAAAAAGGGTGCCGAGCTTTTCCCCTTGATGGTCGTGGTTGAATTTTCCAATGTCTGCAACGCCTATTGCGATCATTGTGTTTATACTAATGTCCCTTCCTTAAGAAAAAAAGTCCCCGAAAAATATGCCCTGCAAGATATGTTCAGCATGTTGGCGACCGAGGTAGCGGAGCATAAGTCTTTTCTTCGTATCACCGGAACCGGAGAGCCGTTTGTCCACCCACAGGCGATGGATATCTTCATAGATGCGCTGGACAAAGGGGTTAGATTAGGGATCATTACCAACGGTTCTTTATTAGTCCCCGAGAAAAGTGAGAAATTGTTAGATAAAGGGATTGAAGTTCTTGAAATTTCGGTGGATGCCGCGGATGAAAAAACATACGAGATCGTTCGAAAGGGATTGTCTTGGAAAAAATTGCTGACAAACATCGATTTTATGCTGAAGTACCGCGATGACAATAAATTAAAATCAAAGATCATTGTGAGCATTGTGGATCAACCCAGTAAGCTTAATGTCCCGGAGGCCAAGGCCTATTGGGATAAAAAGGTTGATTATGTCATTGTTCGAAAATATTTAACGTATGAATTAGGGGAAGAGAAGGAAGATCGTCAGCCGTTTATTACTACTGAAGGGATGTCGCCTTGCCCGCATCCGTTTGAAAGGATCGTTTTATTGGCCAACGGGGAGACGAGAATTTGTAACAATGATTTACGTCATGGTATTAATATGGGGACTTACCCGGACCAGTCCATCAAGGAGATTTGGGCAGGGGCCATGTTAAACCACTATCGAAAAAATATTTTGTGCGGCAATTACGATAAAAATGTGATGTGCAAGAATTGCACGGAATGGCGGTACCGGTCGTGGAATTATAATTTCTTCCATGCGCTTGACAACGCCGACGCTAAAAAGCAAGAGTTGCAGAAGGTGTGATGGCCCGCTTTAGCAGTTTTGTGTTTTGTATCCGTAAATATGGCGTGATTGTGTTAGATCAGCTGATTCAAACGGATCTGGTTTCGATCAAAGGCGTTATTTCCAAGAAGGAAGATTTTGAATTTGAGCCGAATTGTGGAAAAATTTGTACTCGATATAATATCCCTGTTATTTTCACGAACGCATGGAATGAATCGCTGATCAGGGACATCAAATCTTCCGCCGTTGATTTTATTTTGTGCGCGTGGTTTCATCTCAAGATTCCGAAGGACATTTTTCAATCACCTCTAATTGGTGCGGTTAATTTTCATCCGTCGCTTTTGCCGAAATACCGGGGCCCGAGCCCCGTTGAATGGGCCTTAGTTCATGGCGAACAAGAAACCGGCTTAAGCGCGCATATTATTGATGAGAAGTTTGATTCCGGCCCTGTTATTTCACAGATTGCGATTCCCATTGATCATACCGATGACACTGATACACTTTCGATAAAATTAGCAAGAAGAGGTGGTGACCTGTTTAAAAATGTTATTAACAAGCTGAAGAACAATTCAATAATAGCTACACCCCAGGAAGAAAGTAAGGCGACTTATTTTCCCAAAAGAACTGAGAAGGATGCTTTTCTCGATCCAAAAGAAATGACCGCATTGGAAATTTATAATAAGATCCGAGGATTTTATCCTTATCCGTGCTGCCATTTGAATGTCTCTGGGAGACAGATCGTAGCACAAAGAGCTGAAATTGTGAATGAAAAGGATTTCCCGGGAAGAGTACCTTTGGAAAGTATTGTCGATGACAAATATTGTGTGGTGTCCACGCGCGATAAAAAATTTGTGAAGATTACCCAGTTTCAATTTCATAATTAAAAGAGAGCCTACAATGAATAAAATTGATTTACAGAAGATAAAAGATTCCTTGGTTGAGACCGAGTTTCCTCAATATGTGATCCTCGAACCGACGAATTATTGCAATTTGAAATGTATCATGTGTCCGCATGATGTGATGCCCAGGGCCAAAGGGTTTATGGATTTTGAACTTTTTAAAAGGATAGTTGATGAGATTGTCTTAAAAAGTCCAAAATCAAAATTGTGGCCGGCTGTTTTGGGAGAATCTTTAATCGGCGGCGACAGATTTAAGAGAATGGTGGATTACGCCGTCAGCAGACAAGTGGACATTGTTTTAAATACCAACGGTACCCTGCTCAACGATGATTGGGTCAGTTATTTTTCCACCTGCGGGATCAAGGAAATCATTTTGGGCGTTGACGGCTTTTCAAAAGAGACGTATGAGAAGATCCGGGTCAAGGGAAGTTATGAAAATCTGCATGCCAAGATTTTAAAGCTCGTGAAGGCCTGTCAGGATACCGCGGGTGCGCCCAATGTTATCCTTCAGATCATTGCCATGGAAGAGAATAGACATGAAATTGAAGATTATAAAAATTACTGGACCTCTCAGGGGGCGATTGTCAAGATCCGCTCGAAACTCGGCTGGGGGAATCATATATCAACGGATTTGCCTTTTGGTGAAAAAGATCGTGTTTTTCCCTGCCCTTGGATCATCCGCACCATTTTGATTTTGTGGGACGGGACCGTTTGTCAATGTAACGCGGACGTCACGGAAGCGTCTTTTCCCGTTGGGGATGTCAATAAACAAAGTATTGAAGAAATTTGGATGGGAGAATTAAAAAAACACCGCGACCGTCATTGGAAAGGGGATTTTGCCTACGCGCCTTGTCAGAAATGTGACGATTGGAAGATAGGCTTGTCCGAATTTCATTACCCCAAAGGATATAAAAAAGAAACGACCCCTGTCCGCGACAAAGCGAATGAGCAATTCAAAGAGCAAAAAGTTGAAGTGGAACACAGTATTGTTTAACGGTTTTTGCTGCTATGGAAATTTCATCATTAACAACGTTTGAACTCCAAAAAAGATTTGCAAGTAATAAGCCTACCAGAGCCATCCTGCCGATTGGGGCTATTGAACAACACGGTCCATTTCTCCCGATAACGACCGATACCATTATCGCTGAAGGTGTTTCGCATCGCATTGATCAGGAATTTAAAGGAGAGTGCTTCATTTACCCGTCACTTTACTTTGCGAATACGGATGCCTGTAAAAATTATATTGGCACAATCACCATCTCCCATGATCTTTTTCGCCAACTTTTAACCCAAGTCATTTCAAATTTCGCTGCGCATGGATTTGATGACATTATTATTGTCAACGGCCATGGTATTAATGAAGCGAGCATCAATGAACTTGTCTTCGCGCATAACCTTGGCGAGAAAGAAAAGTTTGGCGAATACAAGCATAAAGCGGTCGCCGTTCATGCTTATAAGTACTATAAGCGGATGGAGCAAAAGTTTGAGCTCACAACGGGAAAACATGCCGACTGGATTGAGAACTTGCTGGTTGAACAGATTTTAAAGAAACGGGGATTTCCCAATAAGTATTTATTGTATTCCGATAGAGAAGCAAAAGAAGCCAGTGATATGCTTGCAGTGGAAGAAAGTTCTGTTCTGGGCGAATTTGTCGAGAATCGGTCCCGCCAGGGCGTGATCGGCAAAAGTCTTCCCGGCCGTGAACTTTCGGATAAAGAGACGCGCGAAATATTTGAGACCATTGTGTCAGATTTGTTAAGTGATGTAAAAAATAAGTTATTGATAAAAGACAACATCTCTGTTTATTGACGTTTGTAATGGTTTCTGAAGGCAGACAGGGGATAGCACTATGAAAAGTGCTATTTTTAATTTATGAAAAAAATTCCATTCTTAGATTTATATCAACAGTATTCCAATCACAAAGACGAAATTGATGAAGCGGTTAAACGCTGTATCAAAGACAGCAGTTTTATTTACGGTCCGGAGCACGATGCTTTTGCCGAAGAATTTTCACGGTTTTGTGGCGGCGGGTATACGGCGCTTTGCGGGAATGGGACCGATGCCCTGACCTTAGCTATCATTGCAGTGTTGGGCAAAGGCGACGGAAAAGATGAAATTATTACGGTCGCCAACACCTTTGTGGCCACGGTTGAGGCGATTATTCATGCGGGGTATCATCCGGTATTTGTTGAAGTTGATCCGAAAACTTGCCTCATGGATTTGTCGCAACTGGATAAAAAAATTAATAAAAATACAAAGGCTGTTTTGCCTGTTCATTTATATGGGCAGATGGTGGCGATGGATGAATTGGCTCAAATTGCCCAAAAGCATCGTATCGCCATTATTGAAGACGCGGCGCAGGCCCACGGAGCCTTGTGGAAAGGCCACGGTCCGGGTCATTTTTCCGCGGCGGCCTGTTTTAGTTTTCATCCCGCTAAGAATTTAAGTACTTGGGGCGATGGTGGGGCGGTTTTTACAAAAGACAAAGACTTGGCTGAACGCATCCGTATGCTGGGAAATCATGGCCAGCGCGCAAAACAGGAACATATTTTTTGCGGCTATAATTCGCGAATGGGAGGAATCCAGGCGGCTGTTTTACGTGTTAAGTTAAAATACTTAAAAGAGGACAATGAAAAGCGCCGGCAAGCCGCGCAATATTATCAGCAGTTGTTGGCGGATGCCGCCGATATTCAAACGCCGTTTGAACGGCCGACCGCGTATCATGTTTATCAATTGTACGTGATCCAGATAGAGCAGCGTGATCAAGTCAAAGAGGCTTTAGCGAATGAAGGGATAGACACGGGCAAACACTATCCGCTGGCGGTTTATGAACACGCGGGATTTGATTTTTTGAATATAAGAGGGAGCGATTTTCCCGTAACTACAGAAGTTTGCCGGCGTGTTATTTCTTTACCCTTATTCCCCGAGATAACCAAGGAACAAATTCAATTTGTTACGGCGAAGACGGTCTCCGCAGTTTTAAGGTCAGCATTGCCCACGCATTCAACTCGCAAGTGAGCGAGCGAGCCGTAGTTATAAAGGATCCCAATGTTTTGTGCCATTATGCAGCCCGCCTTTTTTCCTTACCTGGGATATTTTGATCTCATCGATAGTGTTGATAAATTTGTTTTTCTCGACAACGTTAAGCTGGTGAAGAGTTATTGGCCGGTGAGAAATAAAATCAAGACGGATCAAGGCGAGATTTTTATTACAGTTCCCATTAATACACCCAAAGGTGCTATGAACACCATGATCCATGAGGCGGTTATTGACCAAAATGGGAATTGGAAGAAAAAGCATTTGAAAAGCCTGTATTTTGCCTATAAAAAGACGGCATTTTTTGATGAAGTCTATCCGTTTGTTGAGGAACTTTACGGAATTGAAATGGATCATTTAAGCGAATTCAATATAGAAATCATCAAACGGATCTGTTCGAAGATCGGATTAACGAAGGAAATGTTCAAGGCCTCGAATTTGGCCAGCATCCGTGGCCTTAAAGATGCCAGGCTGGTCAGTATTTGCCAAAAACTTGAGTGTGATCAATATTTATCTCCCCAGGGATCCATTCCATACCTTGAGAAGGAATCACCCGGCGGAGAACTCACCAAAAACAATATTGTTGTGTTTTATCAGAATTTTAATCATCCGGTTTATCCGCAATGCCATGGTGGCTTCGCTAGCCATCTTAGCTGCCTTGATTTGCTTTTTAACTGCGGGTTTAGCCAGGCATTAGAGTTGATCAGGGGTGGTCACGGCAAGCCGATCCATTGTACGGAATTAAAATAGTTTTTTATTAGCCCTATTCTAGAAAATTCATCAGTTCTTGCTAACTAGTACAGTGTCAGAAAAATTCTCTTATAGTTTCGTAACGGCTGGCGAATTTTTCGCGAGCCTTGTTCTTTGAAAAAGACCACTCAATCTTAATGCGTTTCTGGTCACGGCGTTTGGTCCATGGCACAACTTCCTTGGCCAATGCGGCCTGATTGTCAATGCGGCGATCCAAACATTGTTTGGACAGAGCCGACAGTTTAATCTCGGCCATGTTCAACCAACT
>Ga0247727_10005159_pt1 | contig 26849 bp, 23 predicted proteins | sample WisWelCaveWW1625_FD_202498 | JGI IMG/M metagenome (GOLD analysis project Ga0247727, IMG submission 202498) | Biofilm microbial communities from Wishing Well Cave, Virginia, United States - WW16-25 | ecosystem: Environmental > Aquatic > Deep subsurface > Groundwater > Cave microbial mat | place...
GGCCGCACTCCCGCATTGCTCGTGTCGGCGGTCCTGCGCGGCCGATAGGCCCGTGACGACGCGCGCTGGCCGCGCGCGCCGCGTTTTGACGTCGCGCCTTCGGCGCTCGCGGGTTCATCGGCCGCACTCCCGCATTGCTCGTGTCGGCGGTCCTGCGCGGCCGATAGGCCCGTGACGACGCGCGCTGGCCGCGCGCGCCGCGTTTTGACGTCGCGCCTTCGGCGCTCGCGGGTTCATCGGCCGCACACTCGCATTGCTCGTGTCGGCGGTCCTGCGCGGCCGATAGGCCCGTGATGATGCGCGCTGGCCGCGCGCGCGCCTTTTCGAATACGCGCCTCCGGCGCTCGCGGGTTCATCGGCCGCACTCCGGCGTTGCTCCTGGAAACGGCACGGGCCGGCCGATAGGCCGCTGACGACGCGCGCTGGCCGCGCGCGCGGCCTTTCGAATACGCGCCTCCGGCGCTCGGGGGCTCAAGCGGGGCCGATTCTACCGCGTGCGTCGTGATATTGATGGACCCTCGTGGCTCCGAGCTTGCGCGCGCTAGCGATCGCGGACGTCGTGCTCGGCGCGATCGTGGCGGCGACTCCGTGGGTCGCCCTGCCGGGCCGCATCGCGATCGTCGACGCCGGCGCCACGGCCATCGGCGTGCTGCACGTCGCGGCCGGGGCGGGCCTGCTGCTGCGCCGCGGCTGGGCGGTGCGTCTCGCGCGCACGTCCGCGCTCCTGCTGCTCGTGCTCGGGATCGCGCTGCTCGCCGGGCTCGCGGTCTCCGCGAGCTTTCTCTACGGGGTCTACGGAGACGTCGGCAGAGGTGGCGCCTTCTCCATCGCCGTCGCGATCGTCGTCCTGCTGCCCTACCTAGTCGCGTTCCCGATCGTGGAGCTGATCGTCCTGCGCGCGGCGAGGTTCGACGCCCCTGCGGATCCGCCGCGAAAGCGCCGGGCGAAAAGGTGAGGCGCGCGCTCCTCGCAGCGCCGTTTCTTGCGCTCGCGACTGCGTGCGTGGCAGTTCACGAACGTTTCGTCCTGCGGCCGGAGCCAATCCCGTCTGCGCTGCTGCAGTGGACGGTCGCGGCGTCGCGCGCCGCGCTCGAGGGACGGGAGGCTCCCGATCCGCCGGCCGACGTCGCCCACGACTTCGTCCCGCCCGCGCCGGTGGCAATCTCTCTCTTCCGCCGCGGCAAGCTCGCTCACCGCGCGACCGCGCAAGGGCCGATCACCCGCGCGGTCCTCGCCGCCGCGGACCGTCTGGCGAAGGCCGCCGGGGCAGGCACCGCGGGAACGATCCGCGTCGACGTCCCGACGGCTCGCAAGCCCTTCCTGGGCGTCTCGTGGATCGACGCCGTCGCGTGGGCGCCTCTGTCGGACGGGCTGGGGACGACGTTCGCCGATCGGACCGACTACGTCGCGCCGTGGGATCTGCTCGCGATGGGCGCGTACGAGCGCCACTGGGTTGGGCCCGACCTGCGCCCCGGGCAGTGGCATGGCCTCGGCAAGACCCGTGCGGCGCTCCGCGCGCGCGCCGGCGGAGTCGGCGAGATGTTCCGGCTCCGCGTGGCCTCCGTCGTGGAAGGCGCCCACGGCGGCGACGACCGCATCACCCGCGAGAACCTGCGGCGCGCGGGGCGCGACGGGGCCGCGTTCCTCGTGGGGCAGCTCCGCGCCGACGGTCGCTACCGGTACTCGTACGACCCCCTCACGGACGGCGATGCCGAGAAGGACTACAACGTGCCGCGGCACAACGGCACGACGTACTTCCTCGCGCAGGCCGCACGGTACCTGGAGGATCCCGCGTTCGCGCGGGCGGCGCAGCGCGGGATCGATCACCTCCGGCGCGTCTTCGTGCGGCGCGACCGCTTCACCGGAACGTTCGCGGCCGGCGACTCGCGTCGCGTGAACACCGGCTCTGCGGCGCTCGGCGCCGTCGCGATCGCCGAGTACCGGCACGTGACGGGCGATCGCCGCTACGACTCCGCGCTGCGGGGCCTCTCGGACTGGCTCGTCGAGATGCAGCGACCTGGCGGCGACTTCGCTCACCGCTACGACCTCGACACGGGCGAGCGCGAAGAAGGCTGGATGCTGTACTTCACGGGCGAGGCCGCGCTCGCGCTGCTCAAGGCCCACGAGGAGCTGGGCGACCGGCGTTACCTGGACGCGGCCCGAAAGGCGCTCGACTGGCTGACCAGCACGGGGTGGTCGTTCTTCGGAGCGGAGTACCTGCCCGGCGAGGAGCACTGGACCTGCATCGCCGCGAACGAGTCGTACCCACGAATCAAGCGACGCCGCTATCTCGACTTCTGCCGCCACTGGGCGAGCCACCGGCGCGCGCGTCAGCTCGGCCCGACGGTCTTCGGCGGCGACGGCGGCTACGGCATCGCGCCGATGGTCGTCCCGAACACGACGCCCACGGGGTCCACGACCGAGGCGACCGTCTCGACGGCGCTTCTGGCCCGAAAGTGGGGGGAGCCCGACCGCGAGATCGAAGATCAGACGAAGCGGGCCGCGCGCCTGCTCCTGCGCCGCCAGCTCCGCGGCGACATCCTCCACCTCTTCCCCGACCCCGACGAGGCGAGCGGCGGGTTCCCCTCGTCCGGCGTCACGCTGGACGTCCGCATCGACTTCGTCCAGCACGCCGCCAGCGCGCTGCTGCGTATGACGGAACTGCTCTAGGAGGCTGGTGTGAAACGGCGCCGTAGCGAGGGCGACGAGCCGGGGCGAGATCCGCGCCAGGCGGACCGAGGACCGACGAAGCGTACTCGACGTACGGAGAGGAGGCCGCAGGGAGCATGGCGCGGAGATTGCCCGGGATCGTCGGCCGCAGTAGGCGGCGTTTCACACCAGCCTCCTGGGCTCAGATTGCCGGAAGGCACTCGAGGTCGCCGTCGCCCTCGAGGTCCAGGCAGGTCTCTGATGGAGCGCAGTCGACCGGATGCGCGCAAGCCGTGCCGCCCGTCACGCAGGCTCCCTCGCCGGATGGGCCGAACGCCGCGCAGGTCTCCTCGATCGCGCAGTCGGTCGCCCATCGGCATTCGCCGATGCGGAAGCAGGTCGCGACGTCGTCCATGTCGGGATCGCCGCAGGCCTCGGGCCCCCGGCAGTCGTCGTCCACGGCGCACTCGCCGGACCCGGCCTGACAGTCGAGCAGCCCGTCGCCGTCGACGTCGACGCAGATGGCGCCAGGCCAGCAGTCGTCGTCCACTGCGCACAGGTCGGCCGGCATCGCGCATTCGGACAGGCCGTCGAGATCGGCGTCGACACATCGCTCCCCGCGCGGGCAGTGCCCGTCGAAGAGGCAGTCGCCGACCAGGAAGCACTCGTTGGTCCCGTCGAGGTCGACGTCGAAGCACTGCTCGAGCAGGTGACACCCGCCCTCGCAGGACACTCCGACCTCCGTCGCAGCGCAGAATGGCAGCTCGGCTCCGAGGTCCACGCAGGAGCGGCTGCCGTCGCAGTCCGCGTCCTCCGAACATTCCCGTTCGCATCGCATCTCGCCGTCGCCGTCGTCGTCCCGGCATTCGAGCCCGGGGGGGCAGCCGACTTCGTCGCAGGGTCCGAGGACCGCGCAAGCACCGGCGTCGCAGACCTCCCCGAACGCGCAGTCGGCGTCTTCGGTGCACGTTCCGACAGTGGTCGACTCCGAGTCCGTTCCGGTCACCGTCTCCGTGCCCGTGCCCGTGTCGGTGTCGCTGTCTGTGTCGGTGTCTGTGTCCGAGTCCGAGTCCGAGTCCGAGTCCGAGTCCGAGTCCGAGTCCGAGTCGACGTCCCCGTCCGCTCCGGAGCCGAGCGCGTCCGGACGGTCGTCGGCACACCCGAAGAGCAACACGGCGGCGAAGAAGGTCCGCCTCATTCGGCATCCATGCAGATCCACGACAGGTCCAAGCTCCGGAAGACCGGCGTGTCCACGCGATCGTCCGAGATCAGGACGACCCGGATGCGCAGCATCGCGAGCCCGTCGTCCTCGCCCGCCGCCAGGAGCGCGGCCCCCATGTCGATCCCCGGAGGCGACGTCTCCGGAGGAGACTCGCCGAGGACCACGACGTCGGCGTCCCGCAGCCCCGACTCGGTCGCCGCCGTCTGCACCTCGAAGCGCAAGTGGGTCCCCGCAGGCGTCTCCGCGTCCCACTGCAGCGCCTGCCAGATCGGTCGCCGGCCCGGTCCGCACACGTCTGGATCGCCCCAATCGCGCGACCAGTGCCCTTCGCGGCTCACGAAGTTGCGGTACTGGAACCCCGTGAAGTCCGAGTAGGTGTACGGCGCCGAGAAGTTCGCGGGCGTCGAGGGGAACGACAAGACCGAGCCGTCCACCGGATCGTAGATCGACGCGCTGTTGAGCCCGCGGTTCACGATCCAGACCCGGTTGTGATCCGTGAAGTCGATCCCGACCCCCCACGCGCCATGGTGCCCGCCGGGGAGCCAAAGCGAGCTCGTCCGGCTCGCGGCAATCAGGTTGCGGTTGACGCACACGCTCCGCCAGCTGGTACACCGGCCGCGCCGATAGGTGGCGCACTCGTCGTGACAGACGTTCGTCGGCACGCAGGGCTCGTCGAGGTCCCAGTACGACAGGTGACTCGGGTTCGCGTAGTGCGAGAGCCACACGCGCGGCTCCTGAACGACGCCGTCGACGTCACGGCCCGTGTCGATCGCGATCCCGCGGGCGGAGCCGTATCCGAGCGTGTCCACGTAGCACCACTGCGCGGTCCTTGGATCGAAGACCCGCGCGTCTCCGCACACGCCCGCCTGCCAGATGCGGCCGGTCCCGTCGGTCGTGACCGCGTAGGCCTGTGCATTGTCGCCACACCATGGATCCTCGTTGACGAAGGTCCCTACGAGGTCGCAGGTCTCGGCGTCGACGGCGACGAGCCGCCCGCCGCCGAAGAGCTCGGAGAACCAGACGCGTTCGGGATCCTGGCCGTCCGACGTCGCGCCGTAGGCCGAGATCGGAAGGCCGACGCTGCAGATCACGGTGCCGTCGTCCGGGTCGAGCTTGTACGCGCGCCCCGCGTCCGGGCCGTCGACGTCCAGGGTCGTACCGACCCACGGATACCCGTCCGGGCGGTCGTCGTCGCCCTTCGAGATCGCGACGGCGCGTACCATCGCGCCCACGCGCGAGCCGATCGGCGCGGTCCACAGGTGGCAGTCGTCCGTCCCGAACCGGAGCGGGTTCCAGTTGGTGGACGTGCTGAGCCCCCCGTTGCGGCACCCGGACGTGCTGCCCGCGTACTTGCTGACGGTCGCCTGCCGCGTCGAGGGCCCCCACCAGCCGGAAGGGCCTCCCGAGATCGCGCGGTTCCCGACGTACGCGTTCCCGGCCGCGTCGATCGCCGTGCGCGACGGGGAGATCGGTCCGGTCGGCGAATCGTCCGTGTAGTAGCGAGCCGCCTCTGCGCCCGTCTCCTGGTGCACTTTCGAAACGGTCCCGTTCCCTTCGTTGGCGATCCACGCGTAGGGGGGAAACCCGTCGCCGCCGCCGATCACCAGGCCCCCGAGCTCGTCGTCGTACACGACGCCCTCGGAGTTCTCGTCGGTCAGATCCGAATCGTCGGGAGAGTCCTGTGTGCGGTTGCACTGCAGGTCGCAGGGGCTGCAGGCCTCCGGATCGCCGAGGAGGCCGGCCCCCGCGCCCGCGCGGTCGTCGCCGACCGGATAGGTCTGCGAGAGCTCGCACTCTCCCCAGGCGCCGTCCAGGCACGGGCGTTCGCCGATTCCGCAGACCTCCTGCCCGCGTTCGTCGACGAACGGCTCGTCGCTCCAGCACTCCGCCGTCTCGCCGGCGTCGCACGGGCACCCCACCTCGGCACGGCTCCCGCACCACGAGCATCCTTCGTGGACATCGCGGTCCGTCTCGTCGCAGTCGGGTCCCGCCTCGCAGTACAGGCCGAACCCGTCGCCGTCGGCGTCCTGGCAGCCACTGGTGGAAAGGCCCCCGCGGCTCCGGGCCTCGGGAGTCGCGCAGCCGGCGAGGCACACGAGCGCCAGGACTTGGATACGAGCCATGTCCCCGAGAACGGCCGTTTCGCACCGCCCTTTAGCGAGGAAGGCGAACGGCCGATGAAGCAGTCGAGTGCGGGCACTGCAGGCGCTGCTCTACGTCATCGCCACCTTGGGCTGCGCGCCTTTCGGCTGCACGCCCGCGTCCTCGGGTCCCGAAGGCCTCTCCGTCGCCCGACCGCCACAGGCGGAATCGCCGGACGAGGATCCCTGGCTTTGCCGCCTCGGCGACGAGCGGTGCGTCGGGACAGTCCACGAGACCTGCGTCCCGGACGGCGAGTTCCTCGCCGTCGAGCGCGAGGATTGCGGCGCGCGCGGCCAGGTCTGCGTCGCCCCGCCAATCGGAGCCAGCGCTGATTGGCCCTGGTGCGTCGCTTGCGAGCCCGGCATCGGTCGATGCGAGGGCGAAGCCGCCCTGCGGTGCAGGGACGACGGGAGTGGCTGGGAGGAAGCGACCGAGTGCGACGTCGCCGCGGGCCTGGTGTGCCGCAACGGGACGTGCGTGGACGCCTGCGAGCAGGCATTGCTCGAACGATCGAACCTCGGGTGCGAGTACTGGGCCGTCGACCTCGACAACGTGTCCATCGACGCGGGCGAGGATGCCGCCGCGCAGCAGTTCGCCGTCACGATCTCGAACCCCTTCGACGTCGAGGTGGCGGTCGAGGTCTTCCGGAGCGACGCCGCGTGGTCGGAGCCCGCCCGCGAGGTCCTGGTCGAGCGGATCTCGCTCGCCGCGCGGGAGATCGCGATCTTGCCGCTCGATCAGCGGGAGGTCGACGGGACGCCCGAGCATTCGCACGGCTGGCAGGGACGGTCCTCCGGCTCGGCGCTCAGCGCGGCGGCCTATCGCATCCGGACGTCCCACCCGGTCGTCGCCTACCAGCTCAACCCCCTCGCCAACGTCGGCGTGTTCTCGAACGACGCTTCGTTGCTCCTTCCCACCTCGGCGCTCGATGAACGCTACGTCGTGATCGGCTGGCCGCAGACCGTGGCCGACACCGACGATCCCGAGACCGACATGGGCGACGACTACCGATCGTTCGTCACGGTCGTCGGCACGCAGGATTCGGTCGTCACGATCACTCCGAGCACGAGCGCCCTGCCCGTTCCGCAGCTCGGCGGAGAGCCGATCGAAGCGCGCCGCCCCCTCGAGGTCGCGCTCGGCCCCTACGAGGTCCTGAACCTCGAGACGGACGGACTCCTCTCGGATCTGACCGGCACCGTGATCGAGGCGAGCGCGCCCGTCGCAGTGTTCTCCGGGAGCGAGGCCGCCGATGTTCCCGCGGTGGCGCGACGCGCCGATCGGTTCTGCTGCGCGGACCACCTCGAGGAGCAGCTCCTGCCGACCTCCGCCCTCGGGACGCGGTACGCCGGCGTGCGTACGCCGAGCCGGACGGCCGCCGTGCGTGCCGCGGGCGGCGACGTCGCGGTCGTCGTGGAGTCGGAGTGGTTCCGGGTGGTCGCCGTCGATCCGGGCGAGACGCACGTGACCACGACGCTCCCTGCCCCCGACGACCGCTTCGTCCTCGAGGGCGTCGGTGCGCACGCCACGATCCGCGCCGAGGAGGACTTCGTGCTCGAATCCGACCGACGCGTCGCGTTCGGACAGTTCGTGGGCAGCCAGGAGACGACCGGCATCCCCGCCGGCCTTCCCGGCGGCGACCCGGCGTTCGTGGCGGTCCCCCCCATGTCCCAGTGGCGCAGCGACTACGTCGTCCTCGCGCCGTCCGGGTACGCGTTCGACTTCCTGGTGATTGTCGCGCCGCAGAGCGCGTCCGTGCTCCTCGGCGGCGCGCCGCTGCCGGACACCTGCGAGCGCTCCGCGCTCGGGGACTCGGACGACGACGTCCTGCGGTGCCAGCTCTCGTTCCCGGAAATCCGGACGCCGAACCCGCGACGCCCACCGGAGATTCACCCCGGGAGCCAGGGCGACGGGGCGCGACGGATCGAATCGGACAGCGAGATCGGCGTGCTCCTCTACGGATTCGACGAGTTCGTCTCCTACGCCTACGCCGGCGGCACGGAGGCCCTGCGGATCGAGTAGCGGCGAGGCCGCTGGGGCGAGCACCCGATTCCTGCGGACTCGTCAGGCGGGGCATCGTCGTCACACGGGCAATCGGGAAGGCGGGCGGCAAATGGCGACGATCTTCTTCGTGGCGCTCGCGGCCTGCGGCGAGTCGGACGCGGGCCCGTCAGACGGCACGGACGCGGACACCGACACCGACACCGACACCGACACCGACACCGACTCTGACGACGACAGCGGCTCCGGCACGGGATCGGACACTGGGCCCCCGGACTGCTCGGCGCGCGAGACTCTCTGCGGCGACGTGTGCGCGAACCTCGAGACGAGCGCCGTTCACTGTGGCGCCTGCGGCTCCGGGTGTTACGGGGGCACGTGCGCGACGGGCGAGTGCGTCTGCGACCCCGGCGACACGCTCTGCGGCGGGACCTGCGCCGACCTGTCGAGCGACGAACGTCACTGCGGCGACTGCTCGCGCGCCTGTAGCCGTGCGCAGGGGTGTCGCAACGGCAGCTGCCAGCCCGCCGAGGGACTGGACTGTGGCGGCGGCTGTGCCCCCGGCTGCTCCTGTATCGCGGGAGAGTGCCGCTGCTGATCCGCTCCCCAGAAACGCTGAAGCAGAGCCAGAGGAGTGCTCCCCCACTGGACCCCGCGCGGGTGGCAGCGCTCGACTGGGGAGCGAATGCCCCAGCATGAAAAAAGTACTTGCCGGCCTTCCTGGGGTCCAGATAAGGTAGGCGGTCAAGTCTCCCGTGTCTGGGGACTGCACGAAGGAGAGGCACATGGGACGGGCAATCTGGATCGGGCTCCTTTCTATGGCGGCTGCCGGGTGCATGTGCGGCGGGCCGGGCAACGGCAACGGCGGGGACGACGACGGCGTCGGCGACTGCTCCGACCAGGACTGGGACGGTTTCGGCGTCGGTCCGGGCTGCGACGGTCCGGACTGCGACGACTGGAACCCGGCGGTCCACACGGACGCGGAGTGCGATGCGCTGTGCGACGTCGACCCCACTTCCACGGGGTGCGAGTGCAGCGCGGTCGAACCCGTCGCCTGCTACACGGGCCCGGCCGACACGCAGAACGTCGGACCCTGCGTCGGGAGCCTGCGCGTTTGCGAGGACGGCTTCTGGCAGCCCTGCGAGAACCAGGTCCTTCCGCACGACGAGATCTGCAACCAGATCGACGACGACTGCGACGCCACCACGGACGAGGGCGTGACCAACGAGTGCGGCACCTGCGGCGGCGATTGCACCGGCGACTGCGTCGGCGGCGGCGCCGGCTGCGACGACTTCGACGTCGACGAGGACGGCAACGGCGTCGTCGACTGCGAGGGCCGAGAGGACTGCATCACGCTCGGCGGAGACACCGTCAGCCTCGAAGTCATCTGGATCGCGAACAGCCAGCAGGGGTCGGTCTCCAGGGTCGACACGCGCACGCGCGAGGAAGAGGCCCGCTACTACACGGGTCCTGCCGACGAGGCGACGGGATACGGCTTCGGCTACGGTGGCGGCGACACCCACTCGGCGCTGAACCCCTCGCGCACGAGCGTGAACTTCTGGGGCGACGTGGTGGTCGGCAACCGCAACTTCGGCGGGCAGCCGTCCGTCTCCAAGGTCCTCGGAAGCGGCTGCCCCGACGCGGACCGCGACGGCGTGGTCGAGACCTCGACCGGCCGCGACGACCTCCTCGAGTGGGAGACGCACGACGACTGGGCGGACGAGTGCATCGCGTGGCACACGGACGTCGGCAACGCGAGCGGCATCGCGCGCGCGATCGCCGTGCAGGAGCGTGCCGGCCTCGACGGCCTGATGGCCGAGTACGCGTGGATCGGGATCTACAGCGACATGCGCTATTACGAGATCGACGCCCTCTCCGGCGAGATCACCGGCGAGGAAGCGAACTGCTCGCCGTGCACCCCGTACGGCGCGGCGATCGACCGCGACGGCGTCCTGTGGAGCGCGTGCCTGTCGCAGAACATGTGTCACTTCGACACGGAGGACACGAGCGACGTCGAGGTGCTCCTGATGCCGTCCGGCAGCAACTACGGGATCACGGTCGACCAGAACGGCGACGTGTGGCTCGGCGGGACCGTCACGCGCTACGCCCCGGCGGACGAGGAGTGGACGACGGTTCCCATCGGTGCCTGCGACGGCTTCGGCTTCGGCGGGGGCCTGTACGGGACCGGCATCGCGTCCGACGGCAACGGCTCGATCTGGGTCGGCGGCTGCAGCACCGGAAGCGTCTGCCGGATCGACAGCGAGTCGCTCGAGTGCACGCAGATCATGGCGAACAACGGCTCGTACGGCATGGCCGTGGACTTCGACGGCTACGTCTGGGGGATTGGCATGGGCCAGAACAACGCGGCCGTGATCGATCCCGAGGACGAGTCCGTCGAGCTGGTGCTGAACGACTGCGCGGGCGGCGGCGGGTACTACGGCGGCACGGGGTGCCTCGTGAACCCGTACACCTACTCCGACATGACGGGCTTCCAGCTGCGCAACGCGACGGACCCCTTCGGCGAGTACACGATCGCCTTCGAGGGGTGCGGCGCGGGCGCGACGACCTGGACGGCGATCAGCTTCGAGGCGGAGACGCCCGTGGGCAGCGCGATCCAGTTCTCGGTGCGCACACACGACGACCTGGCGCTGCTCGGCGCGCAGCCGTGGGTCGTCATCGGCACGACGGAGCCGCTCGAGAGCCCCGCGCCGATCCTCGACGCGATCGCAGCGGCCGGGCAGGCGCAGGGCAACTACATCGAGGTGCAGGCGCGCCTGATGAGCCTCGACCGGCTGGCCAAGCCTTTCCTCCTGATGCTCGGTGCGCAGTACTCGTGCGAAGGGATCCTGAAGTAGCGAAAACGCAGCAACCGGCACGGGCAGAGGGGCCGGAGACGTGAGAACGGTGACAGTGGTCCTGTGGTTCGCTGGCGGCGGATGCGGCGGGTATCGCGCGCACGAGCCTCCGGCGGCGCCCTCGTGTGACGACATCGACGGCGACGGGTACGGAAGCGGCGACCTGTGCGCCGGCTCGGACTGCGACGACTCGAATCCGAAGATGTGGACCGACGAGCAATGCGCCGCCGCCTGCGAGGCGAATCCGCTGGGCGAGGGATGTCCCTGCGAGAGCGTCGAGCCCGAGATCTGTTACGACGGCGCGCCGGGAACGCTCGGCGTCGGCGAGTGCCGCGCGGGCTTGCGGACCTGCAGCGCGGGGACCTGGTCGGTCTGCGACGGCCAGGTCGTCCCCGAGCCCGAGCTTTGCGACCGGCAGGACAACACATGCGACGGCTTGGTCGACGAGGGCGTCCTCAACGAGTGCGGGACCTGCGGCGATTGCAACCAGGACTGCGTGGGGCGCGGCAAGGGCTGCGATCCCTGGAACCCCGACGAGGAAGGCGACGGGGTCGGCTTCACCTGCGGCGAGGACGAGTGGGAGTGCATCAGCCTGGACGGCACCTCCGTTCCCGTAGGCGTCGCGTGGCTCGCGAACACCGCCCAGGGAACGATCTCGAAGATCGGCACCGACACACGCGAGGAAGAAGGCCGCTTCTACACGAGCGACATGGGGATCTCGAACGTCCCGTCGCCTTCCCGGACGAGCGTGGACCTCGGCGGAGCCGTCGTGGTCGGCAACCGCGCCCTCGGCCAGCAGGGGTCCGTCACGCGCATCCTCGCGGAGGACTGTCCCGACGAGAACGACAACGGCCGCATCGACACGTCGGGCGGAATGGACGACATCCTCGACTGGGGCGACGACGAGTGCGTCGCCTGGAACGTCGAGGCCGGCGGCGTCGGTGCGATCGTCCGCGCGCTCGCGGTCGAGGATCGGCTCGGGCTCGACGGAGTGGTCAATCCGTACGTATGGGTCGGCCTGTACTCGGAGCGCCGCTATCTGGAGCTCGATCGCGAGACGGGCGACGAGACCGGGGGCGAGGCGGACGTCTCGCCGTGCACGCCCTACATGGCGACGATCGACGGCGACGGACGCCTGTGGTCGAGTTGCCTGTCGAACACCATCGCCTGGTTCGAGACCTACGACCCGGACGAAGTGACGACACTCGTGCAGCCCGGGTCGAACTACGGCATCGCCGTCGATCCCACGGACGGCCGCGTCTGGACCGGCGGTTCGTGCACGATCTACGATCCCGAAGCCGACGAATTCACCGCCGTCGCGGGCTGCAACGGCACCGTCCCGCTCCCCGACGGCGTGGGCTCCGTCTGGATGGGGAACTGCTGGGGCGGCGGCGGATTCGGCGGCGGGGGCAGCACCTGCCGTATCGACGTGGACACGCTCGATGTCACGACCGTCGACGCGATCTCGTACGGGCTGGGCCTGACCTCGGACGGCCGCATCTGGGGCGTTCATCAGAGCTACGCCACGGTCGACGAGATCACACCGAACGACGCCGGCGAGGAGGAAGTCGAGACGATCCGGCTGTCTCTCGGCGGCCCCTACACGTACGGCGACTTCACCGGGATGCAGCTTCGCAGCCTCACGGGCACCGTGGGCGAGTACACGCACGTCTTCGAAGGGTGCGACGGCGACTGGGGCTGGTGGGACGCGCTCACGTGGGACGCTGACCTTCTCCCCGGGACGGCCATCGAGTGGAGCGTGAGGGCTGCGGACGACCTGGCCACTCTCGCCGCGCAGCCCTGGATCGAGCTCGGTGACACCGGGGAGATCGGGTCGCCCGCGGCACTGGACATCGGAGAATCGCTCTATCTGGAAGTCCGGGCCCGGCTCATTCCCGCAGGTTCGGGATCCGCGCCGAGGCTGTATACTTTCGGAATCGAGAAGTCCTGTCCGCTGGGTCCGTGAGGAGGCTGCACATGACACGGTATCTCCTTTGTCTGTTCGCGATGATCTCGACGGCCGGCTGCGCGTGCGGCGGTCCCGGCAACGGCACCGGTGGCGACGACGACGACGACGGGCCGGGTGTCTGCGAGTCAGATCAGGACCTCGACGGGTACGGCGTCGGCGGCGGCTGCGACGGCCTGGACTGCGACGACCTCAACCCGGACGTCCACTCGCAGGAGCAGTGCGACGCCCTGTGCGAGATCGACCCGCACTCGACCGGGTGCGAATGCGACGGCGCCGACTGGCCCGAACCGGAGATCTGCTACACGGGCCCGGAGGGGACGCTCGGTGTGGGCGACTGCCTCGGGGGCCTGCGGGTCTGCGCGGACGGACGCTGGTCGCCGTGCGAGGGGCAGGTCATCCCGCTGTCCGAGGTGTGCAACGACGAGGACGACGACTGCGACGGAGAAGCGGACGAGGAGAACGTCTGCGAGACCGACGAGGAGTGCGTCGGCATCGGCTGCGACCAGGGCTTCGACCCGACCCCGGACAACTCGAGCGGCGTCGTGGAGGACGAGGACGGCGCCCTCATCCTCGACGGGACGACGATCAGCCTGAACGTCATCTGGATCGCGAACACCTCCGAGAGCACGGTGTCGAAGGTGGACACGCGCACCCGCGAGGAGGAGGCCCGCTACAAGACGGGACCCGAGAGCGAGATGGCGGGCGGCGGCGGCTTCGGCGGGGCGACCCTGTCCCCCAGCCGCACGAGCGTGAACTTCCTGGGCGACGTCGTGGTCGGGAACCGCGCGTTCGGCTACCAGGCGTCCGTCACGAAGATCAAGAGCGAGGACTGCGACGACCGCGGCGACGGGCGCGTCGACACCTCGACCGGCCGGCTCGACGTGATGGCCTTCGCCGATCACGACGACTGGGACGACGACTGCATCGCGTGGCACGCGGACGTCGGCGGCGTCTCCGACCTCGCCCGAGCGGTCGCGGTCCAGGAGATCGTCGGCCTCGACGGCGTGATGGAGGAGCGCGTGTGGGTGGGCCTGTACAGCCGCAGCATGTACTACGAGCTCGACGGCGCGGACGGCTCGGAGACCGGCCGCGAGGTGAACGTGTCCCCGGTGACGCCGTACGGAGCCGCCATCGACCGCGAGGGGTTCATGTGGTCCGCAGGCCTGTCGGGTGCGGGCACCGGCCCGGCGCGCGTCAACACCGAAACCGCCGAGATGGAATGCGTCGGCGTTGCCTGCGACCACCCCGGCGACTACTGCTACGGCATCACGGTCGACGAGGAAGGCGACGTCTGGTGCGGCGGCGACGCGCGCGTGTACCGCGTGGGCACCGACGAGTGGGAAGAGGTGCCATTGCCGGGAGGTGGCGGCGGGTTCGGCGGCGCGGGCTGGGGCGTGGGCGTCATCACGCGCGGCGTTGCGGCCGACGGCAACGGGAACGTCTACTACGCGGCGGACGACTCGACGTTCTACCGGATCAACCGCGACGACGTGGACGAGATCACGGCAATCCCGGCGGGCACGGGCCTGTACGGCATCGCGATCGACTTCGACGGGTTCGTCTGGGGCATCGGCAACGGGGTCGGAACCGCCGCGCTGCTCGACCCGACGGATGACTCGGTCGAGATCGTGCTCGACGACTGCCCCGGGCCCTGCCTCAACGGCCCGTACACCTACTCGGACATGACGGGCTTCCAGCTGCGCAACGCGACCAACCCGCTCGGCGAGTACCGGCACGTCTTCGAGTGCGAGAGCGGCGGCGCGCCCGAATGGGGCACCGTCTCGTGGGACGCGGACATCCCGGTCGCGACGTCCATCAGCGTCGAGGTCCGGACGGCCGACGACCTCGCGGCCCTCGGCCTGCAGCCCTGGACACAGGTCGCCGAGGATCCGCCCGACGTTCCGCCCTCGTCGATCGACGACGCCCTGACGGCCGCCGGAATCGAGCACGGCATCTACCTCGAGGTGAAGTTCCAGCTCCGCAGCGGCATGCGCGAAGCAAGCCCGCGCCTGCGCTCCTACACGATCGAATCCGCCTGCGGCCCGATCTTCGAGTAGCCGCGGAATAGGGCGAGCACGATGCGACGGATCCTGCCTTTCGTGCTCGCCTTGGCGCCCGCCTGCGGCGCCGTGGAGAAGGACGAGGCCGGCGACGCCGACGTCGACACCGACACCGACGTGGACGTCGACACCGACGTCGATACCGACGTCGACTCGGACACCGGAACCGGAACCGGAACCGGATCCGATACCGAGTCCGGATCCGATACCGAGTCCGGATCCGACACCGAGTCCGGATCCGATACCGAGTCCGGATCCGATACCGAGTCCGGATCCGACTCCGGTTCCGGTGACGCCGATTCCGACTCGGACTCGGACTCGGACTCGGACTCGGACTCGGACACCGGAACCGGAACCGGAACCGGGACCGGAACCGGGACCGGAACCGGAACCGGAACCGGAACCGGCACTTTCACGGACACCGCCACCGGCCGCGACTGCGTCGGCGAGCTCCCGCTCTGCGACGTCGGCGGGGGCTGTTTCTGCGCCGGCGGCTCCCTGTGCGACGACGACGGCCTGTGCTACCCGGACGAGGACTTCGACCTGTGCTGCCGCGGCGGCTGACCCTGCTGCCGCTCGTTCTCCTGGTCGCCCCCGGCTGCGGCGCCGCGCGATCGGACGAGGACTCTCTCGGCGCCGACTCGGACTCGGATGCGGATAGCGACTCGGACACCCGAAGCGAGGACGACCCCTGCGAGCAGGACCCCCGCGCGTGGGGTTGCCGGTGCGACCCGAAGGCCGATCCGGAGCCGATCCAGTGCTACGACGGACCGCCGGAGACTCTCGGATTCGGAGCCTGCCGCGCCGGCTTGCAGACCTGCTGGTCGTATGGTTCCTGGTCGAAGTGGTCGACCTGCGGGGGGCAGCAGCTGCCTTCGGACGAGGTTTGCGACGAGGTCGACAACGACTGCGACGGAGAGGTCGACGAAGGCGTGCAGAGCGCGTGTGGTGACTGTCAGGCGGACTGCGACCTCGATTGCATCGGAATCGACTGCCGCGACCCTTTCGAGCCGGACAACGACGATTCGGGGGTCGAGCTGGACGGCGAAGGCGCACTCGTTCTTTCGGAGGGCGTGACCGAGGGAGAGTTCTTCCACGTGTTCGTGGGCTGCGACGCCGGCATCGTTGGGATGACGACCTGGGGCGAGCTTCGATGGGACGCCGGGTTGCCGGAAGGAGCTTCGCTCGATGTGTCCTTCAGGATCGCGCGCAACCTGGATGAGCTTCTGGACGCCTCCTGGGTCACCGCAGGCATCGAGCCGCCCGTCGGTGACCGGGGGGTCGAGGTCGAGAACGACTGCGGCGAATCCGGATACCTCCAGGCTCGCTTCGTGCTGCGAGCAGCCCTGGGATCGACGCCGCGTCTCCATTCGGTCGCGGCGACCAAGAGTTGCTACTGCCCAATCGGATGATTCCTCCCCGCGACATGCGAACGAGCCTCTTCCTCTGGTGGGCAACGACGCTCATCGCCTGCGCCGGCGGGCCGAATGAGAAGACCGACGCGGGCGGCCCGGTCCTCGACTGCATCGACGAGGACGGCGACGGCTACGGCGTCGGCGCGGACTGCGTGGGCGACGGGCAGGACGGCGGCGTCCGCGAGGACTGCAACGACGAGAACCGGGACGTGCCTGCCGTCTCGCCCTGCGACGACCCGGGCTGCGACGAGGGCGTGCACGACACCGGCTGCGAGTGCGACCCGGCCGAATTCCCGGACCCCGAGGCATGCTACACGGGCGACGCGGACACCGAGGGCGTCGGCGAGTGCGCGGCCGGCACGCGCACCTGCGAGGGAACCTGGTCCTCGTGCCAGGGACAGGTCACCCCGGACTCCGAGTCCTGCAACTACATCGACGACGACTGCGACGGCGACATCGACGAGGGCATGAAGGGCTCCTGCGGCTGCGGCATCGCGGTCGGGCCGGACTGTCCGGATCCGTTCGCGCCGACACCAGAGACGGCGTCGGGGCTCCGGGAGGACGCGGACGGCGCGCTCGTCCTCATTCTCCTCGAGACGACCGGCACCTACTCGCATCACTTCTCGGAGCCCTGCACCGGCGAGGCGAACGACCCGGCCTGGACGACGATCTTCTGGACGGCCGAGATCCCCGAAGGCGCGTCCCTGTCGTTCGCCGCGCGCACCGAGTGGTGCTCGGGCGATCCGGGCGGCGCCGACTGGACGGACGTCGCGACCGATCCGTCGGACGCGCCTCCGGCGGACGTCCGGCAAGCGTTCGCGGACGCGGGGGAGGACATGCCAGTCGATTGCCTCGGCGTGACGGTCACCTTCACCGCCTCGCCCGGCCTCGCGAGCCCACGCCTCTTCTCGCTCTCCGCAAATCTGACCTGCCGATGATGCGCTGGACAACGTTCGCCGCCGCCATCGGCCTTCTCGGATGCACCGGAAAGGAGACCCCCGGCGACGACGTCTTCGCCGACTCCGACGTGGACGTCGACGTGGACACGGACAGCTTCACCGGTTCCGGCACCGGTTCCGGCACCGGCACCGGCACCGGTTCCCACACCGGCACCGGTTCCGGAACCGGCACCGGCACCGGTTCCGACTTCCCCGAAGGAAACATCTGCATCACCACGGGCGTGGAGACCTTCTGCGGTATCGACTGCACCGACGGGCAAGACTGTCCGGACGGCTCGATCTGCCAGGACGTCGGTGACGGGGCCGGCGGCATCGCGACTCGGCAGTGCATCATGGATTACATCCTCAACCCCGACGAACTCGATTGCAGGCCCGAGGACGAGCTCATCTGCGCGCCCTTCTGTAATGACTGCGAGACCGACGACGAGTGCGGGGACATCACCGCGGACGACTGCGGCGGCGACACGGACACGGACACGGACACGGACACGGACACGGACACGGATACCGACACCGACACCGACACGGATACCGACCCGGGTGCTGACACGAGCACGGACACCGACACGGACAGCGGGACTGGCTAGTGGGCGCCTCCCCTCTGGCCGCACTGGTCCTCCTTCTCGGGTGCACCGGCGAGGAGACCCCCGGCGACGACGACGTCCCCGTCGTGGACCTCGACGGGGGCGTCGACGCGGACATCGACTCGGACGTCGACTCGGACACGGATACGGACATCGACACCGACACGTATACCGGCGACGGCTGCGGAGGCTACGGCGCGTGCTCGCAGCCCGCCGACTGCTCCTACGCGGAAGACGGCTGCTGCGACCGCTGCTGTGTGGATCTCCTCTTCGACGGACTGAATTGCGGAGAGTGCGGCATGGTCTGCGCAGCCGACGAAGAGTGCGTCGACGGCACCTGCGCTGCGGGCGGCGGCTAGTCATGATGCGGATCACGCTCGCCGTTCTCCTCCCCCTGACGGGGTGCACCGGCAAGGAGACCCCGGGCGACGACGTCCTCGCGGACGCGGACGTGGACGTGGACGCGGACGCCGACCTGGACGGGGAATGCCTTTGCTCGGACATGGACGCCGACGGCTTCGGCGTCGGCGATTGTTGCGAAGGGTCCGACTGCGACGACAGCAACCCCGAAGTCTTCCGCCCGGACCAGTGTGCGGCGCTGTGCAAGGCCGACCCGAGTGCGACGGGCTGCGCATGCGACACGCCGGAACCCGAGATCTGCTACTTCGGCCCCGACGGGACGATTGGCATCGGCTCCTGCCGCGGCGGACTGCACCTATGTGTCGACGGACGCTGGGGGTTCTGCGAGGGACAGGTGCTGCCTCAGGGCGAGGTCTGCGACGAAGAGGACAACAACTGCGACGGCACGATCGACGAGGGTGTGCAGAGCGCCTGCGGCGACTGCAACCCGGAGTGCAACGACGGCTGCGTCGGCATCGACTGCAAGGATCCCTTCGAGCCGGACGCCGATAGCGGTCTCGCCGTCGACGCCGATGGGGCGCTCGTCCTGGAGCCCGGATCCACGTCCGGTGCGCTGCGGTACCTGCTTGCCGATCCCTGCCGCGGCCTCTGCACCCTGTGGGCCGATCTGTGGTGGAACGTCGAGACGCCCGCCGGCACATCCTTCGTCGTCGAGGCCCGCGCCGCCGACGCCCCGGGAGCCCTGGACGCCGAGCCCTGGATCCCGATGGCCGTCGTTCCCGACGACGAATCTCCGGCACCCCTGCCCTTCGAAGCCAACGGACCCAACTACCTCGAGATCCGCATCGAGCTGCGCTCCGACGACGACGCCCTCACTCCCCGCGTCCTGTCGGTCGGCGCAACGTTCGCCTGCGCCGCGAAGATCTGTTGACTGCGCTTTCCGCCCTGCTGTTCCTGTCCACCTGCGCCTTCCGATCCGTCCACGAAGGCCGCTGCATGCCCGACGGCTAGCTCCCCATCGTCGTCTGCACGTTCGAGACGATCTCCGCGGCGCGCATCGGGTCGACTGCGAAGCGCTTCACGAGACCGTCGAGGAATGCCTGCTCCTGCCGGTGCAGGTGGCCGTCGGCGAGGGCGAGCTCCCAGGCGAGGCCGAGGAGCAGCTCGCGCAGCTCCTGGCACTGGATGCGCCCTTCGACGTCCGAGAGCGACGGGAGATCGTCGAGCGCACCCGACAGTTCCGCGCGGTCCTCGGCGGGCAGGCCGGACCCCTTCACGATGTCGACGACGAGCTGCCGCTCCTCCGCAGTGACCTTTCGGTCGGCACAGGCCATCCAGATGCAGACCTCGACGGCGGCGCGGCGCTCGCGGCGGACGACGTCGTCGGACGCGTCGGCGAAGTGCTTGCGAAGGCGATCGACTGCGTCTGCCCCGATGAAGAGCGCCGCGACGGTCTTGCCCGCCTGCGCATCCGAGAACAGCACCCCGCCCTGCGTGAGCGCGCCGATCCAGGTGCTCATGACCTTCGGCGCCGCGCCACCATCCGACACGGCGCGCAGTCTACCTCCGGACGCCCGTGACGACGACCGTCCCCGAAACGATGGAAACTTCGCGGACGGGCCCGGGAAGGGGCGGACGCGGCGGGACGCACTGGCGACGCGGGATCGGCCTTCCCCCGGACAGCTCGCGCAGCAGGCGGTCCGGAATCTCGGCGTCGCCGAGGTGGAGTCCGCCGATGTCGACGCAGAGCTGCCCCGCGCGCGCGGAAGGTCGTACGGCGATCCATGCGGTCTGGCCCGCCAGCGGCTCATGCCGAAGTGTGCCCGCTGCCACGACGTCGGAATCGCGGATCCGGACCCGCAGGCCCGAGACCTGCTCGGTGAGGGCGCGAGGCGCGTTCGCGATCACGAGCGCCGCGACCTGCCGCTCGTCGAGCTGCAACCGGTAGGGAACCGCCGGGCGCCCCTTCCGCCCAGACGCGATCCGATCGGCCGACGACGTCCCCGGACTCGCCGAGATCCGGGCGACGATGCTCTGCGCCTCGTCGGCGGACACGGTCCGGGCCGATCGAAGGAACTCGGGCTCCCGCGTCGCCCGGTAATAGAAAAACGCGACGACGGCGATCCCGGCCACGAGAATCGCGGCGAGACCGAGGAGCGCACGCCGAACCCACTTCATCGTCGCGGGAGGGTAGCCCGGATCATTCATGAACTCGCGTCGCGAAACACGCGAGACGCCGAGCGAAGGCCGATTTCGCGCAGCGAAATCGGTCCATCGCGGCGAGATCCGCGCGGCCCGGAGTTCCCCCACCGGCCGGGGGCGCCCACGGCGGAGCGTTGCGCGCGAAGCGCGCAAGCGACGGGGACCGTGGGCCGGTACTGGACGTACGTCGAGGATGGGGGAACGAGGAAACGCGCGGAGATTGCGGCGTATCGCGCGTTGCAGCAGCGAGGCTCATGAATGATCCGGGCTACCATCCGGGACGTGCGGCCGGCTCACGCAGCGGTGCTTCTCTTCGCCGGGTTCTTCGCGGCGCAGACGATCGGCATGGTCCTGTCGATCGCCGGGCTCGCCGTCGCGCTCGCGACGGGCCAGATCGACCGCAGCCTGCTCGACTCGGCGGGCCTCCTGGGAATCTTCGGACATCCGCTGATCCTCTTGCCGAGCGCGGTCGGTTCGTCGGCGGGGTTCGTCCTCGTTGCCGTTGCGGGAGCGATCTTCGTCAAGGTGCCGGTGCGAGAAGCGCTGGCGATTCGCCCCGCCCCCCTCGCCGCGTGGATCCTCGTGCCGATCGGCGTGCTCGGGACCGCGTTCGTCGCGGACCAGGCGGTCTACTACTTCGGGCGCGCGTTGCCGTGGCTTACGATCGGTGCGCTCGAGGCGTTCGGACAGGCGGCGCGGACGGACCATCCCGGCGCGGCCGTCGCCGTGTGGATCGCGATGGCACTCGTCCCCGGAACTTGCGAGGAGATCTTCTTTCGCGGCGCCGTCCAGGGCGCGCTCGCGTCTCGCTGGAGAGGAGCGGCCGCCGTCGGGCTGACGGCCGCGGCGTTCGGCGCGATCCACGTCGATCCGCCGCAGGCGCTCGGCGCGGGGCTGCTCGGGCTCTATCTCGGCGCTGCGACGCTGCACGTGCGGTCCGTGGGACCGGCGATCGTCGCCCACGTCCTCAACAACTCCGTCGCGTTCGCGATGTCCCGCTTCCCCGAGGCCGCGACGTTCGGGTACGGGACGGACCGGCCGGTCCCGTGGGTGCTGGTGGGCGTGGCGGCGGCAACGGCGGTTGCGGCCTTCTGGGCGACGCTGCGGTGGGGCCGAATTCCCCAGTGATTCCAGGTCGGTGGAGCAAAAGGGAGTCGAACCCTCGACCTCCGCATTGCGAACGCGGCGCTCTCCCAGCTGAGCTATTGCCCCGACGAGGCAGCGGAGTATAGAGAGGTTGCGACCGCTTTCAAGCGAACAAACGCGCGGGGGGGGCCGTCGAAAAGGTACGAGGCGGGCTTGACGCCGGGATTCCCATGGGGTCCGATCGAACCCCTGCGGGCTTCACGGGAGTCCCGCCCATCACATGGAGGTGCGACAGTGGTTCGTCATGCATGGATGATGCTTTTCGCAGCGGGTCTCTTTGGCTGTCAGGCCGAGTTCAAGGGCGGAGACTCCGACGCCGATACGGATACGGATACGGATACGGGCACGGGCTCGGACACCGGCACGGGCTCGGACACCGGCACCGGCACCGGCACCGGCACCGGCACCGGCACCGGCTCGGGCTCGGGCACGGGCTCGGGCACGGGCTTCCCCGAAGGAAACATCTGCATCACCACGGGCGTGGAGACCTTCTGCGGTATCGACTGCACGGACGGGCAGGACTGTCCGGATGGTTCGACCTGCCAGAACGTCGGCGACGGCGCCGGCGGGGTCGCGACACAGCAGTGCATCATGGAGTACATCCTCAACCCCGACGAGATCGATTGCAGGCCCGAGGACGAGCTCTTCTGCGCGCCCTTCTGCAACGACTGCGAGACCGACGAGGACTGCGGGGACATCACCGCGGACGATTGCGGCGGCGACACGGATACCGACACGGACACGGATACCGACACCGATACCGATACCGACACGGATACCGGGACGGATACCGGCACCGACACCGGCACCGATACCGACACCGACACCGTCACCGACAGCGGCACGTAGCCAACCCTCCCTCCCGTTTGCACGTCCTGCGTGGGCCGGGTACAAGCCCGGCCCATGGGTTTCCGTGGAGTCGACTACTACGACGTCGCTTCTCTCCTGACCGAGGAGGAGCGGCTCATCCAGAAGACCGTCCGCACGTTCGTCGACGACCGGGTGATGCCCGTCATCGTCCGGCACTACGAGGCGGGGACCTTCCCGGCGGACCTGGTCCCGGCGATGGGGGAGCTCGGGCTGCTCGGCGCGAACCTCGAGGGGTACGGATGCGCGGGCCTCGGCGCCGTCGCGTACGGGCTCATCCTGCAAGAGCTGGAACGGGGCGACTCCGGCATCCGCAGCTTCTGCAGCGTGCAGGGCTCGCTCGTGATGTACCCGATCCACGCTTTCGGATCGGACGCTCAGAAGGAGAGGTGGCTGCCGCGCCTCGCGAAGGGCGAGGCCATCGGGTGCTTCGGCCTGACCGAGCCCGATTTCGGCTCGAACCCCGCGGGCATGCTGACGCGCGCCGAGCCGCAGGGGAAAGGCGACGGGTTCGTGCTCAATGGTACGAAGCGCTGGATCACGAACGCCGGGGTCGCGGACGTCGCGCTGGTGTGGGCGAAGCTCGACGGCGAGGTCCGTGGGTTTCTCGTCGAGAAGGACGCGCCCGGCCTCGTCCAGCGCAAGATCACCGACAAGTTCAGCCTGCGCGCGTCCGTGACGGGCGAGCTCCTGATGGAAGACTGCCGCGTCCCCGGGTCGGCTCTCCTGCCGGGCGCGAAGGGAATGAAGGGACCGCTGATGTGCCTCAACCAGGCGCGCTACGGGATCGCGTGGGGTGCGATCGGCGCGGCGATGGCGTGCTACGAGACCGCGCTCGACTACGCGAAGGACCGCGTGCAGTTCAGCCGGCCCATCGCGGGATACCAGCTCGTGCAGCACAAGCTCGTCGAGATGCTCTCGGAGATCACGAAGGCGCAGCTGCTGTGCCACCGCCTCGGGCGCCTCAAGGAGGAGGGCAAGCTCGTCCACACGCAGGTGTCGCTCGCGAAGCGCAACAACGTGCGGCAGGCGCTCGAGATCGCGCGCGTCGCCCGCGACGTCCTCGGTGCGAACGGCATCATGTACGAGTACCCGGTCGCGCGGCACATGCTGAACCTCGAAAGCGTCTACACGTACGAGGGAACACACGACATCCACACGCTGATCCTCGGCCAGGACATCACGGGGCTTTCAGCGTTCGAATAGCTCCGGCAGCCCGAGCGCCTCCGCGGCGTCCGCGGCGGCTTCGATCGTGGGGAAGTCGAGGCGCGGAAACGGCCCGAGCACGGGAACGCCGGCGAGACGCGCGAGGGTGTCTCGGTTCGTCCGGGTGGTCGGATCCACGTCTCCGTGGAGACGGTTGAGGACGACGCCGGCCACCGCGAGCGAACGAGCGCGCGCGGCCTCGAGAGTCAGCAGGGTGTGGTTGATCGTCCCGAGCGCGTCCCGGGCGACCACGAGCAGGGGTAGCCCGATGTCCCTCGCGAGGTCGGCGACGGCGTAACCGTCCGCAAGGGGCACGAGCAGTCCGCCCGCGCCCTCCACGACGACGACGTCCGCGCGGGAGGCCTGGAGGCGGTAGCCTTCCACGAGGTCGGCGGGCCCGACCGCCCTGCCCTCCTCCTGAGCGGCAACGGCCGGCGCCGCCGGCAGCGCGAGACGCACGCGGCAGACGTCCGACTCCGGACCGAGCCGACCCGACGCTTCCCACAGTCCGAGCGCGTCCGTCTGGGCGCCCGCCTCCACGGGCTTGTAGACCGCGACGCGCACGCCGCGACGAACGAGCGCACGCACGAGGCCTACGGCGACGACGGTCTTGCCGACGTCGGTGTCGGTCCCGGTGACGAAAACGCCGCGGAGCATGGGAGCCGCTATCCTACGCCGCGTGCAGCCCGATCTTGTCATCGCCCCGGGCATCACGATTCCCGGCGCGCACCTTCAGGTCTCGTTCTCCCGCTCTGGAGGACCGGGTGGCCAGAACGTCAACAAGGTCAGCTCGCGCGTCGCGATCGAGGTGGACGTCGTCGGCTTGCAGGCCCTCTCGGCCGACCAGAAGGCCCGGCTGCGGCGGCTCGCTGGCCGACGCATCTCCAAGGACGGGGTCCTGCGCATCGTCTCGCAGACCACGCGCGATCAGAGCCGGAACCTCGAGGACGCACGCGAACGCATCCGGGAGATCTTCGCGGCATCGCTCGTCGCGCCGAAGATCCGCACTCCGACGCGGGTCACGCGTGGCGCCCGTCGGGCGCGCCTGGAAGACAAGCGCCGACGCAGCGAGATCAAGCGCGCGCGAGGACGCGTCAGCGAGGACTAGCGCTGCGGCCGCCGATCCGGGGGCTGCGCCGGGCCTTCTCGGCCGTGCCTTACTCAGCGTACGAAAAGTACGCTTCCGTCGGCCCAGCCTCCGAGGGCTCCGGCTCGCTCCCCGTCTCGGCGCCCTCGCGTTGCTCGCCGCTCGTCCGAGATGACTTTGTACGCCCTACGCGCCCCTAGCGGACGCTTCCTCGACGGACTCCGCGAGGATCCGGCACAGGCTGCGAAGGTCGCCCTCGGAGATGGTCAGCGCCGGCGCGACGTAGACCGTGTCACCGATCGGCCGCAGGTAGGCGCCGCGGCGCAACCCGGCCTCGTAGACGCGCCAGCCTGCGCCTCCGAGGTATCCGCCCGTCCCCAGGTCCGCGGCGCCTACAAGGCCGATAGTACGTACTGACTTGACTCCAGAAATCCGGCCGATCTGCTCGAACGCGGCGCGCACGATCGGCGCCTTGGCGCGGACCTGTCCGATGACGTCCTCGTCGCGCATGACCGCCAGCACCTCGCGCGCCACGGCGGCGCCGAGCGGATTGCCGCCGAAGCTGTGTCCGTGAAAGAAGGCGCGCGACTTCTCGCCGAGAAACCCCTCGAAGATCGCGTCGGTCGCGAGCGTCGCCGCCATCGGAAGCACCCCGCCGGTGAATCCCTTCGCGGTGCACAGCAGGTCCGGAGCGACGTTCGCCAGATCGCATGCCCACATCGCACCCGTCCGCCCGTAGCCGGTGAAGACCTCGTCGCACACGAGGAGCGTGCCCGCGGCGCGCGTCCACTCGCGCAGCCGGGTGAGGAGCTCTGGCGCATACATGCGCATTCCGGCCGCTCCCTGGAGGACAGGCTCGACGACGACCGCCGCGATCGTATCGCCCTCCCGCTCGAGCAGCGCACGGATCCAGTCGAACGCCGCGCTCCAGCCGATCTCGTCGGGATCCGGCGTGCGACGGACCGGGAAGAGGATCGACTCGTACGGCGCGCGGAACTCGTCCACGGCGCCGAGAGACGCCGCGCCGATCGTCTCCCCGTGGAAGCCTCCGTCGAGAACGACGAACCGCGTGCGCTTCGGCGCTCCGTTCTGGTGGAAGTAGTGCACGGCCATCTTGAGGGCGACCTCGACGGCGGTCGAGCCGTCGTCGCTGAAGAAGACGCGGGTCAATCCGGATGGGGCGACGGCGGCAAGCTCGCTCGCGAGGGCCGCTGCGTTCTCGTGGACGACGCCCGCGAGCGAGACGTGCGAGAGCCTGTCGATCTGCGCATGCAGGGCGGCCTTCAGCCGCGGGTGGCCATGGCCGAGCGTCGCGACCCACCACTGCGAGTTGCCGTCGAGGTAGCGGCGACCGTTCGCGTCCTCGATCCACGAGCCCTCGGCGGCCGCGATCACGAGCGGGTCGATGCGGCCGTAACTGGACATCTGCGTGTACGGATGCCAGAGATGGAGGCGATCCAGATCCACCAGGCGGTCGCGATCCGTCACAGGATCTCTGCGAGCGCGCTGCGCAACCCCGCGACCTGCGCTTCGTCGTGGGTCGCCATCAAGCTCACCCGCAACCGCGAGGTCCCTTCCGGGACGGTCGGGGGCCGGATCCCCTGCACGAAGAACCCGCGCTCCAGGAGCGTCGTGGATGCGGCCATCGTGCGCTGCGCGGACCCGAGGATCACTGGGTAAACGTGAGAGCTCGATCCGAGTGTCCCCGCGTGCAGGGCCAGGGCGGCCCGTCGATCGTCCGCCGCTTCGACGAGGTCGACGGCGGCGAGCGCCGCTGCGAGCACAGGAACCGGGGGAGCGGTCGAGTAGACGAAGCTGCGGGCGCGATTCACGAGAAACGTCCGCAGGTCGGCCGACCCGGCCACGAACGCGCCGAAGACGCCGAAGGCCTTGCCGAGCGTGCCCATCAGGACGTCGGGCCGGACGTCCTGCGCTGCGCACAGACCACGTCCACGGGGGCCGAGCACCCCCAGGCCATGAGCCTCGTCGACGTACAGCGCGGCCTCGAACCTGTCCGCAAGCGAGCGCAGGGCGCGCACGGGAGCAGGGTCGCCGTCCATGCTGAAGAGGGCGTCCGTCACGATCAGCGCCCTGCCCCTGCCCCGGTGGGTCCGCAGCAGTCCCTCGAGGG
>Ga0247727_10005160_pt1 | contig 26848 bp, 28 predicted proteins | sample WisWelCaveWW1625_FD_202498 | JGI IMG/M metagenome (GOLD analysis project Ga0247727, IMG submission 202498) | Biofilm microbial communities from Wishing Well Cave, Virginia, United States - WW16-25 | ecosystem: Environmental > Aquatic > Deep subsurface > Groundwater > Cave microbial mat | place...
GAAACAATTTTTGCATGCGCGAACGCCTCATGAGCGGTTCTCAATATTGATGCGCGTCAAAAAAAGACACAGGCCAATCCCGGTGAAGAAATAAACCAAGCTAGAAATGTCGAGCAATCCGGTAAAAAAGCGCTCCGAATGATTCCAGACGCTTAAATATTTTATGATTTCGACAGCCGCCCCGCCTTCTTCCAATTGCCTGACAAAGGTAATGGAAAAATACAATGAGAAAATAATCATATAGGACGTGATGGCGGCAATGATTTGATTCTTTGTCCAGGAGGATGTCAGTATGCCGATGGCCACAAAAAAAGCCCCTTCCAGGTAAATCCCGATATAACCGGTTAAGATTGCCAGCCGGTCGGGTGAACCGAAATATTCCAAGATACCGTAGTAGACAGCGGTGATGGCTATCAAAATAGAAACAAAGCCCAGGCTGCCCAAATATTTTCCCAGGACAATCGCAGCGCTGCTGACAGGGCTAGTGAGTAAAAATTCGATGGTGCCGGAACGCTTTTCCTCAGCAAAAATTTCCATCGTCAGGATCGGAATAATGAAGACAAATATAAATTCCATCAGCTTGAATATGTCCCGGAGGCTGGCCTCCCTATTTTGTTCGATGATCATAAAAAAGAAGACGTTAAAAACAGAAATGGCGATCATCAGAACAATATAGGCCTTGGGGGATTTAAAGTAACCGCTTAGTTCTTTGAGGGCAATGGACAAAGTATTCTTCATGCAATATTCACGGGATTGTCATTTGTGAGATTGAGAAAAATATCTTCCAGGTTCTGAGAACCTTTGAGGAGATTATTCAGCGAATCGTCGGCAACAATCTTTCCTTTATTGATAATGAGCACCCGCTGAGCAATTTGCTCGATTTCGGAAAGAATATGAGTGCTTAAAATGACCGTCCTTTTATGTTCCAGCCCTTTGATTAATTTTCGGACCTGAAGGATTTGCTGGGGGTCTAAACCGTTGGTGGGCTCATCGAGGATCAAGACTTTGGGATTATGGATGATCGCCTGGGCAATGCCGACCCTTTGTTTATATCCCTTGGAGAGATTGGCAATGGGCATGTTTTTGACATCGTGAAGCGCGCATTCCTCAAGCACTTGATCAATACGCGTGGTTAATGGACGGTAAGGAATATTCTTTAATTTCCCCGCGAATTTAAGATAGTCTTTGACGGTCATGTCCAGATACAACGGAAGGTTTTCGGGCAAGTATCCGAGATTCTGCCGGGCGGCGAAACTATTTTGGCTGATGTCACAATCCGCAATGATGACTTTTCCCGAGGTCGGCTGCAGGTACGTGGTGAGGATACGCATCAGGGTGGTCTTCCCTGCCCCGTTGGGGCCGAGAAAGCCGACGATTTCTCCCTGGACAATCTCAAAGGAAATGTCCTTTAAGACTTGGGTCGACCCGTAGAATTTTGAAACGTTTTTTGTGGAAATCATTTTTGAATGTTATCTGATTGAGGTGTAGTTTATCATTGTCCAAGTGAAAAGTCATTATAAAAGAACTTCACAAATTTTATTTTGAGTGATAGAATCACGCTCAATCGTTTAAGGATGCGAAATTATTGAGTTTTTATTTTTTGTTATTGCGAGGAGGCCTTTGGCCGACGAAGCAATCCTTAATAGAGATTGCTTCGCTCCTTCGGTCGCTCGCAATGACTACATGGTGAGAGAGGTGCGAAGATGAAAAATATCGGCGTGATTACCAGCGGTGGAGATTGTGGCGGTTTAAACGCGGTGGTCAAAGGTGCGGCCCAGATGGCCCACAAGAGTGGCCTGTCCTGCTACATTATCTCCAACGGTTATGCCGGACTTTACAATTTGATTGATTTTGACAAGCTTGTTGAACTCACTCCCCAACGGGTGGATGCGGTTAATTCCAATTTGGCCGGGTCAGAGGCCGGGCATTCCCGCGTGAAGATTCGAAAAATTGAAGATGAACATAAATACGACCGGATCAAACAGGGATTAAAGAAGTTCGCCATTGACGGTTTGGTTATTAGCGGCGGCGATGATACCGGCAGTGTTATGGTAGATTTAAGCCAGCAGGGAATCAAATGTGTCCATGCCCCCAAGACCATGGATTTGGATTTGCAGACTTATTCTGTGGGAGCGGATTCCACCATCAGTCGTATCGCTAATTTTGCCGAGGAAATTAAAACTACCGGGCGATCGCACAATCGCATTATCGTGATGGAAGTTTTCGGTCGTTACGCTGGTCATACGGCGTTTCGCGGTGGAATCGCTTCCGAGGCGGACGCGATTCTTATTCCGGAAGTTCCCGTTGATTTTGATATTCTTTATGAACATATGAAAAAACGTTTTATGCGTCGGGTTGAACAAAGTGACGTGAAAGCCGGGACGTATTTGATTCTGGTGGCCGAAGGTCTCAAGGACGCCAGCGGTAAGGAATTAGTGGATGAGGCATCCCGCGTGGATTCTTTTGGACATAAGCGGTTGGCTGGTGCCGGGAGTTATGTCTGCCAGGAGTTGACCAAGCGGCTGAAAAAAGATTCAACCATCACCGAATTCATGAAGAGAGAAAAAATGTACGTTAAAGATTCATATGAGATTCCGGAAGTCCGTTCTATTACCCCCGGGCATTTGGTGCGTTGCGGGCGTACGTCGGCTTTTGACGCCAATTTTGGCAAAGAGGCCGGAGCGGCTGCGGTGTTACTTTTGAAAAACGGCATCACGGGTGTGACCGTGGTCAGTGTGCTGGGGAAGAAAGTCAGATATATCGACACCAAAGAAGCCATCAAACAGCGTTTTGTGGACACGGACCAGATTGTATTTCATGAGAATTTAGGCGTGTGTTTTGGTCGCAAATCGCAACCGATCACGCCGGTGTTTGATAAAGTGACGGGATTTATTGAGCGGCATCTGTAATTTTTTTTCGGATAAAGATCGTTTTCGCGAAAAGAATACCTAATATTGTAACCGTCAAATATTCAACAATTCGGATAAGCCCGGAAACGATGATTCCCGGGCTTATCCCCCACCCGAAAGCCTGACCTAAATATCCGCAGAGAAGTTCCCTCAGTCCGATGTTTCCGGGTACGATATTAAATGCCCGGCTGAAAATGATCGTTGTCGTAAAGATCGCCACAAAGGTTAAGTTTACCTTTGTGCCAATGGCGTCGAAACAAATATAGATCCATCCGGACAAAATGCAAAAAGTAATGCTGCTAATCAGAGTAATCATGAGCACTAATTTATAATCATGAAGACTTTTGATAAGCGATTCAATCAAGTCTTTTATTCGCTCTCGAAGCCAAACAAGTTTTTCTTGTCTGGGTTGAATTCTTAACAGAATATACCGACTAACATACGGTAACGCCAAAAACAGGGTGATCATTCCAAAGGTTAATGAAAGAATATTGATCCCCTTTATCGTCTGATGATTATTGGCGCTTAAAAGGATGAATGCCAAAATCGTCAGAACGATCACACATTCAAACCACGTAAAGACAGCGATCAGACTTATCGACTTTGTGTAGGGAAAATCGTATTCTTTTTTAAGTTTAATCGACCGATAGATATTGGCTCCTTGCGTAACGTGCAGATTCGCGAAGCGGGAAACAATAAAGATTTTGAACCAGTCCAGATATTTAATGTCACGAAGTCCTAATTTCCTCAGGAAGATAAAAATTTTTAAAGTCGATAGCTGATGAATCAATAGATAAATGAAAATTAAAAGTATTTGGTGATTAAAACTGATTTGTGTTAGGCGGTGTATTTCTTCTTTGTCGAGAAGAAAATGTCGGAGAATGATGCCCAGGGCGGTGGCGATAAGTATATAGGAAAGAAGTTTTTTAACGGCGGATGATTTCATTCTGGCGGAATGCCTTAGGGATATAATCGATAATGTCAGCGGCCATCAGTGCGGCTTGGGATATTTCCCTGGCGGCCAAATCTCCGGCCAGGCCGTGAAGATACGCCCCGTACTTGGCGGCGTTAAACTCCGACAGACCTTGGCCTAAAAAGGCCGCGATTATTCCTATGAGGACATCGCCGCTTCCCGCAGTCGCCATCCCTGGATTTCCGGTTTGATTGATGTAGACCTTTCCGGTTGCGGTGGCCACAACACTGTGATGCCCCTTTAATAAAACCGTACAGTGAAATTCTTTCGCGAAGTCGACCGCCACCTTCTTTCGATTGTTTTCGATGAAATCCTTCTTTAAGTTAGTCAACCTCGACATCTCACCGGGATGCGGTGTTAATATTTTAATTCCTTTGTTTTTTTGCAGCGGACTTAAATCATTACTCAAGGCATTTAACGCGTCGGCATCAATCACCAAAGGCAATCGAGCTTGGGCAATGACTTTAAGGATAAGTTTTTGTGTGTCCGGATGGGCCGATAAACCGGGTCCCAAAGCGACCACATCAAAGGAATTGAGCTTTTTATTTATTTGCGAATAGGCTGAAGCTGCGAGACTTAATTTTTTTGTCTCTTTAAGCGGCCAGGTCATGACCACGGAAGAAACTTTTTTTTGGACGACATTGTTGAGAGATTCCGGGATTCCGAGAGTAACCAGTCCGGCTCCGGAGCGCATCGCCGCCAGCGCTGTGAGAGCGGCTGCCCCTAACATATTGCGTGAACCGGCTAAGATCAGGATGTGCCCAAAATCATTTTTGTGCGCGGTAGATTTTCGACGGGATAATGGCGGGGGTAAACGCATCATCATGACGTGATAATGGCTGAGGCGACGGCATAATTTTCAGTGTGCGAAATAGAAACAAGGATTTGATGTTTGAAATTTTTGTCTTTTAAAATGCAGGTCGGCTTCCCGTGGCGATCATTGATGATTTTTATGTCCTTCCAAACGATATGCGCATTGTCGCCAATGGCTTTTAAAACCGCTTCTTTGGCGGCGAATCTGGCGGCAAAATGCTGGTTGGGATAGCGGTGTTTTCTGGCATAGTCGATTTCTTCTTCCGTGAAGACATGATGCAGAAAATCATCTCCCCAGCGCTTAATGGCTTTGGAGATTCGTTCGATTTCGATGATATCGATCCCGGTCCCGAAGATCATGGACTGTTCCGGGTTAACTTTAATATGTCTTTCACCGCTTTTTCTAATCCGACGAAAATCGCCTGTGAGATAATGGCGTGGCCGATATTGAGTTCTTCTATTCCCGGAATCTGGACAATCGCTTTGGTATTGGCATAATTTAAACCATGACCGGCGTTGACCGTAAGTCCCAAGGAACGGGCGTAAATGACTGCTGCCTGTAATCTATTCAATTCTCGCTTTATGGCCGGCGGTGTTTTCGCGCGGGCATAAAGTCCCGTATGCAGTTCCACAGACTCTGCCTTTGTTTCAAAAGCCTTTGTGATCTGTCTTTTATCCGGAGAGATGAATAAGCTCACCATTATTCCTTTGCCTTGAAGGGCATTGACTGTTTTTTTGATACGGCCAAAATGTCTCACGACATCCAATCCGCCCTCGGTGGTGATTTCCTGCCGGCGTTCGGGAACCAAGGTGGCGATAGTCGGTTGAATGCCTAAGACAATCCGGACAATCTCAGGGGCGATAGACATCTCCAGGTTGAAACGAGACTTGACGATTTTTTTTAATCTCTGAATATCTTTATCATTGATGTGACGGCGGTCTTCGCGCAAATGGGCCACAATGCTATCCGCCCCTGCCCGCTCGCAGATTTGAGCGGCCCAAATGGGATCCGGGTCAAACTCACGCCGGGCCTGCCTTAAGGTGGCGACATGATCAATGTTGATACCAAGTTTGGGCATGACGTTCGTAGGCTTTGGTTTTGTTGAGCTCGCCATTGACATAGATCCAGGTGATGACGGCTAAGACCAAAGCGATGATTTTAAGTCCGAGGTTATTGGTAAACCACTTTTTCATTATTTTTTTCTACCTGTTGGTAGGCCAGGTTTATTTTTTTTAACTAAAAGATCTTTCAAGATGCCTGAGAATTTTTCTCGGTTGGTTACCGGAATAAATTTGCCATCAGCGGCGATGGAAACATCTCCGGTTTCCTCCGAGACCATTATGGCAACGGCGTCGGTTTGCTCCGTGATCCCGATAGCCGCCCGGTGTCGGGTGCCGATGATTTTGCTGAGGTTCGGATTATCGGATAAAGGAAATAAACACGAAGCGGCGACAATGCGCTCGCTGCGGATGATGATTCCCCCATCGTGGATGGGTGACTGCGATGTAAAAATACTTTGAATAATTTCGGAGGTGACTTTGCTGTCGATCGGGATGCCGCTTTCGATATAGGTCTTAAGCCGAGTTTCTTTTTCGATGGCGAGTAATCCCCCTTCTTTTCTGGTTGAAAGTTTATAGATTGCGGAGGAAATTTCCTCAATGAGGGCCACCAGTTCCAATTCTTCCAGGGTCATGCTGAAAAGATGCTGCTGGCCTAAACGGGCCAGGCCTTGCCTAAGTTCCGGCTGGAAAATAATCAAAACCGCGATGATGGAGATGGCAAAAAGTTTTGTTAATAGCCAGTTGAGCGTGTCTAATTCCAGGACCTGGGATAAAAGGAAAACAGCCAGAATATAACTGATGCCTTTAAGGACCTGAAAGGCGCGTGTTCCTTCAAAAAAAGCGAGGATCCGGTAGAAGACAATCCACAAGATGAGAATTTCAACAAAGGCTTTGATGTGTCCGATAATAAAATTAAGCATAATGGAGGATGGCGTCAGTTATTTTGACCGCATCTTTAATTTCTCTGACATCATGCACGCGGACGATATGCGCACCGTTTAAAATCGCGGCAACGACACTGGCCGCCGTGCCCAGGAGACGATCAGCAACATCTTTATTAATGAGTTTGCCGATAAATGATTTTCGTGAAGTCCCGATCAAGAGAGGTTTGTCTAAACTTTTAAAATCTTTCAAACGGTTGATGATCTCTAAATTCTGTCCGACGGTTTTTCCGAAACCAATACCAGGATCGAGTATGATTCTATCCGATTTGATGCCAATTTCCAAGCACTTTTCCATGGATTCCCGTAATTCTTCCATGATTTCGCCGATTAAATCTCGGTAGTGGATATTCTTTTGCATCGTCTGGGGGGTCCCGCGGATATGCATTAAAACAATCGCGGCTTTATATTCTTTGACGATTTTAAGAAGTTTGGTATCGGGTTTTGTTCCCATGATGTTGTTGATGATGCTCACGCCGCAATCGAGAGCGGCTTTGGCAACAGAAGGTTTATAGGTATCAACGGAGATTGGCATTTTGATTTTTTTAACCAAGACACGAATCGCGGGGACAATCCGTTTGATCTCCTCTTTTTCTGATATTCGCGTTGAGCCCGGACGCGTTGATTCTCCACCGACATCAAGGATATCGGCCCCATCACGGATGAATTGTCGGGCCATAGCGACCGTATTTTCAAGTGTGTAGTTTTTACCGGCCAGCAACCCGTCTTGACTAAACGAGTCTGGCGTCAGGTTGATGATCCCGATGATTTTTGTTTGCCGGCCTAAAGAGATGCGGAAATCCCCCGCCTGAAGAGTATGCCACGACCGCAGAGATGAATTAAGAGAGTTTCGAGGGTTCACCCTGTTCTATACCGAATAATTTTTTTGTTTCTTCGAGATCCAGGACTTCTTTTTCCATTAATTTCTTAGCGATGATTTCAAGCTTGTTGCAGTTCTCCGTTAAAAGTTTTTTGGCCCTGGTATAGGAGGCGTCAATAAATGTTCGGATTTCGGCATCAATTGCCCGGGCGGTTTCTTCGCTGTAATCTTTCTGCTCCATGAAGTCCCGACCCAGGAAAACTTGATGATGATGACGTCCCAACGTTAAGGTCCCAAGTTTATCACTCATGCCGAATTCACAGATCATCTTTCTGGCCATGTCGGTCGCCATTTGCAAATCGCTTTGAGCGCCGGTAGTTACTTCCCCAAGACAAATCTCTTCGGCAGCTCTTCCGCCTAAGGAAACAGTGATACGGCCCAGGATTTCTTTTTGACTCCAATAATGCCTGTCTTCGATGGGAGGAGTTAAGGTGTATCCTCCAGCCATGCCTCGCGGAATAATGGAAACCTTGGAGAAGGTGTCAACTTCATCAATCAGCATGGATAAAAGGGCGTGACCGGCTTCATGATAAGCCGTGATCTCTTTTTCTTTTTTGGAAATGGTTCGGCTCTTTTTTTCCGGGCCCATCGTAACCCGTTCGACCGCGGCGAAAAATTCTTCCGGTCCGATAGCCTCTTTATTTCGGCGGGCCGCTAAAAGAGCTGCCTCATTACAGGCGTTGGCTAAGTCCGCTCCTGAAAAATACACGGTTTGACGAGCAATCGCTTTTAGATCGACATTGCTGGCGAGTTTCAAATTTTTCGTATGAACTTTGAGGATTTCTTCACGGCCGATGATGTCCGGAAGCGAGACTACAATCTGTCGGTCAAATCGTCCTGGTCTTAACAAAGCGGGGTCTAAGGTATCCGGACGGTTGGTGGCGGCAATCAAAATTAATCCCGCCTGCGTGTCAAAACCGTCCATTTCCACTAAAAGGGCGTTGAGAGTTTGCTCGCGTTCATCATGTCCGCCGCCAATACCCGAAAAACGCAGACGACCCACCGCGTCAATTTCGTCAATGAAGATAATGGCCCCTTTACCGGTTTTGGCCGCCTTTCTTCCCTGTTCAAAAAGATCGCGGACGCGGGATGCCCCGACACCGACAAACATCTCAACGAAATCCGAACCGCTCAATGGGAAAAACGGAACCCCGGCTTCTCCGGCAACGGCCTTCGCCAAAAGGGTCTTTCCGGTTCCCGGCGGGCCGATGAGTAAAACGCCCTTGGGAATCTTCCCGCCCAAACGCTGAAATTTTTTTGGGTCTTTTAAGAATTCAATAACTTCCTGGAGTTCTTCCTTGGCCTCATCCACCCCGGCGACATCATTAAAGGTGATTTTCATGTCCTTGTTATTGCTCATGCGCGCCTTGGATTTCCCGAAGGACCAGATTTTATTTCCCATCTGCGACCCGCGGTAGGAGACAAACCAGAAAAAAAGAATCAAAATCAGGATCGGCCCCAGCGAAAAAAACAGATTGCTCCAAAATGTATTTGGGGGTTGAATGACAAAATCGCTGACATTCTCGCGGATGAGATCTAAGAGGACTTTATCATCCGGCGGGATATTGACCTTGAATTTGGAGCCGTTTTTTAATGTCCCCATCAGTTCATTGTCCACCATAATCAAAGATTCGATGGTCGGGTTTTCTTTATTGCTTTTGAGCATCCCATAGAACTGGCTGTAAGTTTTGCTTTCCGACTGTTGGGTCATGGACATGGGGGTTTGGCTCATCAGAATAAGAAAAATAAAGATAATCATCATCCAGAGCAGGAAATTATTGTTTTGGTTCATGTGATTTCTTGGGGAAAAACGGCCGGGCTGTTTCTTGAGGTTTTGTTTTTTAGGGTCCATTTTTTGAATTATCCTTTATTACGTCATTGCGAGTCCAGACGTTACGTCGGGACGAAGCAATCTTGAAAAGGATTGCTTCCTGCCTGCCGGCGCCCCTTTATGCCCGCAATGACAAATGATATGAAAGTTTTGAATTTACTTTTTTAGGTGGCTCAATTATATCTTATTCATTGATTTAATCAAGACTTTCTTCCAGCGTGTTTTCAACTCTTCCTTCTATCCGAGCCGACACTGGCGAATGTCAGATAGCGATGATATTTGGAGACTAAAATTCCGTTGGGAAGATGAACGGTTACCGCCGTTTTGGGGGTATGTAACAGCCTTTCGATTGCTTTCATATGACTGAATGAGAATTGACGTGTATCTCCCTTAAATTTTTCCAAGGCCTGGCGCAGGACGATTCTTTTGATAGCAATATCCAGTTTCTTGAGAGAGTCGATATGAATACGAATGCGCTCGCTTCCTTTTTCAGGTGTTGCCGCAACCCTTCTCCAGGCGGCTTGGGCCTGTTTCTCAAGATAGGCGTAATCAGCGGTGATGCTTTCCGACAGATGCGCCAGTGTTTCTTTGATATTGGGATTGTAAGTGCGCTCGAGGGTCGGCAATAGATGCAGGCGAATCTTATTGCGAAAAAATTCTGGTTTTGAATTGGTGGCGTCCCGACAAAATTTAAGGTTGCGTTTCTTTAAGAAAGATTCAATTTCTTTTCGTCTCACTTCGAGCAAGGGACGAATAAGCGTCACCCCTTCTATTTTACGTTTAGGCAAGATGGCCCGTAATCCCAAAAGACCAGTGCCACGTAAGATCCTCATCAGAACCGTTTCGGCTAAATCATCCCTATTGTGCCCCAGGGCAATGCACTCGGCTTTCTCCCTTTTCGCTAAGCGGATAAAGAAACGCAGACGTGCCTCGCGGGCGAGTTCTTCAATGGAACTTTTTTTCTTTTTTTTGCGCAGGCGAATCGAAGTTGAATGAAAGGGCAAATTGAATCTGTCAGCTAAATTTTTGACAAATCGCTCATCTTGACCAGAGGCCTTTCGGAGATTATGGTTGACGTGGGCAATGAATAGGCCAATCCCCAAATCGTAGCGCAAGGCGGTTAATATATGGAGTAAAGCCGTCGAATCCGGCCCGCCGGAAACAGCGACAATGACCCGATCGCCACTTTTTAGAAGTTGATTTTGTTTGATGAAATTTTTTACAGTATTGACGAGTTTCATGGAGGAATCAGAAAACGACTATAGTTTGTTAAACCATTTGACTCCGAAATACGTAAACACGGACAGGATAACCGCCAGCACAAAAATAACAGCCAGGGTTTTTAAAACCAACAACATTATTCGCTCTGGAGTCCCCGCTTCTCGGCGCGTGATTCTTGATAGGCTTCCCTTAAAACGGCCGCATGCCGAGTGTTGGGAGGAATAATATTAAGGATGGCATAGCCTTGACGCAATATTTCCTGATTGACAAAGGTCCCGTCCGGCAGATAAACATAAGCGAGGGTATTAAAGTCGTCGTCTTTGTTTTGCACGTCAAATTCCAGCCGCACATATTTTCCCTGCAAAAATTCTTTGGTAAATTGAAAAGCGCGGGCGGTGACCGGGACTTGCGGATCAACGATGTTTTCCGGAATATAGCTGGGAGAGGTGGATAAAGTTTCCTTGCGGTACTCAATATTTTTGAATTTTTCTTCAGCCAGGGTGCGTTTCGAAACCTCTGGGGCTTTTAGGCCGATTAATCGCACCCGTTCTCTGTTTTCGAGAAGCAGTGAATTAGCGCTTAAGACTTTCTCAACACGGACATGGGTATAATCTACGGAAGGTTTATACATCGGATCGGTCAGTTCATCACTGCTGGCAACCCCGCTCGGCAGTAACGTAAAAATTAAGAACAAAAAGATATGATGGAAAAAACGTATAGTAAAAAGCATGGTTTAATTTCTTTTACAGAGATTTTTAAGTTTTTCATCGAGCGTGTAATTTCCAGGACCGATCAACATCAGGCTTAGAAAAAGAATGCCGGCTTCCAGTGCGTGAGAAGCCCCGTTGAGCCCATCCCCTTTCGACAGATGCGTAATGGTTGCTATCAGCATGGTTAAAAACATGAAAAAACAGGCCGGACGGAAAAATAATCCTAAGATCAAACAGAACCCGCCGCCAAATTCCGAAAGAGCCGCCAAAAGTCCCCAGAATTGAGGGGCGAAAGTAATCCCTAGATTCGCCATGGCCCCTCCCACCTTGGCCCAAACCTCCGGGCCGGCGAATAATTTTCCATAGCCGTGGAACATGAACATCCCACCGATCCCTATGCGTAAGATGAGAAAACCTATCGGACGAAACTTATCAAGAAATTCCAGATACATACGCACCTCCATTTTTTATTTGTGTTCATCATAATGGCAAGGTGCGTGAATGGCAACTGTCCATATTATTTAAAAAGAATTGAGTGGCGGCGCCCCTGTTATTTTTTAAAAGTATTTTGGTAACAAGGACAGCACTTACTTTCCTTGATATTCTTTTCATAGAGGAAGCAAGTACAGTCCTCACTCTTTCTAAAAGGCACACTAAGGTAAGTGGCGCACTTTTGACTTCGACGGAACCAAAAGTACAGTCATTTTCTTCTCCCATATAAGTGCAGAGGTAGAAAATGGCGGCGAGTGGATTTAAACCACCGACCTGTCGGGTATGAGCCGATCGCTCTATCGGGCTGAGCTACGCCGCCGGAATTTTTATGGTTCGACTCGCTTCGTCCTTCGACAGGCTCAGGACTTGGCCTGAGCAAAGTTGAAGGCCTTCCTTGCTCACCATATTGAATTACAGCCTCGAATCACCCTGAGCAAGCGACGAGTGAAACGAGGAGCGCGTCGAAGGGTTATACGAAGAAGATGATATACAGAAGAAACAGGATGATCAGGCCAGAGATAATGTAATAATCGTAAAAATAAATAAAATCCTGGAGACGTTCGGAGGAGGTGTATTCATACTGGATGACCTCCGCGGCGACACTGCCGGCTGATTTCATGCCATCGACTTCGCCGCGTTTAAAACGGATAAATTGGTTGGCGATGCGGTAGGCCTGAAGCTTACCCGTTTCGACCAAATCCATGACTTTTTTTTCGGAAACACCGAGAATCTGGGCGGTTTCCCGAACACTGATAAATTGGTCCGATGTCATTTAACTTTTTCCGCGGCAATCCATTCGTCAATTCGGGAACGTTCAAACCGCCAGTTGTCCCCATTGCGGGCGGCGGGAATCTTACCGGATTTGGCTAATTCGAGAATCGAGGAAGATTCGATTTCCAGATACTTTGAGAGTTCATCCACGTCTAAGAATTCATCCAACATCTGGCATTTTCCTTGAAAGATAGCCCCTTCGACAATGTTGAGTTTGGGAGTTGAGATATTGCCGTTAAGAACAGCCGTCGGCATCATAACAATCATTTTTTTAGCAATGATTTCACCTCGGACTTTACCCGCGATGACGATATTATCACCGATGATATGGGCATCCACCGAAGCGGTACTGCCGATGGTGAGCGTCCCCCGGCATTCCATGGTCCCGTTGAAATTCCCGTTGATTTTTAGATTGACCGGATCTTTAAACGATAATGTCCCCTGCATGTTGGCGTTAATGTCAATAGCTTTATCTTCAATCTCTCTTCGATGGCTGTCTCTGAGGCCCATTTTGTTTACCTCCTATAAAATGTTGGTTGATGGAATTTTTTTGGTGATCCGACTGAAAAAATTTTTGAAAGCAAATTATATATAGCAAAAACATCTTGATAAGTCAATAAGCCATCATGTGATATCCCAATCCCGCGATCATGGCGGCATTGTCCATGCACAGGGGTAAAGCCGGAATATGCGTGGTGATTCGGTGTTTGGGTGTTTCTTCAAGCAGGCGTTTTCGTAACTCGGAATTGGCTGCTACTCCCCCGCCGATGAGAAGAGTGGAAATACGTTTTTTACGGCAGACCTCGAGGCATTTGTTCACTAAAGCGGACACAACACTATTCTGAAAGGCGTAGGCAATCTTATTGATCGGGACGTGTTTTTTGTCCCATTTGTCGCGGACGAAATATAAAACGGCGGTCTTGATCCCACTAAAACTAAAATCAGCCGAATTGGGAATTTGAGCGCAGGAAAAATGTATTTCAGTGTTTTGTCCGGTTTTTGCCAAACGATCAATGATTGGTCCTCCCGGATAACCGAGATTTAAAATGCGGGCGACTTTATCGAAGGCCTCACCCGCGGCATCATCACGGGTTTGTCCCAAGAGCCGGCAGTGGCGGAAATCCTTTAAATAAAAAAGACTGGAATGCCCGCCGGAAACCACCAAGCCCAGCGCGGGTAATTTGGGTTCACTAACAGTTGATTTTTGTTTTTTTTTATTATTTTTAAACGTCAGAAAATTCGCGTACAAATGGGCTTTGATGTGGTCAACATGGATGAGAGGTTTGTTGGTAGCAAAACTGAGTGCCCGGGCAAAAGAAATACCAACAAGCAGTGAGCCGATTAAACCCGGTGACTCGGTGACCGCGATGGCGTCAATATCTTTTAAGGTCACCTTGGCTTGAGTCAGGGCCCTTTTGACAACGAAGTTGATGAACTCAATCTGCCGGCGGGAGGCGATTTCGGGGATAATGCCTCCGTATTGTTTGTGTTGTTTTAGGCTGGAGGCAACGATATTAGAAAGGATGACCCGGCCATCGCGCACAACAGCGGCGGCTGTCTCATCACAGGATGTTTCGATACCGAGGATATTCATGGTGTTCGTTTATCGTTTATTTGGTAACGAAACCCGTTTCGTTAAACGGTTAAGTTAACCGGATTTTAAAACGTTGCCGTAGCCAATACCCGAAACGGGCATCGTTACCGTAACCTTTGCCGTTAACTAGACGTAGGATTCGATGTCCCTATATAAACTTTAATCCCTTTTATGACGCTAATCGCGCTTTGGATCTGATTGTCTTCGTTTAGCCTTTTCTTGACTTCGGCTTCCTTGTCCACTGGGGCAGACTCAGTATCTTTATTTTTACTTTCCGGTTGTTCGTCCGACTCTTCTTTGGGTTGTTCTTGTTCGGACGGTTTATCCTTAGGTTTTTCTTTGGGCGTTGACTCAATATCTTCAAATATTTTTTCAATTTTTTCGTTTTCGTTTTCTTTTTCATTCTTTTCTCTGAATTCTCTTTTGATAACGATATCCGGTTGAATCCCGGTGCCGTGAATCGATTTGCCTGACGGTGTGAAGTATTTGCTGGTGGTTAGTCTTAAGCCTGAGCCGTCTGGCAGTGGGATGACGGATTGGACCGAACCCTTGCCGAATGATTTTGTTCCTAAGATCACAGCCCGTTTGTTGTCTTGTAAGGCCCCGGCGACGATTTCACTCCCCGAAGCGCTGCCTTCATTGATCAGGACAACCATGGTCCAATTCAAGAAATCTGGGTTGGTATTTTTTGAAACACTTATGATATTCTGCGAAGGGTGGCGACCTTTGGTAGACACAATGGTTTTTCCGGAGGGCAGAAACTCTTCCGCCACATCAATGGCGACATTGAGAAGTCCGCCGGGGTCGTTACGCAAATCCAAGATTAAACTGTCGATGCCTTTACTCTTTAAATCGTAAAGGGCCTTTCGCAATTCCTTGTCTGTTTCCTCTCTGAATTCAGCCAGACGGACATAACCGATCTTGTCTTCTATGACGGTGATATCTTTGATGTCCTGGATATGGATAATGTCCCGGATAATTGTGAACTCATGAATCTTGAATTCGTCTTCGCGTAAGATTGTGATTTTGACTTCTGTCCCCGGCTTGCCGCGCAATTTTTTGACGGCCTCGTTTAGATCCATGTCCTTGGTCAATTCTTCTCCGATTTTGACAATTTTATCACCCGCTTTGACCCCCGCCTTCCAGGCCGGGCTGTCATCTAAAGGTGTGATAACGGTTAGTAAACCGTCGCGAATAGAAATCTCGATGCCTAAGCCGCCGAATTTTCCCTGAGTTTCGGTTTTTAGTTCCTTATGATCATCCGGATCAAGAAATTGACTGTGCGGATCTAGCGAAGTCAGCATGCCCTTCAGAGCGCCATAAATGAGGTCTTTTGCTGTGGGTTCTTCGGCGTATTCGGATTGAACCGTCGCCAGGGCGTAGCTGAAAAGTTCAATCTGCGAATACAAATCGTCTCTTGCTTTCTGCTCGCCTTCGGAAAAGGCAATCGTGACTACCGAAATAAACGCGACTAAAAAAATAACAACACCAAGAGTTCTTTTAACCATTGAGAAGCCTCCTTTTTATTATTTCTCCCAAAAGTTTTGGATTGGCCTTGCCATGGGTTTTGCGCATGGACTGGCCAACTAAAAATCCGATGGCACTTTCTTTCCCCTCTTTGACTTGATTGGCAATCTGCGCGTGTTCATTTAAAATTTCATCGACAATTTTTTCTAAGGCCCCGGTGTCAGAAACCTGGGCGAGTCCTTGTTCGGCAATAATCGCCTCGGGACCCTTTCCGCTGTCGAGCATAAATTTTAGGACATCTTTACCGACTAGATTGCTGACCGAACCGCTTTCAACCAGGGCAATTAATTTAACAAAATCTTCAAGTTTTAGTTCAATCGTATTAATATCGGATTTGCGGGAATTTAATTCCTGTTGTAAGGGGCCAATGATCCAATTGGTGATTTTTTTACTGACCCCTTTTAAAATATGGGTGTGGTCAGTATTGTCCCTGTTTTCTTTATTATTTTTTATAGAGGAAACAGGGGTTATATTTTCAGAATACAGTTGAGCGCACCCTTCAAAGAATTCGGCCAGATGTTTGTCTTGGATCAAGATGCCGGCGTCGTAAGAAGAAAGATTGTATCGGCTGATGAACCGTTCGAGTTTTTGCAATGGGAGCTCGGGTAGTGAATGCGCGATCTCATCAATGATTTTTTGTTCGACAATGAACGGCACCAAATCCGGTTCCGGGAAATAGCGGTAATCGTGGGCCTCCTCTTTGCTACGCATTGCAAAGGTGGCCTGTTTTTCTTCGCTCCATAGTCGCGTTTCTTGACTAATACGTTCGCCGGCTGCGATCATTTTTTGCTGGCGGATTTCTTCGAACTCAAGCGCGGATTTGACCGCCTTAAAGGAATTCATGTTTTTAATTTCGACTTTCGTGCCTAATTTTGCATCACCCATTTTACGCACCGAAACATTGGCATCGCAGCGCAGGCTACCTTTTTCCATATCGCAGTCGGAGATGTCCAAATACTGGAGCGTTAACTTTAAGGCGGTTAAATAATCATGGGCTTGCTGGGGTGTGCGCATGTCCGGTTCACTGACGATTTCCATTAAAGGTGTCCCAGTACGATTATAATCCACGAGGCTGCAGTTGACGGCTGTGTCGTGGATGAGTTTGCCGGCGTCTTCTTCCAGATGCGCGCGGGTAATTCCAATTTTTTTGAGATCACCATGAGCATTGACCATGAGAAATCCGTTTTTGGCAATGGGAAAATCATATTGGGAGATTTGATACCCCTTGGGCAGATCCGGATAGTAATAATTTTTTCGGTCGAATTTGATGTACGGGCTGATCTGACAATTCAGGGCCATGGCGATTTTCATCGCGTAAAATAAAGCCTTTTTATTAAGCACAGGCAAGGTGCCTGGCAAACCTAAGCAGACCGGACAGGTTTGGGCATTGGGGGCCTGGCCAAAAATATTCCCGCAGCCGCAGAATATTTTGGTATCGGTATTCAACTGCAAGTGGACTTCAAGTCCGATGACGGTTTCAAAGGTATTCATAAGTTGTTAAGGTCATTGCGAGCCCGAAGTGCGAAGCAATCTTTAAGGGGATTGCTTCGTCGCCAAATAGAAAGCTCGGAGCTCCTCGCAATGACAATTATAGCTTCGGTTTTTGTTTATGCCAGTCGGTGCTTTGCTCATAAGTATACGCGATGCGAAACAAGGTTTCTTCATCAAAGGGCTTGGTGGTGATTTGTAGGCCAATCGGTAAACCATTCTTGGCGAACCCGCAGGGAATCGAAATCGCCGGAACACCGGCCAAATTCGCCGGGATCGTATATATATCCGAAAGATACATGGCTAAAGGATCCTCGACCTTCTCTCCGATTTTAAAGGCCGTTGTCGGTGAGGTCGGCGTGATGATGGCGTGACATTCTTCAAAAATTTTATCCAAATCATTTTTGATGAGCGTGCGCACCTTTTGTCCTCGCAGATAATAAGCATCATAATAACCCGAAGATAAAGAATACGTCCCCAGCATAATTCGTCGTTTGGCTTCACTGCCGAATCCTTTGTCCCGGGTTTCTTCATACATGTCAATCAGTGGTGTTCGCCGGCTTTGTTCCGGGTGGGTGCGAAATCCATATTGTACGCCATCAAATCGAGCTAAATTTGAACTGGCCTCGGCAGTCGCAACGATATAGTACGTGGCGACCGCGTACTGGGCATGAGGCAAAGACACCTTTTTAAAAATCGCTCCCTGCTCCTTTAATGTTTCAATGGCTTCCATGACAGCGGTCTTAACTTCAGGATCTAATCCATCAATAAAACATTCTTTAGGGATACCAATTTTTAATCCTTTGACGTCTTTGACGAGGGATTTGGTGTAGTCGGGAACTTTGACTTCAGCGCAAGTTGAATCATTTTCATCATGACCGGCTATTATATTTAAAAGGATTGCGGAATCGGTTACATCTTTTGCTAACGGACCAATTTGGTCAAGACTCGACGCAAAGGCGATCAGCCCAAATCGGGAGACGCGACCATAGGTTGGTTTTAACCCAACAATGCCGCAAAACGAAGCCGGCTGGCGAATGGAGCCGCCCGTATCCGAGCCTAATGCCCAAATTGCCTCATGCGCGGCAACGGCGGCCGCGGAACCACCGCTGGAACCGCCCGGAACGCAATCCAGATTCCAGGGATTGTGTGTTGGGCCATAACAAGAATTTTCCGTTGAAGAACCAAAAGCAAATTCGTCCATATTCGTGGCCCCGATGAAGGATACCCCGGATTGCTTCAATTTTTTAACGACCGTCGCATCGTAAGGCGATTTGAATCCTTTAAGGATTTTTGAACCGCAAGTTGTTTCCTGATCTTTGATGCAAATATTGTCTTTAATGGATATTGGGATCCCAGCGGCAGTGTCAATCTCTTTGAAATCTTTTGGAGTATCAAATGTCCGGACATACGCCTTGACTTTACTATCCGCTCTTTTGATTTTATCCAAAAGAGAATCCCGGATATCTGTTGTGTTGGTTTTTTGGGCTTTAATCAAATCCCGCAACTCATGGGCGGTTAATTCGTTGAGGTTCACTCGATCACCTGGGGTACTTTAAAGGAGCCGTTGTGGTGGCTGACGGCCACTTTCATGACGGCCTCTTGCTTTAATGATGGACGTACGATATCCTCGCGGAAAACATTCTTCAACGGCAGGACATGACTTGTCGGTTTGATATTGGTGATGTCTGGCTCTTTGAGTTTTTCGATATAACCTAATATCTTTTCTAAATCCTTCGCCAAATGGTCAACTTCGTTGTCCTGAAGATGAATGCGCGAAAGATGTGCCACATAACGAACATCGTCTTTGGAAATCATACTTCTCCTTTTAAATAACACATTTTAATGTCGGCTATATTATCATTAAAAAATATCACAGACAAGGTAAAACTCAGGATAAAAGTCGTATCTTTAGATCTTCAGGGATGGGGGTGGGTCTGAATTCTTTCGTCAGACAAACCAATGTGATTTCGGCTTCGGCGATTAATCGGCCGCTGATTTTTTCGTGGATGGTTTGGTCGAAAATGAGTTTCACCGCCGTGACTTTTTGTAATTTGGCGTCGCAAATCAGAGTTTCCGCGTAACGTGCCGGGCTGCGATAATAAATGGAACAATGACTGACCGCGTACATAAACCCCTGTTCCTGGAACTTGGCAACGTTTAAACCCCGATTTTCCAAAAATTCGGTCCGCGCTTCTTCTAAATATTTTAGATAATTACCGTAATAAACAACCCCACCGGAATCCGTGTCGTGAAAAAATATTCGTTTTTCCATATGTCCTCCAGTTATTGACTTTTGTAAAAGTAATAGGAACAGTCAGCACTAGTTTTTCTAAAAAGAGTTTAATCGTAACTGGTACCGCACTGGTGCAGTACTGGCTACAATAAAGATTCTAAGAAAGGCCAGTGCAGCCCCAACTTACCTTTAAATCTGTTAAAGAGGAAGTTGGGACAGCACTTGCTTTCCTTAAATAATTTATTATATTGACGTTTGTTCTCTAAAAACTTTTAACATTAGTTGTGCAAACGTCAATAAAATTTGTCCCATTAGTTGTACAGACGTCTGTAATTATCTCAGGTTTGTTTTAAAAACGGTTTCGTCGAATTTAAAATTCTTGTGAAATTAACTCTTGCCAAGAATTATTTCACGTGATATACATTTAACAGAAGCCACGGAACCCCATAGGTTGGAGGTGAAGTGGCTTATGTTTTTTAATGAAAGCAAAACAGTTAAGCAAGATGCGGTTGTTCATATAGAATTGCCTACCGGTCAGGACCGCCGTTATCTCCCACGTTGGTCTGTCAAAAATCGAATACTGTACCGCAAACAAGACGACGTTCTCTATCAGGAATGTATAACCAAAGACCTTAATTGCGGTGGTGTTTGTTTCCAATGCCCAGAAGATCTCGCCTTACAACAAGAAGTTTCTTTGACGATCTTTCTCACTGAGGACGTTGCGGTTCATCTTCAAGGCACGACCATGTGGCACCAAACGACAGAGAGAGGTCATTTGATTGGTATTCGTTTTCATCATGTCAGCAAGAAAGCGAATAATTTGCTTTTGGAACACGCTTTCGAAAGCAGACAACAGGAACTTCAGAAACACTGGTTCGAAGGCTGGTAATTCATCAAGTTAACCATCCCGACAAAGTCCGCAATACTTAAATCTTCAGCCCGCACATTTTTCCCTAAATTTAATTCCTCTAAGATAGAGTATAATTTTTTTTTGTTGATGATTTGTTCGAGCGTATTGACTAAAGTCTTTCGTCGCTGACGAAATGCTTGACGCACGATATTAAAAAATAAATGTTCGTTTGCGGCCGGATACGTCGGTTGCGCAAGGATATTTAGTGCGACGAAACAGGAATCGACTTTTGGCTGCGGCTTAAACGAGTTGCGCTTAATTTTAAAAAGCATGCGGGCCGTGGTGTGGTACTGTACCAGAACGCTAAAAGCGCTATAGTCTTTGGAATTTGGCGCTGCCACCATCCTTTGGCCGAACTCAAGCTGGACGGTAAAATAGAGCGAACGAAAATGTTCTTTATGTTCCAGAAGTCGGGCGATGATCACGGAACAGATGTTGTACGGCAGATTGGCGATGACTTTGAGATTTCGCGGCAATGATGGTATGCTAAATTCAAGAAAATCAGCGTTAATAAGTTCGATATTATTCTGGGTGAGTCGATTTTTCAGTTCCGTGTAATAGCGGCTGTCGGTTTCGATGGCAATTACTTTTTGGACGTGTTGGGCGATGTGTGGGGTCATCGCTCCCAAGCCCGGTCCGATTTCCAGCACCATGTCTTCCTTTTGCAGATGACAAGCCGTAATGATGTTCCCAACGACATTTTGGTCAACCAAGAAATTCTGTCCGAGTTGTTTTTTGGGACGCAGCCGATCGGTCAGATGAATAGATTGAAATTGTTGAGATAATTTATCGCTTTTGTATTGGGTCAGTTTTTGTCGGGCAGTATTCTTGCTCATATGGCTAGTTGACAGGCTAATAAAATTGCCGCGGTCATTGAATCCGGATCCGCTTTATTTTTTCCGGCGATATCAAAGGCGGTCCCATGAGCTGGTGAGGTACGGACAAAGGGTAAACCAAGGGTTAGGTTAACCAAATTTTGAAATCCAAGCGACTTGAGGGCAATCAGTCCCTGATCATGGTACATGGCAATGATGCCATCAAATTTTTTTGAGTTTTCCGGAAGAAAAATCGTATCCGCGGAATAAGGTCCGTTCACGTGGATATGTTGTCTCTGAGCTTTTTGAATGGCTGGGATAATCGTCTGAATTTCTTCCTTTCCGATGGTCCCTCCCTCTCCCGCGTGCGGATTTAAACCACAGACGGCGATGTGGGGCCGGGGCATTCGAAAATATTGTTTTAACGCCTTATCCGTTAGGGATATTGTTGCGCCGACAAGATCCTTGGTGACATGATGGCTAACCTGGTTAAGCGGGATATGCCGCGTGGTAATAACGGTCTTGAGAGTTTTTGTGACAAACATCATCCCGACCTTTTTTATTCCAAAAGATTCCGCCAAAAATTCGGTGTGACCTGAAAAACGAATTCCCAAAGAACAGATAGCCTCTTTACAGACAGGGGCGGTCACCAGAGCGTCTATTTGTTTGGCCTTTGAAAGTTCAATAGCCCGGTTCAAATAATCGAGTGAGGCCTGGGCGCTGTGCTTACTGGGCTGTCCGCAGCGATATTGGGTGGGTGAAATATTTTTTAAATCAATAAGCCGACAATGACGTGGTATTTTTTTAAGATAGCGATTTAGAACGGTGCTGTCACCGATAAGAATAAACTGTGCCGTGTTACGCAGGCGCGGATTGGCCAAAGATTTTGCCAAGACTTCCGGACCTATGCCGGCGGGATCGCCTAAAGTGATCCCGATGACCTTATTGCTTGATGTCGATATAGGCATCTTGCTTTAATTTTTTAAGCCACTTTTCGAGACGCTCGCGAAATTTTTGCTGAAAAATCCTATTGTGAATCCCTTCCTTGACCGTTTCTAAGGAAGCGACTTCTTCTGGAAGTTTGGTCACAATTTTAAAGATATACGTCCCCTCGTCCGTGGCGATCGGCGCTGAGACAGCGCCGATATTTAACTTAAAGACGACATCTTCAATGGAAGGTTTGAATTGTCCTTTAAAGATAATCCCAACGGAAGGCGAGGCGGAATATTTCTGAGCCACTTCCTTGAAATTTTTTTCTTTAAGCAGACTTAATATTTTATTGATTTTCTCCTGCGTTGCCTTGGGGTCGGTTTCGTTTTTGATGAAAATACTGTCGAGATTGACCATTTCCGGTTTCATGAAAAGTTGGGGATTTTTCTCATAATACTCCGTGATTTCCTGCGGGTTGACAAAAATTTTGGAGCGGACTTCATAATCAATGATGGACTGGGCTTTGAGTTGGTCACGAATTTTATTCTTAAGATCGGTGATGGTCAATCCATCTCGGCGCAGGGCTTCGATAAAGACAGCTTCCGAAGGATATTCCTTTTTAACCTCGGTAAGCTTTTGGTCGACAATGGCCTCTCGAATAGCCAGTTCTTTTTTGTCTGATTCATTAACTAAAAGTTTTTCTTCGATAAGTCGGTTGAGTCCTTGTGTGGTGTCATCTTTCATGGCCTCGATGATTTCACTGGAACTTTTGCCTTCGCTTTTTAACTGCATGTGCTTAGCCGACAGATACTCCCGCAAATCCTTTAAAGTGACGACGTCTTTATTGACGATGGCCACGATGGTATCTTCCATGGCCCCGGCAGGCATGTAAAAACCCGTTAGCACAAGCGTCAAACTGACGATGCGAAAAAATTTTAATGAATAATAGTTCATAGGCTACCTTAATTAATTGTCATTGCGAGCCCGCAAGGCGCCTGCCTTCGGCGTTTCACAATGCCCTATAGCTTTTTGATATTCTCGACGCTTTCCTTTAAAAGCCGGCAGTATAAATCAAAGCCGACGGCCGTGATATAACCGTGTTGCTCTTCGCCTAAGAGATTTCCCGCACCACGGATTTGGAGATCCTCAAAAGCAATATTAAATCCCGCCCCTAACGTGCTGTGTCGTTCCAAGGCCTCCAACTTTGACCGGGCCACAGAAGACAAGCGGTGCTTGGGCGGCGTAATAAAATACGCGTAGGCCTTTTGATTAAAACGTCCCACCCTACCTCGCAATTGATGTAATTCGGCCAGGCCAAACCGGTCGGCCCGGTTAACAATCAAGGTGTTGGCATTGGGGACATCAATGCCAGATTCAATTATAGTGGTACAGACCAGAATATCAATTTTGTTTTTGAGGAATTTTAACATAATTTCTTCTAAAAGTCTCGGGGGCATTTGTCCGTGACCCACCGCCATGCGGGCGTGGCCATTGAGTTTTCTGATGATGTTGGCAATCTTATCAATGTCTTCGACGCGATTGTGCAAAAAAAAGACCTGTCCTTTACGCCTTAATTCCCGTTCAATGGAATCTTTGATCAAGTCTTCGTCAAATTCGATAATGTGCGTGGAAACTGGAACGCGGTTTTGCGGCGGCGTCTCGATGGTGGACATATCCTTCGCGCCCGTCAAAGCCATGTATAAAGTTCGGGGGATTGGCGTTGCCGTTAAAGTCAGCACGTCGACTAAAAGTCGCAGGTGTTTGAGTTTTTCTTTGGCACGCACGCCGAAACGCTGTTCCTCATCGATGATGATCATGCCTAAATCTTTAAATTGAATATCTCCCGATAAAAGCCGATGGGTGCCGATGACGATGTCCACTTTGCCTTTGGCCAATTCTTTAATGATTGCTTTTTGTTCCGAGCGGGTTCGAAAGCGGCTGAGCATGGCGATTTGGACCGGAAAATTTTTCATGCGCTGACTGAAATTATAATAATGCTGTTCGGCTAAAATTGTTGTTGGAACTAAGATGGCGACTTGTTTATTATCCATCACCGCTTTGAAACTGGCACGCATGGCGATTTCCGTTTTTCCGTAGCCGACATCGCCACAGAGCAACCGGTCCATAGGGTACGGTGATTCCATATCCGCTTTGACTTCCGCGGTTGAACGGCTTTGGTCAGGAGTTTCCAGGAAAGGAAACGTGGCTTCAAATTCCTTTTGCCAGGCGGTGTCTTTGGAAAACGCGAATCCTGACTGGCTGGCCCGTAGGGCCTGGACATGCAAAAGCTCGGCGGCAAACTGCTGGAGATCTTTTTGTATCCGCGCTTTTATGCGCAGCCATTCTTTGGACCCGAGTTTGAACAGCCGCGGCGGCTTTTTGGTGAAGCCAATGTACTTCTGAACTAAATGCAGATCCCGTTTGGGAACGTAAAGTTTGTCTCCTTCGGCATACTCGATGACCAGATGCTCGCGGGGTTTATCCGGCACATCAAAATCTTTCAGACCTAAAAATTTGCCGATGCCGTGTTGATTATGAACAACATAGTCGCCGATTTTGATATCGACGAAATTATTCAGCGGGGTGTCGGACGAAAAGGGGGTTTTTTTATTCGTTTTTTGGGGCAAAATAATGACAATATTATGTTGCCAAATGGTGCGGCGGGTTTTGATATTGATGCTGTAGATGTTACGAATGCGATTGTCGTCTAAGTCAATGCGGATGGGACAATCGAAATTGACGGGAAAGATATCAATGATTCCGCCGCGGTGGCTCATGTCGCCTTCTTCGGCTACTTCACTAACATGCCGGTATCCGAACGCGGTTAGATTTTTGAGAACATCGTCGACATCAACGGTTTGATCGACAAAAAGTTTAAACGATTGAAACATTATTTTTTTCTTTGAAGCTCGTGAAAGACTATAACCAAGGGTGAGGCCACAAAAACCGTTGAGTAAACACCGGAGGTAAACCCGATCAACAGGCACAATGCGAACGTATTTAAAATCTCTCCCCCCAGCATAAAGAGGGCGATGACGACCAGCATAGTCACGCTGGAGGTCAACACCGTTCGGCCTAAGCATTGATTAACACTTAAGTTAATGATATCGCGTAAGGATAATTTACGGTTTTGGACCATATTTTCCCGAACACGATCGTAAATAACAATCGTGTCGTTGATAGAATAACCCGCGATGGTCAGCAACGCGGTGACCACTAGCAAATCAATCTGACGGCCAAGCATCACAATTCCCCCCATTGCGATGAGAACGTCGTGCAAAAGGGCGATGACACCGGCCGCGGCGAAGTCAAAATGCTTAAAACGGAAACCGACATAGATGAGAATGGCCCCTAAGGCAAAAATGATAGCTAGTATCGCCCGTGTGCGCAGGGCTTTGCCGACAATCGGCCCGACCTTTTCGATTCGTAGAGTTTCGAATTTATTATCGGAAATTTTTTCGTTGAAGAGTTTGACGACTTGTTCATAGGTATCATCCACGCCTTTAAGAATAATATTCTCGGGTGTTTTGGCGAATTGTTGGATGACAATGCCACCGAGATTGGCTTCCTTAAGAAGTTGTCGCATTTTGTCGGCTTCAACAGGCTGTTCGAATCGATATTCCTGGACCTGTCCGCCGGCAAAATCAATACCGTAGGCATTTTCTTTTTGTTTGAACAAGGTCACGATTCCCGCAATGATGAGCACGGTTGATAGGACGTAAAAGACATATCGTTTGGAGATATAATCAAATTTCGGACTTTTAAAGAAATGCAACATCGGCAGGGATTTAATAATTTTATATTGGCATAAAACATCAAAGATGGTCCTGGTCACCACTAAAGCGGTAAATAATGAAGAAACCAAACCGATCGTCAAGGTGACGGCGAAGCCTTTAATCGGCCCTGACCCAAATTGAAAAAGCATGAACGCCGCGATCAACGTCGTGACATTGGAATCAAAAATCGCGCTGAAGGCCCGATGATAACCGTTATTGATAGCCGCCGCCAGCGGCCGGCCATTATCAATTTCTTCCCGGATACGCTCATTGATAAGAACATTGGCATCCACCGCCATCCCCAGCGTTAAGATAATACCGGCGATACCCGGTAAAGTTAGCGTGACCTGGGAATCCGGCAGCATGGCGTTTAAGAATCCCATAAAGCCTAAGACCATTAAAAGGTTTAAGGCTAAGGCCACATCCGCTACCAGACCGGCTAGCAGATAATACACAAACATAAAAAAGAAAACCGCCGCGCAGCCGATGATGGTCGCTTGGATGCCGGCCTTAATGGAATCCTGTCCTAAAAGAGGGCCGATGGTCCTTTCTTCTTCGACGACCATCGGGGCCGGCAAGGAACCGGAGCGCAGAGATAAAGCCAAAAGCGATGCCTCTTCAAACGTAAACATTCCCGTGATTTGTGCCGTTCCGGTGAGGATGGCTTCCTTGATGTTCGGCGCTGAAAGGACTTCTCCATCCAAGATAATAGCCAGCCGGTCGCCGACATGGTTTTGTGTGAGCTCACCGAATGCCTTTGTACCTTTGGAACTTAAAGTTAAAGAAATATTCGGTTGTCCGAACCCGGTTTGGTCAAAATCAACGCGGGCATCGGCAACAGCTTCTCCAGTTAGGTCGGCTTCTTTTTTTATTAAGAGAGGTTCTTTTTCCTTATCTTTGACGTATTCCAGTTCATACCCATCGGGAATATTCCCAGCCAGGGCATTACGCAGTTCCACCGGGTCGGGA
>Ga0247727_10005161_pt1 | contig 26846 bp, 28 predicted proteins | sample WisWelCaveWW1625_FD_202498 | JGI IMG/M metagenome (GOLD analysis project Ga0247727, IMG submission 202498) | Biofilm microbial communities from Wishing Well Cave, Virginia, United States - WW16-25 | ecosystem: Environmental > Aquatic > Deep subsurface > Groundwater > Cave microbial mat | place...
CCCGTTGTGCCTCCGCCGACATCCACAATCGCGCCGTCGCGGATTTTCAACACATTGTTCGCGGCGGTCGGCTCGTCAATGAGATTTGTGCAATCCAACTCCGCGCCGTGTAATACATTAGCGGTCGCGCGCCTTTCCGCTTGTGGCACACCTGGCGGATACGCGGTCGCGGCAGTTGTCAACGTGAACCCAAGTTTCTTCTCGACCTTTGCTTTCATCTCGCGCAGCAAATCCACCGCGCCGATGAAATCAACGACGAGTCCATCGCGCACAACCTCCGCGAATTGATACTCGCCCGCGATGGGTTGATAGTTTTCATCCAACACAACCAGCACAGTATACGCCGTCCCCAAATCCACGCCGACGTGAACAACACCATGATAGCTCGCGTCATGTCCATTGCCGCCAGCCATGATATGGTCTGTTCGAGTCAAGAGAGTCGCAAGGTTAGGATTCATATATCCTTATGTCATTGCGAGGGTTGAGACGCGATAGCGTCGAAATCCCGAAGCAATCTCCAACTTGTGCGAGAGGATTGCTTCGCTTCGCTCGCAATGACGAACGTTATTTCTCATTCCAATTCACTGGAAACACCACATACACAAAGCGCGTCCAGTTTGGCGTGCCGAAGGTAATACTCGAACCTTTCGGGATGTAAATCACATCGCCAGTTTTGCCGCACACCTGCTCCGCGCCGCGCGTAATCACGAGTTCGCCTTCCAGCACGATGTCAATCTCGTCGTATGTCAGCGTCCACTGCATCTCGCCTTTATCGAGCGACATGTATCCCGCGCCCATCGGCGAACGGTCTTGCGTCACGACCACATCCTTGAGCCAGACGTTCGTGCCTGGCGTGGTCTTGCCTTCAAGGAACGGCTCGACTTGCACACTCGCCATTTTGACGACCTTCAATGGTGGCAAATTCTGGATGACGGGCGGACCGCTTCGCGCGAAGCTGGAACCTGATTCGGCTTCCCGAATCATCTTCACACCCAAAGCGAACGCGACATCCTGCGCCTCATGCGTGACGATATCGTCAGGCGCGAGCAACAGAGGACCCGCGCGTTCGCGCGCGAGCCGACGGATATCTTCCGCGGTGAACAATTGGCGAGGCATGGGGAGGGAAGTAAACAGGGAAACATGTAAACAGGTAAACACGTTGTCGTGTCACCTTGTTTACTTGTCTACGTGTATACGTGTCTACTTGTATACCTGTGTACTTGTCTACCTGTATACCTATTTCTCCTTGCCTCGACCGCCAAACGCGCCCTTCGTATTCTGCGGCAGAATCATCTCCACGTCATTGTGCGGACGCGGGATGACGTGCACCGAGGCGAGCTCGCCGACGCGTTTCGCCGCCGCGGCGCCTGCATCCGTCGCGGCTTTGACCGCGCCCACGTCGCCGCGCACCATCACGGTCACGTATCCGCCGCCGACATATTCACTGCCGATGAGCGTCACGTTTGCGGCTTTGACCATCGCGTCCGCGGCTTCAATCGCGCCGATGAGACCTTTGGTCTCCACCATTCCTAAGGCAATCATTGCAACATCTACGGGCATGGCTTACTTCTCCTTTTGAATATTGATTCGTGTTGCGAGATTAATCTCGCATTACATCCGATTAGACATCGGACATCAAGGATGGAAAAATTTCAATCCCTGAGGTCTGAGTTCTAATTCTCATGTCATTGCGAGGGCGGCGTTCTCCCGCCCGAAGCAATCTTCTGTTATCAAGTGTTTACTTGGTTCGAGGAGATTGCTTCGGGCTATCGCTCCTCGCAACACTTGCACCTGACGCAAGTGCAGGTGTGACATATTATTTTTTGAGTTCCAACAACACCTTCCTCACAATCTCTTCCACTTGAGAATCGTTACTCGAAACAGAATCAATCGCGGACGAGGCGTGAGGCACTCCTCCAGAAAAGGCGCGGCGTTGTTCGGCAGTGTCCGTTGAACCAGGCGCAAACGCGGCATCAGGCGCAATCCGAATTTCATACGCGAGTTTCTTGACATTATACAGGTGATGTACAGTAATGTTATCGCCAGTAATCGCGCCGCCAACGCCGCCCGAGCCGAGCGTCATCGCAGGCATCACGCCTGTTGTGTAGCCTGTCGTGCCAAGCGTTCCCATTGTATTGACGACAATGCGGAAGACAGGTTTCTCCAAACCAAACTGCATGATGACGTTTTCATCCTGCGCGTGGATGACGAGCGAATGACCGCGCCCGCCGTAGTTGATGAGTTCGATACAGCGCTCACAGCCCGCCTCCCAGCCGTCGGCTTCGTACCAGCCGAGAACGGTGGTCAACTTTTCGCCAGAGAGAGGTTCGTCGCGTCCGACGCCGTTGAGTCTCACGACAAGAATCCGCGCCCAATCAGGGACGCTGAATCCATACAACTGCGCCAGTTGCTGCGGACTCCGTCCCACCGCTTTGGGATTCGGCAGGTGACCGACGAACAGATTCTTTGCCAGGATTTGCTTGATGTCGTCGCCGACAAAGTACGCGCCCTCGGCTTTCATCAACTCTTCGAGTTGCGCGGCAATGGGTCTATCCGCGACGACCGCCTGTTCCGTCGCGCAAATCACGGAATGGTCAAAGGCTTTCGACGCGACGATATATTTCGCGGCGCGTTCCACATCCGCTGAACGGTCAACGTAAACAGGGACATTGCCAGGACCGACTCCATACGCAGGCTTGCCCACGGAATGCGCGGCGCGCACCATATCCGAGCCGCCCGTCGCCAGGATGACCGCGACATATCTATGCTTCATCAATTCCTGCGTGCCAGGCAAAGTTATCCTGCTCATGCAATTGACTAGCCCTTTGGGCATACCCACCCTCTCCCCTGCCTCCGCCATGATGCGCGCGGTCTCCACACAACATTTTGCCGCGAACGGATGCGGCGCGACGACGATTCCATTCCGCGCTTTGACCGAAATCAGAATCTTGTACATCGTGGTGGATGTTGGGTTTGTGCTTGGCGTCAACGCGGCGACAACGCCCATGGGCCAGGCAATATCATACGTGTGTTTTTGCGGGTCACTGCGAATCACGCCGACGGTCAGAATGTCCTTGATGGCTTCCCACAATAATTGTGACGACAATAAATTCTTGAGCGTCTTATGCTCAGGCACGCCATAGCCTGTTTCTTCGGTCGCCATTTTACCGAGCGTCACAGACGCATCCGCCGCGGCTTGCGCCATCGCCGCGCAGACGCGGTCCACTTCGGCTTGCGTAGCGCGCATAAATTTGCGTTGAGCGTCACGCGCTTGGGTTGCCAGTGTGCGGGCTTCTTGAATTGATTGGAGGTCGTTGTCAAAGTCGGTCATAAGATTTCCTCATGTCATTGCGAGGAGCGGAGCGACGAAGCAATCTCCTCTAACCAGCAAAAACTTGATAACAGGAGATTGCTTCGGGCGGAAGACCACCGCCCTCGCAATGACATTAGTAGTTGAGTGGATTACTTGCTACCTCTAACACTTTATTCTTGAAAGCAGTTGCGGCGGCGACGCAGGCGGGTTGGTCGCCAGTGAGCATGACGCCCATGTAATTTGTTTCGGAGGGCGGCATGGTCAACGCGACGATGCTCACGTCCGCAGATTTGAGCGCGGCGTCGAGCGCGACCAAGCCTTCATTCGGAGTCGCCACGAGATACGCAATCGGCGTGCCAACAGGAATATTGCAGACTTGCGAGAGATAAGTTCCTGTCCGTGAAATAACATGTGGGAAGAAGGCGATGGAATCATCGTCGTTGGCGGAATACCAGATGGCTTGATTCTTGATGTATGCGACTGCGGCATTCAATCCCGCTCGGACTTCGGCGGGGTCTGGTCCAGCGATAATAGCCATTATCTCACCCGACCATTTTCCCGAGGTGTGTTTCGCGCCCGCGTAAAATGACTTGGCATACACCACTTCGACATTCGCCATCTTGGTGGCTTCATCAATGGCGACGTAGGTGGCATCATCGTTGTCCACACTGAGGAGTCCAATAGAACGTTGGTCATCGCGGAGTTTAAGATGCTCCGCGAAGTTGCGGTCCACTTGTGGGATGAGTTGGACTGCGAGAGGAGTTCCGTATAAAGGGTCGAGGATTGCCATAATTGTTTCCTTATGTCATTGCGAGCCCGAAGGGCGAAGCAATCTCCTCGAACCAAGTAAACACTCAATAACAGGAGATTGCTTCGGGCGGAAGAACGCCGCCCTCGCAATGACATTATTTAACCAGTTTCAACTTCACACCGCTTGCCTGGTTCTTACGCATCTTCTGGGCAATTTGTACCACAAACGCGCCTGCCTCGAGCGGATTGGTTCCGCCGTTCTCGAAGATGTTGCAGACTACATCGCGGTCGGCGTCGGTGTCGCCGTATTTGGGTTTGTAACCCATGTACGCGCTCATGGATTCGGCGCGACCCAGCCCAGGGCGTTCGCCGATTAATAAGATAACAACGTCAGGTTTGATGAGGTCGCCGACATCGTTCATCACGCCGACACGCGCGTACTTGATAAAGAATGGTGTGCCGAAAGTTAAGTTCGCAGTTTGCACACCTTGACGAATAACAGGAAAAATTTGTCGTAGGTTGGCTTCGATTGCCGCGGCGGACAAGCCATCGCCGACGACGAGTTGGATGTTGACATTCTTCTGACATTTCTCGTTGATGATGCGTTTGGCATCGTCGTTGAGCAATCGTCCTAAATCGGGTCGAAGCAAATACTCTTGTTTGCCGCCAGTGACTTTGGTCTGAACAGTAAACAAATTGAATTCATCGAGAAGTTTTTGGTCAACGTCGCGATAGAGCGCGTCTTGTGTTATAGCGTGGTCGCCTTGAAAGAGAAGCAACTCTGCGGTGCTGTAACGCGGACCTGCGCGTCCGACTCCGATGCGCGCGGTGGTGGATGCCATGAGGGCTTTCAAGCCTTGAGGGTCTTTGGGGTTTTTGACGCGGGGTGTAGCGCGGGTGAGGGTTGGGTCGGGGAGGTCTATGGAGAGACTAGAGACTAGAGAATTAGACGCTTCGACAAGCTCAGCGCGGCGTATTGGAGAATTGGAGGATTGGGGTTTGACGGGAATGGCTGAGGCGGAGGATAGAGTCGTCGAAACGGGAGCAGGCGCGGGGGAGGATGAAGCGGCGCTCTTCACGGCTCCAGAGGCTTGTAGTTCGCGGACGATTGCGTCTACGATTTCATTTAGTTTGGTGTCGTCCATAAAATATCCTTTATGTCATTGCGACCTTCGGGAAGCAATCTCCTCTAGTCAGGGAAACTCCTCGTAACAGGAGATTGCTTCGTCGCCTCGGTCTCGATACGCCCCGACGAACACGGGGCTACTCGACCAGCGGCTCCTCGCAATGACATTAGCGTTTGAGAAAAATTGTCGGGTCGCCTGCTTTTTCGGTGAGGACGCCGTTTTTGATGAGACCCATATCTTCCATCCATTTTTCGAATTCGGGCGCGGGACGCAGGTTGAAGAGTTGACGAAGCGTGGGCGCATCGTGATAGGACGTGGATTGATACGAGAGCATCGAGTCGTCGCCCATCGGCAAGCCCATGAAATAATTACAGCCCGCGGCAGTGAGCATGACGGCGAGATTCTCGATGGCGTTCTGGTCGGCGCGGGCGTGATTTGTGTAACAGGCGTCGCAGCCCATCGGGATGCCCGTGAGTTTGCCCATGAAATGGTCTTCGAGTCCCGCGCGTTGGATTTGGCGCGCGTCATACAGATATTCGGGACCGATGAAGCCGACGACCGTGTTGAGTTGATACGGATGATAGCGTTTTGCGAAACCGTAACAACGCGCTTCGAGCACGAGTTGGTCCCAGCCGTTGTGCGCGTCGGCGGAGAGTTCGGAGCCTTGACCCGTTTCAAAGTACATGAAGTTCGGACCCTTCGGGAAGCAATATTTTTTCGCCATCTCGTAGGCTTCGTCAATCATGCCAACGGAGATACCAAATGAGTCGTTGCCCTTTTGCGAGCCTGCCAGAGATTGAAAGACAAGTCCGACGGGCGAACCCGATTGCATACACTTCATCTGTGTGGTGACATGCGCAAGCAGACAGTTTTGCGTTGGGATGTTCCAGGTCTTGATGATGTCATAGGACATATCGAGCAGGCGCGCAACCGAGCCGTACGAGTCGTCAACGGGATTGATGCCGATGACCGAGTCGCCTGAACCGTACGACAAACCTTCGTAGATTTCCGCACGGATGCCTTCGGGCGAGTCGGTGGGATGATTCGGTTGATTGCGGGAGGATAACGTCCCTGGTTTGCCAATGGTGTTGTTGCAATAGGCTGTGACGGGAATCTTCTTCGCGGCGTACATCAAATCGAGATTGGACATCAACTTCGTGACGCCCGCAATCATCTCGGCAGTGAGACCGTTCGAGACGCGGTGAATCATTTCGGTGGTGGTGGTATCGGCTAACAGCCATTCACGGAACTCGCCCACTGTCTTGTCTTTGATTTCGTTGTAAATGGTTTGGTCTACCGCGTCCATGATGAGGCGCGTGACTTCATCCTCTTCGTAGGGAACGGCGGGATTATCATGCAGAACCCAGAGCGGCACTTCCGCAAGGACAAGTTTCGCGGCGACGCGCTCGGCGGTAGTCTCAGCGGCAACGCCCGCGAGATGGTCGCCTGATTTCTCCTCGTTGGCTTTGCCCATGAGGAGGCGGATGTCGGGGAATTCGTAGGTTTTACCGTGCAGTTTTGTTCGGAGGAGCATGAGGATTCCTTATCTAAACACAAAGGACACTAAGGGCACGAAGGAGGAAGGATGAAGGATGAAGGAGGAAGGATGAAGGATGAAGGAGGAAGGCTTTCGTTAGATGTTCTCGGTTTCGGGTTCGGAGTCACCGTCCACGAATTTTCACGAACCTGCGGCGAATGGATGAGCCTGTATTCGTGAATTCGTGGCTCTATTCGTGGATGGCAGGTCTTGCCGTGCAGTTTGGTTCGGAGGAGCATGAGGTTACCTTTTATTTAACCACGAAGGGCACGAAGTACACAAAGGAAGAAAGAAGAAAGATGTTGTGAGATGCATATGTAACTAACTTCCAACAAACATTAGGCGAGCGGCAAGGAGTTAATCGGTGGGCAGCTTTTTTTTCAGGATCATCTTACTCTGGAGCAACTAATACTCCATCTTGCGGTGTACATTCTTTTACCCAACCTTCTTCACTTGATAACCTGCGTATTTTCAACCAGTAGCCATCAGTGAATTTTGGTTGTGCGATGACGATCACCTCTTCGCCTTCTTGTAAAACTATGCCGTCCCAATTGGCATACCAATCCTGAGGAACCTCTGGGCTTGTACGCACATTGACCGCTTGAACTGCCACTGCTCTCATACCGCTTGTAAAAGCTGTGACTCCGCAGGAGAAACCATCAGAGGCTTCTGAAACGGATATGCCGGCGCTGTTAGACAGGTTAACCGTCGGATTATCGTTAGGTGTATCCAGTCTCACCATCTCCAAGAGAAAATCTTCGCCTCTCCAACTCAAAGAAAGGACTTGATAATAGCCCGGCCTGAAATTAATACTATTGACCTTCATTCCATTCAAATCATAAAAAGTATCTTTACCGTTTTCCCTAACGGTAAGTGTGGTTTGAATATCTCGTTCGGGTGTATCAAAGTAAACTGTTGGGTCAGCAACTACACCGACACCAACAGTCCCAAAAGGCGTGGGTATATCTGTGACTCCTTCCGTCGAAAGACTAATTTCTCCCCGCGAATCAACCGCTATCTCAATTGGCAGACCAATCGGCTGATAGTATACTATCGTGTGCCAACCAAATGGGTCAAATAACCATACCAATAGAGCTGCTATGATAAGAAGCACGCCATAAGCCCGAGAACGCATTTGCAGCCTCCTTACTTATTTTTTACACAACATCATAAAATGCCTAATGATAAAAAATCAACGTCTTCACACTCAACGGGACGACGCGTTCGGCGGATTCGGCGGGCTGAAGCCCTGCCTCAGCTCGTGGAAGTCCGCTGAAGCGGACTCGTTGTGCCAGCACGGAGCGCTTCCATGCACTGAGCCGTTGGGTTGACGGTTCGTTTGTCGCTCACCGTGTCGAAACCAGGCGGCTTCCCTGGCACCGCCCGCCAGGGCAGGTGTAGCCCCGCCGACATTATAGGTCTTGCCGTGCAGTTTGGTTCTCAGGAGCATAGTGATTCCTTTTTATGTCGTGATGAGTATCGCGCCTATTACCATAATCAGTGAACTAGGCAAACGTTTTGCCACTCCATGCTCTTTAAGAAATAGAAAACTCCAAATTACTGTCATGAGTGTGCTGAGTTTGAAAAGTGTCGTCACGTATCCGACAAGACCAAGACTAAACGCAGTATAACCTAACATAGGCGCAATACCTGCAATTAGTACAGCAAAGAATAAATCTCGGCGGTGCAGAGATAGTTTACCGATAGCCGACTTGCCTCGTGATATGACCGTTGGAGTTAGTATGAATGCTAAAAGAGCGGTTGCCACGAAGGCCGCAAAGCGCGGGCTTTCGGGACTCGTATGCAGAATGGCTGTTTTCTCAAACAGCGGCGTAATTGCCCAGAGCAATCCAGCTAGAAGAACGAGTGCAAAACTAGGCGTGAGGGCAAGCGATTCGAAAGGCTTCAACCAACCTACGCTTGAATTACGATTGAGCCAATAGGCGCCGATCAGCACCAACCCCACTCCTAACAAGCCCCGCGCCGTAGGTATCTCATCAAGGAAGAGAGCCGAAATCAGCACTGTGAATACTGGACTGAATATAAGCAAGGGAGTGACCAGAGAAACGTCTGCTAGTTTGAGCGCTCGTGTTGACGCCAGGTGTGCGACAGAATTTAACCCTGCTGAACCAAACACACCCAATATAAACAACCAATCGAGGCTGGGCAGTTTTTGCATGAACACAAAGGTAAACAAACCAAGTAACGGTAAAGAAAGCAGAGTAACTCCCCACACTACAATGATTGTATCTGCGTCTTTCAACATTCGCTTGTAGAGGATAGGATTGAAGGAAGTCAGCACAGCCGCACCTAATGCCAGAAAGGCCCACATTGCCGTTCAGTTTTGCCGAGCAGCGCTCAAGAAGGCAAGAGGATTGAATGGACGACAAATTTTCTGCCATCGTCGCCACAAGACCAATGCAAATGAACTAACCATCAAAGTTAGCCCGATATAAAACATTAGTGCGTTAGTGATGCCGCGCATGATTGGCTGAGCAGTTTCAGCGGCCGTCATCCCTTGCATTGCAGTCATAACATCCGTTGCCACTGGTGTAACAAAGACATACATGGCGAGATAAACCAGTAGTCCTCCGACGGTAGCAAGGCTGGCAGGTTGCCAACCGCAACGCAGGTTGCCGATGACAAGTAAAGCAACTGACAAAATCAATAGCAGTGGGGCAATTGGAGTGAGTGGAGTTGCCCACGTTACAAGCGGCGGAGTAGCGAGGCCAAGGACTGCGAGAACCGTTGCAAATCCTGCAGGCAACATCGCCAGCATGGGAATACAACTGACTAACGCCAGTACCGCGCCGAGGAGTCTGAGTATGCCAGCCCAAAGGTTTCGCATGGCCTTATCCTTTCGCCTATTTTCTGAAGGCAACAACTCGCGCCGTGAATTTACGGCATGACAGAACGCTTCACGTCAAAGTATAAAACCTAATGATAAAAAATCAACATCTTCACACTCAATGGGACGACGCGTTCGGCGGATGATTCGGCGGCGGGACGCTTCGCAGTCCCTGCCTCAGTTCGTGGAAGTCCGCTTAAGCGGACTCCGTTGCGCGAGCGCGGAGCGCTTCCATGTACTGAGCAGGCAACGTTGACATCCCGTCCGAAATCGTTTTTCATTACGAATTCAAATTTTCTCTTATCCACGCAAGGACATCTCCTGGCGTTCCAATTTTGATTCCAGCTCTTTCAGCAACCTTTGGATTATCAATAAAATGTTTGCGGTCATGAGTCGCAAGATAATCCACTTTCGCTTTCATCGCGGCGAGCAGGATGGGCACATCATCTGGATCATCAATCAAATATAGGTTTGCCTGGATATCTTCATCTGACGGATCAGCGACAATTTGAACCTTTGCAGTTACCAGGGACTTTTGCAAGGCATTAATATTTTTAGGCGACTTTCTATGCAGCGACTCCTCTGACTCAATCACAACCCATTCACTTACCGTCAACAGAATGCTTTCATCTTCCCCAAACATTAGCAGGGCATGCGCGGCGCCGGTTGTGGATAACACGCCTGCGATTAATGCGCTGCTATCGAGGAAAATATTGAGCTTATTCATTAAGAGAGTTTCTTCACATTGCCATAGCGTTCCTTGAACAACTCTTTTCGCACTTCTCTTGAGGTCTCAAATAACTCTTCGAGTGTGACCCCGTCTTCTTTCAGGGTTTTCTCTGCCTGTTTCGAAATTTTATCCATTTCGTAAATCCGAGGCTTAAGCAAGAAAGACCCGCCGCCTAAATCAATAACAGTAAAAACCTCCCCCTCTTGTAATTTATATTTGCTCCGTAATTGGGCGGGGAAGGTAATTGTTCCTTTAGCGCGTATTTGTACTGTGGTCATAGTTTTTTTTACTCCAGAGATTCGGAACTTATGATTTTTGGCATTATAGCATAAGCGCAAAACCGTATAGTTTCAATGATAAAAAATCAACGTCTTCACGCTCAATGGGACGACGCGTCCGTCCATGAGCGGGGCGCCGATGTCAATGTAATCGCCTTCGGATAAGCCAACCTGGTCAATGACGAGCAATGGACGTGAAGGCGCGAGTCCTTTCACGGTTTGACCTAATGCCTGTGCGTAATCACGTTCGATAATCACAATCAACGGTCTATCGCCTGGCATAGTGTTTGAAAATTCATTCAAGCCGTTTGCAAGTTGCGATAACGAAGTATAGTCTAAGGGACGATTGAGTTCAAGCGCAATTGCGAAGGGGTCGGTGGTGAGGTTCACGTCCCAGCGGCGCACAGCCTCGGCAATTGCTGTCGAAATTGAAGCCGTTGGTCGAGTAGCCGAAGGCATATCGAGACCAGGTCTTATCACAGGCACATTCTTCATCGGCAGGATTTCCTTCTCTGCCCAAATCGTCGAGCCAGATAATGTCACTGTCTGCGTGCTGGCACCTAAAACCGTCGCGCGCAACGTCTCGGCAGGCGGGATGATTTCATAAGTATTTAACACCGCATGTCCCCGCAAGGATTCAGCCAACAGCGGACCAACGTCATCGTGAACCGTCGCATCCGCAACCGAATGGATGGGAATCGGTTTGTAATAATAATGCCCGATGCCGCCCGAGAACATCAACACCGAGCCTTTACCCGACACACCGACAGGCGGCGTGAGATAAATCTTTTGCGCCAGCGGCGAATTTGTGCCTTCAATCAATTCAACGGTCAAGTCCGCCATGCGGTCAGTGAAACGTCGCAACTCCTCGAGCGACGGCGAATCTCCAATCTCCAATCTCAAACCTATGTCATTTAATATATGTTTCGCTGGTTCAGCTACATGCCTCACACGACCCGATGAATGTTCAATCTCCAAAATGCGTCCGCCATAATTCATCGCCGCCGCGCCGATTAAGTTTCCGCTTCGAAAGGTCGCGCTGTTCGCGCTTCCGCCGCCGATGTCAACGTTCGTGACAGTCGTGAAGTTCGTCTGCGAATATTGCGCCGCGCCCGCGCCTTTGCCTGCGATGAGACTTTCAACATTCGGTCCCGCCACACTGACGACAAACTCGCCCGCCAGTCCCGATAACGCCCTGAGAATTTCATCCGCATTTTTTTTCTTCGCGGTCTCGCCCGTGATAATGACCGCGCCTGTTTCCACTTGGCTTGGGTCAATGCCTGCGGTTGAATACTCGCCTCTCACAATCTCATTCAATTTGTCCGCGTCAATCGTTTCCGCGTCAATCAATGGCGTGAAGACAATCGGACTCTGATAAATCACTTTTCTATCCGTGATGTTGATGCGCGGGATTTGTCCCGCCCGCGCGACATCCTGAAGATTGATGCGCGAGAAAACAATTTGAGTTGTGGTCGTCCCAACATCCACACCGACGGAGAGGAGCGCGCGCGAGTCACTCATAGATCAACATAACGGAACACGCAACCACGCAACATGTAGCGTAGAGCGTGTTCCGTTTTGTCACTCTTTCCGATACGTGACCTTCCCGCTCAACTCCAGCGAATCAATCACGCCGACGATGACCGCATCCACGGGCGCGTTGGTGGTCTGGTTGGTATAACGGGCGGAGGAACCGTCAGTCACCATGACCAAATCCCCCGTCCCCGCGCTGACCGTGTCCACTGCGATATACGGGTCGCCCGTCGGCTTCCCAGTCGTATCCGTGTTCCGCACGATGAGCAACTTCCGCCCTCGTATCACTTCATCTTTGATAGTCGAAATGGTCGAACCGATGACGAGCGCAATTTTCATAATTGACTCCAGGTCTTTTACCGCCATCATTTGCTCTGCCAGTTCACAGAGACCTTTGAGAAAAAACTCAGAGAACTCTGTGGTCTCTGTGGCTAAACAGCGGTGGCAAACAAACGTCTTCGGCTTACGGGTTGAACTTTACCATAGAATAAAAACACAAACAATGTTCGGAGGATGCGTCGGGTTTATTTTAGAAACGGCGCGGTAAACATCCGCGCGGTTGCCCTGAATTTTCTGGATGCCGCCAGCGTCACGTACATCGGTTGATAATACGCGCCTTCCTTCCCAACCAGCGGACCGAACGGAATGAAACCGAGAGTGCGATACATTTTCAACTGCCGCGTCGTGCCAGACATCACCCCCAGGTCATAATCATGCTCGTCGCAATATTTTGCGACATTGAGCATCAGCCCCGCGAAGACCCGCGTCCTGCGGCGGTCTGGTTCCACTGCCAGCAATCGAACCTCGCAGATTGAATTGTGCGGAGGCAAATGCGCATCGAGATTTTTCAACTTCAGGTCCAGCGAGAACGGACGTTTGTCGCGCACCGCCAACATGCCGAGAAGTCTTTCGCCATCCAGGCAAATGAGATACGTATTCTCCGCGTGGAATTTATCCACCAGCCGCTTTTCAAGATTAGCTTCGTGTTGAGGGATTTCCTCCACAAATGTTTTATAGTTGAGACGAAAGATTTGCTCGAACTCATATTCTGTCTCGGCGATTTTGAAAGTTAATGAAGCCATGAAGTTAGAGTCCCTTTTCATTTGATTCTGTTTTGATTGCCATGCCGATATTCCCGCGATGCGCCAATAAAATAATAAACGCGACGACAGCCATGCCAGCCACAATTTCCGCGCGCTGACCCAAAGCAAAGGCGATGATTGGACAACAAGCGATGCCCATCAAAAAGAAAATTTCGTTGCGGCGGCTGACGAACAACAACAGGAGCGCGAGAAGCGCGGTCAATATCGCGATGCGATAATCAAACATCAAGACCGCGCCGAACGCGGCGGAGAGTCCCTTGCCGCCTTTGAATCCAAGTTGGATGGGATACACATGTCCCGCCAACACGGCAACCATTACGCACGCAAGCGCCCACGGCTCCAACTCGAACCATAGCGCAATCGCCATTGCAACGACGCCCTTCAACACATCGCCAACGCCCGTGATGATTGCCCCGCCCCTGCCCAATGCGCGCCCCGCGTTACGCCCGCCTGTCGCGCCGCTTCCGACCTCGCGCAAATCCTGTCCCGTTCTCCCGCGCACGAGATAATATCCGACAGCGATACAGCCCAACGCATAAGCGCTCAAAATGACGACGAGTTGAGTCAGCATATTATTTTCCGTGAACGACAATCCTTACCGCCTCGCCTGAAAGATTTACCTGACTCGTCCATTTGCTTGTCAGGTTCATGGGCGCGTTGGCAATCAATCTCGAAAGATGTTCCGAGTGCAAAAGTCGTTCGCCTTGATGGATTTCCAATTTTACATGATTACGAAATTCTTTGGATTGGAATCTGAACGCGCCTGGAATGGATTCTGTGATCACGTTCGGACATATCCACTCGAGCGGCGCGTCCACGCGGACCTCAATCCTGCTCGCTGACCATTCGGCATTTTCCAACCATCGAGCGCTGGAGCGCGCCGCCGCGCGACCCTCCAACGCCGCCCAATCCGCTGTCTCCACGCCGCGCAAAAGATTCCCCGCCGCAAAGACTCCCACCTGCGATGTGCGGAATAACGAATCAACCTGCGGACCCAACGAAGGCTTCAGCGTTTCAACCTCCCCTCTTCGCGCGAGTTCATTCTCAGGAATCCAATCGCCCGTGAATACAACCGTGTCACATTCAACGACCTCAATTCTCCCATTCTCCAATTCTCTTATTTCAATGCCCTCAACTCTCTCTTTGCCCAAAATATTCACCACCTTCGTATTCGTCAATATCTTCGCCCGCGCCAAAACATCCGCATACAAAATTTTCGCAGGCAGAAAGATGGGCATGTACAGTTGATGACGCGGCAACTCGGTAATCATGTTCAGCGCCTTCACGCCCGCGTGCATCAACGTCAACACAGCCGAAAGACTCACAATCTCCGCGCCCACAATCACCGCGCGCTTTCCCACTGGCAAATGATGTTCATACACAAATCGTTGAAGCGAGCCAGTCGTAAACACTCCCTGCGGACGCGTCCCAGGAATCAAGCGCGCCGAACGCGGTCTCTCGCGCACACCCGTCGCCAGCAACACAGACTTCGCTTCAATCGTTCCAACTCCATCAGGTGATGTGAAATTAAGTGCAACGAGTCCCCCTCTCCCTTTGGGAGAGGGGCTAGGGCGCCGTGCTGAGCTTGTCGAAGCAGTGAGGGCAGTTATCGTCGTATTCGTCCAAATCTTAATCCCCGCGCGTTCCGCCATTTCGCGATACCTGCGCGCATACGAAGGTCCCGTCATCACCCAATGAAAATCGCGCAACCCAAATCCCGTATGCCCGCACAAGCGCGGAATCCCTCCTGCCTCACTTTCGCGCTCGACAACAGTCACATCACTCACACCGAGTCTTTTCAACTCCAACGCCGCCGCAAGCCCCGCTGGTCCCGCGCCGACAATCAAAACCGTAGTGGCGACTTCAGTCGCATCCTTTGCGCGCGCAACAAAACGACTGAAGTCGTTACTACGATTTTCCATTGTTTTTATCAACGCGGCGTGACAATTAAACCCCTGACACCTCCCCTGCATCGCCCGCGTTCTTCTTCGCAACGCATCCAAACTTCGCGCGGGAATGTTGGAGTTCATCGCGTCGTTCACCTCGCCCAAAGTTACGCGCTCGCAATGACAAACGATTCTTCCATAATCGGAATTCTGTTCAATCCTCTCCGCGCTTTGATACGGACGCGTAAACGCTTCGCCGATATTCGGCATTTTTATTGTCTTGAAATTTTTCTTGCGTTTCAACTCGACTCCGCCCTCTCGCAACAACTCGCCCACATATTCCGCAATCCCCAAACACCCCGAAATCCCCGTTGACCGAATCCCGCCCACGCAAATATATCGTTGTTCTGCGTGAAGCGAAATTTGATAATCGCTGTGTTCCGTCGCGGCGCGCAGACCCGCGTAGGTCGCGGTTACTTCTTCTTCAAGCAATTCGGGCAGAATCTTTTTTCCCTTTTCGAGTAAGGAGCCTAATCCATTTTCACTGGTATTCGTCGCGGTCTTGTCCGGTAAATCCTCCGCAGTTGGACCCAGCAACACATTCCCATAAATCGTCGGGCTGACCAAAACTCCTTTTGTTGTTACAGTAGGGACGGGAAGCAAAACATGATTGACGAGACTTCGCGCCAACTTATCGAAGACAATCAACTCCCCACGTCGCGGCGTGACGTTGAACTCCTCATGCCCAAACAATTTATTGACATCATCCGAAAACAACCCCGCCGCGTTGATTATCCACCGCGCATAAACTGTGTCATCTTTACCTGAGATAGCGTAGACTCCCCCTCTCCCTATCGGAGAGGGCTGGGGTGAGGGCGACCGTTCACTATCCACTGATAACTGATTACTCTCCTGCCTTCCGCCTTCCGAATCTTCCACCTTCTGCGCGCTGACTCCCTCCACCCGAAACCCCAACTTCAACTCCACCCCATTCGCCACCGCCTGAGTCGCGCAAGCCAGCGGAATCGTAAACGTACATAAGATACCCTCGCCTGGCACAAACATTCCGCCCAACGCGCCTTTGCCAAGATGCGGCTCGCGTTGATAGAGTTCTTCCTTGTCAATGAGATAACAATCCGTATCCCCATTTTGATTTGCCTTCTCCAACAAATCGGGCAGCGTGTTCAATTGCTCTTCGTTCCACGCAATCAACAACCCGCCTATTCTCTCAAACGGACTCCCCGCCTCTTTCATAAACTCTTCCATCAACGGATAACTGCGCTTCAATAATTTCGACTCAAGCGAACCAGGCATCGCGTCATAACCCGTGTGCCAGATGGCAGTGTTGGCTTTGGATGTCCCCATGCCTACATCTGAATTAGATTCCAGTAATACGATATTTATATCGTAGCGTGAAAGTTCACGCGCAATCGCGCTCCCCACCGCGCCCGCGCCGATGATGGCGATGTCGTAGGGTATCTTCATAATTTATGTCGGAGGCGTACAAGTAGACAGGTACACAAGTATACAAGTACACACGTGCGTCGCGTGGCGACATTTCCTTGTTTACATGTCTCCGTGTCTACGTGTTTACTTGTTTCCTTATCTACGAATGATACGCCTTTACTGCATTTACCGCCTTGCCCCACGCCTCCAACTTCTTTCCTCTTTCCTCTTTCGTTATCCTCGGTACATACACTGCCTCCGCTTTCCAACTCTTTGATAATTCATCAAACGATGTTCCCAGCGCCGAAACGCCCGCGAGATTCGCGATTCCAATTGCAGTCGCTTCCAACGCGGCAGAGACGCGCACTTCGAGATTCAACAAGTCTGCAATCATCTGCATGAGATATGGATTCCCCGAAGGTCCGCCATCTACTTTCAAATGCGGAGGAGTCTTACCCGCGTCCTGCGACATGGCATTGACCACCTCATAGACCCGACATGCAATCCCATCCAGCGTGGCGCGCACAATATCATCGGATGTTGTGCTGCGATTCAAGCCAAACATCGCGCCGCGCACGTCTGTTCGCCAGTGAGGCGCGGCGAGACCTTGCAAAGCAGGGACAACGACCACGCCCAAATCTGTGGAGCGTTTCGCCGCCTCATTACTCGACGGGGAGTCTGGTATCGCTTTCAAGTTATCTCTCAGCCATTGCACCGCCGAGCCTGTGACAAATATCCCGCCATCGAACGCATACGCGGTATGGTTATCGAAATTCCAGCCGACGGTGGTAAGTAATCCATGGTTGGAGAGGCGCGGTTTGTCGCCGATGTTCATCAACAGGAAACTGCCCGTGCCAAACGAGCATTTCATCTCGCCCGCATTGAAACACGCCTGACCGAACAACGCGGCTTGCTGGTCAACCAACATCGCGTGTAGGGGGAGCGGCTTGCCCGTCCCCCCAAAATCAACATCACCAATATATCCCGCTGATGGTTTTGTTTCGGGCAACATGCTACGCGGAATATCAAACAAAGATAATAAATCTTCATCCCACTCGAAACGATTCATATCAAACAATAGAGTGCGCGATGCCGTAGATGGATCAGTGACATGCAACTTGCCATTCGTCAATGACCATATCACCCACGTCTCTGTCGTTCCAAACAACAGTTTTCCATCGTGCGCTTGTTTGCGAATCTCCGGCTGATTTTCAAACACCCACTTGAGTTTTGGCGCGGAGAAATAGCTGTCGAGTAAGAGTCCGGTTTTTTGGCGAAGCAGGTTCGGGTCCACGCGCGAAGCGAGGGAGTCGCAGACTGATTGCCCACGCGTATCCTGCCAGACAATGGCGGGAGTCACAGGCTTGCCCGTTTCCTTATCCCAGACGATGAAGGTCTCGCCCTGGTTGTCGAACCCCACTGCGGCGATATCGTATTTATCCAATAATGGCGCGCAAGCCTCTTTGACCGTGCGAAGGATGTCGGCAGGTTCCTGTTCCACCCATCCCGCCTGCGGAAAGCGCGCCGGCAGTTGCGATGAATTCTTCTCGATCATCTCGCCGCGTTCATTGACAATAACTGCCGTTGTTTGCGTTGTTCCTTGATCAATGCCGAGGAGGTATTTCATGCTGGAATCTCTTTCAATTTACGAAGAAGCGGTATCACTGTCAAGCCTTGAACAACAATCGAGAAGGCGACAACGCCAAAAGAAACAGTGACGATGGCTTCGCGTTCGGGGATTTCAGATGGAAGCCCGAGCGCAAGCGCAAGCGCCAATGCGCCGCGCAAACCGCCCCAAAACAGGATATGCTGGTGATTAAGACTAACGCGTAATGCAGATCGTGAAAACAAAGCAGATAAGGGATAGATGGCCAGCGCTCTGCCAACAACAATTGCAACAATTGCAATGATGATGGAGATCAGCAGATTGGAAAAATCCTGATAGGCCCCGCGTATGCCAATCAGCATGAATATTAATGAGTTTACAACAAAGGCTATATATTCCCAGAATGATACAACCGCCTCCCGCCCTTTATCCGTGAATGAGCCAAGAGAGCCAACGTTGCCAGTCATCAACCCTGCAACGAGCGATGCCAGCACCCCCGATACATGAAAATGTTCCGCCAGTAGGAACGAGCCGTAAGCGGCGACCGTGGTCAGGGTGATTTCAATAAGGTGGTCATCGGTGCGCCCGGCCAGCAATAACACACTGCCCGCAACCAGCGCTCCGCAAAGTATTCCGCCTGCGACAGTGATCGCCAACGTTTGTACTGTGACAAATACAGTAATGCCCCCGCCCATTGCAAAAGCAAGGGCAATGCTGAGGGCGACGACCGCAGCGCTGTCATTGAACAGGCTTTCGGCTTCGACAAGCAAACGCAAGCGCCCATGCACGCCCGCTTCTTTGAAAGTGGCGATGACGGAAACGGGATCAGTCGCGGCGATCAATACGCCGAAAAGGATCGCGCTCTGCCAGCCCCATTTTGCGAGATAGTGCATCCCAGCCGCTGTGACTGCCGCCGAGAGTACAACTCCAACGGTTGCTAAAGTGAGGATCACAGGTAAATCGCGGCGGAGTTCCTGCCATTTGATATAGATGGCGGCTTCGTAAATCAGGGGCGGCAGGAAGATGGTGAAAATCAGATCCTTTGTAATCTCTATATCATCGGATGGGAACGGCGAGATCGCCAGAACAATACCCGTCAGCATCAATCCGACCGTATATGGGATCTTTAACCGCCGCGCTGTTATCGCTACAACGGCGGCGATGAGAAGCAAGGATGCAATTCGTTCAATATTGATATTCATGCCAGATCAATCCGTCGGCTATGAGGCTCCAGAGGAAATATAAGAGCGGTACACCGCATGGGATACCGCTCTTAATTTTACCTGACAACAGACTGTTATTACTCTGCGTACTTCTTCTCGATCTCGGCGATCATCTTCTGGCGTTCTTTGATCTTTTCGCCCTGCGGAACGCCCTCGAATGTTTTGTTGATCCCGGAAAACCAGAGGATCGGCAGTATCACTACCATTCCGACAGTCAACCAGAAAACAGGCACATTGGGAGGGAAGAAACCCGTTGTGGATAGGAGCGCTACGCCGAGGCCGGAGACCAGCGCGATCGGCTTGGACAATGCGCCCAAATTGAACGGACCCTTTTCGTTCCAGGTTTTGCCCTCAGCAAGGAAACCTGCCAGAACAGGTATTGCGTACGAAATGTACAGAAAGACCGCGCAACCCGTCGCCAGGACGAGGAATATATCTACTCCTTGCAAGCCAAGCGCGGCGCCAATAATACCCGTTAGGGATGTGATGAACGCCAACACAGCGCCAGTCCAAATAGCATACGTGGGAGTGCGATATTGGGTGCTAATGTGAGAGAGGAAGTGTGATGCAGGCAAACCGCCGTCCCGGGCGAAGGCGAACATCATGCGTGATGTGGATGTAAGACCCGCCAGCGCGCAGATATAGTTCGTGATCACAATGCCCACAGCGAGTATCAAGCCCAGGATGGCTACTGGAGTCCCCGCGGCGGCGGGAGGAAATACCGAACTCCACATGTAGAAGAACGAGCTAAAGCCCGCGGCCGCGCCTTCATCGAGGCTGGGCATGACTAAAACAAACGCCGCAACCATGACGAGACCAAACGTCCAGGAATAGAATACCGAAGTCCACATTCCTTTGGGGACATTGACCTGAGCATCGTGCGTTTCTTCGGAAGTGTGCCCTGAGGCGTCGAAGCCAGTGATGGTATACATCACATAGATCAACCCGAAGAAGAAGGCGATGAACGTACTTGGGGCGATGATTGGAATCACGTTACCGCCCGGCTCACCCGTGTAGTTGGTGAAGGTCACGAGGCGTGAGAAATCCAGCGCCACAGGCGAGTTGACGAACAGCGCGATAACGAATACAACTGTCAGGGCAAGGATCAGGTAGCCGCTGAAGTCGGTCAGCTTGGTGGTGACGTTGATGCCGTAGTGGTTGAACAACGCCTGTGTGACCAGAGCGATGATCACGAAGATGTGTTGGTGCCAGATGGTCCAGGTGGATGAGTCTGATCCCAGGAACTGCCCGCCAAGAACTGTATCAACCAGCAATCCTTTAAAGAAGGCCTGATACAGAAAGACATCCACAGAAGATACAACGAACAGAAGGCCCAACAGGTTAAACCAGGCCGCCATCCAGCCCATGAATTTTCCAGCGAGGATCGAAGCCCAGTGATACAAGCCGCCAGCCGTTGGGTAGGCAGAGGCGATCTGCCCCATGCTGAACGCGACCATCAGGGAGAAAAAACCGCCAACCATCCAGCCGATGAAGGCGCCGCCCCCGCCTGCGGAATTGAAGGCGGCATAGAACGTGGAAATACCGCCTGCCAGGATATTAATGATCGAGAACGAAATCGCGAAGTTCGAGAAGCCGCTCATGCGGCGGGCGAGTTCCTGGGCATAGCCCAGTTTATGTAATACTTGCTTATCGTGCTCCATACTTTTGTCAGCCATTTCTCAATTCTCCTTTTGAAGTTAGTCTTACTAGCAAAACGAATGGGCATTGACTGGTTTTCACTCGGCGATACTGCCTCCTCTCCCCTGCCAGCGGGGAATGGACGTAATCTTTTGGTTTACAACACAGGGATTTTCAAAAAGATACGGGCGAATTCTCCACTTCTCCAATCCCCAGTCTCTACTCTCAAGTCGTCCAATGACTAATTCCGAATTACCAATTACCAATCCCCCGCTCCTCCAATTCCCCCAACACCTCGTATAATTACCCCAACCCCATGCTCAAATACTTCCGCGTCAAGAGCCAGCCAGAGAAAGTCGTCCCAGACCTGGGAATGATCTCCCTCTCCTTATTGGAACGCGACGCGGCGCTCCCATTCACCATCCGTCAACTCAATAACCTGCCCGAAAACATCAAACGTCGACTCTATCGCGGCTTGATCCCGCCCGCGCTGCTCACCCGCTTTGGAATCGATCCCATTCAATGGACGGGCGCGAACAAGGCGCCGCTGGTCTTCGTCAACGCGGAAGCGCAAAGTGAAAAGGTCCTGGTTACCGCGCGCAGTTCGCCCGACCCGGACGATGAATTCTTCGCGCTCGAACTGGCGGATAATTCGCTCAACGGCATCGAGTTAAATCTGATCGTGTTGAACGATCCGACCCAGCCGCGCTTTTCGATTGATCGCACGGACGACGGTCAGCCCACGATGTTTGGGACGCTGCGACGCAACCTCAAAGCAGAAGAGGACGCGAAACAAGCGGGACTCGCGCCGGGGCAAATCCGCGCCGGGTTGAATACATCCAAAATCGTGTTTGAACATATCGAAACGTTTTTATCCACGCTGGGTCACCGCGCCTATTTTCTGGAGCCGCTCACGTACGCGTCGGCGTGGGTGTTCGAACGGCGCGGCTTTGCGTATGTGCGCGGTCACAAACTCATGGACGATATCCAGCGCGGGTTTCAGCCGGGCGGCGCGCTGAGTCAATGCCTGGATGATGGATCAACTTTCAGGAAACCGGATCAAGCCGACACTGTGAGAGGACGCGCCTGGGCGATCCATGATGGAATTCTTGACACAATAGACGCGCGTTGGGATAAAATCCGCATGGTGAAGCAGATCGGTCGTCACGCGGGAGTCGAAACTTTTCCGCAGGCTCGGTATTAGGAGGCGAACATGGCAGAGACATTTCGGATCACGCGCGCCGCGTATCTTGAGTCGCTTGGGGACTTTCGCAAGTTTCTCAAGGAGCATTGCAAGGACGTCAACGCGGAGACGTTATACGACTTGCAACTCGCGGTGGACGAAGCCTGCACGAACGTCATCACGCACGGCTACGCGGACATGGACCCGGGCTCGATCATCCTTGACCTTGAACTTGATTCGGATTCGATCAGCATCACCCTCACCGATTTCGGCCGCGCCTTCGAGCCGGGCGCCGCGCCCACACCGGACGTGGACGCGCCCATCGAGGAACGCGAACTCGGCGGGTTCGGCCTGTTCTTTATTCAACAGTCTGTTGATCAGATGGATTACAAAGCGACGGAAGACGGCAATAAGATGATCTTGAGGAAATTGCTCAAGCCGCCGTCCTCGGCGGGCTTGCACTGAGCCTGTCGAAGTGACGCCGCCGAGAGCATAATAAATATGGAGGCATAGCATGAAGACTGAAGTAAAACAAGAGAATGATATTACAATCGTTGCCGTCAGCGAAAGCGTGGATGCGCTCACCGCGGCCGACCTGACCAAAACCATCAGCGATCAAATCTCGGATGGGCGCGTCAATCTCGTCGTTGATTTGGCGGGCGTCGAGTTTATGAGCAGCGCCGGTTTGCGGACCCTGCTCGGCGCGGTCAAAGAATCGCGTTCGGCGGGCGGCGATCTGCGAATCGTCTCGTCCAACCCCGGCGTGGATAAAGTGTTGAAGATGTCCGGCTTCCACAACATCGCCAAAGTCTTCACATCCTCGGCGCAGGCTGTGGCGAGCTTCAGCGCTTAGAATGCTTTGCCGCGAATTACGCGAATTTTCACGAATCGTTTTAAAGAATTCGCGTGAATTCGTGAAATTCGCGGCTGAAGAATTTCCTTTGTGTTCCTTTGTGACATTTCGACAGGCTCAATGCAAGCCTTTGTGGTAGAAAGTCTTTTGTATGCCAAATAAGAAAAAGAAAATCGCGTTGGTGATCGGCGCGGGGTCGGTCAAATGCGCGGCGGCGCTCGGTCTGTGGAAGGTCTTGCAGGAGGCGGGCATTCCGTTCGACATGCTCGTCGGTTGCAGCGGCGGGAGTTTGTACGCGACGGGTATGGCAATGGGCTTTTCACTGGAAGAATCAGTCGAAAAGACCAAAGCGCTGTGGAATCAATCCGTGACCGAGAAACGCAACTGGCGCGGACTGGCGAGCGCGATCCTGCCCGGCATCTTCAAGTTCGACGACAACTTCAGCATGATCTCCGACGCGCCCATGCTCAAAAGACTCCGCATGGTATATGACGATAAAACGTTTGCCGATACCAAAACGCCGCTCTATCTCATCGCGACGGATTTGTATACCGGCGAAGCGATTGCATTACACGAAGGCAGTCTCGTGGACGCGATCCGCGCCAGCATCGCGATTCCCATGATTTGGCCCGCGTGGACAGTCAACGGACGGCGGCTGGTGGACGGCGGCGCGGCGAATCCATTGCCGGTGGATGTGGCGATCCGCGAAGGCGCGGATATCATCCTCGCCATGGGATTCCAAAGTCCGTTTCCCAGCAAGATTAGATCCGTGAGTCGTTACGCGCTCCACATCAACAGCCTGATCACCAACAATCTTTATCAAGCCAACTTTGCTTTTCATACCGCCGCGCATCACGCCGAGATCATTTCCATCCTCCCCGATTTCGACCGCCCGATCAAACTCTTCGACACTGATCAAATCCCCTACGTGATCGAGCAGGGCGAAAAAGCCATGCGCGCGCAACTCGATTACCTAAAGCGTTTACTGGAATTATGAATACAAAGAATCGACTCTCCATCGTCATTGGTTCGGGCGGAGTCTTATGCGCCGCCTCTTTGGGATTGAATAAAGCCCTGCATCGCGAAGGCTTGACTCCCGGTATGGCGGTCGGGTGCAGCGGCGGAAGCATCTACGCCGCCTCCATCGCGCTTGGGATTGATCCAGCCCAGATAGAGGATCAAACCCTGACGCTTTTCACGAGCGACGTGTTCGAGGGCTACACATCGAACCTGAAGTCCGCGTTGACCGGCGAAACGCGCTTCACCGAACTCTCCAGCCTGATTGACGATAAAATCATGTATGAAAGGTTGAAAGCCGTCTTCGGCGATAAAACCTTCGACGATACGATTTTCCCATTACACATCGTCGCGACGGACTTATATACCGGCGAGCGCGTTGTGATCTCCTCCGGTAAAATTCTCGATGCCGTCCGCGCCAGCGTCGCCATCCCCATGATCTTCTCTCCGTGGAAGATCGGCGATCAACTGCTGGTGGATGGCGCGGTCTGCGATCCGCTGCCGATTGACGTAGCCATCCAGCAGGGCAGCGATGTGATCGCCGCTGTCGGTTTCGAGATGCCCACGCGCAAACGCATGAACTCATACACGGCGGTTACGACGCATTTCAATGGCATTTACATGAATAACATTCTGAAATCCACGTTCGCGTTTTACAACATCGCGCATCACGCCGAGATCATCCCCATCCTGCCGGAGTTTGAAAAACCCATCGGCACATTTGATACCGCGCAAATCCCGTTCATCATCGCGCAGGGCGAGAAGGCGGCGGAGGCACAAATCCCATACATCAAGAAACTGATGTCAAACGGTGGGTTGAAATGAAATCAGCCTCCTCCGTTGACCTGCTGGAATCCCTGGGATATGGATATTTTGAATTGGACCTGGTGGGGCGATTAACCTATGGCAATAAAATTTTCTTCGACGCCCTGGGATATCAAAAAGAGGAGTTGATGGGCAAACACTTTCGGCGCTATGTGGCTCGGGATAAAGTCGCGCTGATGTTCAGTATCTTCTCCATGATCCACAAGACCGGCATGGTGGAAAAAAAACTCCCGCTTGACTTTGTGCACAAGGACGGAATATCGCGTCACGCGGAGGGTTCGATTGCGGTGATACGCGATGAGAACGGCGCGCCCATCGGTTTTCGCAGCATCCTGCTCGATATCACTGAACGCAAACAAAAAGAGTCCACCCTTATACAACAGAAGAGAAAAGCCGAAAGGGAACTTGAGATCGCGCGCGAAATCCAAAACAGTTTCCTCGTCGAAGATTATCCCCAACCCGAGGGCTGGGAGATTGCCACGCGCATCCGTCCCGCGCGCCAGGTCAGCGGCGATTTCTACGATGTGTTTCCCATCGCCACCAGCAAACAGATCGCGATCGTCATGGCGGATGTCTGCGATAAGGGCGTCGGCGCGGCGCTGTACATGGCGATCTTCCGCAGTCTCTTGCGCGCGTACTCCGATCAGCAATACATCATCCGTTGGGCGGGCGTGCCAAAGAACGATCCGGTTGATTCGCCCAGCGTTGTTTTTCGCAAGGACGCGATCCTCGCCTCCGGCGCGCCGTCGCTCAAAAACGCCATTGATCTCACAAACAATTACATCGCCACGAATCACGGCAACTCCAATATGTTCGCCACCGTATTTTTTGGATTGCTCAACCCGCAGGACGGGACTCTGATCTACATCAACGCCGGACACGAACCGCCGCTGCTCCTCTCGAACGGGACTCTCAAAACCCGCCTCCTCCCGACGGGTCCGGCTGTGGGCATGCTCCCAAACATGGAATTCAAAACGGAATGGGTGATCCTCAACCCCGGCGATTCCCTCCTGCTTTACACCGACGGCGTCACCGACGCGCTCAACAACAAAAACGAACAATTCTCCGAGGAGCGTTTGATCGCCACCGCGCAAGGATCAACCGGCACAGCCCAAACCATGCTTGAAGACGTTATCTCCGCGGTGAATCGTCACATCGCAACCCGCGAGCAGTTCGACGATATCACCCTGCTGGGGGCGCATCGAAAACTTGACAAATAGCACGTTTGTTCTATAATTCGAGCATGAACGCGCTCGATACGCTGGTCGAACTTTCCAGCCAGATGGAATTGGAACACGCGGAAGAAGACCGCGCTTCGTCTTCGTTGCACGCCGTTCAGCGCGAGCCAACCAAGCCCGCCTGTTTCACCCCAAAAGAACAAAGAGCCGCGTTCACCCATCCTGCCCAACTTCCCAACGGAAAGCAAGTCATCTTATTGAAGACCCTGCTCTCGTCCGCGTGTGAACGGGATTGTTATTACTGTCCCTTCCGCGCCGGACGCGATTTCCGCCGCGCCACCTTCAAGCCGGATGAATTTGCCAATCTGTTCATGAAGTTGAATCATGCCAACATGGCGGAAGGCATCTTCCTCAGTTCGGGTATCGCGGCGGGCGGAGCAAACACACAAAACAAGATTCTCGACACCGCCGAAATTCTCCGCAAACGATTTGGCTTCCGGGGCTACATGCACCTCAAGATCATGCCCGGCGCGGAGAGAGGTCAGGTCGAACGCCTGATGCAACTCGCCGACCGCGTCTCGGTCAACCTCGAAGCGCCAAACACAGAACGACTCGCCAAACTCGCGCCGCATAAAATCTTCATCGAAGAATTGTTCCGCCCGTTGAAATGGGTGGAGGAGATTCGTCAATCGCAACCGGCGTATAAATTTTGGAATGGAAAATATCCGTCCACCGTGACGCAATTCGTCGCGGGCGGCTCCGATGAAAGCGA
>Ga0247727_10005162_pt1 | contig 26840 bp, 36 predicted proteins | sample WisWelCaveWW1625_FD_202498 | JGI IMG/M metagenome (GOLD analysis project Ga0247727, IMG submission 202498) | Biofilm microbial communities from Wishing Well Cave, Virginia, United States - WW16-25 | ecosystem: Environmental > Aquatic > Deep subsurface > Groundwater > Cave microbial mat | place...
TCCACTATTGGGAAGGGTTCTTCCCGCGCGGCCCAGGTTTCAACGACGGTCGACATAGTTTTTCCTTTCATTCAGGCTTATAAATTCTCTCCCCACAAGATAAACATTTCCGCGCGCTTTGTCAACAAGCAAAAATTTCAAAAAATTTTTCGAGGCGCTTATAAAAAACCTTGTCTTCCCCCTGACGCGTTAAAGACCAACTTTGCTCTCCCTTTCCCAAAATAATCAAATGCTTCAAATGACCAAATGATCCAGATTGTCCTCAGCGCACAGCACGGACACCAACAGCGCTGAAGAAGCCAATAACGTCGTGCGCGCAACCACCACTGCTGAAGTCGACCACCCACACCGCACGAGAAGCGGGATAGTCATATTGGTCCGCCGTCCAAATCCAACTGTGTGTTCCATCAAAAACCGGATCGATATACAAACTATCACGCGCTTGCGCTTCCATTAACGACATCGCTTCTTCCAATGTTGGCAAGCGCCAGTCGTTATAACCGGCAAAACGTTGGTTGTTTAAATCACGAATATACGTTTCGGCATCCGAGAAACTCAGGAAATTTTGTGAACCGGATTGTTACCACCTCAAGCCGGTTGCATGATCGACAACCACTTTGCCATCGTGTTTCAATTCATAGTTGTTCTTAATTCCTGTGCCCTGTGGATTGCACCAAGCCTTGTTCGAGCCTCGTTCAGCGCAATAGAAATCGTACGTTTTCAACATGGCCTTCACCGCTTCCTCGGCAAGGCTATCTATCGGCTGCGCGCGCAGTTGAAGGATGGGCGACTGAACCGGCGAAGTTATTTTGGATTCTAGGCTAATCGTCGCCGGTCTTTTCAATCACAAAGCCGCAAGCAACTCATTCAAACCGGAATCAAAATTTTTAAACTCCAAATACCGTTTCCCCCATAAAATTTTGGGCAACGGCGTTTCATCCAATTTGCACGGTATCAAGCGCCGATTCAGGGCGACGGCGCTCGTCCATTCCAATTCCACCCAATGCGAACTTGCCGCGGCTGGCGACCAAAGCAGAATCAATGTATCACACCAATCCAAAGCCTGGCTGATGCGCGTCGGCAAACTCTCACCGCCTTGAATGCCGGTGTAATCGATAAACACCTCGGCGCCGGCGGCATGCAAAGCTTGCTGCAAGTGCCGCGCGGTGGTTTGGTTTTCCCACGCATAGCTGATAAAAATTTTCGGAGAGGCGTTTGGTGGTGGCGTTGTCATAACAGCTCTGCAAGGATATTATAATCAAATCCGTAAATCTGAGACAGGTCAACAGAATCATCTTCCGGTAACCAGAGCTCGCCGCGCACCGCACGAACGTAGTAACGCGTGTCAACCGACACGTAACAATAACCAGTGCGAAAGGTCACCACCCACGCTGCTCCGTCGCTTGATTTTTTGCCGGTCCAAATCCACGGCTGGCCGCGGTCAAACTCCGGATCGATATACAAGTCATTGTCGTTCTTGCGGGGTTCCAGCAAAGACATCGCTTCGTCCAAAGTCGGCAAGCGCCAGTCTTTGTAGCCGGCGAATTTTTGCTTGTTCAGCTCGCGGATATATTTTTCGGCGTCGGCGCAGGTGACGGCGACGGAGGAGCCGGATTGTTGCCAGGTCAATTCGGTGGCTTTATCAAAGACCAGCTTCTTGCCGCCGCGCCTGGTTGGCTTGTAAGGAAAGAGCCGAATTTGACCCTTTTTATTCCAGCGGCGCTCAAAAACTTCCTTTTGATACAGCAAATTATCCAGGTCACTGGTGGAAAGCAGATTTAACGATCGGGAGCGAAATTTCATAGCAAGTCCAATTTGAAATTTAATATAAGCAGATCACCTCCGAGAGTCAAGTTTGATTTGACAGGCTCACAATTTTGTTATGGAATTTCCATCCGCGGAAAGCTTTCAGATCTTTTTCCGACATGCCGATTGCAATTCAAGCTCGATTTCATCTCGTATTGGAATTCCGTTTTCACCGTTTAACGGAATACTTGGTTTCTGTCGTCGTGAACGAGTTACCGCGTTGCGATGAACGGCGACCAACTCAAACCCGCGCTTTTGATAGAATCGCAGCGCGTGGATATTGTCATTCGTGGTTACCAGCCAAAGTCGTGTGCATCCTGCTTTCTGTGCCATCGTTCTGACCGCCTCAATCAGCGCCGTGCCGACGCCCTGATTGGAGCGCGTGCTATCGATCGTCACGATTTCGCAACTGTGCTCCACGAGATGATATGTGACTAATCCAACTTTTTCCGCCTCCTGCTCGGCAACAAATCCCGCGAGCTTGCGCGGGTAGTAAATGACCTCGTGGGCGATGACAAAATCGCCGCCCCACCGTTCGGCAATAAATTTGCCAACCCAATCTTTATCATCGGCGGCAACCGGTCGAATATTAAAATTGAGCATACGAAAAGTCACGTGGTCATTCCGTGGATTGCCATACCGCGCGGCATCCACAACTGAATGAAAATGTAGCGCAGACCTCTTGTCTGCAATTGACGCACGTGCAGGCTGGAAGCCTGCGCTACTTCAGTTTCGTGATAATCTTCTTTAATATCAGGCACAGTGCTCGTGCGAAAAAGGATTCCCTGGCCTGCGGCACCGCGTGGCGCGGCGGGCGCCAGGGCAGGCTTACAGAATGACAGTTTGGGTACGGTGTTCACGGAACTTTTACTTTCGGCATCGCCCGCGCGATGATCGCATCAAAATCAATTCCGGCAGGTAAGGTTCCGAACGCCAGTCCTTGATCGCCCGCTAATCGCGAGGCGCAGAACGCCTCGGCAACAACCGCCGGCACGTGCTGAATGAGCAATGCGCCTTGAAGAGCGAGCGCCAACCGTTCGACAGTCCGCCGCGCGTGAATTTCTATGTTCGTTGTTTCCGCAAGCTCGCGTTCGAGCCGATCAACAAAAAAATCGAATGGCCTGGAGACGCCGCGTGCCGCGCGAATTTCATCGAGCACGATTTCCAAAGCCGCATGGTCATGAGCGATGGCGCGCAGCACGTCCAGACATTGAACGTTGCCGCAGCCTTCCCAGATGGAATTAACCGGCGTGTCGCGATAAAGCCGCGGCAGCGCCGATTCTTCGACGTAGCCGTTGCCGCCGAGGCATTCCATCGCTTCGCCGACTGCAACCATCGTGCGCCTGGTGATCCAGTATTTGGCAATGGCGGTGACAAGGCGCGTGAACTTCATTTGTCCTTCATCGCGCGCGGCCTCGTCAAAGCCGCGCGCCAAACGCATAACCAGCGCCGTCGCCGCCTCGGACTCGAGGCACAGATCGGCCAGCACGTTTTTCATGAGTGGCTGCTCGATGAGGCGTCTGCCGAAAGCGTAACGATAATTGGCGTGATGCAAAGCTTCGGCAACGGCGCGCCGCAACGTGCTCGCCGCTCCCCATGCACAATCGAGGCGAGTATGGCGTACCATTTCAATAATAATGGAAACACCGCGACCCTCTTCGCCGACGAGTCGCGCAAATGCGCCGTGAAATTCAACTTCACTCGAAGCGTTGGAGCGATTGCCGAGCTTGTCTTTCAAGCGCATCAGGTGAAAAGCGTTGCGCGTGGCGTCGGGTTTCCAGCGCGGCAGCAGAAAACACGAGAGGCCTTTCGGCGCCTGTGCGAGAATCAGGAAAGCATCGCACATCGGCGCGGAGCAAAACCATTTATGGCCGGTGATTTCATAAACGCCGCGTTCGAGCAGCGTGGCGCGTGTAGTATTCGCGCGAACATCGGAGCCGCCCTGTCGCTCGGTCATCGCCATGCCGATGAGCGCGCCGCGTTTCTGATTTGCCGGAAGGAAACGCGAATCATATTCCGTCGACACGATACGCGGCTCCCATTCCGCAGCCAGCTCTGGCTGATGGCGCAGACACGGCACAGCAGCGTAGCTCATCGAAATGGGACAACTCGTGCCCTCATCAAGCTGATGGCGCAGCATGTTGAGCGCGACGCGAGCCGTGTGGCTGCCGGATTGCTCACTCGTCCACGGCAGCGAATGTGCGCCGTGCGCAATGCCAAGGCGCATCAGCTCGTGCCACGCGGGATGAAACTCCACTTCGTCGACACGATGGCCAGAACGATCGTGCGTGCGCAAAACGGGCGTGTTGCGATTGGCCAGCTCGCCGAGTTTTAAAATCTCCGCCTTTCCGAGCCATGCGCCATATTCACGCAGGCGTTCTTCCATCCAACCGGCGCCTTCACGATGCAGCGCCTGGCGCAGCGGCGTGTCGTGCTCGAATAGATTGTAATTCTCGAGCGGCGGCGGCTGATTGAAGACTTCTTCCGGTCCGCGCAAAACCATCGCACTCATTTTATTGATTATCCCGAAAATTTTCAGACGGGCCGTCCGGGTTAAAATCACTGCGCGTGCAGCCAGAGGCCGCCTTCGCGCAGGCCTTCGGCGAAGGCTTTGATGCGGCCATAATAAAAGAAGCCGTTGCGATCGAACACGACGCCGGCCACATTCAGCGCTTTGGCTTTGGCTGCCAGCGCTTTGCCGGCGACTCGCGCGGCGCTGACTTTATCCGGCAGGCTCTTTAATTCCGCCTGCAATTCCCTGCTGTGCGATGAAACGGTGAGGATGGTTTTTTTGGTGGCGTCATCCACCAACTGGCCGTAGATGTGTTTGAGGCTGCGAAACATCACCAGCCGCGGGCGCGGCATGGCGCCGTAAAGTTTTTTTCTGACGATGCGTTTTTTAAACGGCTTCGGCTTAAACGGTTTGTTCGCGAACGGCTTGTTCGTAAACGGCCTTCTGTTGCCGAAGCTGCGGGCGGGTTTGTTGAAACGATCGAATGGCATAACGACCTCCCTGATTTTATAAAACATGCGTGTGAGCCAGCCGGGCCGACTGGGTTACTTAATAATCGCAAACCTGCCGGCATGCCTGCCGGCGGCGTTGTCATCAATATGAAAGATATACAAACCAGGCGCAATGTCAAGATTATATTTCGTGCGCAAATCCCACGCGACGAAGCCGTCCGTCGAGCCGTATGACGCAGGGTTTCCACCAGCTCGCCGCGCACGGTGTAAATGCGAGTCGAGCACTTGGCGGGCAGGCTGCGAAATCCTTGTTGAATTTAAAAAGCTTGACTTTTGCACAGACATTTTTTATATTATAAAGTTCCACCAATATCGCGGGGTGGAGCAGCCTGGTAGCTCGTTGGGCTCATAACCCAAAGGTCGCAGGTTCGAATCCTGCCCCCGCTACTCTTGTAAACGGTTGATTTTGTAGAAAAAGGGAATCCCAAAGATTCCCTTTTTTATTTTGGGGCAGAGACAAAGATGGGGGATAATGAGAAATCATGTTGCCTGGTCACCAGCATTCCCAGGACGCGGTTTGCCGCCTCCGAAGTCGTGAAAGCCTATTATGATCAATCTAAAATTGTGCTTGCAAAATTTGCTATATTTTTGTATCAATGAACGTCTAAAATGCAACCTTCCCTCAACACCTGGACAATTCTCCTCCTGTTCGCCGCCGCGCAGGGATTGTTTTTAGCCCTGACATTGTTCACGCAGCAGCGCGGGAATCGCCGCGCCAATCGCGTGTTGGCGCTGTTGATCCTGTTGTTCTCGCTGCGGCTGATTGAAACCGTCGGATACTGGACGAAATATCTGCTTGTCTTGCCGCATTTCGCGCTCACGACGGCGGCGTTTCCATTTCTGTTCGGCGTCCTGCTTTATTTTTATGCGAGATGTTTAACGGCGGAAGATTTTCAATTCAGCAGAAGGGAATTGCTGCACTTCCTGCCTTTTGTGTTGCATGCCGGATGGCTCACTTCGTTTTATCGCTTGAGCGGCGAAATCAAATTGCGCATTTTGCAACAATATATCGGCGTTGAAAATCCGAAGATCACGAACTGGCTTTATTTTTTCGTTTTCCTGTTGCAAACTCTCCACATGCTCTTTTACGTCGGCCTCACGCTGCGCTTGCTCAAGCCGCATTCGCAAGTGACGAAAAGCGCCGGTGTTGGGCTGGAGAAAAACGGCGTGCGCTGGGTGCGGTATTTTACCCTCGGGTTCGGCAGTTTTGTGCTGCTCACGCTGTTGTATGTGATCTGGCTGCAACTGGGCTTTCCCTACAGCCGCACGGTTGATGCGCTGGTGTTAATTTCGCTCGCGAGCCAAATTTACTTGATCGGTTACATGACGTTGCGCCAGCCGGAAATTTTCTCCGGCACGTTGGTGATTAAAAATCCGCCGAAGTATGAAAAGTCCACACTCACGCCGGCGCGAGCGGAAACTTATTTGAACAAACTGCTCCAGCTCATGGAGACTGAAAAGTTGTTTACCAACAGCGACCTCAAGCTGCAGGATCTCGCGCACAAACTCAACCTCTCGCCGCATCATCTTTCCCAAATCATCAATGAACGACGCGGCCAGAATTTTTTTGATTTTCTCAATCAATATCGCATCGCTGAAGCGAGAAAATATTTGACCGATTCGGAGAAACAACAGTACACCATTTTGAGCATTGCGCTCGAAGTTGGATTTAACAACAAAGCCTCTTTCAACACCGCCTTCAAAAAATACACCGGCATGACCCCTTCCCAATTCCGCGACGCGGAAGTCAAAGCCGATAAGGTTTGACGTTCAAATTCTTCGGGGCAGGCGATTTTAGCACGCGGATTTTTTATCTTTTCTCTGTTAGTTTTTTTTTGGGTATTCGGATTTGTCGAATCGTCCGGATAAAGGCTTTGTACTATTCTGGTATAAAAAGAGGCTGTCATTCCGTAGGAATCTTTTTTCATCTCGAGCACTGTGCTAGTCTGAAAAAGGATTCTTCCAGAATGACATGTGGGATGATGACTGAATAGTTACAAAACTTTTACCATTTAACAGGAAAAGGAAAATGAGAGCATTAAAAGCATTTTTGCTGCTGTATGCGTTTACCGCGCCGCTGGCTTCGTGTCAATCTCAACGTGTCGTGGAAGAATTCAGTCAGGCGAAAAAACGGCTTCTGGAAGTGAGCATGAAATCCGACAGCGCGGGAATCGTGCAGGCGCGGCAACGATTTGAACGGCTGCTGCAAAATGAAAATGTCGCACGCCACGACTCGCTGGCGGCATGGTCACATTATTTCATTGGGTTTGCCAACTGGCAAATGGCATTTGTGACCTTCGGCAACACGGAAGGCGCGAAAAAAACGGCCAGCGAGGCCATTATGCATTTGCAGGCGGCGACGAAGCTAAAAGCCAATCTCGTTGATGCGTATGTGGTGTTGCGCCGGTGTTATTTTTGGCAATATCTGCTTGATCCCAGGATCGGCATGGCCGGCTGGCGTGAGAGCGCGGCGGTGCTGCAAAAGGCGAAAGAATTTGCGCCGGAGAATCCGCGGGTGATCTTTGAAGAAGCCATCGATTGGTTTAAATTCGACCTCGAACGGTTGCCGAATCCCAACGCGTTTGGCCTCAATCTCATTGTCGATACGGATCAAAATCAACAGAACGGCGCGAATTGGTGGGGCAACATCTTGTCTGCAGTCAGGATGACTGCGCTACGATTTCCCCCTACTACCGCCCGCAAAAATTTTAATTGCGAAACACTCAATTTTTTTATATATAGTGAAGGCGTTTTGAAAAGCGGCCTTCATTTATTTTTTACGAGAGACCTGTGAACTGGCTTTCAGATCAGCTCGTCAATCATCTGCGCGCCGTTTCGGATTTGCCCGATCTCAGCGGCACGAAATATCGCCTGTTGGAAAAATTTGCCGCCGGCGGCATGGCCACGATTTATTTGGCCGAAGACACGCAACTGCAGCGTCGCGTCGCGCTGAAAGTGTTGCGCCTGCCGGAGGTTTCAAGTGACTTATCCGCCCGCATGTGGCGCGAAGCCCGCGTCATCGCCAGGCTTGAGCATCCGTCGATTGTGCCGGTGCATGACGTCGGCGAATTGCCGGACGGCCGTGTGTTTTATGTCATGAAATTTGTGCAAGGCCGGCGGTTGGATCAATATGCCGACGCCGAAAACGAGTTGCCGAACCGTTTGCGCATTTTTCAAAAAATCTGCGAAGCCGTCGCGTTTGCGCATGCGAATGGCGTGATTCATCGTGATCTCAAGCCGGAAAACATCATGGTCGGCGCGTTTGGCGAAGTGTTGGTGATGGATTGGGGACTCGCGAAGATCGCGGCGGAGGGTGGAAGGCAGAGCGCTGAGGGCGAAGGGTGGAGGGTGAAGAGCGAAGGGCGAGGGGCGAAGGGTGAAGGGCGAGAAGTGAAAGGCGAGGAGCGAAAGGTGAGGGAGGAAAAGTATGATTCAGTAAACGGAAAGCTTTCAATACCGACGGCGCAGGAAACTTTGCACGGCACGGTGATGGGAACGCCAGCTTACATGGCACCCGAACAAAAAAGCGGCGAGATCGATCAAATCGACCAGCGCACGGATGTTTATGCGCTCGGCGCGATTCTAAAGTTTTTGCTGGGTCGAAGTGAAGTCGGACTTTCGCACGATATGGCGACGAATTCACCTATGCTGGAGCGCGAAAGTCCGGCTTCGCCTAAAATTCCCAAATCGCTGGCGGCGATTTATGACAAAGCCATGCGGGAGGATAAAGCAAAACGCTATGCCACGGCGCTCGATCTGGCGAACGATATTGAAAGATTTTTGACCGGCCTCAGCGTCTCGTCATATCAGGAAAACCCGTTTGAAATCGCCTGGCGGTGGCTGAAGAAATATCAGTTCATGGTTTTGCTCGTGTTCATTTATTTGCTCGTGCGGATTTTGCTCTTTTTCTGGTTCCGGCCTTAAAGGAATTTTCGCAAAGAGGTAATAGAAGAGTAACCGCGAGATGATCGCATGCACGAAGCGCTGAAAATCAGGAAAAAATTCTGAAAGTTTATGGCAGCGAAGTAGCCGCCCGCGGATTGAAGAAGCCCGCAGATGAAAAGCTTAATCCGTGGGCTTTTTCAATCCGCGGGAAAAGCATCAGGCTGTCAAGCGCTTCAGTTCTCTGTCTGCTTGAAAAAATAGCGTAAAATTTTAAGGAGCCTGAACCATGAAAATCTTTCTGTTATGCCTGCTATTGATGAGCGCCGTTAGTTTGAGCGCGCAGGAAACCGAGCGCGTGGTCAAAGCCGAGGTCATCATCAACGCCGGTGTTGACGCCGTCTGGGAGGCTTGGACGACTGAGACTGGGCTGAAAACATTTCTCGCGCCCGCTTGCAAAATCGAGCCGCGGGTTTTCGGCGCATTCGAGATTTATTTCAATCCGAACGGCGCGCCTGGCGAGCGCGGCGGGGAAGGCAACGTGATCCTGGCGCTGCAGCCGCAGAAGATGCTGGCGTTTACCTGGAATGCGCCGCCGCATTTGCCGAATGTCCGCCAACAGCGCACCAGTGTGGTGGTGAGATTTAAAGAGTTGGAAAAGCAGCGCACGCAGGTGACGTTGATCGAAAGCGGCTGGGGCGAAGGCGAAGAATGGGACCAAGCTTTCACGTATTTCTCGAATGCCTGGCAAAATATCGTGTTTCGACTGATGAAATACCGCTTTGAAGTCGGCCCGGTGGATTGGGCAAAGCCGCCTGCTTTGAAGTAGTTAAAAATCATTTTATTGAATAACGATAAATTTATTTTAACATTTTTTAAAATAACAGCAAAGGAGAAAAAGATGCAAAAACCTGTGTTGGGCTTGATTCTGGGCGCGGTTCTTGGCGTGGTCGATGGCCTGACGGCACTGCTAACGCCGGAATCTGCGCCGATGATTAATGAAATTCTTCTTGGATCATCAGTGAAAGGACTGGTGGCAGGACTTATCATTGGATTTTTTGCGCGCAAGGTCAAGTCTTTAAAAGCGGGTCTGCTTTTCGGCGGCGCCATCGGATTGTTTCTGGCATTCTTGATTGCTATGCAGCCGATGCCAAGCGGTAATCATTACTGGCTGGAAATCATGTTGCCCGGCACCATCGTCGGCATCATTCTCGGTTACGCCACGCAAAAATACGGCAAGGAAGCCAAACCGGCCACGGCGAATTAATTTTTTTTAAGGAAGACGATCATGTTTGAAAAAAACAAATTCTATTTGCTCACCGCTGTTTTAATGGCGATGAGTTTGGCCGGTACGGCCAATGCGCAAAACGATTTAGCCGCCGAGCCGAATGCGTTCAAGCCTTTCCTCGGCAAAATCTGGAAGGGCGAGCTTAAAAGCGCCGGTCAGGAAAAACCGTCTTACGATGTCGCGCGCGGTGCCGCAGGCCAGGGAATCTTTTTTCTTATCCAGCACAGGGCGATTGTCTTAGATCGCAAAAAGATTCCTGCGGAATGACATTCGCGGTGAATATGCTTTAATTGACAAATCGATGCCACTCACTTTCTCCGAGCCAATTCGCGCCTTCTATGAAAAATATGACGAAGCCAATCGTTTAGCCACGGGCGTGTTTCAGCTCGAATTTGCCCGCACGCAGGAAATTCTGCAGCGTTATTTGCCGGCGCCTCCGGCGACGATTTTGGATATCGGCGGTGGCCCCGGCATTTATTCATGCTGGCGCAATTGGGATACGAAGTACATTTGCTGGATCCCGTATCTTCACACCTCGATCACGCGAAATCGTTATCTTCCCGACAACCCGAACACCCAATTGCCGGCTTCGTTCTTGGCGATGCACGCCGGCTTGATTTTGCCGATCAAAGCGCCGACGCCGTCTTGATGTTCGGCCCGCTTTATCATCTGCACGAACGGCAAGATCGTCTCGTCGCCCTCAAAGAAGCCTATCGCGTGCTACGAAAAGACGGATGGTTGTTTGCGGCAGTGATCTCGCGTTTCGCTTCCGCGCTGGACGGACTTTTTCAGGGCATGCTTGGCGATCCTGAATTTGCCCAAATCGTCGCGCAGGATTTAGTCGATGGCAAACATCGCAATCCGACGAATAATATTTTTTATTTCACCGATGCTTATTTTCACCGCATCGAAGAGTTGGAGGCCGAGCTTGCCGAAGCCGGTTTTCAATACGAAAAAACTTTGGCCATCGAAGGCCCCGGCGGTTGGCTGCAAAATTTCGACGCCTGGTGGAATGACGCCGCGCGGCGTGAGTGTTTGCTCAATTTGATCAGAAAATTGGAAAGCGAGCCGAGTCTCATTGGCGCGAGCGCGCATATCATGGGCATCGCACGGAAACCGTAACGCCGACGGCCCGTCTGCCAATGCTTCAAATGAGCAAACCGTTTTCCGTGAATTAAATTTTACTTTAGAAGATTCTCAACAATCTCTTTGATAAGAAACGGCAAATTCGGCTGGTCAAAAGAGAGTTCTGGCGCAGGAATGCGATGATGTTTGGTGTCCGGATGAATATGTTTGTGATGAGGATGGTTGAGCGCTAAAGTTATATCGGTTGGATGAGGTTGAGGATCATACCAGTAAAGCAGCGTATCGTTTTGATGGACTTCATAGCTATAGTAAGCAATTTTTCTGTCGATAAAGTCAAGCCGTTCGTAAACGCGCAGAACAATATCGCGATCAAAATGCACTTCACCTTGAAGCTGGCAGCGATGCGGCCCGCGACGCACGATGACCAGAGTCGACATTCGGATTTCCGGATGCCTATCTTTGATCGAATAAACCAAACTCTCGTAGGCTTCAACAGATTTCAGCGTTCCGTTCATGTGAGCTCGGCTATTTTTGTCGTTCCATTCGTTGGCAGGCTCGACATGGCTTCCGGCAAAAGCTGTTTAAACAATTCAACACGTTTGGCGCGCATGCCAAGAAGCGCCGCCCAATCGCCAAAATCGTGTTTTTCCTCGAGAATACCGGCGTCGTAAAGCGGCTGGAAATAGCAACTGAGAAGCTTGTATTTTTTCTCATATTCCTGGATTTCACCCTCGACGCCGTGCAAATCCTCGATGAGACTTGCCAGAGTGATTGCGTGAGACATGTTTGGTTTCCTTGATTTGTTTTTGAACTTTGATTACAGAAATAATATAAGCATGAAAATGCAGAAAATCAAACTTGTAAAGGAGAATATTTGCATGCGATATCAACGCATAAGTATTATTGCTTTCACCGTACTAATGGCCTGTTTTTTAATAAATGGGATTTTATCAAAAACCTTTGCCCGGCAAAATAAAAAATCGCCCGCGCCAAATGCCGAATACCAATCCTATCTCGCTCATATCGCCGCGGCGAATGCCTCGTTGCGATTGAATGAAACCGCTGAGGCCAAACGTTGGCTCGCGGCGGCACCGGTGCAATATCGCAATTGGGAGTGGCGCTATCTCAACGCGCGCACCGACAACAGCGTGGCAAAGATCGACTTCACCGACTCCACGCCCGATGAAGTGCAGTACAGTCCCGACGGCAAAATGCTCATCGCGGCGATGCTCGACAGCACGATCCGTATTTTCGATGCCGAAAGTTTGAAAGAAACCAAACGCCTCATCGGCCACAGGAATTCTGTTTATGCGGCAAAAATCAGTTTCGACGGATTGCGCGCCGGCTCATGCTCGCGCGACGGCACGATTCGCGTGTGGAATCTCGCCACCGGCAAAGAAGAATGGCAAAGCCAAAGCGGCGGCCAGGGTCTGGCCGATATCGATTTTAGCCCGGATGGAAAACTTCTCGCGTTCTGCTCATGGTATCGCAAAGAACGTGGCGTCGTCGGTCTCGTTGCACTTTGGGACGTCGCCACCGCCAAAGAAATCTGGCGCACCAATTTTGCGACGCATCCGCTCGTTGATATTCGTTTCAGTCCGGATGGCAAGCGCCTCGCCGTGGGCACGTGGGAGTGGCGCGTCGGCGTGTGGAGTCTTGATAAAAAAGATGAGCCGCCGGCGGTGTTTCATTTCGATGATGTGCCGTCTTATTCAGCCGTTGACGACATTGCGTTCAGCCCCGATGGCAAAAAGATCGCCGCAGCGACAAAGAATGGAACACCGCGCGTGTGGGATCTGGAAACGGGCAAGCTGCTTTTTGAATTACGCGGCCATCAGCAACCGGTTTTTGCAATTGCTTTCACGAATGATGGCAAGTCCATCTACACCGGCGGTGGCGATGCTGTTCTCATGCGGTGGGATGCCGAGACGGGAAAATTGATAAAGAAAATGTACGGCCACGAAAATAAAATCAATTCGATCGCATTTCATCCTGAGGGCCATAAATTTGTCACGGCTTCAACTGATCAGTCGATTCGAATTTGGGAAAAGAATTACGCGACGGAATTTTCCGCCCCGCGCGGCCGCAGCAAAGAAATTTACGCTTTTCCGTTGAGTCGGGACGGCTCCCAATTGGCGACCAGCGGCCCGGAAGCGACGATCAGCATTTGGAACACCAACTCCGGCACGGTGACCAACAACTTCAAAGGTTTGAATGCGCTCTTCAATGCCGCCGATTTCAATGCGGATGGCTCGCTGTTGGTCTCGTGCAATTGGGATAAGCTCGTGAAAATTTGGAACGTGAAAACCGGCGAAGTCTATCGCGAGCTGCGCGGCCTCGAAGGCGGCAGTAGCGGCTGCGCGTTCAGCCCGGATGGCAAATTCGTCGCTTCGGCTTCGCGAAAAAAGTTTGCCTTTGTCTGGAATGTTGAAACCGGCGCGTTGCTCAAAAAACTGCCGCATGAGAGCAGTCTGTATTTTGTCACCTTCAGTCCCGACGGTTCGATGTTGGCCACCGGCGGCAATGACGGCGCGTTGACGTTGTGGAATACGACGACGTTCGAGAAGATTCGTGCGATACCGGCGCACAAAGGCGCGATTTTCTGGATTGCCTTTACGAAAGATGGCCGGAAGATGGCGACCGGCGCGGAGGACAATGCGAAAATCTGGAATGCCAACTCCGGCACGCTGCTGCACGAATTGAAAGGCCACGCGCAACGTGTTTGGACGGTGGCTTTTTCTCCGGATGGCAGCCGGCTCGCAACCGGCTCGGCGGATTTGACCGTGCGCCTGTGGGATGTTGAGCGCGGCGTGTCCATCGCGACTTTTGCAGACTTTACGAATCCGGTTTATAATATCGTCTTCACACCCGATGGCTCACGGCTGATTGCCAATTCGAGTGGAACCGAGATCGTGGTGTATGATGCTGCGCCGTATGCTGAACGCATGCGGCAAAAAAACGAGCCTGAGAATTAATTCTCAGGCTCAAAGCGCAAATCGGCTCAAGCCGATTGTATGTTTTGCAAATAATCGAGTCCACTTCAGTGGACTTCAGCTATGAGACACGAATTTTAGTGTCTTAATGAGCCACGAATTTGAATTCGTGGCGGAGGAAGGAAAATGCGCAACAAAAGTATCTTGTTTTACAAGCTCGGCAGTTATTTTTTGATTCTCTTCGCGCTCGTGCACACGCTCAGTTTTTTCACCAATCCGGCCGAGCTCATGACGAAGGAAGAAGACAAACGCATGTGGCAACTCATTCAGACGCATGAGTTCAATATCGGTGGCTTCTCTACGACGACGAAGGCGCTGTTCAGGGGTTTTAATCTTTATCTCGAAATCCTGACTTTGTTTGCGGGCCTGCCGAATGTTTTGACGGTCCGTCATCACGCCGGCAATCCGGCTTTTCTCAAAATCATGGCCGGCGTGAATCTCGCGATGGTCGGCCTGGTGTTGATCGTTACGGCGATTTTCTTCCATCTGCCGCCGCTGATTTTGTTTGGCCTGGCCTGGGTGTTTTTTCTGTTGTCATTTATATCGGCCAGAAAATAAAAGTCGGCGAAGTCGGACCCTGGCCTGCTGCAGGGCAGGCTTGGTCACGAGGAGCTTCCCAATTTAGAAAAATTCCCTGACCAAGTCCGACTTCACTTCATATTAACTCCAACGAGAGGAAGGAACCATGTTTATCAATCTCAATTTCTGGGCGATTTTAGTGTCCGGTCTGGTGTACTGGATTCTCGGCGGCATCTGGTACGCCGCGGTGTTCAGTAAATCGTGGCAGGAAGCCCTCGGATTCAATGCGATGAACGAAGCGGAAAAAGCCCAACTGCAAAAGGATTTTCCGAAAGCGTTGCTGACGCATTTCATCAGCGGCTTGATCACAAGTTTCATTCTCGCCAAAATCGTGAGCGCGATGGGCGCGAACAGTTTTATGGATGGCTTGCTCTATGGCGTTTTGATGTGGCTCGCCTTCGCTTTCACGATTCACCTCAACAGCCTGATGTTCGAAAAACGCCCGAAGCCGGTGTTTTCCATCAACAGCGGCTTTTATTTGATTGCGTTCGCGGTGATCGGCGGCATTCTCACGGTTTGGCGATGAGTCGCCGGATGCGTAACACCGACGGTCCGTCTGTCATGATTCCGTTGAACAATTCGTCCAAACTGGGCGTCATTCTTTTTATGGCTGGCGGCAGCGTTAATCGTCTCGCCGCATTTTTCATTTCACGGAATCATTTTACCAACGGAGAAAATAAATGAAGCCTTCAAAGCTTGCGAGCATCGTCTCAATGCTTGCCGCATTTCAAATATTAACTCCTCAAATCGCCGCCCAAACCAATCCCGGCCAAAAATTTCTGTGGACTTTCGACACCAAAGGCTGAGTGTTCGTTCCTCCTGCGGTCGCGGGAGATCATCTTTACGTCGGCTCGTGCGCCGGAGTGATGTATTGTCTCGATCGCAAAACCGGCGCGGTGAAATGGAAGTACGACATCTCGCAGGACGGCGGCCAGAGCTTTCATGGCAACATGCTCATCGACGGCGATTGGATTCTCGTCGGGACTGATGTCGGGTTGAACGTCGAAAAGGGCGGACACATTTACTCCTTCAATCTTTCCACCGGCGCGGTGCGTTGGAAATATCCGGCGGGAAAAGGCGTTTCAACCGATCTGCTGCAAGCGGGCTCGCACGTTTTCGGCGTCGCCGAGACGGGCCGCGAAGAAACGGTGGTCGGTCTTGATCGCAACACCGGCAAAGAAATCTGGAAAGTCGCGCTGCCGCTGCCCGAAGGCAAGAAACTCGTCATCAACAAATCACCGGCGTTGCTTGGAGAGCGGTTATATTACGGCGCTGCCGACGGCAAGCTCTACGCGTTTGCGACCGCAACCGGCGAAAAAAGCGTTATCAAAGATTTCGGCGCGCCGATCATCACGCCGATTGTCACGCACGAAGACTTTCTTTATTTCGGAACGGAAGCGGGCAAGCTTTATCGCGTCAACCAAGCGAATGGTGAGATCGCCGGAGAGTTTGCGCTCAATGGCCGGCCTTATCAGCCCGTGGTGATTCGCGCCTCCGAAGCCGCGATTGCGCTCTTTGTCAATTGGATGAAAACCGACGGCGAGCTTCTCGTGCTCGACGCCGATTTGAAGAACGTACGCTGGCGCGCTGCTCCGCCCGCCGCGCGGATGTGGATATTGGCGCGACCGCTGGTCTGGAAAAATTTGTTGTTGAGCGGCACGGACGACGGTCAAATTATCGGCTTCAATTTACACGACGGCAAACTAACGTGGTCCCAACGCCTCGAAGGCGCGGTGCGAACTTTTATGTCGCACGATGGTATTTGTTACATTGGTACAATCGAAGGAAAAATTTTTGCGTTATCAAAATGTGAGTAATGTTTCGTAGTAACGCCTTCAGGCGTCATTCGTCGATATGCAAAACAATCTTCGGTTACGACGAAACTTATTTTCCCGACAATTCAGTATGAACCCTTTGCACATCGTTACCCCGCTCTGGCATTCATCTTCTTTGAGCGCCATCACCGGCACGCCGGTTTTCTTGAAAATGGAAGCGTTGCAACCCATCGGCTCGTTCAAGATTCGCGGGGTCGGCAAAGCCTGCCAGGATCATTGGCAAATGGGGGCGCGGCGCTTCGTTTGCGCTTCGGGCGGCAATGCCGGTTATGCCGTTGCTTATGCCGGACGGCAACTCGGCACCGCAGTTACCATTGTCGTCCCGAAGGCCGCTTCAGTTTGGATTCAAGATATTCTTCGCCGTGAGGGCGCTACCGTTGTTGTTCACGGCGAGGCGTGGGACGATGCGCATGCGTTCGCCACACAATTGGCCGCGCGCGAAAACGCCGCATATATTCATCCGTTTGATGATCCGCGCGTTTGGCAGGGGCATGTTTCAATTATCCACGAAATTGCCGCGGCGCAAGTCAAACCAGGTGCGGTTGTCGTTTCAGTCGGCGGCGGCGGTTTGCTCTGCGGCTTGTTGGAAGGCTTGCATCAAGTTGGTTGGAAAGACGTGCCCGTGCTCGCCGTTGAAACCGAAGGCGCCGCTTCATTCGCCGCTGCAGTTCAGGCCGGGCGACTCGTCACGCTCGAACGCATCACTTCGATTGCCACAACGCTGGGCGCGCGCACCGTTGCTGCCGAAGCTCTGGCCTGGACAAAGCGACATCAGATCATGCCGTGGATTGTCACCGACCGCGCCGCGGTGAATGCCTGCCAACGTTTCGCCGACGAGCATCGCGTATTGGTGGAGCCGGCATGCGGCGCGTCGCTCGCCGCGGTGTATCATCGCGCCAAGCCGTTGGAAAATCTCTCGCCTATCGTGATCATTGTGTGCGGTGGCGCGGGCGTCAATCTTCAGCTTTTGGATGAATGGGCTGAAAAAGTACAATCTGTTACAAGTCAAATCTTTGTCGCAGACAACGCGCCACGCGGTGCAAAAAAAGCAAAGACTTTTGGCTCACAGAAGAAGAACTCTCACAGAAAAAGCATTTAATTCAGTGAGAGTTCCATTTCTGTGAGCGTTTAATTCTTTTTGGTTGCGGCTCGTCCGCGTTGGGATAAATAAAATTTTTGCAACGGAGAGCGTTATGAAATTTTCTTTGCTGTTGCTTTGCAGCGTCGTATCAGTAGTATCGTATTCGGCATCGGACCGGCGCCAGCCGTCTTTTGACCCGCCGCTTGCGGGCAACGTCGATCCACTGATGGAATTGCAACCGGCACAACAGGATTCCGCCGCAAAGAAATTATTTTTTATCGCGATCTATGCTCTCGGCCCCGCCTGGCAAACCGACAAACCGGCGCACGAGCAGGCGTATTTCAAAGAGCACGGCGAGAATTTGAAAAAATGGCGCGCCGAGAAGAAGATCGTTCTCGGCGCGAGATATTCCGACAAAGGGATGATCATCATTTCTGCTGCCGATGAAAAGGACGCGCGATCAATGTTGGAAAACGATCCGATGGTGATGAACAAAGTCTTTAATCTCGAATTATATCCGTTTAGCCCGTTCTATAAGGGATGTATTCAATGAGTGCAAATGCGACGAGCAAAGGATGGCAGGATTGGAAACTGTTGTTGGTTTTCGCGGCGCTTAAATTATTGCTGCACTTCCTGACCAACACCAATTATGGTTTTCATCGCGACGAATTTCTTTATCTGACCATCGGCGAACGTCTGGCATGGGGATATATGGAAGTGCCGCCGGTTATTGCGGTTTTCGGCAAATTGGCGTTGCGTCTGGGCGGGCATCTTTTTTTCGTGCGGCTTTTTCCGGCGCTCATCGGCGGCATTACGGTTTTTCTCCTCGGCGTGATGGTCAAAGAGCTCGGCGGGAAAAAATGGGCGCAGAGTTTCGCCTGTCTGGCATTCATTCTCTCGCCGGCCTTTATGCGCAGCAACACGTTGTTTCAGCCGGTGAGCTTTGATCTGTTCTGTTGGTTTCTGGCCTCGTTTTTCATCGTGCGCCTGGTCAAATACCAACAACCGAAATACTGGTTCTATCTCGGCATCGTCGCCGGCCTGGGATTTTTGACAAAATATTCCATCGTGTTTTTCTATTAAATTTCGTTGGCCCGTTGCGCTGGGAAGATGGAAAAATTCATGCGTTGCCACAGGACTATGCCGACATGCACGGCTGGGAAGAAATGGCCGCGAAGGTCGGAAAATTGTACCACGGCTTATCGCCGGCGGAGCAACAGTCCTGCATGATCTACGGCGGCGGTTATGCGCACGCCGGCTCGATCAATTATTACCGCAAGAAATACAACCTGCCCGAAACGTGCAGCTTCAACGGCAGCTTTCTGATGTGGGCGCCCGATTCGGCGCAGTTCGACCGGCAAATCATGATCGATGACGTGCTGCAAACACAATCGCTTTTTTTTGCCTCGATGCAACTGGTGGATAGCGTGCAAACGCCGTATGCGCGCGAGAAAGGGTACATTTATTATCGTTCGAATCCTCAGATCGATGTGCAGCGCAAATGGAAAGAAATTGTCGCCGGGAGAAAGGGAAAATTTAATTTCTAAAAATGACAAAAAACAACTCGAGGCGCTCGTTCCACCGGAGACCATCGCCATCAATGCCGACGAAGAGCAATGGGCGGATCGCGCCGCCATTTTTTCCGGCGCGCAGCAGTTCGTGCAAAGCGGCGCGAAGCTGGTACGGCTTGAGTTTCCTCGAACCGAAATCCAGGCTTACGGGGACGTCGCGATTATCTACACCACCTATTTATTCGAAGTAGAAAGCGAAGGCCAGCGCCAAACTTATTCCGGCCGCGGCGCGGAAATCTTCGTGCGCCGCGGTAATTCGTGGGTTAATCCGGGTTGGCATCTCGATTCGGGAAAGTGAGTTGCTGCGTCTCAGCGTCTTTGCGTGCGCTTTTGCTTTTTGGTTCCGGGTTGAGCCATAATGATTTAAACGCTTGCGTCCCGAGCGGTATCAAAAATAAAATGCCGCTTTTCAAAAAAGGAGTGACGAGTATGTTGAAATCTTTGTGGCTTTTGTTTTTGTTGAATCGCTTCGATGACGGCTTGCGATTCAACGAAGTGGATTTTTTGAAAGCGCTCGGAAAAGATGCGCCGATCGTCGGCGATTCGGTGCAGATTATGCTTGAGGTTGAATTGGTTCGAGAAGCCGAGGCGCAGAACGGCAAAGCGGATGATAACCTTCTTTCTCTTCTCAAAACTTTTTTGGCTACCCTCAATACCGAAGCGCGCGCCAAAACTCTTTTTCCTTAAGCAATGGGCCTGGCGCCTCGGCGGGCATCATCTGTCGCTGCACTTCACCTGCATTGATAACGAGCTGATTTCCTGCTCGCCGGCGTTTTTGGGCGCGGAGCAAACGTTGCCGCCCGATGATCCGCAGGAAGCCGGCTATAAACTTTTGGCGAATCGCCAGGAACTGGCGCGTTCGTTGGTCAATCGTTTAAATCCGCAGCAATTGCAGCGAGCCAGCATTGCGCCGCAGGTTTCGCAAAACCTGGTCATCAGCGAGGTGAAAAAACTCGCACTTGACAAACCAATCGGATTGCCAATTTCTGAATTGAACAAAAATCAAGAGAAGCTCTTTTTCAAGTTGATTGAAGAGTACGTGAATGTTTTCAATGCGGCCATTGCTCGAGCGCATTTCGATAAAATGAAAAACGCCGGATTGCAAAACATTTATTTCGCCTGGGCAGGAGGCCGCAACGAGCGCAGGGCCGAACATTATTATCGCATTCAGGGGCCAGCCTTTCTCATCGAATATTCGAACGCCGGCAACCACCTGCACTCGGTCTGGCGCGACCTGAATGATTTTGGCGCAGCAGTTGATTTTGACTAAAAAGTTGTGTATATTCTCCTGCCTTTATACAGACTACGCCGGTTTCAAACCAGTTGAAAACTGAAGCCCTTGGGCAGCACCCACGGATTGAAGAAACCCACCGATAAGGCTTTTCATCAGTGGGCTTCTTCAATCGGTGGGGAGCTTAAACTTTTAGATTTTTTTTCGTGCCTTCGTGTCTTAGTGGTTAAAAACTGTTTGTCGGTCAAAGAACTTTCCCTGGCCTGCGGCAGGGCAGGCAGAATTTTATTCTGAGATTGAGTGCGTTAGCAATTACTAAATTACTCCAACGGAAAAGCAACTAAAATCTCCTCGTGTCGCTCATGCTCACCCGCGCTAAATCCATTCTCAAAGAAGTCTTTGGCTACGACGAGTTCCGGCCGCTGCAGGAGGAAATCATCCAGAATGTTTTGCAGAAAAAAGATACGCTCGTCATCATGCCGACCGGCGGCGGCAAGTCGCTGTGCTATCAGCTTCCGGCGTTGATCTTCGAGGGCCTGACGGTCGTGGTCTCGCCGCTGATTTCATTGATGAAAGATCAGGTGGCGCAATTGCAGCAGCTCGGCGTGCCCGCGGTTTTTCTGAACAGCTCGCTCGCGCCCGACGAATATCAGCGCAACCTCGACCGCGTGCGCCGCGGCGAAGCAAAGCTGCTTTACGTCGCGCCGGAAACGCTGTTGAAAATTAAAACGCTGGCGTTCCTGGCCGCGCTTAAAGTTGATTGTCTCACCATTGACGAGGCGCATTGCATTTCGGAATGGGGCCATGATTTCCGGCCCGAATATCGCCAGTTGGTGGAATGCCGGTCACGCTTTCCGCAGGCCGTGTGTATCGCGCTCACGGCCACGGCGACGCAACGCGTGCGCGAAGATATTGCCGCCAATCTGAAGTTCGGCGCCGCGCAGCAGTTCGTTGCGAGTTTCAACCGCGAGAATCTTTTTCTCCGCATCACACGCAAGTCCGATCCGTTCAATCAAACGCTGGAATTTTTGCAGCAACATCCCAATCAGTCCGGCATCATTTATTGTTTCTCGCGCAAGCAGGTGGATGAGCTGGCGGGAATGCTGCAACAACTTGGTTACGCGGCCAGGCCTTATCACGCCGGCTTGCCCGACGAAGAGCGCGCGCAAAATCAGGAAGCGTTTCTCCGCGACGACACGCAGATCGTCGTCGCCACCATCGCGTTCGGCATGGGCATCAACAAATCGAACGTGCGCTTTGTCATCCATTATGATCTCCCAAAAAATCTCGAATCGTATTATCAGGAAATCGGGCGGGCCGGACGCGACGGTTTACGCTCCAATTGCCTGCTGCTGTTTGGCTACGGCGACGTCGCCAGGATCAGATATTTGATCGATCAAAAAACGGGAACCGAGCGGCAGGTGGCCAACCAGCATCTGAGCGTTTTGCTCGGCTACGCGGAAAGCCAGTTCTGTCGTCGCATTCCGCTGCTCGCGTATTTTGGCGAAACCTTTACGCAAACGCCGTGCAACGTCTGCGACAATTGTCTCGCGGGCCAAAAGGAGCTCGTCGATCTCACTATTCCGGCGCAGAAGTTTCTCTCGTGTGTCGCGCGCACCGGCGAACGGTTCGGCGCCAATCACCTCATCGACGTGTTGCGCGGCTCGCAATCCGAGAAGGTGCTGAAAAACGGGCATGCCAGGCTTTCCACCTACGGCGTCGGCAAAGAATTTTCCAAAGCGCAATGGCTGCATTTGTCCAGGCAGTTCCTGCAAAGCGGCTTGCTCATGCAGGATTTGGAGTACGGCAGCTTGAAGCTGACGCCAAAAGCTCACGAAGTCTTGCGCGGCAGGGAAAAGTTTCTCGGCGCGGTGCAGGAGGAGCGCGCCGAGGCGCCGGCGGAACAAACGGAAATTCTGGAGCACGATCGCGAGTTGTTCGAGCTGCTGCGCAAGCTGCGGAAGGAATTGGCGGACGAGCAAAACGTGCCGCCGTATGTGGTTTTTGCCGACAAATCGCTGATCGAAATGGCGACGTATTTTCCACAGGCGCGCGAGAGTCTGCGGCGCATTTACGGCGTCGGCGAGGCCAGGCTGGAGAAATACGGCACGGCCTTTCTGCTGGAAATCTCGCGCTATTGCCGCGAGCGCGGCTTGCCGGAAAAAGCCAAAGCAACGACAGCCAACAAAGCACCGGTTGTCGCGGCGCCCGCAACGTCAAAAAATTTGCTGATCGTCACGGCGTTCAATGATGGAAAATCCATTGCGGCGCTGGCGCAGCAATTCAACGTCAAACCCAACACCATCGTGGAACATTTATACAAATATGTTTGTCAGGGACACGCGCCGCGAGAAGAAGGTCTTTTGGAACACTCGCGGCTCGATCCCGCCGAACGCGACAAAGTGTTGGAAGCTTTCGAAAAGTTGCGCACGGAATATTTGCGGCCGGTGTTCGATGCGATGCAGCAAAAAGTCAGTTATGACGAGTTGCACCTCATGCGGACGTATTATTTGAGCCGCAAAAATCAAGCCTCCAGATAATCTATATCGACTATTCGTATCTCGCGAGTTTTCCGCAAAACCCCTCGAACATTAATCATTCGAGCCGCGTCTATATTACGGTCAAATTTTTGCCAAAATGATGACGAAAGTTTAAAGATAACCGTGAAGACGTTTAATAGAATAGAGAAATCTCATTGCGTTTTTTTCATTTTAGTCACTTTTTAATCGAGGAGGAAAGTCATGAAAATTCTCAAAATCATTGGCATGATCGTCGGCGGCCTCGTCGCGTTGTTTCTGGTCGTGGCCGCCGTTCTGCCGTCGAGCTATCGCGTCGAGCGCGCGATTGAAATCAACCGGCCCGCGGCAGTGATTTATCCGCTGGTGGCGAATTTGCCGAACTGGCCGAAGTGGGATCCATTCACGGAACAGGAGCCGGCAGCGAAGTCGACCTTCACCGGCGAAGCCGGCACGGTGGGTTCAAAGTGGAATTGGGAGGGAAAAGTCATCGGCACCGGCAGCCTGACGGTTGAAGAAATCGTGCCAAACCAATCGATTCGCTCGAAGATGGTATCGGTCGCGCCGCAGCCGTGGGCCGCAACCGACAATTGGAAATTTGAGCCAACCGCCGCCGGAACAAAAGTGACGTGGATGATCGAGGGCGACCTCGGTTATCCGGTCGAAAGAGTTTTCGGCCTTTTTATGGAAAGCATGTTGGGGCCGACGTTTGAAAAGGGATTGGCCAATCTCAAAAAAGTGAGCGAGCAACAAACCGCGGCGCCGGAGAGCTCAAATAGTTCGATGTAAAGAAATGCATCTTTGGGCGGAGGGCAAAGCGCTGAACGCATGGCGCAAAGCGAGGGTTTGAAATTGAATCAAGCCAGGCTGTCGATTTTTTAAGCCTTTATTCGTCTTATCTTTGAAAATGTGAAGTCGGACGTGGTCACGAAGATTTTTCAAAATTAGAAAATTTCCCTGACCAGGCCTGCCCTGCCGCAGGCCAGGGTCCGACTTCGCTCAACTTCTCGGAGGAGTAAAATGGCACAACCCGTCGTGCATTTTGAAATCGGCTGTCGCAACAGCCAGAAGACGCAGGAGTTTTTTGCGAAGCTTTTCGATTGGAATATTAATGTGCAGGGCCCGGCGGCGCTGATCAATACGGGCAGCAAAGACGGCATTCAGGGCCACATCACCGCACTTGGGCATGAGCCGCACAATTACGTGACGGTTTACGTGGAGGTGGATGATTTGCAGGCGTATCTCGACAAAGCCAATCAGCTTGGCGGCAAAACGCTCGTGCCGCCGGTGGAGATTCCCAGCCAGGGCAGTTTCGCCTGGCTCGCGGATTTGGATGGGAATATTATCGGCTTGTGGAAGCCGGTAAGTAAATAAACCCTCTTACCCGTGCTCTTTCTCATACTCGTACTCTTTCTCTTACTTTTACTCGCCTTTTCAAAGCGATTAAGAGTAGGAGTAGGAGTAGGAGAAAGAGAAAGAGGACGAGTCATGATCATCAATACAAATAATCAAAAGGAGGTTCACGATGGCAGCAGCACCCGTTATCTGGTTTGAAGTTGTGGGCAAAGACGCCAGGAAGCTACAAAACTTTTACGGCAAAATTTTCGATTGGAAGATCAATGCCGACAATCCGATGAATTACGGCATGGTGGACGCCGCGGGCGTGGGCAACGAGGCGGGAAAAGGCAGCATCGGCGGCGGCGTGGGGCCGGCTCCCGAAGGCATGCCCGGATATGTGACGTTTTATATTCAGGTTGACAATACGGACGCTTATTTGAAAAAGATCGAGAGCCTCGGCGGCAAAACCGTTGTGCCAACCACGGAAATTCCGAACCTGGTGACCTTCGCGTTGTTTCAGGATCCCGAAGGCAATATGGTGGGATTGGTCAAAGGCTAAACGCGATTTCAGCCTTGAATTTCTGAAAAACCCAAGGGAGATGCCATCCGTGTTCTTGATGGATGGCATCTCCCTTTTTGCTGTGATCTGCCGATCATGCAAGTTTGTTTAGTTGGCCTTCTTCGCCAGCGCGCAAAAGGTTTCGAGAACGCGATCGGTGCGGCTTCTCCAGCTTGCCCAGTCGAAGCCATCGTGTACTTGCCCGCCGCTAATCTTGTATCCCTGTTCTTCAAGCAGCCTGGCAAACGCGCTGTTGAATTCAGCCCAATTGAAGCTGCCCGCGCTGCGATGGTCATAAGTGCCCCAATCCAAATAAATATTCAGATCGAGTTTTTTTGAGGCTTTGATCATGTTCTGGAGCGCCTCGCTTTCCGACGGAAACAGGTGCGTCGATTGCCCGCCGACGTGAGTGAAAGTGCCGGGATACTTGAAAGTGGCATAGAAAGCAGCATAGCCGCCCTCATCGGCGCCCATGAAAGCTCGAGCTTCGGGCCTGGCCAGCGTGCGATATTTGGCGTCGATAAAGGGAACAAGCTCTTGCGCCACCATCTGGGCATATTGATCGCGTTGCGCGCGGGCATATTCAGCGAAACTGTTCGGCGCGTGGATGAACACAGCAATCACCGGCTCAATGGTTTTGCCAATGAGATTGTCAAGCGTGTTGGCCATTTTCCCCATTCGCAAAGCCTGCTGGCCGTAATTGACGTAGACCACGGGATAGCGCTTGCCCGAATTGGCATAGCCATTTGGAAGATAAATTTGCAGCGCGCGCGAGCCGGCGATAACCTTGCTCTCGAATTGCAAACTGTCTATTGTTCCGCGCGGGCCAGCAGGCTCAGCGAGGTGCACGGGGCGCTTGAACCTGGGCATTGCCAGTTCCGAAAACCGGCCGAGGAATCCGCCCGCGCTCACGGAGTTAAGCGGGTCGATAATCGGCTGCTCAAAATTTTTAACGAAACGATAGTTCAAACGTGCATCCGGCTCGACTTCGATGGTGTAGTAATACAAATCCGTGCCTGGTAAGCGAAACATTTCAAACTGTTGCCCGAGATCAAACATGTCACCCATGATCGCCAAATCCTCGACCTGGCCGCGATACACGAAATGCGCCAGCTTGTCGTTCTCGATAATCGGAAAAGACGATTGCGATTTCATAAATTGTTCGACCGCGTTGTTCTTGTCCTGGGCGTTTTCGATCTGCCGAACGGACTGGGCAAACGCCGAGTTGGGCGCATGCGGCTGTCCCGCAATCGACGCGAAAATGGGAGACTGATAATTGACCGTATCGGTGCCGGCCGCCCACAGCAATTTGCCGCTGTTCTTGTCGAATCCGGAGATCGCGTTGGCTTTCGTTCCTCCGGTTTCGAGCACCAGGATTTCGCCGTAAACGATGGGAGAAGTGGTGAAGCCGTGAAACGGCTCAAGGCCGTGATGCTCTTTAACCAGATGCGTCTCCCAAAGTTTTTTGCCGCTTTTCGCCTCCAGTGCGAATAATTGGCCTTTGCGGCCGAGGCTGTAAACAACATTACCGTCAACCAGCGGCGTGGAGCTTGGGCCGTTATGAGAGCCGCCCTGGCCGATGTAGGTGGAATCGATTTTGTATCTCCAAAGCTCCGCACCGCTTTTGGCCTCGAAGGCAACCAGGTAATCATAGGTATTATCCGAAAACATGGTGAAGGCGCGGCCGTCGGAGATGGAGATGCTGGAATAAGCCGAGCCCAGCTTTTTTTTCCACGCGGTCTTTAGGCCATTGCCTTTGGTAAAATTGAAGACATTCCTGGCCGGCGCGACGCCATCGTAGTTTCGGCCGCGCCAGTTGGGCCAGTCGTTCTTTTCGCCTTTGTCGGATTTGGGAAAAGCCGGGGCAGCTTGCGCCATCAAGCCCAGTATCATGGCCAAGCTCAACGCGATTCGCCAAGCGTGCGAGATTTTCATGTTGTGTCTCCGATTTGAATTGAGAGGGGTTTTGGCATTAAGCCAAAGTTGGCCGGAAGTTAGAAAAATTTCCAACTTTTTTTGAACACGAAATACACGGATTTTAAAACCCGTGT
>Ga0247727_10005163_pt1 | contig 26839 bp, 19 predicted proteins | sample WisWelCaveWW1625_FD_202498 | JGI IMG/M metagenome (GOLD analysis project Ga0247727, IMG submission 202498) | Biofilm microbial communities from Wishing Well Cave, Virginia, United States - WW16-25 | ecosystem: Environmental > Aquatic > Deep subsurface > Groundwater > Cave microbial mat | place...
CGCAGAATGCGGTCGCCGGAAAATGTAGTGCCGACTTTTTAGGTCCGATTGTTGAATATCAACGGTTTTACTGGTGCAACTGCGGAAGTTGGGTTAACCTGAAAATCCAAGTCCAACCCGGTCCACCATCTCAACCTCCGGGACTTTTAGTGTTTTAGCGGCCTGGCTTTGACCACCGTCGGGGGATTTGGTTAAATCCCCGGATGAAAAGCCGGGGTGTTTTTATTACGGTGGAAGGTACGGAAGGGTCGGGGAAATCCACCCAGGCCCGGCTGTTGGCCGACGCCCTGCGCCGACGGGGCCGGCGCGTCGTCCACACCAGGGAACCGGGCGGCACCTCCATCGCTGAAGCGGTGCGGCGGGTGTTGCTCCGCCCGGACGGCCGCGTGGCGCCCTTGACCGAGCTTTTGCTGTACGAAGCCGCCCGGGCCCAGCATTTGACCGAAATTGTGCGCCCCGCCCTGGCTCGGGGCGCCGTGGTGGTCTGCGAACGCTACACCGACGCCACCCTGGCCTACCAGGGTTTCGGGCGGGGTCTCGACCGAAGGGAAATTGAGGTCCTCAACCGCATCGCCACCGGGGGGCTCCGCCCCCGCCTCACCTTTCTCCTGGACGTGCCGGTGGCCCGGGGACTCCGGGCGGCGCGGTCCCTCAAAAAGCCGCTCTCCAAGGGCGGGCGGAAAACGGCGGGGGACCGGCTCGAGCGCGAGCCGCTCGCCTTTCACCAACGGGTCCGCCGGGGTTACCTGGCCCTGGCGCGCCTGGAACCGGGACGTTTCCGTGTGATCCCCTGGGGGGGGACCGCCGTCCAAATCCACGAACACATCCGCCGCGAGGCGGAAAAACTTCCATCCACTACTGACACATTGTAAATACGATTGACAATGTGTCAAAGTCTGGTTATAATTTTTTCGTGATCAAACGATTTCTTTCCAAGGAGTTGGCGCGACGTTCCAGACACGCGCCCGTTGTTGTCATCACGGGGCCGCGGCAATCCGGGAAAACGACATTGGCGCGCGCTTTTTTTCCAGCGAAGCCCTATGTCTCCCTCGAAAACCCCGACCATCAGGAATTCGCCCTGGTCGATCCGCGCGGATTCCTCGAGAGGCACAAGGACGGGGCCATCTTTGATGAAATTCAACGGGCCCCGCGGCTTTTGTCTTATTTGCAGGAAAAGGTGGATCTGGACGGGCGCCCCGGGCGGTTCATTTTGACGGGCTCACAGCAGTTGCTGATCGCGGAGAAGGTCACGCAAACGCTGGCGGGCCGCGCGGCTTTCTTGACACTGCTTCCCTTTCAATTCAACGAAATTCAAACGCGGATGGCCCGGGGGGGGATCGACGATTTTCTTCTTCGGGGATTTTACCCGCGCCTCTACAAACGGTCTCTTGCTCCCCGGGATTGGTACCCGGATTACATACGGACCTATGTGGAAAGGGATGTCCGGCTGATCAAGAACATCACCGACCTGCGCGCTTTCCAAACCTTTCTTCGCCTCTGCGCCTCCCGGACGGGCCAAGTCCTGAACTTGACCTCCGTGGCCAATGACGCCGGCATCACGCACAACACGGCCAAGGCTTGGATCGGAATTTTGGAAGCGACGTTCATCGTTTTCTTGGTTTCACCCCACCACCGGAACTATCGCAAAAGGCTTGTCAAAGCCCCAAAACTGTATTTCTTCGACACGGGCTTGGCGTGCTCCCTGCTGGGCATTGAAACCACGCGACAGGTTTCCACCCATCCGCTTCGAGGGGCCTTGTTTGAAACGATGATCGTGGCGGAACTCGCCAAGCAGCGGTTCCACGGCGGCGCGGCGCCCGGCCTTTTCCACTGGCGGGATCAAACAGGCCATGAGATCGATTGTCTCCTGGCGGCGGGGGAACGCCTGCAGGCCGTGGAAATAAAATCAGGGAGGACCGTGGCCGCGGATTGGTTTCGAAGTCTTCGTTATTGGGCGGAACTCTCCAAAAGCCATGATCTTAATTTGATCTATGGAGGGGAAGACCGCGCTTTTCGGGAAGGAGTTCGCACAGTTCCATGGAGGGAAGTCGGTCACTTTGCCTTGGAAGAGCGGATTCAATTAAAATGAACGGCTTCCAACCTATCCAGGGACAAGAAGAAGCCTGTCGGCTATTGATGTCCGCGTTGGAGGCGGGACGGGTGCCCCACGCCTATCTCTTCGTCGGTCCGGAGGGGGTTGGCAAACGCGCCGCCGCCCGGGCCTGGGCCCAGATCCTGCTCTGCGAAGCGCCTCTGTCTCCGGTGCGGGCCTGCGGCGAATGCGCCGGCTGCCGGAAGGTGGCCGCCGGCGGCCACCCGGACCTCCTCTGGATCAATTTCGAACGGCAGGCCGCCCTGGCCAAGGAACCCGTGGAGAAACAGAAGTCGATCAAAATCGACACGGTGCGGCAAATGGAGCACAGTCTTCGGCTGAAACCCCTGGAGGGCCGCGTCAAAATCGCCGTTTTGGATCCGGCGGACGCGCTGGTGGACGCCGCCGCCCACGCGCTTTTGAAGATTTTGGAGGAGCCCCCGCCCGCCACCCATTTGGTTCTTATCGCCTGCGACGCCGCCACGCTGTTGCCCACCCTTCGTTCCCGGTGCCAGAAAGTCCGCTTCCGCCCCCTGGCGCAGAATATCCTGGCTGAACTTCTGTTGACGATAAAACCGGGATTGAGCGAAGCGGAAGCCCGCGCGGCCGCCGCCGGCGCCGAGGGCTCGGTGTCCCGCGCCGCGGCGCGGGCGGACGGGGGGGAACCCCTGGACTTCGACTGGGCGGGGGCGACCTTAAGCGAGCTTTTGGCCTGGTGCGAGGGGTTCGGCAATCCCCGCCTGGGCCGGTCCGCCGCGGAGCGGTTTCTGGAATCGCTCCTCGGGGTCTTTCAGGAAGGCCTGCGCGGCGGGCGGGCTCCAGCCGAGGATCTCCAGGTTATTTTGACCGCCCTTCACCGGTTGCGTCAAAACGCCCACATCACGCTCGTCCTCCAGACTCTCCTTCTCACTTTGCGTCGAAGCGCGCGGGACCGCGCCCGCGCGTGAAAACCTTCTTTCTCACCACGCCGCTCTATTACGTCAACGACGTCCCCCACATCGGCCACGCCTACACGACCATCGCCGCCGACGTCCTGGCGCGCTGGAAGCGGCTGAAGGGGGAGCCCGTGTTTTTCCTGACGGGAACCGATGAGCACGGGGCCAAGATCGATCAGGCGGCCCAAGCCGCCGGGAAAACCCCCCGGGCCTTCGCCGACCAGGTGGTGGGTTCCTTTCAGGCCCTCTGGAAGCGGCTGGGGATCACCCAGGACGATTTCATCCGCACGACGGAGGAACGCCACGCTCGGGTGGTGCAGGGGGTGTTCGATTTCCTGTTGAAAAAGGGCGACATCTATTTGGGGACCTACGAGGACTGGTACTGCGTTTCCTGCGAAAGCTTCTGGACGGAAGCGGAGCTGGCGGACAAGACATGCCCCACCTGCGGCCGGCCCGTGGAGCGGCTGAAGGAGGAGAGCTACTTTTTCAAGCTGTCGTCCTACGAAAAACCCCTTCTCGACCACTTTGAAAAAAACAAGGATTTTCTTCAGCCGCCCCACCGCGCCTCCGAAATCGTCAACTTCGTCAGATCGGGCTTAAAGGACCTTTCCGTCTCCCGGACCAAGGTGGCCTGGGGCGTCCCGGTGCCGTCGAACCCGAAGCACACGGTCTACGTCTGGTTCGACGCCCTGCTGAATTACATTTCGGCTACGGGCTATGCCCCCGGGAAAAAGCAGGCCGAAGGCCTGTGGCCCGCGGACGTGCACCTGGTGGGCAAGGAAATCTTCCGCTTCCACACGGTGATTTGGCCCGCCATGCTGATGGCCCTGGGCCTGCCCCTGCCGAAAAAGGTTTTCGCCCACGGCTGGTGGACTGTGGAGGGGGAAAAGATGTCCAAGTCCCGGGGCAACGTCGTGGACCCCCGCAAAATGGCCGACGAATACGGGGTGGACGCCTTCCGCTACTTCCTCCTTCGCGAGGTCCCCTTCGGCTCCGACGGTGATTTTTCCGAGAATAATCTGTTGGGCCGCTACAACGCCGAGCTGGCCAACGGGCTCGGGAACCTCTTAAACCGCACGCTGAACCTGTTGGAAAAAAACCATCAAGGAAAAATTCCCGGCGACCCTCCCGCCGCGCACGGCGGAATCGTTAAAATGACAAACGACGCCGTGGAAAGGCTGGCTTTCCATGAGGCCCTGGGAGATATTTTTTCGCTGGTCAACGAGGGCAACAAAATCATTGACCAGGAGGCCCCCTGGAAGACCGCCAAAACGGACCTTCCGCGTGCCCATCAAACCCTCTTCAAAGTTGTGGCCATCTTAAAGGAAGCGGCGCTGTTGCTCCATCCCTTTATGCCGTCGCTCACCCGGGAAATGTGGAAGCAGTTGGGGGAAGAACAGGACCTTGAGGCCGCGGGAAAGGACTATCTCGCCCGGGGAGTTCTGGTTTTTTCCCCCGGTCAAGTCGTCAAAAAAGGCCCCCCCCTTTTTCCCAGAAAAGAAGTTGACCTGGCACGGCCTCCGGTTTCCCTGCCCCCCAGCCCCCATCTCCTGCCGTGATGCTCATCGACACCCACGCGCATGTGTCCGACGCGGCCTTTGACGACGACCGGGAAGAGGCCCTCGCCCGGGCGGCCGAGGCGGGAGTGGGGGTTGTCGTGGAGATTGCCGAGGAGGAGTCCCAATGGCCCAAGGCCAAGGAGCTGGCTGAGACTCACCCGGGGCGCGTGTTTTGGACGGCGGGGTGGCATCCCTATTACGCCTCCCGGGCCGGTCTGGACCTGACCAGCCGCTTCGTGACCGAACTGGCCCACCCCGCCTGCGTCGCCGTTGGGGAAATCGGCCTGGATTATCACCGGCTGGATTCCCCGCCGGAAACCCAGCGCCGCGTTCTGGAATCGCTGTTGGCCATGGCCGCCCAGGCCGGCATGCCGGTGGTCCTCCACTGCCGGGAGGCCTCGCTGGAGATGGAGACGGCCCAGCAGGACCTGTTCGCCATCCTTCTCCGCCAATGCCCTCGTCCGCCGGACGGCGGGCCGCCGGGAGTGGCCCATTGTTTCCAGGGAAACGCGGGGATGGCCTGGAAACTCCACGAGATGGGGTTCATGCTCGGCGTCGACGCCCCCCTGACCTATCCCAACGCCACGGCCCTTCGGGCCATCATCACCCATTTCCCTCTGGAATCCCTGGTGCTGGAGACGGACAGCCCGTATCTGCCCCCCCAGACCCTCCGGGGACAGCGCAACGAGCCCGCCCGCCTTCCCGCCGTCGTCCGCGCCCTGGCGGAGCTTAAGCACGTTTCGGTGGGAAAGATTGAGGAGGTCACCACGGCCAACGCCCGGCGTCTCTTCCGGCTCCCGGCCCTGGTCCCCAACAAAACTTAAAAAAATTGTGCTCCCTGAGGTCACCAACGATAACAAGGGTCCGGATGGGATTCCGGCCGGGTCGTCGGAGGCCGGCCCGCCTCGGCCAGCGGGCCGAGACTCCGCCGAGCGAAAGCCCTCTGGGCCTGAGCGACCCGGACGGGATTTCAGCCGGACCCTTCAAAGCGCCAACGAGACACAAAAACGAGACACAAAAATATGTCGCAAAAATATTGACAAACCCGATTCCCGGCGCTAGACTCTGGAGAGACCTTCCAGGAGACGTTCCCATACACGTATGACGGCCGCCATCGGACGCTTCCGCACCCCGGGTTTTATTTTCGGCGCGCTCGCGCCGGCACTCCTCTTTTCCCTCCCGCTTTCCGCCGAGCCCGTCGTCGTCAAAAAAATCCGCGGCAAGGCGGAAATTCACCGCGCCAAGGCGCCGGCCGGCCGGTGGGCGCCCCTGCGCCCGGGCGCGCCGGTGAGGCCCGGCGACGAGGTGCGGACGGCCCGGGAAAGCCGCACGGAACTGAAGCTGGACGACGGGTCCAAGGTGGTCCTGGGGTCCGGAAGCCGCGTCAAGGTGGTGGAATCCTCCCCCCATCGCTTTTTCACCCTTGCCGCCGGGCGCATGAAATCCTTCGTCAAAAATCTCAGGCCCACCAACAAATTCGGAGTTCGCACGCCCCTGGCCGCCGCCTCGGTCCGAGGCACCGTATTCGAAATGGGTTTCGACGAACAGGGCAACCGGGGTTTTCTGGACGTGAGCCGGGGGATCGTTTCCCTGAACCAGGACGGCCGGGAAGTTGACGTGCGCGGCGGCCAGCGGATTGATTTCTTGAGCGACCGGCCCCTGGGCGAGCCCGTCCGTGGCCGCTCCACCGGCGCCTCCATCGAGGAGGAAAGCGGGGAGGACGGCGACCGGCAGGCGCTCAAACGCGAAGTGGGCCTCGGCATGTCCAAGGAAATGGTCATGGCCGCCGCCGCCGACGAGATGCGCCTGGCGGAATATCAGGAGGGCAAAGTTTTGATCGACGTCCACGGGGACCAGGTGAGGTTGGAGGAATACGTCATCCGCCGCCCCCGGGACGCCTTCGCGGCTGCGAACCCGGACCGGGCCTTCAAGCTGGTCGTGCTGAACGAGCGGGACGCCCGCTTCGATTATTTTTACTACCTGGGGCTTTTCAACCAGGACCTGCCCGAAGACCTTTCGGTAGCCCTGAACGACGTCCGCGGGAAATTGAGCGCCGCCGCGCCGGATTATTTTTTAACCGCCTACGAAATGGGCCAGTCCAACACCCAGGACACGGTCCTGGACCAGGCCACCGGCGGCCATCTGGTCAAAATCACCTACGATGGGACCAACTACTGCCTGGAGGATCCGACGGACGCTTCCAACACCCGGACGATCCTCGCGGACGATCCCTTCACCCAGGACGGCGATACCTATCACAAGGTGTACGACCCGGTGGGCGACCGGTTCGTGAACCTCTCGGAGGCGCAATTCGCGGCGGGGGGCGGGCAGAGCGCCGTCTACGACGCCGGGACCGACCTCTTCCGCCCCATCGGGACCAGCGATACCTTCTGGCGGACGTCCTTCAACAGCTACTCCCACGCTTTGAACGGAATTGCCAAGCAATCCTATATCCCCGACGCCACACAGGGCATCACGAGCATCCTCGCCCTGGACCATGACGCCACGTTCACCTTCGCGGGGGGCAGCGTCTTCGCCGTCACCGAGACGCCTTCGGGAGTGGACTCGCTTCACAACCGGGTGACGCTGTTTTACGGCGACGGCGCTTTCGAAACGGTCAACACCTACATCATTTCAGACGACGGCAAAATAGGCCCGGTGAGCGCCTTCAACGGCCTGGCCTCCGGCGCTGCATTTAAGGACGAGCTCCTCAAATGGAACTATGAGCAGGTTTACGAGGCCACGGAGTTCGAGGGCCGTAAAATCGATTTGGTGGTGGAGCCGAAAATTTTGATCAAGTCAGGGTTGCTCCGATGAGGCGCGCGCTCGCCGTTGTCGTCCTTTTTACTGGGGCCTCTCTCGGGGCGGTGGAAGTCACGCCGCTTTGGAACCTGGACTTTTTGGGCGGCCAGCATTTCTTCGAGGGGCGGGCGAGTTCCCTGGGGGGGAACATCGACGTCGGTTACACCCCGGTCGTAAAGTTCAGCGACCGCTGGTCCCTGGTCCCCACCTATACGGGGAGCTACCAGGGCACCCGCGACGTCCAGGAACTGGCCGGCGGCGGCACGCTCTTTCAGGATTCCACGGCGCACGGACTTTTGGTCAAGAGCGTCCACCAATGGGGCGGGCGCTGGAAGGTGAAGCCGTCGGCCGGGGCCCGGGTGGAGTTGTTGCGGGAAACGGTCGGGGAAGACTGGGGCGACGGCCTCTTCGATTATCAAAAATATTCAGGGGGAATTGAAACGGAATACGCCCTGTCCCCCCAGTCCGGCGGCCGTTTGGCCTACGATTACTACCAACTCGCCTTTCCCAATTACCAATCGCTGGAATCGGCCACGGACCCGACCCTCTCCCGTGAACTGGCGGGGGAAAAGGTCCTGGACAGCGCCAACCACATGGTCACTCTGGGCTGGTGGTCGCCGCTTCCAGCGGAGGGGCGGCTGGATTTGACCGCCTACATGAACAGCCGGGCCTTCGGCGACCAGCCCATCGTCAAGGCCGACGGCGGCCTGTCCGGGTCGGACCGGTCGGACACCACCCTGTCGGTGTCCGCGCAGTCGGCCCACCGGTTTTCCCTGGGAGAGACGGTGCGGGGGCTGGGCGAGATGTCCTTCGGTTACGGCAGTCAGAATTCCGACCAAAACCATTACGACGCGCGAAAGGGCGATTTCCTCGAAAATTACTACAACTACACCCAATGGACCGTGGCGCCGCGGGTGTCCGCGGCCTTCGGGTCCTCCCGGTGGGTCGCCACCCTCGGCGCGGCCTACCAGGCGCGGGAGTACGGGGACCGGCCCGCCCAGGACGGCAACGGGGATTACCTTTCGGAGAAACTGAAACTGAACGTTTTTTCCACCCGGTTGTCCCTGGCCTATCCGGTGGCCAAGAACATGAAGCTCCGCTTTCAATCCTCGCTCGCCTGGAGCGACTCCAACATGCAGTACGAGAAGGTGTTCCGCTACAACTACCGGATCGCCAACTACATGATGGGGTTTTCCTATGATTACTAAGGCCATTTTTCGCCGCGCCGCCGTCCTCGTCATTTTTTCCTGGGCAGCCCGGGCTTCGGCAGTTGACATCAACGCCGGCGTGACGTTGACGGGAGGGGCGATCGGACCCATCAATGTTGAGGTGGCCGTTTCAACCTTCCCCCTGAAGGACCCGGCGCAAGCGTTGGATCCCGCCTTTATTATCGCCAGCACACAGGTCTTCGTGTTATCAACAACCGGCGGCCATCTTTTTTCAGGCCTTCCATTCTTCGGCGCGCCAACAAATTATTATGTTTACGGGTTTATTGATGGCAATTTCGACAGCGTCCCGGGCAGCACCGAGGCGATGGGTGGATTCGGCCCCTTTCCGTTCAATGAGCTCGCGGCCAGCGCCAATGCCTTTTCAACGGGGGACACCCTAGGAGTCTCTCTAGCTGTTTTCCCGCGCGGCGAGATCACGGGAAGTCTTGTCAACGCCAGTTTTCAATCGGGAGATCGGCTGATCGTTCGCGCCATCGATTTTGGCCAGCCGCCCCACTTCTGGCAGATCGTTGAACTCCCGGTGGGGGGAGGGCCCTTCCCCTATTCGCTTGGCGGATTGAAGCCGGGGCTGAACTATACGGTCGAAGCCTGGGTGGACACGCAACCGGAGGGACAAGCGGGGGCTTTCAATCCCGACCCCTTTGAAGACAAGGCTCTTCCCCAGGGTCCTTTTCTGGCCGCCGGCGGGGCCACGGATCCGGGCGTCAACCTCCTTATCAGTTCTGGGGCGGTGGGCGGCAGTACGCCGGACCACATCCGGCTCGAAGGTCCCAACGGCACTGGAAGTCAGGTGATCGAATCCAATGCGCCCTCCAGCGACCTGAGAATCAGCGTTCGCGACTTTAACGACATTTTCACCAGCACCCAAACGGATGCGGACGTTCTTTTCACGGCCTACGACAGCGGCGGGCCGGTCTCCGTTGATATTTCGACCGACGGGTTCGTTTCAACCACCACGGTCATCACGATCTCGAGCGGAACGACTTTTTCGCCCCCGTTCAAGTTCCGTTACGCGGGGACGGGGTTCGTCCTCCTCGAGGGGAGGGCCTTGAATTTCCCGGATTCGGGCGATATCCGCTCCGCCTTTTTCAGTTTTAACGTCCTGCCGCCTGGGGCCGCTTTCGCGAATGTGAACGCCCGCACCACCTCCGACCCAACGGCCGCCACGGGGACGGCGGTTTCCATCAGTCCGGACGGGGACGGCGTTAACGATGGCGTGGTTCTGACCGCCGATCCCCCGGACCCCAACGTGTTTTGGGAACTCGCTGTATCCACGGACACGGGATTTTCCACCGGCGTCGTGCGCCGGTTCTTCGGTACCGGGCCGGCGCAAATGTTTTGGCACGGAGACGGCGAGGATGGGCGCGTGGTTCCCAACGGCGTTTATTTCGCCCGTTTCCACACCGAAGGCGAAGGGATCGTCTCCTCCACTCTGTCCGTCACGGTCAACACCGCTTTTATCAAAGGGATTGTCGAAGACGCCCTGACCAACCTCCTGCCGGGGGCGAACGCGCAGGCCTTCGGCCCGGGCGGCGGCGGTTTCGCGCAAGCGGATCCCAACGGGCAATTCTTCATCGGCGGCTTGAACGCCGGGCAATCCTATAACCTCGAAATTTTTTACCCGGGGAAAGAGCCGGGAAATTTCGTCGTGACCGCGAGTTCCGATATGGGGACTGTCGCCTTGCGGGACGGGGCGGCCCTCCACATTCAAGTCACCGTCTCCAGCGCCGCCTCCCAGGACCTTTATGGCCAAGTTTTCGCCCACGACGCAACCTACGTTTCCGCGGCGAACGGCCCCCTTCACTTGGGTCCGGGGAGTCTGACCACCGACAATGGGCAGCCGGCGGGGGGCACCGGTTTCAGCACCTATACCGTTTTGAATGTTTTACCCGGGGTGGATTACACGGTGGAGGTGGAACTGCCTTATTACGGCCATCTGGCCACGACCATCACGGCCCCGCCGGCGGGGTTCGCCGTCGATGTGCTTATCCCGGTCATGACCCGGAAGGCCAACATCACGGGAGTCGTCAACTTCCCCGCGCCTTTGGACTCGCCCTTCGGGGGTGAATTTATCTCCGTTGACGCGTTACTGTGCGGAACATGCGCCCCCGTGGCCTGGGGCGGTGGGTTCGTCAATGATGGAGCCGCCTCCGGTTCCTATGAGCTTCTGGGCGTCGATCCTGGGACCTACACCCTTCGGGCCTTCGCCCGCGGTTACGTCCAGTCCTCAACCAGTCCCATTGAAATGTTGTTTAGCGACCTGTCCGGCGTGGACTTTCCCGCCTTCTCCCTGGGAGGGACGGTCACGGGGACCGTGACCATCAACGGGGATACGTCGGGCCTGGCCTTCGGAGGTTTTGGCGGGTCCGCCTGCGGTCCTGGGGAGGCGGGTTTTCCCATAAACGCCAATTCGCCGTCCAGTTTCGCCAACGCCTTCACGCTGGTCTGTTTTTCCACCGGCCCCGGGCCGGTGACCCAAAGCACCTATTCCCTGACCGGTCTTCCGGACGGCGCTTACAACATCTTTGCCTTCCTTCCCGGGTTTGAAATTTCCCCCCACGGGCTTCTGCAAACGTCGGTCGCCGGCGGCGTGGGGAACCTCGACTTCGCCCTCAGCGCTTTCACCGGGCGGGTCAACATTTCAGCCAACTTGCCGGACATCGACGTTCCGGCCGCAGTTCTCTACAAGCTGGAGCGGGACGGACCCGACCCGGACGAGCGCGTCGGCAACCTTTCCGGACCCGTCGGCGGCCCCGGCGCCGGCTCCGTGATGGGGTTGGGGACCGGGTTGTACACCCTCAAACTCCATGACGAGAATCCCGGCCGGGGGCTCCAGCGCCTTGTCGCGGTGTCGGTGACCAACGGCTCCACCACAACGGTGAGCGTGGACATGGACATTCCCACCTTCTACGTCGCCGGTTCCGTGGCCCTGCAGGGGAACGTCATATTGCCGAGCACCTGGAGCGTGACGGTCAGTTCCATGGCCGGCCTTGCGGCCACCGACATCACCCCTGAAATCCAAGTGTTCGCCTTCCCCCTTCCGGAGCGGTTTGACGATCGCACGCTTCCCCTCCGCAAATTCACGGTTACGCCTCACCCCAGTTCCGGGACATTTTTGTTGACGGATTTAACGCCGGGGGGTTACCTGTTCCGGGTGAAAGAGGACCTCAATCCGCCGTCCCCGGATTGCCCGGGATGTCCGACGCAGCCCGGCAAGCCGGAGATGGCCAGCTCCGACCGCGTGGTTTTCATCGGAACCGCGGGCGTCACGGGCGTGGATTTGACCCTGACGAACGGCGCGCGGCTCTCGGGGACCGTCCGCCGTCCGGTGGGCGACCCCTCGACCGATCCCCGGCATTTCAACCTGCGCCTCCGGCGAAACGACAACCTGTCCGTCTGGCAGACGGACGTGGACACCTCGGGCGCGGGGACCGCGAGCTACAACTTCCCCCATTTGGCGGCGGGCGCCTACATCCTCGAAGTTTACGAGGACAGCTTGCCCGTGAAATACGCCGCTCCGGCCGAAAGCGTGGAGATCGGGAACGGCGACGTGACGCTCAACATCGACCTCGTTGCGGCCGGAACCATGGTCGGACGCCTGCGGGACGCCGATTCGGACACCTTGATCAACGCTCAAAACGCCGGGCTCTTTCTGCCGGACCGGTTTGAAATCTTCGCCCAGGCAAACCCCTGGGTTCCGGGCGGGTTCGCGCAAGCGGAGAAAAACGCCGCGGGCGGCGGCTTCGGTTTCGACCCCAACACCGGACAATTCACCATCACCCGGTTGATCCCAGACACCACCTACGACGCGACGTTCCGCGGCTTCGCGGAACTGGGGCTTGAATCGCGCGCCCACGGCCAGCGGACCTACGCGCCGACCGTGGTGGGCGGGGTGCGTCTCGCGGCCGGCCAGGTGATCGACTTGGGAACCATCGATTTGAAGCAGGGCGGCATCCTCTCCGGGACGATCCAAACCGCGGAGGGAGCGCCTCTCCCCAACGCGCGCGTCCAAGCCGTGCCGTCCCTGTCCAACGGCCCCGACCGGCACAATTTTTCCGTTGAAGGGTTCACCGACGGCGCGGGCCGCTATGAACTCCACGGCGTGGACCGGGGGCGGAACTATTACGACGTCATCGCCGCCCCGCGCTTCCCGTCGGGCGATATCTTCGGCCAGCTTGCGGGGCCGAAATACGGCGAGGAGCGCCTTCGCATGGTGGACGTGAACGACACCGCCGCGACGACGGGGCTGGACTTCACCCTGACTCCCGCTCCGGGAGTGCTGATCGGAAAGATCATGACATCCGACGCGGGCGACCTGGTCCCGGCCTTCTCCGGCGGAAACAACCAGGCGGGCGTTCGGGGGGCGAACATCGTCCTGCATTTCGACGGGGCCCCGTTGGATGACAACCCCCTGGGCGAAATCAAGGACATCACCGGTCCCGATGGGACGTTTCGCGTGAACGCCCTGAAACCCGGGAACTACACTTTTTACGCCATTGCCGTGGGTTATGCCACCGCCCTTCGGAAGATCGCGGTGTCGGCGTCGGGCCAGACGAACATGGGAACCGTCACCCTCAATTCGGGGGCGACGGTGTCGGGAACGCTCACAAAATCCGACGGCGCTCCCCCCAGCGCCGCGGACATCAAAATGGTGATGGCGGTCGACGCCAATTTTGAGGATTTCGTGTTCGGGCGGGTGGACGCCAACGCGGAGACTCAATTGGTGACGGGGTATTCGCTGGCGGGTTTCCGCGCGGGGAAGGACTATTCGTTGGTGATCGTCACGCCCAAGGACGAGGTCATCGAAGCCGAGACGGGCGTCACGTTCTCCTCGGCCACCGAATCCCGCGTGATCGATTTGGTCTTCCGCCCCTCGGGGCCCAAGGTGTTCGTGAACCAAAGCCGGTCGGGCAACACCTACACGCTGGAGTTCTTCTCCAGCCAGCCCCTGCGGAACCTGACGGCCGACGACAACGACCTGGGCCTGATCGTCACCCTGTCCACCGGCGCCGGCGCGATCACCGGCGTTGAACTCAGCCCCTCCCGGGACGCCTTGACCGTGGTGTATGACGCCACGCCCGTGGAAACCGCCTTCGCTCTCCAATTGACGTTCAACACCATTGAGGTGGACCCGGACAGCGCCACGGGAGACAACTATCTTTTCGACCGAACCATTGAATTCTTCGCGGGGATCGGCCTCCGCCGTTCGGTGGGCATCCCGAACGTCACCGGCGGGGACTGCACCCTGGAAGGCGTGGCCACCGGCGTGACGTTTGATTCGGGGTCCTTCGACGTCGATCGGTCGTCCTCGGTGGATGTGGGGATCCAGAGCGCCTCGCTTCTGTCCGACCTGCCCGCCGGCGCTCCGGCGCCGGCCCCGCGGGCGCGGGCGAGCTTGATGGCCCTGGCGGCGGAGCGACTGGGGCCCTCCGCCTTCCCGAACGCCGGACTTTTCAAGGCCGTCACCGCGGCGCCGACCGTATCCCCCTTTAGCGCTTTTTACGACATTTTCCTGCCGGCGGGCGTGAACCACATGCTTAAGAGAGAAGCCCTCCTGACCCTGAAATACGACGATTCCGTGGCGGACCCCGCGGGCCTGAACGTATACCACTTCGATCCCAACAACAACCTCTTCCTCCTTGAGAAAAATCAGCGTGCGGTGGACACGGTCAACAAAACCGTCACCGTCGCCGTCAGCCACCTGTCCACCTTCGTCGTCCTCCAAAGCCAGGCGCCCATCGTGGGGACCAGCGATTTCACCGGGACCGAGATCATCGTCTTCAACGCGCCGAACCCCTTCAACCTGAAGCCGAAAACGGTCAGTCTGACGCACAGCTCGCCGCCCCAGGACCAGACCACCACGGGAACGGTGATCCGCTACGCCCTCCCCGCGGGAAAATCCGGGTCGGTGGCGATTGAGATTTATGACGTGTCGGGGGTCCTCGTGCGCATCCTCACCCAGTCGGCGCCCACGGGCGGGACCTATTACTACACCGACTGGGACGGAAAGAACGAGGGCGGCGACAAGGTCGCTTCCGGGGTTTACGTGGCCCGGTTCACCCTGAACGGTAATGACGAGAAATTCTTCAAGATGGCGGTGCTTAAATGAGAGGGGTGAGGGGCTGGGGGCTGGGGGCTGGACGGGAAAAAGCCGCGGCGGCCTTCCTGGGAACGGCGATGATCCTGGCGTCGCCTTCATGGCTTTTGGCGAAGGGGAAGGCGGGCGCGACGGGGGCGGCGTTTTTAAAGATCGCTCCGGGGGCCCGCGCGGCCGCTCTGGGCGAGGCCTTCACCGCCGTGGCCGATGACGCGTCGGCCATTCAATGGAATCCGGCGGGATTGGGTTGGCTCAAAAAATCGGAATTCACCGCGACCCACGGCCAGTGGATTCAACAGTCCGACCACAACTATTTGGCCGCCGCCGTCCCCGCCCGCTGGGGGACGCTGGGGATCAGCATCACCTCTTTTTCCGTGCCGGACATCGCCAAACGGGCCGCAGACACCGACGCCGCCGACGGGACCTTCGACTCCCGCGACGCCGCCTACGGCGTGGCCTGGGGCCGCGCGCTCGGGGACCGGTGGTCGGTGGGCGCGACCGCCGCCTATGTTCGGCAAACGCTGGACGGACACTCGGCCGGCGCACCGATGCTCAATTTGGGAGCCCTCTGGCGGACGGCCGGGGGCCGCTTCACGGCTGGCGCCGCTGTCCGGAATCTGGGCGGGGAGATCAAATTCGACGAGGAGGGCGATCCCCTCCCGATGACCGCCGCGGCGGGGGCGGCCTACCGCACGCTCAACGGCCGCTTATTGCTGTCCGGCGATGTGCGCGTCCCCGCTCAGGGTGACGCGGCGGAATCCGTCGGGATTGAACTGTCCCGGCCGCTCTTCCGCGACGGCCGTGGAGCGCTCCGCGCGGGCTACGACTCGTCATCGGCGGAGGCGGTGAACGGCACGGGCCTCGCCCTCGGGACCGGCCTGTCCTTCGGCCGTTGGGGCTTCGACTTGACCTGGGCGCCCTACGGCGTTCTGGGCGACACCTTCCGCTACGGTTTCCGCGTTTTGTTTTAAACATTAAGAAAGCCTCCTCTCCGCCAAGGTCCGGCGCATTTCCGGTGTTGATTTTTCGGCGACGATCATTTATTGTGAAGGTCGCTGCCATGCCCGCCGCCTTCCCCTCACGCCCGATGACCGACCGATGAAATCCCGCCGTCTTCCCCCGGGGCTCGGCCGCCGGCCCGTGGTGGTGGCGTCCCTCGGCGACCACGCGCGCATCGTGGCGGACGCGCGCCTGGCGGCCAAATCCGGCGCCGCGATGATCGAAGTGCGCGCCGACCTCTTTCCCAAAAGCGTCCTCAAGCCGGAAACGCTCCGGCGCATTCTCAAATCCGCACGAGAAGCCGCCCGGCGGCCGATCCTCTTGACGCTTCGGATCGGCGAGGAGGGCGGCGGACTGTCCCCCCATTTCCGGGACCAGGACCGGCTGGCGCTCTTCCGCGCCGCGCTCTCCGACGTGAACGGGGTGGACGTGGAATTGTCGGCCAACGAGATCAACCGGCATGTGGAATCGGAGGCGCACAAGCGCGGCCGTTTCGTCATTTTGAGCGCCCATGATTTTCGGAAAACTCCGTCCAACAAAGTGCTCTCGGGTTTGACGCGGAAGGCCAAGCGCATGGGGGGGGACATCCTTAAAATTTCCGTGCGGCCGCGCCGCGCGGCCGACGTGGAAAGGCTGATGGACTTTTGCGCCAAGTCCACCTTCCGCCGGCGGGCCTTCATCGCCATGGGGCCCCTGGGGGAAAAGACGCGGCGCGAAGGGTTCCGCTGGGGGTCCTGCCTGACCTACGGGTACGTCCGGCGGCGCCTCGCGCCGGGCCAGTTGCCCGTTAAGCTTTTGGCCGATCTGGCCCGCTCTCCTTCACCAGCATAAGCACCGCTCCGCCCAGGACGAAGAAGACCAACAGCGACAGGATCCCCCGGCGAAGGCCCGCCGCCTGGCCGACCGCGCCGAAGACGAAGGGGCCGAGAACGGCCGTCAACTTTCCCACCACGCCGTAAAATCCGAAAAACTCGCCGCTTCGCTCCGGCGGGGTCAAAAGACCCATCATCGATCGACTTGCGGCCTGGCTCCCGCCCAGCACCAGGCCCAGGACGGCGCCCAACCCCCAAAACTCGGCCCGGGTCGTCATCCGGGCCGCCCAAAGGACCACGCCCACGTAGATCCCCAGCGTCAACAAAATGACCGTCTTGTGCCGCCAGCGGTCGGCCAGATGGCCGAAAAGCAGGGCCCCAAGGAACGCGACGCCCTGGATCATCAAAAAGCATTGGATCAGCTCCCCCGTGTACATTCCCAGGAGTTCCGCCCCCACCACCGAGGCGGTCAGGATGACGGTCTCGATTCCGTCGTTGTAGAGGGCATAGGCGAGGATGAACAGCGCCAGATTCCGGTGGCGGCCCAGATGCCGGAGGGTTTCCCGCAGTCGTTCCCAGCCCAGGCGGGCCCACGCCGCCGGCGAGCGGCGCTCGCCGCCCGTTTCCGGCGGCCCCGAGAGCATCAAAGGGAGCCCGAACGCCAGCCACCACACTCCGACGGAAAAAAGACTGGCCCGCACCGGCCAATCGTTGAAGGCCGGAATTCCGAACCACGCCGGCCGCTGGATCATCGCCAGGTTCAGCGCCAGGCAAAGTCCTCCGCCGATGTACCCGACGGCCCACCCAAAACCCGACACGCGCCCCATCTCTTCTTTGGCCGCCAAATCCGGCAGGAGGGCGTTGTAAAAGACATTGGCCCCGGCGAAGCCCACGTTGGCGATGGTGAAGGCTAGGACGGCGCCCAGGACCCCGCCGGATTTTACGCCGACCAGCCCCAGACTGCCTGTCACCCCCAACAGCCAAAAGATTCGAAGAAAAGTCCTCTTTCGATTGGAGAGGTCGGCCACGGCGCCCAGGAGAGGCGCCAGCAGGAGCAGCACGAGCATGGAAAAGGAAACGGTGAAGCCCCAGAGCGAAGCCCCGGAAAATTGACGGCCGAGGAAAGACAGTCCTTCGGGAGGGACCACCTTCCGCGCGAAGTAGACGTTGAAGACCACGGCCAAGACCGTGGTGGCGAAGGCGGAGTTCGCGAAGTCGTACAGCGCCCAGGCCCAGATTTTACGGCTTCGCCAGGGTTTCAAGGCGTTACCGCGAAGACCACGCTCCACCGGTCACGGTAGAGCGGGGCGCCGAGTCGCCGAAGCGCTTCCTCCAGGACGCGGATCTTCTCCTCGGTCAAATAGGCCGAGGGGGTGATGCGCAAAAGTTCAGGCGCATTCAGGACGACCCGCGTGTATCCCTCCCTTTTCAAACGCTCGACGAACCCTTCCGGCGAGGGATTTTCGTCGATCCACCGGGCGAACCCGGGTTTGTTGAAATTGCCGGAGGCGCGGACCGGCAGGGGACAGCGGAAGGCGCGGGCTTCGCCGAGGAGGAAGACCCGCCCCCGGGCGCCCGAGCGGAGAAGGAAATCATAAGCCCCCTGGGTGGGCTGGTTATAAACCCCGATGTGTTCCTCCCGAAGGTACGCCTTGGGCGAGATCCGTCCCCAAACCACCGCCCAGCCCTGATTGAAACGTTGAAAGGCGAGGGCCATCCAGAGACCGTTCAACAACACCGCCGCGCCCATGACGATTCGTCCCCAGCGCGGCAGAACCCCGCCCTCCCCCACCGCCGCCCCCGTTAGGACAACCACGAAAAAAAGGCCGGGGAGGAAATATCGGAGATGCCCGGACATCACCGCGAAGAGGATGTAGGAGAGCCCTGCGGCCTCGGCGACCGCTTTTAAGCGGCCGCAGTCCAAGCGGAGCGCCGCCCAGGGAAGCGCCATCAACAGCGTGGGTCCCAGGAAACCGAAGCGCCCTTCGTGGGCCCCCCGGAGACTGGCCTTGATAAATGCGAGCGCTCGAACCACGAGGGTCGACGCGCCCCGGGCGTCGGCTTTCCAGGTGGTCAGCAACGCGATGTTTTCGGGCGAATCACCGCCCAAGAGGGAGGACGCCAGGGGATAAAAAGGGTTCCCCGTCCAGAGCCCGTTTCGGATCCACCACGGCAGGAGGGGGAGGGCCGCGAAGGCGGCGAAGACCGCCATGTTGCGGATTTGGGGCCGGCGGAAGACACCCTTGCGCGCTCCGTCCCAAAGGAAAAAAGGCGCGGCGAACAGAACCGTCATTTTGGACGCGGCGGCGGCCCCCAGAAAAATTCCGGACCAGGCGACAGCGGCCATCGGCCGCCGCGTCGCGGAGTCCTTCTCCCAGGCGTTCTGCCACCGGTCGAAGGCGAGGAACAGGAAAAGGCCCGCCAGGAGATCGTTGGCGCAGGACCACAGGTTAATTCCGACCAGGGGGAGCGACAGAAAAAGCGCGGCCGCCCAAGTCCCGGCCGAACGTCCGAAGCGGTCCCGCGTCCAAAAACCCAGGGCCGCCGCGGAGAACATTCCGATGGCGAGGTTCTGGAGTTTGCAGAACCGGTCGTCCCCCCAGGCCAGGCCCCAGAGGTATATGGATTGGATCATTCCAGGAAGGCGGGTCAAATGGATGTCCGGTTGGTCAACCCAACGGCCCGCCTTTAAATACTCGGAGGGGACCGCCAGGTGGTAAACCAAGGCATCGTAAAACGTTTCCGGAACGAGGGTCGTCAGGACGTAAAAGCCGATGAAGAGAACCGGGAGGAAAAACAACGGGTCTGCGGGTTTGGAAAAGCGTGGCCGATGTTCGGCGCCCTTCCAAAGGCCGATGCCGATCAGGACCAGGGAGAGGACTCTCAAGATCACCGGCTGAGTTGCGCCGGCGGCGGCGAGGAGGATGCCTCCGGTCCCCCAGAGCGCGAGCCCCGCGCCCGCCCGCAACACCGTTTCAAAACCGCCGGAACCGCGGGACCGAAGGGCCAAACCGCCCAGGCCCGGAAGGGAAAAGGCGAAAAGAACCGCGCCCAGGATCCGGGGCAGGTGGCCGGCCCACTCCGATAAAAAAAGCGGACCAAAGGAGGGGAGAATATCCCAGGCGTCCGTCCAGCGGGGGTGGAAAAAGGCCCCGGCGACTGCGGTGTGCAAAACGGCGGCCGCGCCGAAGACCGTGAGCGCCGTCAGGGTCAGGGCGCGCCGGCCTCTTCGATCAACCGTCATTGGCCACGGGATGCCAATCCACCCCTTCGAGTTGAATCGTGGCGTGGCCGATGCGGAACCGATTTTGAAGGATCCCGGTGAGGGACTTCAGAAGGACGTGCTGCTCCCTCATCCGATTGGCGTCGAGCGTCACGCGGGCCGACAGGGAGACCAAATGGGAGCACAGCCCCCACACGTGCACATCCTCGACCCGGACGACGCCGGGGACGGCCTCCAGGGCTTTGACCATCTCGGGGACGTGGAGTCCCGGAGGCACGCCCTCCAGCAATAAGTTTAGCGCGTCCCGAAGCAGGCGGAGGGCGTTCACCAGGATGACGGCCGCGATCGCGATGCCCACCAAAGGGTCCACCGCGGTCCAACCCGTGAGGGCGATCAGCGCGCCGCCGCCGATCACCCCAACGCTCGCCAAAGCGTCTGAGAGGAGGTGCAGGAAGGAGGCGCGGATGTTGATGTCCAGGGAGGAATAACCGTGGAGTTTCCAGGCGACGAAAAGATTGGCGACGAGCCCCACTGCGCCCAGCGCGACCATGGGCCCGACCCGGGGAGGCACGCCGGACTTGAGGCGCGACAGCGAGCCGATCACGATCCCCGCCGCCAGGCCCAGAACGAGGAGGCCGTTGACGAGTGCCGCGAGGACTTCGAGCCGGTGGAGACCGTACGTCCTTCGGTCCGAGACCGGCCGTTCGGCCAACCCCATGGCGAACAAAGAGATCAGGAGCGCCGAAAAATCCATGAGCACGTGCCCGGCGTCCGAGAGGAGCGCCATGGAACGGCTGTACGAGGCGCCGGCGAGCTCCACAGCGAAGGTCAAGCCCGTGATCACGGCCGCGAAGAGGAGAAGGGACCGGGGCCGGACGCTGGAGAGCGCGTGGCTGTGGTGGTCGGAGGTTGGCGTCACCGGACGTTCCGCTCCACCCATTCTTGCGGATCCACACGCTCCCCCGACACGGCGAGGGTCCAATGGACGTGGGGTCCCGTCGCGACGCCCTCTTTTCCCACCCTGCCGATCGGTCGGCCCCTTTTGACTTGCTGCCCGGCGCGAACCTGGATCGACTGCATGTGAAGGAAATAGCCGTAGACACCCTGGCCGTGGTCCACCAGCGCCGCGTTCCCGAAACTTTCAAGCCAGCCGGCGAAAAGAACCAGGCCCCCCTGGGGGGCCGTGACCGGGGTCCCGGCCGGGGCGGCGATGTCCATGCCGGAGTGGGGAGTCTGAGCGGGGCGGTCCCCGTAGGCCCGGCGCGCCCCGAAGGGCGAAGACAGGACTCCGATGGACGGCCAGACGAAAGGCCCGTTCCACCGTTTGCGGAGGGAAGGCGCCTGCCGGGTGAGGGCCGCCAGGACATCCCCATCCCGGTCCACGGCGCCCGAGGTGTACAAAGCGTCACGATCGGGCGCAAGCTTCACCCGGCTGACCGGGTAGGCGCCCTCCACGACGGTGAAGGCAACGTCGGCGAGGAACGGCCCGCCCCCCGCCCACGCGCCCTCGACCAAAAGGACTTTTTCTCCGGCGGGTTCCAAGGAATTGACGCCCACCAGAGCGCGCCAGTCCCGCCGGTTCAAGCGGAAAAACGCCGCGCGGCGGCCGTTCCAGACCACGGAGGCGTTCTCCAGGCGGCGACCCGAGCGGCAGAGGACCGAGAGCGTCCTCCCGGCGACCACCGTCGATGGCTCAACGATGAAGTCCGGCTCCTCGGCGGCGGCGAGGCGGGAACAGAGGGCGACCAGCGCGGCCGCTCGCAGAGCTCGCGGCACTTGGCGCGGCAGAGCCGCCGATGCGGGCGCCGCCGGAAGAAATTTACTTGCCGATGCAAAAATGGGAAAAAATCGCATCCAACACCTCATCCGTCGTTTCCGAACCGCCCCGGCCCGTGAGCTCGCCGAACTCGCCCACGCACCGCCTAAGGTCCAGGGCCACGGCTTCCTCGGGAGCGTCCGGCCGCTCCGCCTCGGCCAACGCCGCCCCCGCGGCGCGCAAATGGGACTCGTGGCGGGCGTTGATCAGGATGTCATCCTCGCCGCGCTCGAAGCCCGCCCCCGGCGCACCGTCGGCGGCGCCGAGCACCGCCCGGCGGAGGTCCTCGATCCCCTCGCCGGTGAGGGCCGAGGTGAAAACCCAGGGCCTGTCCGCGCCCGCGCGTCGGCGCCACGCTTCGGCGCGGGCCGGGCGTTTGTCCGCGGGAACCCGGTCCGACTTGGCGAGGACGAGGATGGATTTTTGTTCCGCCGTTCCCGCTTCTCCGTCCTCCGGCCCCGGCGGGTTCGACCCGTCCGCCACCCACAAAAGGAGATCGGCCCTCCGGATCGCCCGCCGGGCCCGCTCCACGCCTTCGATTTCCACGGGGTCGCCGGTTTCACGAAGGCCTGCCGTGTCCGTCAGCGCGACGGGGACGTCCCCGAAGAGGACGCGTTCCTCCAGGGTGTCCCGGGTCGTTCCCGGACGGTCGGCCACGATGGCCCGCGGGTCCCCCAGGAGGGCGTTGAAGAGAGAGGATTTTCCGGCGTTCGGCTTGCCGACGATCGCCACCCGCAGGCCGTCCCGCAGAAGACGGCCGCGCGTCGCCGTGGCCAAAAGCCCGCCGATGGCGTCCCGAAGAGATTTTAGTTGTTTTTGCCGTTCCCCGCGGGAAACGGGGGGAATTTCATCGTCCACGAAGTCGAGGCCGGCCTCCAGGGCGGCCAGCAGATGAAGGGCGCTTTGCCGGAGGGTTTCCACGCGCCGGGACAGGCCGCCCTGAAGCTGGGCGAGGCCAGCGCGGCGCAGCGTTTCGGACCGCGCCGCGATGAGATCGGCGACGGCCTCCGCCTGGGCCAGGTCCATTTTTCCGTTCAAGAAAGCCCGGCGGGTGAACTCCCCGGGGCCGGCCAGGCGGGCCCCGCTTTGGAGGCAAAGGTCCAAAACGCGCTTGAGCAGGAGGCGGCCGCCGTGGCAGGAGAACTCCACGACGTCTTCCCCCGTGTAGGAGCGAGGGGCGCGAAAGACCGCCGCGACCGATTCGTCGATGGGAACGCCGTCGGGGCCGGAAAGGAATCCGTGGTGGAGCGTGTGGGAAGAGGCGGCGGAGAGCGGAGTTGTGGAGCGGAAAATCAAGTCGGCGAGGGGAACGGCTTGCGGCCCCGAGAGCCGCACCACGCCCAGGCCGCCGTCACCCGGCGGAGTGGCGATGGCCGCGATGGTGTCGGACACTAGCCCCCGATCCCCGACCCCTGTTCCCTTGCCTCCGTCCCCGGACCCTCTCCTTTGACGCCCGATCCCTTCGGTTTCACGACGACCTGGCGAAGCGGTCCTTCGCCCTCCGAGGCCGTTTCGACGTCCGGGTGGCGGGCCAGGGCCTGGTGAACCATGCGCCGCCGTGCGGAGGGCATGGGGTCCAAACGAAAGGGACGGCCCGTGCGACGGACCTGGAACGCCGCGTGAAGCGCCTGGTCGACGACGCGATGTTCGTCCGCCGAGGGGAATCCCTCCAGGTGGAAGGACACCCAGGGTTTCTCGCGGTCGCCGCCGGAGGAAATGAGGTTGAACAGGTATTCAAAGGCCTCCAGGGCGCGGCCACCGCTCCCCGCCAAACGCTCCCCCCGGGAGGTTTTGAGCTGAACGGTCAAACGCCGGTTTTCCGCCGGCTCAAACGCCCAAGTCAAGTCCTCCCAGCCCAGGAGGTCCTTCCACTGAGCGAGCAGTGACTCGGGAGGGATGAAGGGCCGAAACGCCGCTGGTTCTTGGCGCGGATCGGTGGGGGTGCGAGCGGCCTCCCCTGCGGCCTGGGGAGGAGGCGATCCTCGGGGGCGCCGCCGGCCCTCGGATTCCCCGACGCCCTGCGATCGTGGAGGGTCCGGTAAACCGTTTCCGGAACGGGCCTTGGGCGACTGGCGTCTTGGGTTGGTTTCACGGGGAAGGTTTCCCCCGCGATCCCTCCGGCGGCCCTCGCCGCGGGCGCTTCGGTCGGCAGGACCGGCCGCAGAGTCCCTGGCCCCCGGGGCGGCCGAGACGCCGGTGCGAGGCGGCATTGCCGCCGATTCGGTGCGCCCTTTTCCTTGAAAAGTCTCGCGCCGGTTCTGGGAATCCTCGGGACGGGAGCGGTCTCCGCGCCGGTTCCCGCCACGGCCGCCGCCAGGGGCCGTCCCAGCTTGTCGGACGGGGCGGCCAACCCGTTCCTCGCGACGGCCTTCCTCATCGTCCCGTTCTTCATACTCATAGCTCCGCCCTTCCGGACGACCGCGGCGCTTCTCGGACAAACGCACCTTGACCCAGCGAAAACCGAACAAACTCAACAGCCCGCTGGATTTCTCCCCCAAGACGTGGACATCCACCTCGTCCCGACGCAGCCCCAGCCGGGCCAGTCCCCGGTCCACCGCGGCGTCGGCGGTGCGGGCTTCTCCCGTCCATTCCTTCATTTCGACGTCTCAGGCGCGGCGTGCATTTTAAGGAGGGCTGTCTGGACCGCGATGCTGATGATGCTGCTCGTCAGCCAGTAAATCACCAGGCCCGCGGGCATCTTGAGGAAGAAGAACGTGAACATGACGGGCATGATGTACATGATCTGCCGCTGGTTGGGGTCCAGCGACGCAGCGGACATTTTTTGCTGGAAAAACATGCCGAGGCCCATCAGCACGGGAAAAACATAAATCGGGTCGTGAACCGAGAGATCTTTCACCCAGCCAATGAACGGCGCGTGCCGAAGCTCATAGGTGCTCCGGAGCGTCGAGTAAAGCGCCCAGAACACCGGCAATTGAATGAGGACCGGGAGGCAGCCCTCCATCCCCATGAAACGCAGGCCGTGGCGCTTGTAGAGGGCCATCATTTCGACGTTCAGCCGCCGGGCGTCGCTTTTGTAGAGTTCCTGCAGGCGCTTCAACTGGGGTTGAACGGTCTTCATTTTTTGACCGTGCCGGAAGCTCGAGACCGTCAACGGAAGGACGAGGATCTGGATGATCACGGTCAAAAGAATGATGGCCCAGCCGTAGTTGTTCGTGGCGCGGTGAAAGAGGACGAGGGATTTGTGGATGGCGTGGCCCACGGGAGCGAAGAAACCGAAGTCCACGGACTGTTCCAGGTCCAAACCGAGCCGCTTCAGGTCCTCGTAGCCCTTGGGGCCCAGGTAAAAAGAGACGGTTTCGACGGCGACGCGGCCGGGATCAATCGTGAGAACGACCTTGCGGTGCGCCGAGAAATACGGCTTTTCTTTCTCAACCACAAGGGTCACGGGCGAGGCGGTGTCGTTCAAAAAGGCCGCCAGAAAGTATTGGCCGTCCACGCCCCACCATTTGTAAACGTCCGTGTGGGAAGAGGCCTTGAATTTAATAAGCCGCGGGGGCGACCAGGCGATGGCCCTCTGGGTGTCGGCCTCGGCGCCGCTTTTTTTCAGGGATCCCTCCTGGGCTTCGATGCCGGGCCCCCAGCCGATCTCGTGATCGGCGGCGACCGGCGCCTTGGATTTGTTTTCAAACTCCAGTGTCAATCGATGGAGATGCCCCTCGGGGTCGATGGCGTAGGTTTTGCGGACCTGCAGTCCGTCCCGGCGGCGGGCGCTCAACGTCACGCGGTCGCCTTCGCGCCGGGCGGAAAACTCCAGTTCGGGGAAGGTGGTCAGGGGTTGGCGGCTGTCACGGGGACGCACAAGCGCCACCCATCGGTTTTCCTCCAGGATCTCCCATTGGGACACGCCGCCGCCGAAGAGATTGAAGGTGACGCGGTTTTCGCCCAGGTCCATGACGATGGTTTTTTCCCGGGCGGGGGCGAAGGGCGTGGACAGGGGCCGTTGGCTTTCCTTCTCCAATGCGGGAGGTGCGGCGGCCGTTCCATCCGACAAACCGGGACGGCCCCTAGCGGCGGCCGGTGCCGGGGCCGCCGCCTCCCGCGCCATTTTTTTCGGCCGGACGACGAGAAGTTCCCACAGGAGAAGCACTCCCATGGACAGCGCAAAAGCGAGGACGTAGTTTTTTTTCATCGGGAAGGGACGGGGTCGTAACCGTGCCCGCCCCACGGGAGACAGTGGGAGAGACGTTTGAGCGTCAAGGCCGAGCCGTGGGCCGCTCCGTGAATCTCCACCGCCTCGGCGGCGTACCGGGAGCACGTCGGCCAGAAGCGGCAACGCGGTTTCCAGAGGAAGGCGGAGGCCTGATAGGCGCGAATGACAAACAACAAAATGGTTTTCATAACTCCAATTTTCCAGAGCGTCCCATGAGCCCCGTGAAGTCCGCTTGCAGATCCTTCTGGGGCGGAGGGAAGCCCGCCCCGCCCGCTTTGGGCGTCACCACCACGTCCCATCCCCGCGGCCAACGGGACTTGCCGAGACGGAAAACCTCCCGCAGGCGCCTCTTGAACCGGTTGCGCTGCACCGCGCCTCCGTGCCGGCGGCCGACCACGATGCCGAGGCGCGTGGCGCGGGGGGGCGATTCGTCCCGCGGGTAAACCCAGAGCGCCAGCCACCGGCCCGCCCGCCGGCGCCCCGCGCGGCGGGCGCGTTGGAAATCCCGCGTCAGGCGAAGGCGTTCGTGGGGCCGGAAGGTGAAAGTCATTCACATCTCGTTTTTCAAGAAACCGCCCGGCCGCGGCGCGCGGCCTATCCAGGGGGGAAAAACGGGGACGGCTTTCCCCGAAATTTTCAGTTGGCTCGCGGGATTCGACGTAAAATCCGGGCCTTCCCCTTCGGGGCCAGTGCCTGTTCGGCCCGTGCCAACGCACGCCACTGGCACACGGCGCCCTTCACAAAAAAGTTCGTCCGTAGTCACCGCTACGCCCTTACTTTTCCGTCTCGGTCCTCGCGCCCAACTGAAAGTTCCGGGTTTACTTCGTCAGCTTCCAGCGGCCCTTTTGGCGGCGGCGCCGGATGACGCGCCGCCCTCCGGGCGTGGACATCCGGGCGCGGAAACCGATGGTTTTTTTGCGCCGGCGGTTGTGGGGTTGAAAGGTTCGTCTCATAAGAAAGGCATTCTAGCTTGCCGCCCCCCCGGGTGTCAATTGACGGATGGGTCCGGACCAGGTAAAATCGCCCCCCATGGTCCCTCCAACGCAAACGCGGAAGTCCCGCACCATCGCCGCCATCTGGCCCGAACGGTGCACCGGTTGTGAG
>Ga0247727_10005164_pt1 | contig 26831 bp, 29 predicted proteins | sample WisWelCaveWW1625_FD_202498 | JGI IMG/M metagenome (GOLD analysis project Ga0247727, IMG submission 202498) | Biofilm microbial communities from Wishing Well Cave, Virginia, United States - WW16-25 | ecosystem: Environmental > Aquatic > Deep subsurface > Groundwater > Cave microbial mat | place...
CATGCTGGTGCAAGAGGCTGCTCAAGTCCGATTGCGAGGGAGGACGCGTTGGAAAGGATGAGAAATGATCGGGATTGAATCAAAAATCTCTCGGCCATCTCAAACAACAAATCCCGCTTTATGGGCGGGATTTTTCTGGAGCGGCTTTGCGTTGTGCCAACAGCTCTTTGCGCTTCGCTTTCATGCGCCGAATCTTCTTGTGATGCTTCTTGCGTACAAGTCGGGTCTTTTTGTTCATGATTTTTCCGTTGTTCTCCTGCTGTTCGCTACCATGATTTTGGGTCTGCAGATTCAACCAGCTGCTTCACTTCTTTTCTGGCACGCTTCCGGTTATACTTTTTCTTGGGAGCTTCCACCTTCGGCGGTTTTCCCGGAAGCGGTACTCTCTTCGAAATCTTCTTCATCGACAATCGCCAAAATCATGGTTCTTCTTTGTTATTTTGCTTCAACAAGGCGCTTTCCCGCCTCTTCCCAGTTGATGACATTCCAGAAGGCGGCAATATACTCAGCCCGCCGATTTTGGTATTTCAGATAATATGCGTGTTCCCAAACATCCAGCCCGAGGATCGGAACACCCTTTGCGTCTGCAACGTCCATGAGCGGATTGTCTTGATTGGGTGTAGAAGCAACCATGAGTTTACCATGCTGATAGATAAGCCACGCCCAGCCGGATCCGAACCTCGTCATGCCGGCGTCGGTGAACCGCTCCTTGAACTTATCGAAGGAACCGAATTCGAGGTTTATCGCATTCGCGAGCTCACCTGTGGGCATCCCACCACCTTTGGGTTTCATCCACTTCCAGAAGGCGCTATGGTTCCAATGGCCACCTGCGTTGTTCCTGACTGCAGCCGGAAGCGTAGAAACAGTTGGAAGAATCTCCTCGAGAGATTTTGTGCTCCACCCTGTTCCTTCGATGGCCCTGTTTAGGTTAGTAACATATGCGCCGTGGTGCTTGTCGTGGTGGATCTCCATCGTCATCCTATCAATGTAGGGCTCCAGCGCATCAGTGGCGTAAGGCAGTTCGGGCAATCTGAAGGGCAAAGATATTTCCCGCCTCACCGACTGATTGGATATGCTCCTGACAATCGGAAATTTCTGGAACCATGCGAGGCTTCCCAACAATAGACTCGATTTTAGAAAATTCCTCCGTTCCATGTATTCAATCAAAATCCCTTTACTTTCCCAGCTTTCTTAAAGATGAGCATCAGTCCGGTCCAGCCAATCAAGATCACACCCATCAGATACAGCGGACTGTCGGCGGCGGGAACAGTGGTGTGAGCGTTTATCATCGCCCATACGAGGGGGACCGAAAGATACGTATTTTGCCTGGACCGAGCTCCAACGAGTGAAACGACAGCGGCGTCGGGTGCAGTTCCCGCCTTCACCGCCGCAAGAACTTTTTTCTGGGAAGGCCAGATCCTAAACCAGACGTTGAACGCCATGATGGTACCGAACATCGCACCGATATGAACGACATATGCACGGTAACCAAATCCCCCTAAGTTCACCATCATGTATGCAAGTCCACCAACAATGACGAATCCGACCGCGGCCCATATTTTCATATCCTTTGCGAGCGGGCTCCTCGCCAGAGCATCATAAGCGAGAGGAGCGAGAAGGAGTAGCACAAGCATGAGCAACGAATTTCCTATTCCCCATTCCGTTGTGCTTTCCTCCCCGTACATCAAGCCGCCGTGGTAGAATACCAAGAACAAGAGTACAATGCCCGTAATCCAAGTCCATGCAGCTCCCCACCGAAACCAATAGAGCGCACGCGGGATCAGCTCCGGTACCACCTTCTTCTTAGTATCTCCATCCATCGTGGCTACAAACGGGATGTTTACAAAATTGAACCAATACAATAAACCGATCCACAAGATTCCTGCAACTACGTGCACCCATCGTGACAATACGCTGACGACCTCACTTATGTCCATAGCTCCTCCTTCTATATATGGAAACGAAATGCAGTTCGTAACTCGGCGCTAATATACGAACTGGAACTGTGAACTTCAATTGTTCATGCAACCATAGGGTCAAGTGTGGGTGTGATTCGCGGATGGGGAGAACAACGACGACAAAGAAGAATCCCAAATATTCGCTCTCTTAGCTCGTAACTTCACGAGATCTGGAAACGGTCTACCGAACAAGCTTTGCCTGCAGTCTAACGTTTGCCCCGGTAACTAATTGCGAAATAGGGCAGTTTTTCCTGGCACCTTCGCTAATCTCCAGAAAATTCTTTTCGTCAATACCCGGCACTTCGCCTGTTGTGATGAGTTCAATAGTCGTGATCTTAAATCCGTCGCCCACTTTCTCCAGATAAACGTTTGCAGTCGTACTTACACGCTTCGGAGTGAAGCCTGCTTTCGCCAGGCCACCCGAAAAAGCCATCGAAAAACAGCCCGCATGTGCTGCGGCAACGAGTTCTTCCGGATTTGTCCCACTTCCCTCCTCAAAGCGCGATGCAAAGGTGTATGGTCCTTCGTATGCCCCACTCGACATTTTCATCTTTCCCTTTCCCCCCTTTAGATCGCCCTCCCAAACAGCACTTGCAGTACGAACAGGCATGGTGCAGTCTCCTTTCTTGCTCGTTTTGTTCTACCAAGATGGACGTTGATTTTCTAGAAGAAAACTCTCATCGAAGTGAAATCGCAAGGAGAGAAACCCGGAAGCGAGATTCTGTTAAGCCCGGCACCTCTCATAGAAGAGAGTAGGGTTCCGATATTACTTCGTCGGGGCGTAGTACGGATTTCGGCCCCCTGCATGGTCCGTCACATCGAAAATTTCGCCAACCTGTGGGACCGCTTCTCGAATCGCTTTTTCAATTCCTTGTCTCAAAGTAACATAGGCCATACCGCAGCCCTGACATCCGCCGCCTAATTGAAGGAAAATTCTATTTTCTTTCACATCCAAAAGCTCAACGTATCCCCCGTGCTGGGCGACGGACGGGTTAATTTGTTCATCGACCACTCGTTGAACCTGAGCTCTTATTTCATCCTCAGGCGGAAGGTCAGCCCCCAGATTGCCTGCGATCGCGGGTTCGCCGGACTCAAGCTGTGTCCGAATCGTCGAACCAATCTGCTTTGCAATAGGCATCCAATCATCGAAGCCGGTCTTGATAACCTTTACAACATTGTCGGATATCAGAACAGCCATGATATTCTCGATTTCAAAAAGTTTCCCTACCAGCGGTGATCCCTTAGCATCATCTTTATCCGAAAAGTACCACGACTTGTCAGGATACACCGCTCGGTCGATGGTGAACTGACACACATCGTCACTGAGAATTTCAGCCTGAATCTTAATCTCGTGGCCCATCGTTCATCGTCTCCACATAATATGTTTCCAAAGCGTCACCCCTTCAGTCATCGACATTCTTCGATATGCTGCCGGAAGAAAAACGGGACATATCGTCACAGCTTGTCCATTCGACGCGCCTTTTCTACGACGCAAAAGTCTTGAAGGGCGCCCGCTCCTCACACCGCAAATGAGCTCCCGCATCCGCATGTTCTGGTCGCGTGAGGGTTGTTAAACACGAAGCCACGTCCGTTCAAGCCATCGGCAAAATCTAACTCTGTTCCGGAAATATGACCGAGGCTTTTCGGGTCGACGAAGATGGTGACACCTTGACTTTCAAGAACGATGTCGCCCTCGTGTGCACCCGCATCGAAACCCAGCACATATGAGAACCCCGAACATCCACCACCCTTCACGCCAACACGGAGACCGTGCGTTTCAGGAATATTGTTTTGCGCTTTGATCTTTTGAATTTCCTGAGCCGCTTTTTCAGTGACGAGGATTTTCTCCTCAGCTTTCGGTTTGTTAATGATAGCAGTATCTTCCATATGCTCTCTCCTTATCGACTACCTTCATGTTAGACATTCCTTTTGATATCGAAATCACGCCGTAACAGCGAATATCTCCTTCACTTTCTTCAAACTCACCACCAAACAATCAATGTCCGATTTCAGATTGTAGAGATAGACGCTCGCACGAACCGTGGCCGGAACACCCAACCAGCGCATGACTGGTTGAGTACAGTGATGACCCGCTCTCACTGCGATTCCATCGTCGTCGAGAATTGTCGATACATCGTGCGGATGCACACCCTTGATGTTGAACGAGACAACGCCCCCGCGATCGGGCCAAGGACCATAAATGTCAATTTCTCCGTCATTATCCATACGATCCAGCGCATAAGCAATGAGCTCTTGCTCGTGGCGCCGAACGCTATCAAGACCAACATTATTCAAGTAAGCTATTGCAGCTCCAAGTCCGATAGCTCCGGCAATATTTGGCGTGCCGGCTTCAAACTTTCCGGGAAGTTCGCGATACGTCGACCGCTCGAGGTGAACTTCGCTTATCATTTCCCCTCCGCCTTGATACGGGGGCATCTGGTCCATGAGTTCTGGTTTTCCCCACAGAACGCCGATGCCTGTTGGACCAAGCATCTTATGGCCTGAAAATGCCATGAAATCGCAATCGAGCTGCTTCACGTTCACGCCAAGATGTTGGACACTCTGCGATGCATCCACGAGAACCAGAGCGCCAATCGCATGAGCTGCCTTGATTATCTGTTCAATCGGGTTAATTGTCCCAAGTGAATTCGAAACATGCACAACCGAAACGAATCTCACCCTCTCAGTGAACAATCGAGGAAACTGACGAGAATCAAGACGACCGTCCGGGGTAAGTGTCATGAATTTCAGCTTGGCCCCGGTTTGCTGGGCAATTAGTTGCCATGGGATGAGATTGCTGTGGTGCTCCATCTGTGTCAGGAGGATCTCATGGCCGGGCTTCAGATTCGTTCTCCCCCAGCTGCTGGCAACGAGGTTGATTGCTTCAGTTGCATTGCGGGTGAAGATTATGCCCTCACGACGGCTGGCACCAATAAAACTTGCGACCTTATCTCGCGCATGTTCGTATGCACTCGTCGCCTCTTCACTTATTGTATAGATGCCCCGATGGACGTTTGCGTTGTAGTTTTTATAGAAATCATTCATCGCTTCAATTACCGCATAGGGCTTCTGTGAGGTCGCAGCGCTGTCGAGGTAAATAAGAGGCTTGCCCTTGATGAGGCGCTTGAAGATCGGAAAATCGTCACGTATTCTTGCAGCATCAAACATGTCACCACTCCCTATTTTTTTGTACAATCTTTCGCTGTTTTTCCGGCAAGAGCTTCTTTCTTTTTCGTGATCTGTGTTGACAGCGGAGATTTTTCTGCATTGAGCTGGGTGTAACTTTTCCATTGCGCCGGAACATCGGCTTCGGCAAAAATTGCCTCAACGGGACACTCGGGGACACAAGCATTACAGTCAATGCACTCCCCCGGATGGATGTAGAGCATGTGCTCATCCTCATAGAAGCAATCTACGGGGCAAACTTCGACGCAGTCGGTATATTTGCAGTCATAACAGGGCTCCGCGACAACATAGGCCATTGGATCTAGCTCCTTCGTTGATGAATCACGCGAGTTGAGAGACGGATTTGTTCTTCGCTAAACTCTCCGTACGGATTTTTTCCTGGAGTTTGATAATGCCCTCCAGCAACGCTTCTGGACGTGGTGGGCAACCGGGTACATAAACATCGACCGGGATGACGCGATCAACGCCTTTCAAAACGTGATAGCCATGCTCCCAGTACGGACCTCCGCAGTTTGAGCAACTGCCCATCGAGATGACATAGCGGGGCTCCATCATTTGATCGTACAATCGCTTGATGCGCGTCGCCATTTTCAGCGTGACTGTTCCTGAGACGATCATCACATCCGCCTGGCGCGGCGTGGCGCGCGGCATCACCCCGAAACGGTCCAGGTCATAATGCGAAGCTGCGGTCGCCATCATTTCGATCGCACAGCATGCCAGGCCGAATTGCATCTGCCACAAGGATGAAAGTCGCGCCCAGTTCAACAGACGATCCAGCGTAGTAATGATGACGTTGCTGCTTTCAAATTGCTTGTCAAGTAATCCCATAGTTTTTCTTTCGGATACTCATCTGGTCGCAAACACAGGATTCTACATCATGCCCAGCTCAAGTTTTGCAGCTTGTGACATCATGCTCGGATTCCAAGGAGGTTCCCAAACAATGCTGACCCGGGCATCCGCAATGCCAGACACAGATTTCACTTTTTCTTCAACTTCGCCTGGCAGCGATTGAGCTACCGGACAATGCGGTGAGGTGAGTGTCATCGTAACCGTCACAGCTCCTCGATCGTTCACGTCCACATCATAGATCAATCCAAGTTCGTAAATGTTGACAGGAATTTCCGGATCGAAACAAGTCCGTAACGCATCAATAACCTGTGCTTTGATCAGTTCTTTCTCTATTGTGCTCGTTGTTGGAGTTTCCATGATTGCGCAGTTAAATAAACAACATTTCGAACTGTAAGAAGTCGGACTACTCTGTCACGACAACTTCCGGTTTTTCCTTTTTCGATTCCAAACAGGCGCGCAGGGTGTGCCAGGGTAACGTAGCGCATTTGACCCGCGCTGGAAATTCCCTGACACCAGCGAACACTGCCAACTTTCCAAATCTATCGACCCCCCCCGTTGCATCAGACTCCCCGGTTACCAACTTGCGAAATACTTCGAAGAGCTGCCCTGCTTCCTCTTTTGTCTTTCCCTTGACAACAGTGCACATTACTGAAGCAGAAGCCTTTGATATTGCGCAGCCCGAACCGATAAACTTGATATCTGCTATCACATCACCTTCGACCTGCAAGAAGACCGTGTAATGATCCCCGCACAGCGGATTGTAACCTTCCGCTTTTCGACTGGCCCCATCCAGCGTCCCAAAATTTCTCGGACTTTTGTTATGATCGAGAATAACCTCCTGGTATAATTCACGTAAGGCCGACACTATGGAGAATCCTCCGTCCTGCGCAAGACGATGCACTTATTCATGATTCTTGTTTCATGAATCTGCCTGCACCGGGTGAGCCCGATCAAGCCACGCATGGAGCATCTGTTGAAACTCTTCCCGGAGCGGGCCGACGTTGATACGGTCAATTACATCGCTCGCAAAAGCGTAAACCAGAATATCGCGGGTCTTATTCAGTCCGATTCCACGTGAGCGTAGATAAAAAATCGCTTCTTCATCTAGTTGGCCGATAGTTGCTCCGTGCGTGCACCTGACGTCATTCGCAAAAATCTCCAACTGCGGTTTCGTGTCGATCGACGCTTCATTCGAAAGAACGAGATTCTTGTTCGTCTGCTTTGCATCGGTCTTCTGGGCATTCTTTCGCACAATAATCTTACCATTGAAGACACCTCTCGATTTTCCGGCAAGGATGCCCTTATAGAGCTCATGACTACTGCAATGAGGCTTCGCGTGATCGATCGTTGTATGATTGTCAACGTGCTGATCACCCATGCCTGCATACAGTCCGTTCAGTGTGCATTCAGCCCCTTCACCATCGAGTACGGCAGTCAAATTATTTCTGACGAGAGCTCCTCCAAGCGAGATGGAGTGGGATGTAAAACTACTATTGCGGTTCTGCTGGACGTACGTCATTCCCACATGGAATGCGTGATCGCTTTCAGTTTGTAACTTTTCGTGCTCGACGATAGCGTTTTCCCCCAGCACAATCTCCGTAACTGTATTCGTAAAATAGGTATTGTTCGCCAAACTCGCATGGGTCTCGATAATGGTCGTCTGACTGTTTTCTTCCGCGACGAAAAGATTCCGGGGATACGATACGAATTCCGATTCGAGTCCCGTGGAGAGAAATATGAGATGAATTGGAGTTTCGATCAACCTTCCTTTGGGAACATAGATGAAAATCCCATCACGAAGAAATGCCGTACTGAGAGCAGTAAACGCGTTATCATCATACCGGGCGTACTTTGCGACATGCCGCAATACAACCTCGTCGTTATTTCGCAGCGCAACGGCGAGGCTGCCCATCCGCACCCCGGCGGAGAATGAACCGGCTGAGGAGAGCTTCTCTGAAAAGCGACCATTTACGCAGACAAGGCGCGCCCCATGCAGATTTCCAAATGAAAATCGTTCGACATCCTTTGCTGTTGCCCCCTCGGGTTCGTAACCGAGGACGTGTTTGAACGGAACGCTAGCAATCGGAGAAACATCAGTATATTTCCATTCCTCATCGTGAGTGGTCGGAAACCCTAATTCAGCGAAGCGGGCCATCGCGGCTTTACGAATCGCATGAATATGCGATGCAGCGTCACCGTTGAGACCTTTTTCAAATTTCTCAAAGTTCGACAGATACCAGTCTCTTCTTCGATCTGAAGTTTGAACCATTGCTCGATCAATTCTCATGCATGTGTTTCTTCCTTATCGGCTTCCTCCTTGACCCAATCGTAGCCCCTTGCCTCGAGTTCAAGAGCCAGCCCCTTTCCCCCTGATCGGGCAATTCGTCCATCAATCAAAACGTGTACATGATCAGGAATGACGTAATTCAGCAATCGCTGGTAATGAGTCACGACGATGATGGCGTTTTCTTTGCTCCTCAACGTATTGATGCCGCGGGCGACGGTTTGTAAGGCGTCGATATCCAACCCGGAATCAGTCTCGTCGAGTATCGCAAGTCTCGGCTCAAGCACCGCCATCTGGAAGATCTCATTGCGCTTTTTTTCACCTCCAGAAAAACCGCGGTTCACGGGGCGACTCAGCAGGCTTTCGTCCATGTCGACGATTCTCGCCTTCTCTTTGAAGAGAGCGAGGAATTCGACCGCATCAAGTTCTTCCAGACCGCCGAATTTCCGGATGGCATTGAGTCCGGCTTTCAAGAAATATGCATTGCTCACCCCGGGGATCTCCACGGGGTATTGAAAGGCCATGAACACTCCCTCACGGGCGCGTTCTTCCGGCTTCATTGCAAGAAGATCCTTCCCTTCATAGGTGACCCGGCCTTCAGTAATATTGTATGATTCACGCCCCGCGAGAACCTGGGCAAGTGTGCTCTTTCCTGATCCATTCGGCCCCATGATCGCATGTACCTCCCCTACGCCCACTTCCAAATCAACACCCCTCAATATCTCATTTCCATCCACACCCGCATGGAGATTAATGACTTCAAGCATTCTTTGTCGTTCCTTTGTGCCCTGGATTCGAGAACCCTGTCCTGTCATCCCACACTTCCTTCGAGACTTATCCCTAACAGCTTCTGAGCTTCGACAGCGAACTCCATCGGAAGCTCGCGAAACACCTCTTTGCAAAATCCATTCACGATCATATTCACCGCATCTTCCGTAGAAAGTCCCCGCTGCTTGCAGTAGAAGATTTGATCTTCGCCAATTTTCGAGGTTGAAGCTTCGTGCTCAATCCTCGCCGTGGTATTTTTCACTTCCATATACGGGAACGTATGTGCGCCACATTGGTCGCCGATGAGGAGCGAGTCGCACTGCGAAAAGTTGCGTGCATCAGTCGCACCCTTGTTGATCTTCACCAGGCCGCGATACGAATTTTGCCCGTGACCGGCGGAGATTCCTTTGGAGATAACGGTACTTTTCGTATTCTCTCCAAGGTGTATCATCTTGGTCCCCGTATCGGCTTGCTGGTAATTATTGACAACAGCGACGGAGTAAAACTCACCGACCGAGTTGTCGCCCTGCAAGATGCAACCCGGATATTTCCACGTAATCGCCGCACCCGTCTCAACCTGCGTCCAGGTGATTTTGGAGTTCTTCCCCGAGCACTTTCCACGCTTCGTAACGAAGTTGTAGATACCGCCTTTCCCTTCCTTATCGCCGGGGTACCAGTTCTGAATTGTTGAATACTTGATCGTGGCGTTATCATGGGCAATCAATTCCACCACGGCAGCGTGCAACTGGTTCTCATCCCGCATGGGCGCCGTGCAACCCTCAAGATAACTCACGTATGCGCCTTCCTCGGCAATAATGAGAGTCCGCTCAAATTGCCCTGTCTGCTTGGCGTTAATGCGGAAATACGTCGAAAGTTCCATGGGACAGCGGACTCCCTTGGGAACATAAGCAAACGAGCCATCGCTGAACACCGCTGAATTCAGTGACGCGAAAAAATTGTCGGTGTAAGGAACCACAGACCCAAGATACTTCCGCACCAGATCGGGATGTTCCCGAATAGCGTCGGACATGGAGCAAAAAATGATCCCTGATTTCGCCAACGTTTCTCTGAACGTCGTGGCCACCGAAACGCTATCGAACACCGCATCGACCGCAACACCTGCGAGTATCATTTGTTCCTGGAGAGGTATGCCGAGCTTCTCGAATGTTTTCCGAATCTCGGGGTCCACTTCCTCCATGGTATTGTATTTGGGTCTCTTCTTCGGAGCCGAAAAATAGCTGATATCCTGGTAATCGATCGGGCCATATTTGATGTTTGCCCATTTCGGCTCCGCATCAGATCGGTGAAGCTTCGCCCAATGCTTGTGCGACTTTAAACGCCATTCGACCATCCATTGGGGTTCGTTTTTTCTCTCGGAAATCAACCGAACGATATCTTCGTTGAGCCCTTTCGGAAAGGATTCATATTCGATTTCCGTCTCAAAGCCGTACTTGTATTCCTTAGTCGCTAAGGATTCTATTGTGGTATTTGTCTCTTGGCTCATTTTTTTCCTTCACCAGCTATCCCGCAAGTTCAATTTTCTGCCGCGGGCTCGGACTTCACTGCTACGGTTGGGCCGCGGCCGGCTGAGCTGCTGCCTTCGCTGGCGGCGCGACTCTCGGCAACGCGAACTCCGGATAATTCAAAAGCCACGTCCTGCTATCGATCTTTTTGAAGATGCCTTGCTTTTCTAACTCCGCCGCGACCGCGTAGGCGATTTTCTCCGCGTCAAGGTACCTCAACTTGTTGTTCAGTACTTCTTCAACGTAGCTCATCAGACCATAGTGCAGATCACGCAAGAAAACGTTTGAATCGTGAACGAGTGGAAACCTCGATTTTAAGTATTTCAAGAATTCCGCTTTGTTGGTGACGATATACTCGCTTTCATTCATTCTCTCACCCTCATTGCTCGTCAACCCTTGCATCTGTTTTGGCATACCGCGCCGGGTGCGAAAGCCCTCTCAATCTTTTGACTGTTTCAATCACACGTCCTGCCACATAATCTACCTCCTCCTCAGTCGTCCAACGTCCCAGGCCAAAGCGAATGGCAGAACTTTCACGCTCTTTTCCAATGTGCAAGGCTTTAAGAACGTGAGAAGGCATTGGTTCGGCCGCTGAACACGCAGAGCCCGATGAAACCGCCACATCTTTCATCCCCAGCATTAGTGCGTTGTCTTCGACATACAAGAAACTCATGTTTAAATTATTCGGTAAGCGTTGGGTAGGATGTCCGTTGAGATAAACATCATCAATATGTTTCAACAACGTTTCTTGCAATCTGTCGCGCAGCTTCCGGATGCGAGTGGTCTCCACCTCCATCGAGTCCACACACGTTTCTAGAGCTTTTGCAAGTCCAACAATCGCGGGGACATTCAGTGTGCCCGACCGCAAGCCGCGCTCATGACCGCCGCCATCAATTTGCTGAACCAATTTGACACTTGGATTCTTACTCCGGATGAATAACGCTCCAATACCTTTGGGCCCATAGAATTTATGTCCGGAGAGTGAAAGGAGATCGATATTCATCGCCTGAACATCAATAGGAATCTTGCCCACTGCTTGCGTAGCATCCGTATGAAAAACGATGCTGCGGTCTTTGCATATTCTTCCAATTTCTGTCACGTTTTGGATTGTCCCCACCTCGTTGTTCGCAATCATGATGGATACGAGAATCGTGGCTTCTTTGATTGCCCGAGAAAATTCCTCCGGATTAAGTACTCCGTACTCATCTGTGGAAAGAATCGTAATTTCATATCCACGTTTTGCCAGGTTTTTACAAACGTCGAGGACAGATTTATGCTCGGTTGCGCAAGTGATTATGTGTTTGCCTTTGTACGCATATCCTTCGGCCGCACCTTTGATGGCAAGATTGTTCGATTCCGTCGCGCCGCTCGTGAACACAATCTCTTTCGCCTCGGCATTCAGGGCCCTGGCGATCAAGGAACGAGAAGAATCTACAGCCTCTTCTGCCACCCAGCCAAAGTGATGCTGGCGACTCGCTGCGTTACCAAACTTCTCCCCAAAAAAGGGGATCATCGCATGAACAACGCTTGGATCAACCGGCGTGGTCGCATGATAATCCATGTATACGGGGGTTTTCATCCTCGGACAATCTCCGAAACCGTCATCTGCTCAAACATCTGGTTGATTCCCCCCTGGATTCTTACCAGAGGATCCTTAATCGTACAGGTAGTATGAATTGAGCAATTCTCGGGACTCTCTGCCTGACATTGGATCAAGGTAACAACTGACTTCCCTTCGATCACATGAAAAACTTCCGAAACATGTATTTCCGAAGGTCTTCTCGCCAGCGTGTATCCACCGTGCACGCCTTGGTGCGAGGCAATCAACCCTTCCTTCGCAAGCCTCTGGAGGACCTTTGCAAGTACATCGTACGGCATATGGTATCGCCCGGCAAGCTCCTTCGCGGTCACCAGCGATCCATTTGATTGTGCGGCGATGTGCCGAAGCGCTATCAACGCGTACTCGACTTTCTTTGGAATCTGAATCATGGGAAGAGTCCTTAAAAGATATACGACCTGCTGGGTCTGAGTTCACTCCAAAAAAAACATTTCCTCTCGGAAATATTCTCCTCACCTACCCTGAAGATAGGCAATATTAATTACTATGTCAATCTGAGTGTAACTCGGATGATCGCTAATTCAAATTCACTCTAAGTTTCTTGGTCAAAGGACTTCTAAGGCTTACTTCCACCTTGTCGAGATTGATAGAAACCTCCGTCTCACAATAGGCACACACCTTGTTCGTTTGCCTATCAAAATTGATGGGATTGCCACAAGCGGGACAACTTGTTATGACAATCCCAATAATTTTTGCCTTCTGTTTTACTTCCATCGAGTCACCTTCCTATGATTTTCAAGAAATACGTTCAGTGTCTGATAAAGAATGCATTCCGTTTCAACCTCACCACAGATTCTGCAACATTTTCGATCTGAAAACCGTTTCAAATATAATAAATCTTGGAGCAAAATTCAAGAGAAAAATGTACAAAATAACGAGTTAAGTCGGATAATTTAGCCTAAAACTTCCAATTTAAGCCCAAATCCATCAATTTGACGACAGATAGGCATGGCTCGAAGGACTATCCACCAATGAAACCTGAGGTGTCAGGCATTAAGTTACCAATCCTTGGAGGTCTCAGTCGGTTTCCTTGTTTCTTTTAGGAAATCTGGTTACCTTCAACAGGCAAAAACGACGAATCTTCATGAATATCGGCATTACCTGTTACCCTACGTACGGCGGTAGCGGTGTAATCGCTACAGAATTGGGAAAAGCGCTTGCCCAGCGGGGTAACCAGATTCATTTCATAAGTTACGCCATGCCAATGCGCCTGGATGGTTTTGTGGAGAATGTGTTTTTCCACGAAGTGGAGATGTCGAACTATCCTCTGTTTGAATTCCCCCTGTACACGCCAGCCCTCGCAAGCAAAATGGTCGAGGTAGCAAGATTCTGGGAACTCGACCTGTTGCATGTCCATTATGCGGTGCCCCATGCGATCAGTGCATATCTAGCGAGGCAGATTTTGGGAAAAGATGTGAAAGTTGTTACAACTCTCCACGGCACAGACATCACGTTAGTGGGGCTGGAACCAAGTTTCCTTCAACTGATGAAATTCAGTATCGAACAGAGCGATGGTGTCACTGCTGTTTCGCGCTTTCTTAAAGAAAAAACCCTCACCAATTATGGCATAAAGAAACACATCGAAGTAATCCCGAATTTTATCGACGTGAACAAATACAAGCGAATCCCCGCCGAAAAATTCCGATGCTCAATCGCTCCACGCCGCGAGAAAATCCTCGTGCACACTTCTAATTTTCGTCCCGTCAAACGGGTCGACGATGTCATAAGAATCTTCTATGAGGTCCGTCGGAGAGTCCCAACGAAACTTGTACTAATTGGCGATGGGCCCGAACGCTCTAATTGCGAACGTCTGTGCCGGGAGCTCGAGATTCATGACGAGGTAAGATTTTTGGGCAAGCAGAGCGAACTCGGTCAACCACTGTCAGCCGCTCACGTGTTCCTCATGCCGAGTCAAACGGAGAGCTTCGGCCTCTCAGCTCTGGAAGCGATGGCGTGTGAAGTTCCTGTTGTATCTTCCAGTGTTGGTGGAATACCGGAGCTTGTCGTGCATGGGGAAACAGGTTACATTGCTGAAATCGGCGACATCGAGCGGATGGCAAAATACACGATAGATCTGCTGGTGGACGAGCAAAAACACAATCTCTTCGCGGCTGCGGCGCGAAAAAGGGCAGTGGAGGTTTTTGCCATGGAAAAAATCGTTGATCAATATGAAAAGTTTTACCACCGAGTCATGAGTCATAAACTCACCGATGCAAGTTAACGGCAGCGTATGGAATCATTAGACTTTTTTATTTCAATCCTTCCATCGTTCTTGGTACGCGGCGGGTTTGCGGTGCTATGCGGAGCCATTATTGGGATTGAGCGGGAAAGACGTGGCAAACCTGCCGGCTTTCGAACGAACACATTGATATGCTTCGGCTCGGCACTCTACATGCTGGTTTCGGAATTCATCATGAGACAACTTGGGGCCCAATCCGTCGACCCAACACGCATCGCCGCCCAGGTGGTAACAGGAATTGGCTTTCTGGGAGCCGGGACGATTATTCAGTCGCGCGGAACGATTACTGGTCTTACGTCTGCCGCAACCATCTGGGTCGTTGCCGGAATCGGCCTTGTCGTCGGCGCAGGATTTCCGTGGTTGGGACTTCTCTGCACCGTTCTCGTGCTCATGACGCTCGTCGTCCTCGGCAGAATCGAGCCAAAGCTGCTTGGAAGGTGCCAGTTTGTTACGTGTGATGTCATATTTGTGGATGACGGGGGACGGACGCGTGCCGAGCTGGCGGGGGTCTTCAGCGAATACGATGTCGACTTCTCAAAGCTCGATATTTCGAAAGTTGATCACAACACCTCCCGGCTCCGGTTCAAGTATTGCGCCAAGCACCCATCACATCATCGCTTCCTCTCTGAACTATGGCGCACGCCCGGCATTATCGAAGTGACAAGGTCGCGAGAGTAATCGTCTTCGACCGCTGCTCCATTTCGCCTGCGAAGGCGCCCATGATCTTCTAAACTGGCAAGCTCCAAGTGAGTCGGTCAATTTCTTTTCCTCATGATAGGTATGAAAACAAATTCATCGAATAACTTTATCAGGATGATCAGGAGAACCAAACCCACAGCATCTCGGATGAGAGGAATTGTTGTCGAAAGTCCCACAGCCTTGTATATCCAGTCAAGCATTATCGAAATACCGGAAGTTACCGCTTCACCAACCTGCTGATTGAGGGATTCAAAAACCTCAGAGGACTTTCCCGGTGTGCGGGCGGACTGGGGTCCGACAAAAATGCCAATAAGAACTGCAGACACAATCAGCACAATCCCGAGCGGGATGAGATTCATCAGCACATCCCGAGCGATACCAAAGCTACTACGGAGGCGGATCACACGCATGAGGCGGTTGGTAAAGTCATTAGAGACAGTCTCCAACGGCACTCGTCGCAATTCAGTCTCGAGCTGGCGGAATGCAGCTACCATATTGGCGCATCGCTCACAGTCGCGCAGGTGAGCCTCAACCTCTTTTGCCTCCGCTGCTTCAAGAAGTCGGTCGACGTGCTCTTGAAGATGAACGTTCGTTAGATGATTCATACCTTCATTCATTCTTGAGATGCTCTCCTCATGGATTTTGTGCATGTGAACTGTACTCTGACTGAAGATCCTCCGCCAATCGCTTTTGAAGAAGAGCACGTGCCCGAAAAAGATGTGCCTTCACGGTTCCAAGCGGGAGCCGGGTCACTTCACAAATCTCTTGATACGATAGCTCCTGGAAATAAAAAAGGGAAAGAACCGAATTGTAGCGTTCGGGCATCTCTTCAAGAGCCTTCCTGACAAAAAAAAACAGATCTTTCGATTCCAACACTGCGTGAGAGCTTGGTCCTGCCATATCCTCAAGTTCACGTTCATCCCCATCGAGAGAATTCAGTCTTTGGAATTCATCCTTGCGCCTGCCAATTTTGGTCAGGCATGCGTTGTACACAATCCTGTAGAACCACGTACTGAACTTGGCGGCCCCCTCGAACTTGTTCAAAGACTTGAATACACGTATGAAGGAGTCCTGAACAACCTCCTCCGCATCTTCCTTGTTTCTCAGCATACGGATTGCCAGAGTCATGGCCTTGTCTTTATAGCGATCAACGAGTTGCGCAAAGTGACCCACTGCGCCGCTGCGAATCTCTTGTATTATCTCGTTGTCAGACAAGGGGATGTGGCTTTCTGAGTTATTAGACTTCTGAAGGCGGCCTCAGGTTGCGCAAAGGCAGGCTCAGGATATTTTTTCGGAACATAGTAGAGTATGTTTCGCAAAAGTGAAACCCTGGGGTGATTATGCAGGTCAAAAGTGCCAGAAGTTCACTGGCTCATTCATTCTATCTATTGAGAGGAGACCTCTATGGAACCATTCTTAATACCCATAATCTTTTTCTTAAGCGCGGCGGCAGTACTTATCGTATGGATCTCAACCCGCCATCGTGAAAGAGTCACCATGGTAGAAAAGGGCCTAAGCGGGGAAGAAATCAAAGCGATGTACGCCAAGGACTTCAAACGTGATCCCTTGAACTCTCTGAAATGGGGCATACTTTTTGTCCTTGCTGGGCTTGCCATCCTCCTCGGTAATCTCTTGCATGAATACTACCGTGTGGAAGGTGGGGTAATCGTTGGACTCGTCGGCGTATTCATCGGGGCCGGGCTTCTGCTTTTCTATGCCATCGCCACCAAGAAAATCAAGGCTCAATAGGACCTGGCAGGGCCGCGCCTGATTGGTACCCCCTCAGGATGGTGAAAGTTCGTTTCGAAGCCTACTCTTCTTGAAACCATACAAGAAATAGATCGCCATCCCCAGCAACAGCCAGCCGCCGAATCGCACCCACGTTATCCATGGTAGGCCGAGCATCAAATAGGTGCAACAGACCATCCCAAGAACCGGGATCGCCGGTACCCAGGGGGTCCTGAAGCCCCGAGGTCGGAGTGGATCTCGCTTGCGTAAGATAAGGATGCCGGCGCAAACGAGAACGAATGCGAACAGCGTACCGATGTTCGTCAAATCCACCATCTCGTCGATACTAGTGAACATCGAGCATATACCCACCGCCGCACCGGTGAAAATCGTGGTTACATAGGGAGTACGGAACGTAGGGTGCACCCTGGCAAAACTCTGCGGCAGCAGACCATCGCGCGCCATTGAAAAGAAGATACGAGGCTGCCCAAGCCCAAAGACTACGAGAACAGCAGTGTGGGCTACGACTGAACCGAATGCGACAATCCCAACGGACAGGTTTCCCCAATGTTCGATGTTCGCGTAGTTCAGAGCAAGCGTAAGCGGCTCTGCTTGCTGCGTCGCCAGCATCGTTACCAACGCGGCATACGGCACGATTCCCGTGAACACGGCCGCAACAATGATATAAATGACCGTGCACACAATGAGCGAACCGATGATCCCGATCGGCAAATCTTTTTTGGGATTTCGCACCTCTTCAGCGACCGTTGAAACCGCGTCAAAACCGATGTACGCAAAGAACACGACAGCCGCGCCTGCCTGAACTCCTTCCCACCCATTTGGCGCGAAGGGTTTCCAGTTTTCTGGCTTCACATAATTCACCCCTACGAAAACAAAAAATCCAAGCACTACCAGTTTCAAGACTACCATCATCGTATTTACCGTTGCACTCTTGCGGATACCGATTACGAGAACCGTCGTAACAAGCGCGACGATTCCAATTGCCAGTATGTTAAAAATGATAGGGATTCCGAAAACATGCGGCGCGCCTTCAATCAGACCGGGAATTTTCATTGCGGTTCTGTAATCCGTCGATAACCAATTGGGAACGTAAAGGCCAAATCCTGCGATGAGCGTCTTGAAGTAATTCGCCCAGCTGATTGCCACAGCCACGTTGCCAACGGCATATTCGATGATAAGGTCCCAACCGATGATCCAGGCGACAAACTCGCCGAGAGTCGCATACGAATAGGTATAGGCGCTACCGGAGATAGGTACCATTGCGGCAAACTCAGCATAGCACAGGGCAGCAAAACCACACGCAATGGCCGTAAGGGCAAACGAGAGCATCAGAGCCGGACCGGCACCAAGACGCGCCGCGTCCCCCGCCGCAGCAGTGCCAATGGTTGCAAAAATACCTGCACCGATGATCGCACCAATTCCAAGCATGACGACATCAAACGCACCAAGTGCACGCTTCAATTGATGCTGGGGTTTTTCACCCTCCTGCATAATTGCGTCCAGACTCTTTGTTTTTAAGAGTTGTTTCAGCATTTCCTGCTTCAAGGCATTTTGTGTTTTTCCCTGAACAGCTGCCCGACGATTCCTCCGAGCACAAAGACGAAAGATGAATACTGAATCCACAGAAGGAGCACAAGCAAAAAGGCATAAGTTCCATACAGCTTACCAAAGGAGTGAAACTCCGCAAGGTACCAACCGAACAATCTGCCAACGATTGTCCAGAGGATCGTGCTCGTTACGGCGGAAAGCCAGGCGACCTCTGACGGTGGTCGGACATCCGGAATGAACCGATAAACAATGAAGAACATAAGCAGAGTCAACCCGGACGATGCGGCGACCGGAATTGCCGCGCCAAACATACCAAAGTCAATATCTTTTAACACGGGGAGGGACTGGATGAGAAGCTGGACGAGCGAATAAATCCATGTTACAAAATTCAAAGCAATGAACAGAACCCCAGCCACAAAAACCCAGACAATATCTTCGAGAATGGTGAAAAAAAGATTCTTGACAGATTTAATGCGGTAGACATGACGGAGTGCATTTCGGATTGCGCTGAACAATGACGTTCCTGTCCATATGAGTACACCTGCACCGAAAAGTCCGAAAGAAGTGCGATAGGCAATCATATCGCTGATAACCAGTCTGAGAGCATCCTTGATGTTAACGGCGTATGGCTTGGCCGGAAAAACCGAATCTACAATTTCATAGATCTGCTGGATGGCCACCGTTGAGTTTTTCAGCATGATACCAAGAAACGATGTAAATAATAGAAAGAGCGGCAGTGAGCAAAGTATTCCATTAAATGCGATGCCAGAGGCCATCAGCGTGAGTTCCTCATCATGAATTCGTCGGAAGATACCGGTGACGTAATAAGCGACCGACGCGAAGAATTTTCGAACTGAAAACTTACTCATCTAGGTCCATGCGGTGAGACAATGCGTAGATGCGCATATTTGAGAAGAAGGTGTTTTCTTCCCGCTCCCTGGAAATCAACGATAGCCTTTGCAAACTCTCCCCGACCGCTAACACCTATGACCCGCCCCCGACCGAATACGTCATGTTCCACCCTCGTGCCCACCAGAATCTCGGGCACATCCTGTGATTCATTTTCGCAGGCCGGTCGATCGTCAAAAAAATATCCATCATCTGCAAAAATTTCACGGTCCGAAACAACTCTGGCCCGGTTGTGAACCACCGGCGGTTGGATATCTTGTCGTTCTTCCGCCGGTGCCTCGATGGTGACCAAGCTCCGAGAAGACGATCTTGATCGTGTATCCCCTTCGAGCTGGAAAAGGGCCTGATCGATTTCCCCCAGGAATCGAGAGGGGGACGTGTAGGTTTTGCTGCCAAAGCGATAGCGGACTCGCGCCCAACTAAGGTAGAGCTTCGTTTTTGCCCGTGTTATGGCCACATAGTATAGTCGGCGTTCTTCTTCAAGCTCTTTCTGATCCAGGACAGACCTGTAGAAGGGAAACAATCCTTCTTCCAGCCCCGCTATGAAAACAATCTCAAACTCCAGCCCTTTCGCGCTATGCGAAGTCATCAGGGTTACCGCATTACGGTTTTCATCCCACTTATCGATGTCCGTAATCAATGCAACCTCTTCGAGAAAATTCTCCAGAGTGGCCTGAGGATTGTCCTCGGAGTATTGAGAAATGGCAGAGAGGAGTTCCTGGACGTTTTCCCACCGAGCGAGTGCTTCAGGAGTTCCTTCTTCTTTCAAGTCATGAAGAATCCCCAGTTCGTCCACCAGCGCGCGTGAAAGTTCACTCGGCGACATCTCTTGCTTGAGGCGAACATACTTCGATATCATGCCATGAAACTTACGCAGGCTTTGCACAACGCGAGATGACAACGGGGGAATGCCGCTACGTCTTATTGGCTCCTCCCCACAGATTCCGAGCAGGCCCGCCCAGAGACATGATCGCTGCTTTGCCGCATGTGCCTGGAGGCGTTTGATGGTGGTTTCACCAATGCCGCGCAAAGGAACATTGATGATCCGAACAAAACTTTCGTCATCCTGTAAATTCACGACGAGGCGCAAATAGGCAAGGAGATCCTTGATTTCTTTTCTCTTGTAGAATTCTATGCCTCCAACAATGACGTACGGAATTCCATTGCGTCGGAACGCATCTTCAAGGGATCGCGATTGGGCATTTGTTCTGTATAGAACTGCAGAATCGTTGAGGTCGAGCTTCTTCCCGGCAATTTCCTTCTGCAAATGATTAACGATCAACTGGCCTTCCTCTCTGTCGTCGTTACAAACCATCAGAGAAATGCGTTCACCATCCGAGTTTCTTGTCCAGAGATCCTTATGAATCTGGTCGACGTTATTCTTGATCACGCGATCAGCCGCTGCAAGAATAGTCTTGGTCGATCGGTAGTTCTGTTCGAGGCGGAAGGTCTTACAGTCAGGAAATTCTTCCTTAAAATCCAGGATATTCCGAATATCGGCGCCGCGGAACGCATAAATACTTTGGGCATCGTCACCGACGACGCAAATATTGCGATATTTTTGTGCAAGAAGTTTGAGCAGTACATATTGTGCCCGGTTGGTGTCCTGATACTCATCGACTAAGATATATGGGAACCGGTCCTGGTACGTTTCAAGAATTTTCTTGTTTTTCTGAAACAATTCAATAGGCTTGAGAAGAAGATCATCAAAATCTAACGCGTTCGATTCTTTCAATCGTTTCTGGTATTCGGCATACACACGCGCTGTTTTTTCGTCAACGATATCGGAACCCCGATTTGCAAACTCCGCTGGAGAGATACATCGATTCTTCGCTGAGCTGATCCGCGCTCTCATCGCGGCAGGGTTGAATTGATGGAAAGAAATTCGGAGGAACTGCTGAGCGTGTCTTACGAGGCTCAGCGAATCGTCGGTATCGTATATAGTAAAATTACGATGAAAACCCAGATGTTCAGCCTCCCTGCGCAGTATGCGGGCGAACATGGAATGAAACGTCCCCATCCAGATCTGTGCACTATTCTCGCCAACGAGCTTGACGATCCGGCTTTTCATCTCAGTTGCAGCCTTATTGGTAAACGTAAGGGCGAGAATTCGATACGCCGGGATCCCGAAATCTATGAGATGCGCTATTCGATAGGTAAGAACACGGGTTTTTCCACTTCCCGCTCCGGCAACGATCATGATGGGACCTTTCACGGCCTGTACCGCTTCGCGCTGGGCGGGGTCGAGGTCTAGGAGAAACGACATTGGTTCCTTGAAAATCTTTTCCTTCGATTGTAGCAAATATCTCGCATCCGAGTAATAAACAAGTCTTGCTGACATCGGGTGCAATACCAGATGAAAATCTTTGTCATAACACGGTCAAGAAAAGAGTTGTAGAAAGGTGGAACCGAGGGAGGATGAAAAGAAACGGACTTTACAAAATCAGGGCGCCTTCAAGGCGGAGAAGAAACTCCTTCGTCTTGATGCCGGCAGAATAACCTACGAGAGAGCCATCAGAACCAAGCACACGATGGCACGGAATTATGACCGGAACGGGATTTGCGGAAGTAGCTCGGCCCATTGCCTGGAACCCTTTTGGAACGCCAACGCGTTTTGCCAGCTGGCCATAAGTTATCGTCGTTCCGTAGGAAATTTTTCCCAACTCTTTCCAGACGCGGATCTGAAATGGTGTGCCCCTGAGATGAACTGCGCAGGTAAATTTTGCCAACTTGCCGTTGAAATATCTCGTGAGCTGATCGATAACCTCCCTGTTTCGGGATTTATTGTCGACAACGTCATCGAGATCGAATTGGTTCTCCAGCCAAGAAAAGAAATCTTTCCTTGATTCCCGCGGCACACTGATTTTGCACACACCCTGGTCTGTCGAAGCTACATAGATGTGACCGATGCGCGAGTCAAATGAAGTGCAATACACCTTTCCAATTTCCAATTTTCCAGTGCCCGTACTGGCTGAACTCTTCTCGTGACCGCCCTTCTCTTTCCTCACTTCTACATTGGTATTGGATTCTCCGTCTGCGAGCGTTGAAGCACCTGTGTGCATAGGACCGGCGTAGCAACCACAACGTTATGATGAAAACTGGGGAGAGATGTACATGAATCTGGTGCAGCGAAAGTAATGAGAAAGAAATTCAAAATCAAGTGAAAACTTACTTTTCAACAACAAAAAGTTTTCAGGAATTTTTTCAATAGTTGTGCCGCTTGAGACTATCCGATACGATAGTCCAGAAAGGTTTGTGAAACGATGTGAAACGCTCTCGGAAAAGGAGAGAGAAAAAAATCTGAGGTCTCATCTTAGAAGAAGGCTCTAACTTCAGCCCGTGCATTATGAATGGGATTGCCGCTACCTTCGCTCCTACCATCATAGTTCAACGAGGCTTGAAGAAACTGAGTAAGCCGAAAGTCGAATCCCACCCGCCACAACCAGGTCCTCCCCGGTACTCTTCCACCCGTAAGTTCAAAAGGCAGAACTGCTTTCGTTCCCCCGATAGAGACTTCTTCGCGCTGAAGTTCCGCCCGACCTTGCCCACGTTCCTGAAATGAGTATAGGAGCCTCACAGATTGACTATTCAGGTCGGCAGCAACCGATGGAATCGAATCGCTATCTACGCTTCGCCCTACGCCAAATGTGAAGCCCAGTTCAATATTCTGTTCGGGTCGATACGACCAGTCTGTGGAAACCGTGTTAGAAACGATGTCCCGAGCGCGGCCGCCGATCTGGGATGCAGTCACCCTGTCGTTCTTGTTTACATAATCGGTCTGATTGGAAATCTCCTTGACAAGTTGCCAACGAATTCTCACCGAGCGTTCCCGTAAGTAGCTGCGCTCGTTTCCCAGAGCAAATTGCGTAAAGCCGTTACGCTGCGAATACCGGAGACGCAGGGAAAATATCGGATTATTCTCGAAAACATGAACGTCCTGAGAGAGAAAGTTAATGCCGTTGATAGTCGTGCTGTCGTTAAGAAACCTGCTGAGATGCAGGAAATAGATCTGTCGGGTGTCGGACTCACGGCTCTTCTCTTCCACACGAAGATACGTTTCCGTCGAAAGAGCGGATAGCAACCCGGTAAACCAGCCTTGTTTTGACAAGAATCTGGATGGTGTAACCCTAAATCTTGTACTCGCCTTAAGATCGACTACCGAAAACAATTCGTCTGAAGGCACTGTTACCGCAACGAATTCCCCATCAAAACGATCAAGCTGGAAATCGGCGTCATCGACGATCCCATTATCGTTGACGTCGCCCAGATATCTATAATTTCCGCTACCCCTCGGCACGCGGACAAACTGCCGCTCAAGCTTCGATGTGCGTTCTGTGGCAGCATCATAGAACCAATCTGTCTCGAGACCTCGATTGAGCGGTGCGTACCGGCTTTGAAACCTGAGAAGAACCGTTTTGATATCGTTGTTCCCCTGGAGCCGAAAGGTTTCTGTGAACCGTTTCTTCCTCAACGTCATTTCAATGCTGGATGATAACGAATTCCATTCATGCTGCTTCCACGCATATCGCTGCGTAAAGGTTTCTGATTCGCGTTGAAGCGATCCTGTCAGGAATACATTGTCTGTGCGCCATTCCAACTCCGAAGTCAGCGACATATTCCAGAAGTCGCCAATTGTCAAACGGGGTGCGAACTCATCATACCGAAAACTGCCCGGCTTCAACGAGTCGACATTTAAAGAATTCGTTCGACGGCTCTCCCCTTCGTACCGAAACCCGGGTGTGAAAATATCAAATGTATACTCCGCTAATGCCCGCTGACGGACCCACCTGCCAAGGTTATCGAGAGATTGGTCCCGACTCTTAATGATTTCGAGATCGTAATCAACCCTCGGGGTTTGTTCACCGTTCAGCGTGCTCTTGAATTCCGTCCGATTGGATGTGAACTGGTCGCCCCTCTTGATCCAACCCAAGCCGCCGCGCATTGAAAGGGACTTGATTGGTTGATATGTCAAAGATCCTTCCCGGATTTCTTCATCGACTTTCCCGAGTCGGTTCTTAGCTTGATAGGCTGAGGAAGAATCAAGATCCCACTTGCGGTTGAATTCGACTTCATTTGTTCGATCAATTGGGGTAAATCTTCGATCGACAAACCGCTCGCGCAGGGTGAGGTCAAAGGACCCAATGTTCGTTCCCCCGATCTTCACGTTCCTGGGAGCAAGGAGAATTCCTAATCTCACCGCCGGTCCTTTGTTCTCAATATCATCGATGGAAGAAAACCTATTCGCGTCGACCGTGCTCAAGGCATACTCACCAGAAACCCTAAAGAAATCCGTGAGCTGCGCACCCACATTAAAGTCAAAAAGTGAATGCAGCTGCGGCATCGGAAGAAAGCGGATCGGTAGATATCCGCCCTGACCCACCCCAACAAATCGAAAAATTCCTGCGCCAACTTTAGCGTAATCCCCGAGTCCGTCCCCCACGAACGAAAAAAAGACGTTGAAAAAAGCGTTGGAATCGCCAGGAGCATATCTGTAAGTCCCCAAGGGTGAACCACTTATGATTGTGTCAACCGCAACGTACTGTCCTTTTCCGACCCCAACGGAATCCACTCCCGAACGCGAAGCCTTAAGGCGATCTGCTCCCGCGTCCCTCAGAATTTCTTTGTCGCTCCCACTCAGTGAAACATCGATGGGGGCATCTTGATCATCGGCCTCCCGAATGAACGTGGCCTCGAAATTTAGTTTATCATTCAAGAAGCTCGCATTTGTTCTTCCTCCGATGAGATTGCGCGCGAACTGCCTGTCCGTGTATTCGAAATCCACGACAATGCGCGACGCAGCCGTGATCAACCGGCGTATTGTGAAAAAAATCTCCCCGCTGGCATAATCGATGGTGTAGTCGTTCGTTTCTCCCCTCGCCATCAGTTCTCCATCGACGTAGACTCTCTCTGTCCCTGCAATAATGATGATGTTCCGCTCAGTGTTCTGGCCACTCAGCCTGTAAGGACCTTGAAAGCCCTCGCTTCCTTGAAATTGGTTCGTGGTGAATTTACCGCGGGTAATTGCCCCTGAAATGATGACGGAGCCATTCGAGAAGCCGGTCCTGTAATTGGCAGTGCCCTTCGCCCCCTGAAGCTTCCTGTGATATTGCGCAAACTCATTGCCGGTAAAATCAACGTTGAAGTCCCCCAGGGTGGCCGCCACGTCGGTGCTTCGAATCTCGACGAAGACTTTATCAATTTCCTGGAGAGTCTGGGTATTACCTTGCGGCTGAATGGGTGTATTTTCATCGGTGAGGGCCGCGACAACCTCCACATCGCTTGCAATTTTTCCAGCCATCTGCATTCGAAACCCGGACGTGAGAGAAAGGTCCCTGTTCGAACCGATGGAAAATCCACGCACAATGCTACCGCTTTTTTGCAGATTTGCCCCAAACAGATCGTCGACTGAAAACGTGGACGTTGGGCGAGAAACTATTACCCGCCGTCCCGTTGACGTATCCTCCCGGATTACCAGCTCGCGATGCTGATATCTTTCTTTTAGATGGAAAGGGAGAATTTGATACCTCGCGCCGAGAGCGTGAGACGAAAGCGTATCTTTGTGTAAGCGGAAGATCAAAACTGGCAAGAAGCGAATGACTCCGAACCGATCGTCTAATTCATAGTCTCTACCGGATCTCAATAGAACCGAATCGAGATATACAAGCTCAGAGTTTTTAACGATTAGTTGATGGGGAAGATATGCAATGGTGTCAAAACGAGACATAATAATGTTTGCTTCGCGAAATGAGCTCACTTCGAGATTCTGGGAGGTTTGCGGGAATGAAGAAGACGCGCATAGTAATGCGCCGAGAAAAACAAGCATGAGTGTATTTCTCGTTATCATGGGCATGGCGTCGTTGAATATACAACGGATACGAAAATTAGTAAAGACAACCAGAGAAGACGTAGAACGAAGTAGAAAGGAGGTTTGAGGTTCGTTTTTTCTGTGATTTGGGGGAGAAAGACCTTGTGCCGAAGGAGGGACTCGAACCCTCACCCGGGGTTGAACCGGACTGGATTTTGAGTCCAGCGCGTCTACCAATTCCGCCACTTCGGCATGAACGTGCTGAAATATAACAAGGAAAATCTTAGAAGGCAAAAACTGCTGAACGTCAATCGTTGGATTGACCCCAGCTGGACTTAACTTCTACGGATTCAGCCAGTAGGTGATTTTGAGGAGGAGGACGTTGTTCGGCGTCGATGTGAATATCTGGGAAAGATCCCGGCCAAACTGGTATTCGCCCGGATGGCTGACATTGGTTCTCTCTTGCGTCCAGACGAGATAGAGCGCTGATCCCGGCAAATACTCCCACCGCAGCACGGCATTACCGCGCAGCGATTTGAAATTAAAATCGGGATTTTCAAACGTGAACGCTTGCGATGGACCTGTGCCGTCAGGATCGACGGTGTACTGGTCGTTTGCAAACGTGATTGTCGAGTTGCCCTCCCCATAATTGTTGAACGAATACGTGCCGGGCTGTTTCAGTTCTTTGAATTCTGT